>Ga0180301_10000015_pt1 | contig 123820 bp, 141 predicted proteins | sample GuaBasSediGuay16_FD_121797 | JGI IMG/M metagenome (GOLD analysis project Ga0180301, IMG submission 121797) | Subseafloor sediment microbial communities from Guaymas Basin, Gulf of California, Mexico - Guay16, Core 4569-2, 12-15 cm | ecosystem: Environmental > Aquatic > Marine > Hydrothermal...
CAGTACGAGAGGAACGGGGCGCCGCGGCCTCTAGTGTACCGGTTGTCCGATCGGGCAGCGCCGGGCAGCCACGCCGTGCGGGGATAAGGGCTGAAAGCATCTAAGCCCGAAGCCCTCCCCGAAAAGAGGCGGCCGTTGGGGGTATCCCGACCCACGGGTAACCGTGGGCTCGGGACCCCCACGAGGGCTCCCGTAGAAGACGGGGTTGATGGGGCGGGGGTGTAAGCGCCGAGGGGCGTTACGCCCCGAGGCGTTCAGCCCGCCGCTCCCAATCGCCCGAGTGCACTACGTACCCGCGGGTTGGGTGAAATGGTGGTGGGGGACCTATACACGGCACGAGTAGAGGATCTCTATTCTTCACGTCTCCTCTTCCTGTGTGAAGTGAGTTGATAGCTTGTAGACTAGACGTTGTTAGTGTGGAAGTTATCGAGGTTACCTGCTGACAGTGATGTTTGGGGTTGTTTCGAGCTCCGAGGTATTTACTCGATTCTGTGGGACTTCTGTTCTCTATACTTTGGCGACGTTACTCGGTATTACTCGTTGGTGGAGCTGGGTCGGGTTCTGGATACGGTGGTGAGTGTGGTTTACGGGGTGCTGTGTAGGGTAGTGGTGAGGGGGACTTAGGTTTGTCCTCTCGTTTCACTGCTGTACTGTTACCTCGAATTCACAGTATGGTGAGCCCTGTACTGTGCATGCTCGTTCGGTGCAGGTCCCTGTCTTCGCTCTTAGTAGTGCTGTGAAGAATCCTGCTAGTAGTCCTCTAACGAAGTGACATACTGGTGCTCTCTCCTCTCCTCTCTCGAGTACTCTACACTCAAAGCATTCGTGCATTCTCAGTACTACTCTGTACCCGTTCGTGTCGTAGGATGCTCCAGCTACCTCTAGTACGCCTAACCCCATTGCTTGGAATCTCGCTCTCAGTACCTGTACCATTTCCTGTGGTGTTCTGTAGCTTGGGTACTCCTCTACGTACGCTCTCTGTAGTCTCTGTCCTATTGAGTATCCTTGGTAGTACAGGAGTGCGCTTGCTACTGATCCGTACCTCTTCCTGAATTCACTCAATCCCCTCAGCAGTAGCTCGTCGAGGATTACTGCTCTCCTACCTGATACCAGTACTGGGAACCTAGCTGTGTCGTAGACGAATCCAGGTAGTATCGGCTCTATCACCTCTACATCCAGTACCGTATCTAGCTCACGTAGTTCGCTCACGAGCTTCCTCACGTCTAGTGGTAGGTCTGTTAGGTCTAGTATGTAGAATACCGTTACTTCTGTGTCCTCTGGTCTGGATGATGCGTCGATGTGTAGTATGTTTACCCTGTACCTCCTCGATATTACCTCTAGCGTGGTGAGGAGTGCTCCTGGTCTGTTCACTATCTTGATGGTTAGTCCAAGTAGTTTCCTACCTGGTGAGTAGAGGAATCTAGATATGTCTACTGGTGTCCTCACACCTGCTCTCTCTACCCTTGCCGTACTTAAGTGTTGTAGCTTCATTGGGTTTAGTTACCCTACTGCTTTGGTTGTCTGGTGTTCTCCTCCTCGTGTTCGTTGCCACGTCGTTATGTCCTGTGGTGACTTCTCTTGTTCGTTCTCTTAGGTTTAGGAGTTTTGACCTGGTCTTTTGGTACGTTACCTAGGTTCTACTCGGTGATGACCTCTGGTATCTCCTCGTCGATTAGTACTGCCTTTATTCCTAGGTTGTCGTCTATGTATGCTGTGAACCTTATTCTAGGTCTGTCACCTGCTAGGTACCTCAGTGCTGGTACTAGGTGTTTCAGTGCTCTCCTCAGTGGTGTTAGTGGGCATAGTGTGCACTTCTTTAGTTTGCAGTACTTGCTGAGATCCTCCTTGAGGTCTTGTGTGAGGTAGAGTGCTATTCGGTACTTTCTACACTTGAAGAGTGTGTAGTTTGTTGTCAAGTTTGCTTCACCGAGTGGTGTGTTGGTTGGTTCCCTATAAGTGTGTTAGTTGTGAGCTATGATGAGACCCTGCCCAGTACGGAGTGGTGATGATGGTCTCATGGACTGAGCTAGTTGATACTACTCAGCTATGTCGGTTACCACGTACCCTAGCTCAAGTAGTTTCTCTGGTCTGACTTAATTCCGTAGTGTGGGTACCCTGAACTACATATCACGTACGGTAGGTTCAGGACTCTGGTGTTGCGGTATCCTCTACCAACTACCTATACTATGGTTGGTGGTGTGGGCCCGGTACGTTCTCGAGAGCTTAGTCTCTTCTACTGATACTCAGTGTGTTAGCTAGCTTCCTCGTCGATGACCTGTGGTCACTAGGTACTACGCAGATTACGTAGGTACCTGTACCCACTACCTTCACTACGAGGTACTTAAGTACGTACTTGAGGTCGATACCTAGTACCCGTGCTGGCACCTCATTACTTTTACCTGAGTACTCAGGATGGTACACCACTTCTCCACTGAGGAGCTGTATTAACTCAGTGATACACGTGGGTACTTACGTCATACGTAGTTACTTCTACGGAGTAAGGGTTATTCGTCCTGTACTCGTGTCTGTCTTGGGATGATAGGTGAGGTGGGGTCTCTGATTGGTGAAGAGGTCTCCGCCTCTAGTTGACTAGTTACTGAGGATTAGTGTGGTCCCTAGTACCGCGTCCCTCCTTCATTGTGAGCCTCTTCGGCTCGCTTCTGGAGGGAGTCTGTCTGTGATTGATCTGGGTAGTTATTAAGTTGTGCTCTGTATCGGTGATGAACCCGCCGGCTACTGTCTGAGCTGTGACGAGATCCACTTCAGCTGATTTCTCGTTTTCGATGTGTTAACCTCTATGTGTGTTGGACTTGTGTTTCTTGGTTGGGTGTTGGGTTGTGTGTAGGTTGTTGATTGGTGTCTTCAGTAGTGGTGTTGTCTGTGGTGAGTTGTTACCTACTTTGCTTGGTGTTCTCTGTGAGGTTGCTAGGTGTGACCCGTTTCTCTCTGGTAGGTGCCATGGTGATGGTTGGGGTTTGGCTGTGGTTGTTGGTTCTGAGCTAGTTATCTATAGGTCGGGTAGAGCTATTTGGTGTGATTCAGTGTTTAGTGAGGTTGTTGAGTCTCTCCCTCGCTTTCTCAGGTATTGGAGTTCGCCGGTGTACTTGCTTGCTCATGTTAGGAGGAGGGGTTCTAGGCAGCCTGCTGGTTCTCTCTATGCTCACCCTTATGTCTATGGTTGTTGTCGTGGTGTTGTTGCTCTGATCCACAATGGCTCTGTTGATAAGGGTTGTCTAGTGCGTGATCTAGGTCTGGATCCTAGTGTTGAGAGTTATGTGACTGATAGTGAGGTTTTGGGTTTGCTCCTATGTAGGTGCCTTGAGTCTCGTTCTGACGTGGTGAGTGCCGTGAGGGATTTCGTTGCTGCTTCTCTGAAGTATGTTAAGACTGCTCTTAACCTCGGTATCGTGATTCATGGGGGTGGTACCAAGGTCTTCGCTGTACACTACGTTAATCGAGATACGTGTAGTCGTGAGGAGAGGGTTAGGTACTATAGGTTGTACAGTCTCAGGTATCGTGGTGGTTTGGTTGTTGTCTCGAGTAGCTTTCTGGAGAAGGAACCTAGGTTGAGGGATTCTGCTGAGGTTAGGGAGTTGGAGGAGGGTGTGTACATGTACTCTGTTGAGAGTGGGGAAGTTAGTGAGTTTTACTGGGGCATTGGGTGAGCTGTTTTCTGAACTCCACATTGCTGTGTTTTTCTCGTAGTGCTACACTAACTCAGCTATGTCTTCGTGAGATTTTGCGAAAAATATACTGTTTCTCCTCAGTACTTGAGGTACATAGGAAGGCACCCTACCTCCACCGCAGTGGATAAATACCTTCACTGTGCGCACGCTACTGTACTTCTTACGTAGTACTTGTTCAGTGTACTCTAGCTGGTTGACAACGTCATCTAGGTCATCAGGGTTTAGAGTTCCTCCTTTGACCTCACACAGTATGAGTGTGGTCTTACCCTCTCTAGTATGTCTGAGCACGAGATCACATCCTCTACCCCACTCCTGATCGGGTTTGTGTAGTATCTGTGCATTTGAGCACTTCACCTTACAGCAATCCTTGTGAATGGAGATAAAGTGCTTACTTTGTTCGTGCATACGTTCTTACCTTGACATGCCTATTGTAGATTTGTCTGAGAACTTCATCTAGTTCTGTTTCGGGAATTCCCTCATCTGTGATCTGCAGTGGTTCCACTATACCCCCTCTTTTCACGAGGTATATGGAGACATCATAGCTCTTAAGTCCTTCAAAGGGTAGGTACCCGAGTTTAGGCTTCTCATTCTGACTCAGCTTTGATAAAGCTATTAGATTGTCAACTTCATCCAGTACTACGTTACTATGTGTAGTAATCACTACCTTGCATTCACCGCACTTCACTAATGCAGCTAGTACCCTGATAATTAGTGATTGTGCATCTGGATGTAAGTGTGTTTCAGGTTCCTCAATCATGACTATGTAGGGTACCTTCCTTATCCCCCGATACTTGAGTAGTAGTACTAAAGGAGCTATCTCACGTAATCCCGAAGGTGCTTTCTCTATAGGCATCTCCACTCCGGTTACTAGGTCAATTACTGTGAATTTCTCTCCTCTGCATGTGAATTCAACACTGAATTCCCGTTCTAGTAGGTTAGCTAGTTCAAGTGAGTACTTGTCGGTAACAGGTGTTCTCTCGGTAGCTATTAGGTTCTTGAAGAATTCACGATCTACAGCGTTGACATATATGTACTTCCAGGAGGTTACGAATAGTGCGTGTGCTAATGCTTCACGTAGTCTAAGTATACCTGCTCGTCCATCGGGGAGTAACATAGTTGATACGTATGGACAGTAATCAAATACGTACATGAACGCTACTGGAATTAAACCGGAAAGCTCTGCTACTACATGATCTCTAGCTCCAATGTCGAATGTTTCTGTTTCGAATAAGGTTTCCCCTGATTTAGTATCGACAACAGCTACTCTACCTCGTCCACCAGGGTAGTCTTCCCACCTGAAGTAGATTAAGTTTCTAAGTAGGTCCCTACCTTCATCGAATGTAGTGATGCTTAATTCCTCGTCTTGTATGGTCAATTTGAGTACTCTAGGTCCTTTATCTGATGCCACAATGATATCTGCTCTATCCTCACCTCGAGTTACTAGCTCAGTTAAGGATGTACCAAATGCGTCCTGAAGTAAATTCACTAAATTATCTCTAAGTAGATGAGGTAGTTCTTCGTAAATTGTGCAATAGAGTTCGTACAGTACTTGACTCTTCTCTTCGGGGCTAGATACTCGAACTAGCTTCTCGTAATGTTCGTGAAGTAGTGCTCGAAGATTATCCCACTTTAGTTCGACTGTGTAGAGAGTCCATATCAGGTATAGGAGCATTGACTTGCCTGCTGCATTAGGTCCAATGAATATCGTGAAGGGTGACATGTTTATTTCCGTGTGTTTGAAGGGTCCAAAGTTCTTTAGCGCTAACTTCATTCTCCTCTACCACCTCATTACAGATGCGTTACTAGTTTATTTGCCTAGGTTACTGCTACACTACTACTTACTTCTTGCTAACCAATTAAGTTACTGCTTTAGCTAATCTCGATGACTTGGGGCTTGATTCAATGATTCAGTAGATAAGGGGGCTCTCATTACTTTTCCTTGAGGTGGTATCTTGTGAATGAAGTTACTAGGTTTAGGGATTACTTGTTGTCTACTGTTGCTGAGATTGTTGGTGAGCCTTCTGTGAATAGGTTGGTTAGGTACTTGAGGAGGAGGTTGGGTGAGGAGAAGTCTAATCAGTTGGAGAAGTTGGTTAAGGTTGTGGTTAAGTTGCTTGATGATTGGAGTGGTAGGGAGTTGAGTGAGGAGGATATTGAGCTATGTAGGGGGGTTACTGAGGTCTTGGTTAGGTACCTTAAGGCACTTCAGAGATCTAGTACCTAGATCTCCACTACTTCAACTCCTACCTCTCTAGCTGCTTTAGCCTGTTCTCTATCCCTTGTTAGTAGTGGTGACTTTCTCTGTCTTGCTAGAGCAATGTACAGTGCATCGTAGATCGTAGTGCCTGTACTTAGTGAGATTTCTAGAGCTTGCTTCAGTAATGGCTTCTGGTCAACAAGCTCTATCACATTCTCGAGCAATTTCTGCAGTGCTGTGAAGACTATATCTACATGCTCTCTACTTACCCTACCTCTCCTGTAGGCTATGTACACTGCATTCAGAACCTCTTTGACTACTAGCTCAATGCTAGCTACTCCCCTCTCCATGTACTCACGCACGATGTCGTGACCTTCCTCACGAAGTAGGTAAGCTACTAGAGCAGATGCATCAATGACTATCACGATCTTCCCTCACGATGCTCGATATTGCTCCTCTTGGTTTAGTGGGTATGTTTTTGAGCAGTTCCTCTATCCTCTTTAATGCTTCTTTCCTCTCTACTTCGCGTACCTTCTCCTCAATGAACTTCCTAATTTCTTCAGACCAATTTACCTTGTCCTTAAGGGCTTCCATCTTCTTTTTCAAGTCTCTAGGTATGCGAAAGCTAATGACAGTAGACATTGAGGTACACCATGAGTATACGTATATCGTCTACAAATTAACGTTTACGAATTAGTGCACATACTGGAACAGTAGTGCTTATTCTCTTCCTCCTCTAATTCTCGGTAATATAGCTACCATGTTCTTTCCACTAAATGGTGATTTCCTGAGTTTCCTAGCTCTGTCCTCTAGTTTAGGGAGTACGTCACTTGCTCTCATAACGGTCTTTACGATGATTACTCTCCTCTCATCTACTGTACATGCGAGTGCGTACCTACTAGCAATCACTAGGAAGCTACTTCTCTCCACTAGTACCTTTCCTGAACGTAGGGTATTGACTACGATGTTCTCAATCAATCTCTCTTCAGGACCATAGTACTTATCTACTTTCCTCTCTCGAAATCTAGAGATGGCGTGCTTACTTACGATTACGATCACGGTGTCTTTCCTAGCTACTTCACGTAACCTATCTCTTTGACTTTCACCTGTACTCACTAGTTGTGTAGCTCAGGTCTTCGAGATAAGAGTATGTGGTCTATCCACGACAGCAATTCTTATATATAGGACATATGTCCTACCTATGGTTGGTGATTGTATGCGTGTTAAGGTGCTATCTATTGTGGTGCTTGTACTTGTCTTGCTGTGTATTGCCCCTTCTGTGGTGTATGGTGAGGAGGTGTTGAAGGTTAAGGATGCTTACGGGGAGGTTGTTGAGATTAAGGTTCCCGTCAAGTCTATCGTTACCTTGGCTCCCGGTATTGCTGAGGCTATTTGGTTTCTCGGTGCTGAGGATGAGCTAGTTGGTGTGACTAGGTTCTGTAATTGGCCTTCTGAACTTGTTGAGTTGATTAAGGTTGGTGAGGTGAAGGTTATTGGTGGTATTGTTGATCCGAATATTGAGGAGATTATCGCGTTGAAGCCAGATCTAGTCATAGCTACTACCATGACTCCGAGAGATGTTGTTGCTAAGTTGAGGGAACTTGGTGTGAAGGTTCTTGTACTACCTCACCCGACTAGTATTGAGGATATTGTTGATCAGATTAGGTTGATCGCTAGGATAACTGGGAGGGTTGAGTATGGTAATAAGTTATGTGGTGTTCTCGAGAAGCTATGTGGTGTTCTCAGTAATGTGACTTCTGAGAGACCTAGGGTTAGGGTCTACTTTGAGCTTTGGTATGGACCTATATGGACTGTAGGTGGTGCTAACTACATGAATGATGTCATTGAGTTAGCTGGTGGTGTCAATATCTTCGGTGATACCAATACTGCCTATGTCTCTACTAGTGATGAGGAGGTGATCAAGAGGAATCCAGAGGTTATCGTATTGTGTAGGGGTATGGGGTATAGGTTTACTCCGAGGGATGTTGTTGAGAGACCTGGTTGGGGTAACATAGATGCTGTGAAGGGTCTCAGAGTTTACGTGTTGGAAGGTCCTGCACTGGATGCTCTGTATAGGTATCCTTCACCTAGGGTTGTGTTGGCGGCGCTGTACTTACTTGCGTACTTCCACCCTGAACTCACTTGTGATGTCTATGCTAGGTTGATTAGGGAGTTAGTAGGAGCTACGTTCAATGCCACTGTACTTGGTGAGAAGGTGACTTCGCTTAGACAGGAAGTTGAGAGGATTAAGGAGGTTTACAGTGGTAAGGTTAGTGAGTTGGAGAAGCAGCTAGGTGAGCTACGTACTAGGTTAGAGAAGGAGGTTAAGATACGTGAAGAACTTCAGAAAGAGGCTCAGTTCTGGCAGCTGCTAGCTATCGTGATGGTTGTAGTACTGGTTCTACTCGTGGTTGTTGCTTTAGCTAGAAGGCGTAGATCATGATTTCGCTGTACAGGTCTAGAGCTAGGAGATTCGCAGTAACACTTCTAACCTTAGTGATTCTACTCATATTACTCCTACTTGTATCTACTTCAGTTGGTCCGTACTACATACCACTGCGTGATGTCGTAATAGCTCTCACCTCTACGAGTAGTGACTACAGAGTTATCGTACTGGGAATTAGATTACCGAGAAGTATTGCTGCTGTGTTCCTAGGTGCGACACTAGCTATTTGTGGTCACTTACTTCAAACTCTCTTCAACAACCCTCTAGTTGAGCCGTATACCCTAGGTATTGCTTCAGCTGCTGCGTTAGGTACTGTAGTCGCTATTTCGGGTAATCTCTGGTTTCTCGGTTCTCAAGCACCTCAAGTACTAGCATTCACCTTTGCTTTTGCAACTTCACTTCTCCTCCTTACCCTCTATAGGGTTCTGAATCTGTCAATCACGCAGCTACTACTACTCGGGATATCGCTTAGTCTCCTCTACAGTGCTATCTCAACAGCTATTCAGCTGTACTTCGTTAGAGATGTTCACGCTGTGTTCTTCATGATCATGGGTAGAGTCTCGCACTGTAGGTGGTCTCACATAGTTACTCTCTCTATTGCTGCTGCTTTGTGTCTGGTCACTGGTACTGTGCTCGCTAAGCCGTTAAATGCCTTGTTGTTAGGTGAGGAGCACTGTCTTGCAACGGGCTACGATGTTCGTGTACTGACATTGGCTATCTTGTTCTTGACTTCCCTCTCAACTTCACTAGCTGTCTCTACCTGTGGTGTTGTGTCATTCATAGGTTTGGTGACACCTCACATATCTAGGGCACTTGTGACTAGTGAGCATAGGTACTCAGTACCTACATCTGCTGTTCTTGGTGCTTGTTTAACTCTGCTCTCTGATATGGTAGCTAGATCCGCTGTACCACCTTTTGAGTTACCTCTTAGTGTGGTTACAGCTATGTTTGGTGTACCCTTCTTCATGTATATAATGCTCAAGTTGAGGTATGGCTGATATGGTGCTTGAGGTAGTTGACTTGGTCTATAGCTATGGTCGTGAACCCGTCCTGAAGAAGGTACGTTTTAGTGTTGAGGATGGTTCTGTGGTCTCTATTGTTGGTCCTAATGGTTCGGGTAAGACTACTCTCCTCAAGTGTATAGCTCAGGTACTTAGACCACGTGGGGTCGTGTATGTTGATGGTAAGAACCTCACTGAGGAGAGGTATAGTGCTGTATCGAAGCTAGTGTTTAGTCTCTTTAGTACGCAGGTTAGTGAGTTGCAGAAGCTTACTGTTCTCGATGTCTTACTAATGGGTAGGTACCCTGAGAGGAGGTTTAGCCCTAAGGTTACTGAGGAGGATCTTCAGGTTGTTGAAGAGGTTGCGAAGGACTTTGACCTTGTACACCTACTCGATAGGTACATTACTGAGCTTAGTGACGGTGAGAGGCAGAGAGTTCTCCTCGCTAGAGCAATTATTCAGGATCCTAAGGTGTTGATACTTGATGAACCTGTCTCTCACCTAGATCTGAGGTACCAGCTTGAGCTACTTAGGAGGATACGTGAGTGGTGTATTCGTAGGAAGAGAATAGTCATTATGGCTCTACACGACCTAAATCTAGCATCTGTCTTCTCTGATAGAGTTCTTGTGCTATGGAGGGGTGAAGCTGTTGCGTATGGTAGACCAAGTGATGTTTTAACGCCTGAACTGGTGTGTAAGGTGTATGGTGTTCGTGATGTCATGTACTTGAGCCTCTGGACTAGGTACGTTGTACCTACACCACTACTCAATGTATCTCACTACGTGAAGGTACCACGACTACACGTATTCTGTGGCTATGGATCGACCCTAAGTATTCTCCCGTACCTCAGATACCTTGCACATGATGTGAGGTGTGGTCCTGTACCTGAGTACGATGTTGATGCTGTAGTTGCTAAGGCACTTGGATATCGAGTGTACGTAGAGGATAGCGAGGACTTGCTCGGTTGGCTAAGTAGCGTCTACCTAGTGGTCTATAGCCCAAAGACAAGGGCTATAGCTCTCAAGTACATTTCTTCAGTGTGCTCTCGCGATGTGATTACTGTAGAGTTTAGAGGTGATGTTGAGGAGCTCTTATCTCTCCTAAGATCTCTCGTACGTTAGAGTATCGATACTGCAATTCCCCTAACAACATCAGCTAGATCCTCACACTTATCTGCTGTCATCTCTATGCTGTCTATTGCCTCCTTTAGCAATATGAACTTCACACTTACTGGAACTACCCCGTATCTCTCTAATATCTTAGTCATTAGGTCAACTCTTAGATCGTCAATTCTCTCTTCGCAATTCTCAACTTCATCAGCTAGCTCAATAGCTCTCTTAGGGTCTTCAGTTAGCATGTAAACCGTCTCCTTGGCTAAGGTAGCTGCTCTGTACGTCTCCTCTCCCATCTTAAGCAGCATCTCACCTATCTCCTTATCCAACTCCACAGGTGAAGCCATACAGAGCTTTCTAGTTGCTGACTTCGCGTAGTCGGCTATGTCGTCAGCTGTCAAGACTAATCGTATTAGGTTCTCCCTATCGATTGGATGCACTAATCCACGTGATAGAACGTAGATTATTTCCCTCTTACTTCTGTCAGCTTGTCTCTCATAGGCGAAAACCTGTGAGAATACTTCCATTAACTTCTCCCGATCTTCGCGTACAAATGCTTCAACAGCGTAGTACATGTACTTCACGACATCAACTACGTGATCCAGGTGCCTTCTACATAGCTCAATAACTTCCTTCTCCTTTCTCCTACTGATCCAGATGAGGAGGTGCGTAACCCTCACAATAACACCTATGCTAGGTTCCTCGAAGAAACTACATAATTATTACCCCTTATACCTCAGAGTTAAGTAGTTACTACGTGAGTTAGTAGAAGGTACATCGTAGACGAGAACAGTGCTGCACCAGGAACCGTTAAAACCCAGGCAAGTACTATGTACAGTACAGTTCTCCAATCAATGTTCTCAACCCCCTTAGCCAAACCAACACCCATGATTGAGGATACGCTTGCGTGGGTCGTGGATATAGGCATCCCGAAGCCAAACAACATGTAGGGTACGGTTGTGAATGCGTACACTAGCACTGCATTCGAGAACTCTGCTATGAAGCCAGTAACTGGATCTAGCCTAGTTATGCGAAAACCAACGGTGTTTGTTACTCTGTAACCAAGTGTGTAGGCTCCAAGTACTATACCTAAAGCACCGAATGCAGCGAGCAGTACAGTTGAGAGGTGTGGTGGTACATCTCCTATGCTTGAGGTTATTGAGATAAAGACACCTGTGGCATTACCTACGTCATTGGCTCCGAAGGAGTATGCTGAGAAGCAGAGAGATGCTATGAGACCCCACCTAGCTACCTTCTCAATCCTCTCTACATTCTTCACCTTAGAGAGGAGCCACATGGTAATTCTGTACATGGTAACAGCAACGGTAATGCCCAAGATAGGGGTTAGGCACCAGCTCAAGATCACGGACATGACCACGTTCCAATTAACTCTCTCAATACCGTACTTAACTAGACCATAGCCCAAGACTGCTCCAACTGTTGAATGTGTTGTTGATATCGGTAATCCTCTCCACGTACATAGTGTTATCCAGAGACCTGCTCCAAGGACAATAGCTAAGCAACCAAGCACGTCGATGTAGTTCACAACACCTCTACCAATAGTCTTCATGACCATGTGACCTTGTAGAAGAGCGCCAAGGAATACGAACACAGCAAAGATGTGTCTTGCTGTTTTCCAATCGAGTACTCCAGCGCCTACAGTTGTATCTGTTGGATTTGCTGCGTCATTAGCACCTAGGCACCAAGCTATGTAGAAGGCACATATAAGTCCAAGTGCAAGAACTACATTGGTACTTAGCTCAATCATCGACACACCAATAATCTATCTACATACCCCCTTAATCTATATTTCTACATCATGAGGATATATAGTTATATTTCTACGAGGGTAAGAGAACTCTTTTCCCTTTATCTAGAATACATTTAACTTCGTCTCAAGGTACATCATACTTGGGTGAGTACATGAGGTTAGCTATTGCTGTTGATGTTGGTGCTACTAATTTGAGAGTTGCTCTAGGGGATGAGGAGGGTAGGTTGCTTAAGAAGTTGGTTGAGAGGACTACGAGGGTTGGTGACGAATATGCTGTTGCTAATCAGATAGTGTCTATGATCCGTAGGTTGGTGTCTGCTAGTGAACTTGAACGTGTTGTTGCTATTGGTGTGGGGACAATAGGTCCTCTAGATATTAAGAGGGGTCGTGTTGTTAAAGCTCCTAACCTACCATTTGAGGTTATTGAGCTTGGTGCTCCACTGCATGAGCTATTGAAGAGACCTGTCTACATCTTAAATGATTGTGTTGCTGCTGTGTGGGGTGAGAAGGTCTTTGGTGCTGGTAAGAATGTGAGGAACCTAGTGTACGTGACGATTAGCACAGGTATTGGCGCTGGCGTCATAGTTGATGATGTGCTGTTGCTGGGTAAGGATGGTAATGCTCATGAGGTTGGTCACACTGTGGTTGATATTGCAGGTACTATGGTGTGTGGATGTGGTAAGCGTGGTCACTGGGAGGCTTACTGCTCAGGAGCTAACATCCCTAAGTTTGCGAGGTACCTAATGGATAACATGCCTCCCGAAGTTATTTCTCGAAGTAAGTTATACGGTGCATATGTTAGAGGTGAGTTGTCTGCTGAATTAGTGTACTCTGCCGCTAAGGAGGGTGATGAGGTTGCTCTCAAGATAGTTGAGGAAATCGGTAGGATTAATGCCATTGGGTTCGCTAATATCGTCAGTACGTATGATCCTGAACTCATTACTGTTGGTGGTAGTGTTGTTTTGAAGAATCCTGAGCTAACTATACCCTACATAAGGAAGTACATACATGAGTACACTGTCAATAGAGTACCTGAAATAATCCTGACCCCTCTTGGTGAAGATGCTGTCCTCTATGGTGCTCTAGCAACTGCACTTAGACCACCAGAGACGTTACTGAGGTTGATTCAGTACACATAGCTTGCTGTTAACTTGGTAGTTAGTTTAAGAGTAGGTTCAGTGTAGGTAGTAAGGGTTGGGACCGTGTGTGAGTCTAAGGTAATTGCGGTTAAGGAGGGTAAGGAGGAAGTTCTCGTAGATAAAGCTGTAGAGCTGAGGATTGAGGGAGATAAGGTAATTATCGTGGATATCCTCGGTAGAGTCTACGTCTTTCCTGACCTAGTACTAGCTAGGGTGGATTTCCTACAGCATAGAGTGTACCTAGTTGAGAGGAGATAGAGCTAGAGCTGTCTCAACTCTAGGTACGTCACGTCTAAGCCACGTAGCTCGGCAACTGCGTAGTAACCTCTCTGTAGCGGTCCTGGATTTACTGATAGTACTTCACCTATCCTCACAGTACCCCTTCCCTCATGTATGTGGCCACAGACATGGAGTACTGGTCTAAATTCCTCAATTACTTTCCTAATTCCTCTACTTCCAGCGTGTACTCCAGATACTGTGTAGTCGAGATTTGTTCCATATGGTGGTGCGTGAGTTAGTAAGATTACTGGTTTCCGTGCCGTATTCAGTAGCTTCCTTAACTCACTCTCTATAACGTCATCAGGGTATTCGAGAGGTGTGAGGAATGGTGTTGGACAACTACCACCAAACCCAACTACGCAGTAGTTACCTATATCCACTAATTTACCGTGTACACTTCGATACCTATCACCAGTGAGGTCTAGTATGGTAACTGTATCACAGTTACCTGGTACGTATAGTACGGGAGCGAGTTCAGTCAGCGTAGTCAGTATCTCAATTGCCTGCTCTCTAGTGCCGAAGTGCGTTATATCGCCCGCAACGAGGATTACATCTATGTGCTCATTTTGGAGTTTCTCAACTAGTTTCCTCACATTTCTTAGTCTTCCATGTATGTCTGTTATCAGCAGTAATCTCATACTTGTGTAGTGGGTGTCTATTTCCGGTACATAAATGGGTTCTTCCTAGTTACTGCTTCATCTACGTGATACTGACCTCACTAACACTCTTCTTTACCTTCCTTCCACTTCGCTTCTTCACTATGACAAATGCTAGAGATGCAACTACTATGGATGTTACGAGTATAGCTAGTGTACCTGGATTGAGTAGTATCTTCGTCATGTTGTGGAGTGGTAGTGCTCTTGATATTTGTCTCGGTAGTAAGCCAGTCGAGATTGGTGTTGCTAGTGCTGGGTACGGCTTTACTTCAGATACTAGGTATGCTCCTGAATCAGCGATCGGTATCGCTAATCTAACTGCTCTTATGTCGTTGATGTCGCTAGACACTATGAGGTCTAGGACTACACATACCAGTGGTGTATCTGGTTTGATATCTACACGGTAGACTATGGGTCCAGACCAAGCATTTAGTGGTAGTAGTGATGTATCTATCTTCTCATCTCCCTGCAGTTTCTCTACGCTAAAGTACTCAGTGTATGTTAGGAGGCTTATCTTGAGTGTTACGGTTTCTTTACTGTATCTGAGTACGTATATCCAGACGTTAAATGAGGTACCTGTCTTTGCTGTCTTTGGTACGTAGATACCGAGGACTACTGGTATTGAGTATTTCTCGAGTGTTGCATTTGTTGTTACCCATACGTAGTTTGGTGAGGGTGGTGGGGGTGGAGGTGTACTAATAGCTGTGAGGAGTATTGTAAGTATGAGTATAGGTAGTAAGTTCATATCGTTATCACCTCGTGTACCTCATTATTGGTTATTTTCACTGTTGTAATAGCTGTATCAGTTAAGATAGCTGATACTTGAGATAGCTGATATTTAGGTATGTGGTTTAGTTTACTCTTCGGTGTGATTTATGGTGTTGCTTCAGGTTGCTCTTGATTTGCTCGATCTAGAGAGAGCTATCTTCATTGGTAGGTTGTGTAGTGAAGTTGGTTTTGATATTGTTGAGGCAGGTACTCCATTGATTAAGAGGTTTGGTGTTGAGGTTCTTAGGGTTCTTCGCGAGAGGGTTAAGCCTAGGTTATTGCTTGCTGATATGAAGACTGTTGATGCCGCTGATGTTGAGGTTGGGTTGGTTAGAGAGTTTGGTGGTGATATAACGACGGTTTTAGCTGTTGCTTCTCCTGAAACTATTGAGTTGGCTATTAGGGTTGGTAGGGAGGTTGGTGTAGAGGTTATGGTTGACCTAATGAATGTGCACGATGTTTTGGGCTATGTTGGTGATTTAATTAGGAGAGATGTTCTACCTGATTACGTGTGTTACCACGTAGGTGTTGATGTTCAGAGGAGACGTGGTGTAACTGTTGCTGATTTACTGAGGGAGGTTAAGGAGTTGAGGAGAATTTTGCCCTCAACTACGAAGGTTGCTGTTGCTGGTGGTATAAAGCCAGGTGACATACCTTCTCTCTTGAACGTTGATGTGGATGTCATAATTGTTGGAGGAGCTATTACGAGAGCTGAGAATCCACGTGAGGTTGCTGAGAAGATAGTTAAATTAGTCAGAGGTTAAGTAGCGCAAGGGTTATAGTTTTGTGTAATTAGCAAAGTAGGGGGGTTAATGAGTAGTTACGTGAAAGCAGCTATTAAGGAGATAAGTAAGTTCATTGAGGCAGCAATAAACCTGATATCAGACAATGAGATTAACTCACTTGTCGAGACTCTTATCGAAGCTTATAGGAGTGGTAGAAAGGTGTTGATTGTTGGTGCTGGTAGGTCAGGTCTAGTCGGTAGGGCATTTGCCATGAGATTGATGCACCTAGGGTTCAATGTTTACGTTCTTGGGGAGACCATAACTCCTAGACTGGATGTTGGTGACGTAGTTATAGCTATTTCAGGTTCAGGTAGGACGAGATTAGTTGTGACAGCTGCTGAGGTAGCTAGGTCTATAGGTGCGAAAATCATAGCTGTAACATCGCATCCTGATTCACCGCTAGCTAAGTTAGCTGACTTAGTAGTTAGGATCCCAGGTAGGACGAAGGTAGCTACTGAGGAAGATTACATAGTTAGGCAGCTACTTGGAATGCACGAGCCACTAACACCTCTTGGTACTCTCTTCGAGAACACAGCTCTAGCTGTCCTAGATGGTGTCATAGTTGAGTTGATGAAGAGATTAGGAGTTAGTGAAGAAGAGTTAAAGCTTAGACACGCTAACATTGAGTAGTGGGATGATACTACCTGCGCCCCGCCTGAGGAGTGATGAGTGCCCGGCAAATGTGACCGCTGGTCACTAGTGATGAGTTCTGGGGCCTCGACAGATTGAGAAATGAAGAGGGGACCCGAGAACTGACTACAATCTCGACTCTACAGGTGGTGGAAGCACTATATCCTTACCTCTATCACATCTACGCTAGAGGGTAACGATATTGGCTCTACAGACTTAGTAATTACGTAGAAACCACGGTAATTGCTAACATATATGTACACAGTACCTCTCAGAAACCTCTTCTTCCTACAGTATAGAACGAGACCCTCATCCTCATCAACTAGCTTAATGAAAGTTTCAGGTTCAACAATTATGAATCCATACACGAATTGCATAGTTGCTGCAGCTGTTCCAGCATATGCTGCACCTGCTATTGTACCTGCTATAGCTGCACTACTCATCTCCTGTCATCTCCTATTCAAGCTTGTAACCTATTTTCCTAAGGAACTCTCTCCTCTCCTTTACCTTCTCTGGAGTCTCTACACCTACTGGTTTCCACCCATCGACAACACCTAGAACTGCTCTACCTTGTTCCGTCTCAGCTACTATGACCTGTACAGGATTGGCTGTTGCGCAGTATATCGTAACGACTTCAGGCACGTGCTTTAGCGCATTCAGTACATTTATTGGCCACGCATCCCTGAGGTAGAGTACAAACACATGGCCTGCACCTATCTTGAGAGCTACCTCAGTAGCTAACTTCTTCAACTCCTCGTCATTACCCTCAACACGAACTAATCTATCTCCACTCGCTTCACAGAATGCTAGACCAAACTTAATTGTGGGTACCGAGGTCACAAGTGCTTCATATATGTCCTCACATGTTTTTATGAAGTGACTCTGACCTATTATCACATTTACCTTCTCAGGTACGGGAACTGTAACTACCTCGATCTTAACGCTCATACACACTCCCTCCCCTCGTACCAAGTTACTGAGATTCTGTTAAGAGTTAACTATGTCGCCTACTCTAGGCGCTATGACTGGAGTTAACGTCAATTCATGTGGTGTATCCACTCTTGGTATAGCTTCTGGACTAGGTACTAACCTGTACACTGCAACCCTGATACCTAGGTACTCGATAATTATCGTGTAGTTCGCCGGTACTACCTCGATACGTGCTTTCACTAACTTCTCAATAACTAGATCTGAGTACACGAATGGTTGTACGTATCCAGTCTCATTGGTGATCTCCACTGCAATTGTATTGTTCTTATAGTCAAGTACCTTAACGTGTGCATTTGGTAGTGCTTCACTACCTAGGTCACGTACCTGTATATTGAGTACGTGTAGATGTGTTGGTACCAGTGTCGTGTTCAATACTTTAAGTGCTTGGAAGAGGTAATTACCTCTTGAAGTAGTGTAGTTGAGTAGGTACGTGATGCCACCTCTTACCCATATTATCGTCACGTTGATTACTACCTCCCTAGGTTTTGCTAGTTCCCAGAGGTCAGCTGTTAAGTTGTAGATTAGGTAACCATCCTCATCTGTCTTTACTAGACCTGTATCTAGGATTACTACATTCTCTACAACATCAGCTACCACTACTCGAGTTAATTCCCGTGCAAGTGGTTTTCCATTCGGTTTGAGAAATCTAGTCTTAAACCAAACTGTGAAGTTAACTCTAGGCACTACCTCAACTACATTCCCGCCTTCACTGCTCTTCCCCCTACCTAAAGTAACTACCTTACTCTCCTCACCAGACTTAGAATGAGTATCCTCAACATTATCACCAGTATCCTCACTCTGCCGTGTAAATTCCTCAATACCCACCTCTATCCTAGTTGAATTGCTCTTCCTAACTGAAACCGATGTAGTTGTTGAGATAGCTAGTGAAGGAGGTACATTACCAACAACTTTCTCAACATTCTTACCACACACCTCCTTCCCAGTATGGGGTTCACCATACCTTACCCTAATCACAGATACGAGGGTAGCTAGAACTATAGTGAGGATTAGTAGCAATACCATAGCTACTACGATACTAATTCTTCGATACTGCAATAGCTACCCCTCCTACACAATACAATGCACTAGTTCGGTAATTAACTTACCTAAGGATTAATCTTCGTCTAGTAAGTAGCTCAAGTACGTAGATACTTGATGACCTCATCTTACCCTTATGTAACCTCACTTCAATACTTAGCTTCTCAATGCTCACCTCCTTAATAGATGCTCTAGGTTCTAGAAGCTTGATAGCTTCCTTAACCTCATCCTCGTCTACTCTAGGTAACTTCTCAATGCACTTATTTGGACACTTAATGCAGTTTCCTGTAATGTAGCAGAGACCAGCGCAAGGTACTTCAGCAACGTATGCATTAGCGCAACACGATGAGGGGAATACTATGAGGCCTCTCTCCCTAGCTATTTCCATAGCCTTCATTTTTAGATCACTACTTCTAATTGGTACTTGCTCTCTCTCTGCAATCTTCGGTGCTCTTTTAATGATCTCACTAACGTCAATACCTACACGTTTCAATCTATAAATGATGTTCTTGGTAACCCTTAGTGTTCCTGGAACTACACCAATAGCACCTGCTTGTTTTGCCTCATCGATTATGTCATCTAGTTCCCTATCGGTTATTCCAGGTATTATTGGTCTCAGGAATAGAACTGGCTTCAAACCTACACTCCTTAGCTTCCTAATGGTTTCAAGTCTAAGCTCAGGAGGTGAAGCGTTGGGTTCCAAGATCTTAGAGTACTTAATTGTGACTATTGTGATGAGAGGACTTATTGATGAGGAAATTGCTATTTTCCTCAACTCATCGAGTACCTGATCAGGCATGTACATCTTAGTTGAGAACTGTATTGGATTACCCATGTACTCACTAATCACCTTCATGTACTCGAGAGTCCTCCATGCTAAATTTGGTAGGAATGGTTCTGTTACACTTCCGAAAGCCATGAAGGTACCTAACCTACCCGGTACGACGTAGGGATTTAGGAGAAGTGCATATAGTAGTTCAATACCTGAAAGTGGGTAAGGTTTAGCATTAGTGAATGTGAATCCCATATCCTGTATGTAGCAGTAGAGACACCTATTCGTACACCCAATACCTACGTGAACTGTCATGCCGCAGGGTCTAGGTCTTCTTCTCGCATGACCATCTACTTCCACTCTCCTTAAGTCGGCACCAGCACTCTGAAGTATGTTCCTCACCTTTTCTCGTAGATGTAGCTTCTCCTGTAGGTACTTACTACAGCTCATTACCCTTCAAGACAAGAACACGAGTACAGATTTAATACCTATTCACCTTCACTAATATCAGGAACTAGTGATGTGATGAGTGGCCCACCTACTGACTTGATGAGGAACGGCTCTTAGCTGAGTACCTCCTCCGTGGTGTGTTGCATGTATAGGGATTTACCGCTTAGCTTCTTCAATAGGGTCATTGGTCCAGTACCTGTTGTCTTGATCTCAGTAGGTTATCTGAAGGGGAAGAGGAGTATCATGCCATGTACGTCCGTTGCTCCAATATCACTGACACCACCTTACGTTGGTGCTTCCATAGCTAAGACGAGGTACACCTGTAAGCTAATTCGTGAGCTAGGTGATTTCGTCATTAATATTCCTACGTGGAATTTCACTAGGTTGATCACTGAGCTAGGTATGGTATCTGGATCTGAAATCGATAAGTTTGAGTACTTTAACTTAACACCTCTCAAGGCTAAGAAGGTCAAGAGTTTTAGAGTTGGTGAAGCTATTGCGTGGATTGAGTGCTGTGTTGAGAAGTCCCTTAGTATTGGTGATAGGGTTTTCTACATATCGAGAGTAGTTGCTGTGTATGCTCGTGAGGAATGTAGCTACGACTTTGGTGTTAAGTGGTTTAGTGAAAAACCTGTGCTTTATCTAGGTGATTTACTTTTTGCTACAGGGTTTGCTGAGTACTACCGGTGCTGTGATGTAGTGTATCGTAGATAAGCTGCTCGAGTAATCTTAATTTTAATTCAACACTATTTCTTATTTCTTTAAGTAATTGCTTTCCTCTATCGGTTATCCTATAGTACTTCCTACCTGATGAGTTGATACAGTACTTCTCTACGTACCCTCTCTTTTCCAACTCATACAGTATTGTGTAGAATGTACTTAGTGTAACGTGGTCTTTCAGTACTTGACGTACCTTAGTAAGTATCTGGTAAGGGTACATGGTTTCTCTCTCGAGTAGTCTAAGTATGAGTAATCTTATGAGTACCGAGGTTAGTGGTCTAAGTACTTCCTTCATCTCGATCCCTGTTTACTTACTAAGTATCTAGAGTATTTTAAGTTACTATCCTGAATCGAATTACTTCTACTCACCTTCTCTCTTAGACTTGGATGTGACTACGCTTTTAAGTTTACATGTACACGCTGTGTAGGGTGTTGAGATGTCTGGTGCAGGTATTAGGGAGGTATCTGTTAGAGCTACTAGGAGAGTAGGTGCTCACTCACATATTAGGGGGCTAGGTGTTGAAAATGGTAAGGTTCTTCCTGTAGGTGATGGACTGGTTGGCCAGATAGAGGCTAGAGAAGCTGCTTGGCTGATTGTTCAGATGATTAAGGAGGGTAAGATGGCTGGTAAGGGGATTCTCATCGTTGGTCCACCAGGTACAGGTAAGACAGCTATAGCAATAGGTATCGCCAGAGAGCTAGGTGAGGACACACCCTTTGTAGCTATATCAGCTGCTGAGATTTACTCTGCTGAGATTAAGAAGACTGAATACCTCATGCAGGCAATGAGGAAGGCAATTGGTGTTAGGGTTAGAGAGTTCAGGAAAGTATACGAGGGCATGGTCGTTAAGGTTGATTATGAGTGGGCTTCACATCCGTACAACCCGTACTACAGGATACCTGTAGGTGCTAAGTTAACTCTCAAGACTAAGAGTGAGACTAGAACCTTTAGTGTAGATGAGGATATAGCTCAGCAACTACTTGAACTAGGTATTTCAAAGGGTGATGTCATTTGGATTGATGCTGAGACAGGTAGAGTTGTTAGAGTAGGTAGGTGTAAGGAAGCTGAGGTTACGTATGATATCGAGTACAGGAGGAGAGTACCACTACCTTCAGGACCTATCTTGAAGGAGAAGGAATTTGTCTACACCATTACCCTACATGAACTAGATATGAGGAGCTATCAAGCTGGTTCGCTCTTCGGCCTAATATTTGGTCTAGAGACAAGGGAGATACCGAGTGAAGTTAGGAGACAAGTAGATGAGAGAGTACGTAAGTGGATTGAAGAGGGTAGAGCTGAGTTATTACCTGGTGTCCTGTTCATAGATGATGCACATATGCTAGATATAGAGGCATTTACCTTCCTCTCTAGAGCTATGGAGAGTGAGCTAGCACCGATAATAATACTCGCTACTAATAGAGGAATCACGAAGATACGTGGAACAGATATCGAGGCACCACACGGAATACCTCTAGACCTTCTTGACAGATTGATCATAATTAAGACCAAACCATACACAGAAGATGAGATTAGAGAGATCATAAAGATCAGAGCTAAAGAGGAGGATGTACCATTGAGTGATGATGCACTACAAGCACTTACCGAAGTTGGTCGTAGTAGGAGCTTGAGGTATGCACTACAACTACTTACGCCAGCGTACATACTAGCTAAGCAGAGAGGAAAGGATGTAGTTACAAGAGATGAGATTGAGTACGTGAAAAAGCTATTCGTAGATGTACAGGAATCAGTTAGGTACCTCAAGGAGTTTGAGGAGAAGTTCCTAAGGTAACTCTACGCCTAGTAACCTTCCAAATAACTTTAGCTAGTAAACTCAAACCAACTATAAGAGCTATTTGCCCCAAATCGATCTTCCAAACCTTCTTAACATTGTATACAAGTGGTAGCACTACAATGTGGATCCCGAGACTAGCTAAGACCTGTAGGTACATGTAATGAGTTACAGCAGTCAAGATAGAGGTCAGTACTAGCAATACCTCAATTTCACTCTTCTGGACAATACCATACAGCACGACCATGACAACCCATATCAGTGAGGATAGTAGTGCTCTTCTCCAAGCTACTAGAAGCTGCTGCGGTAATTCATGTACTCTAGTTACTACTGTTATGCTGTACTCCACCTCAAAGTTTGGTAGTATCAGTACTGTAGCTAGTATAGCTATGAAGATGAGAACGATGATGCAGTACTTCATAAATTTCAAGTACATCACCACCAGTACATGAGAGCCATAGTTAGAGCTATTGAGAATACGAGTACGGATGCGAGATAACTGGAGATCAGTATTCTCAGGTAATTTAGTACTTTACCACCTACTCTTCCTTCGAGAAGTGAGAAGAGAGCTTGACCACCATCGAGTGGGTGAATTGGTAGTGCATTTACCAGTGCTAGTGCCATATTTATCTCGTACATCCAGTACAGTATCGAGATGTGGACTCTATCCTCTATCATTATACCGATGAATCCTCTACTTGGTATTGCTGGGTGCTGTACTAACTTCAGTATCACTGTCTCAACACCACTACTTCTCAGTACCTTGAGTGTAACTTCCATACCAGGGTGGGTATATGCCATTACGAAACCAACATGGTAACAGTCTAGTAACCTGATTCCCCCAATCTCTAGAAGTACATCTCCAGGTCTCAAACCTGCATTAGCAGCTGGCGTATTTGGTACTACGTTAGTAATTACAACCCCTGCATAGCTTGGTAGGAGTGTGTAGATAATAGCTAGTGCAGTAGCTGCTAAGAGAGCTACAATTACATTACCCAGTACGCCTGCACCGTAGACCATGAGCCTCTGCTTTAGAGGTCTTTTCTGGAGCTCTTTCTCATCTATCTCAACGAAGCCACCATACAGGAGAAATAACACTGTAAAGAGTCCACCTGACTTCAACGGTATGTTGTAGTATCGAGCTACTGCGGCATGGAATAACTCGTGGACTACAATACCTATGTAGATCGCAGGTAACATCATGAGTAAGGTCTTTCCTGTGACTGTGATGCCTGGTAGTAGCGGTATCATAGGTATGAATGTTCCCTGCTTGACGGTACCATACCTTAACAATGAGTTTATAGCCTTCACTAAGTTCATGTGAATTATGTACACTAGTGAGGGTATGGGAAAGAGCTGTTGTGGTGCTAATTGTGGAGGTACATAAATGAACGTTGGAGCTACAAAACCACACCACATAAGGACAAATATCGTGATGACGCTAACAAAAGCAATACCTCTCCAGAGAGGTCTACTCCTAGTAACTATGTAATCTACCATCCTAGTGAATAGACCTAGCTTAATAAGGAGCATAGTGAAGTACTTGATCTCAATACCACGAGAGGTAAAGCTCTCTCTCCAAAGTAGATATAGAGCAAGAGCGAGAATCCATAGTATTATCGCTACTGTGACTTCTAGACCAATCATCCTAGATCACTACCTCGAAACCTGTTCCAGGTACCGTGATATACCTCAGAAAATCTCTATTGACTTTCTTAATTAAGTACTCCCTAACCTTTCGCGAGGTACAGTGTAGAGGAATTACCGCTACAGCACCTAGCTTACGGAGACTAGTCACTATGTCGCGTATACAGTACTCATTAAAGCGCACGTGAAAACCACCAATTACGAGAGGTCTATTCTCAAGTACCTCTTCGATACCTCTAAGTAGTGTAGGTAGGTACACTCTAGAACAACCAACGATCACGAGATCTAGCTTAGGTAGGTGAACAACGTATACGGTCTCAGGATATGGCTTAAGTACTGTATACGCGTGAATTCTCGTGTCTACCCTAGAGGTCCCTGCTACTAGGTGTCTAACTCCACGTAGTGTCGTGGATATGTAGTTCATTGGTGTGTAGACCTCGAGTTCACCAAGCTCTTTGAGTAACTTAGGTAAAGAGCCCATGTGCTTCAGGAGAGGACAGGTTACTAACACCTTCTTCACCTGATGTACTTCGGCACTGAGTACGGTGCTGTTCCACGTGAGTACGCTATGGAGAGGACCGGTATCTACTAGTAATTTCTCATCATCGAGTTCTAGGTAAAGCGATAATCCACTACAGGGTACTGTAAATCCACGGCAATACTCATCATCCACCAATACAACTAGCTTTGCCATTCACTTAAGTAGACCTGAAAATTACTTATAAACACCTCTTTCGAGTAGTCAAAGAGGTGAATTTCCATGAAGTTACCTGTGCTCAAGAGGTACGGAACTACCCTCATGACGTTGCTAGCAATAGCCTTTTTCAGCGCTGTACTGCCGCCAAATCTATCTTGGTTGCTAATCATACCGTTCATAGCCTTCATGGTGTTTACCATGGGTCGTGGAGCAGTTAGAACAGCGAAGCAAATTCTCGAAGTTAGTAAGGGTAGGAAGTTACTTGAGTATGGTAGGGAGGAGCTTGACGAAGTTAAGAAGTACGATCCATTCCTGCTAGAAGACTTAAGGAAGCAGACCACTATACTACTGGTATCGCTAGTACCACTAGCTGTGATCTTCCTGTACTTCTACCTCGTCAATACGCTAGGTGTCATAGCTCACTTAATGAAGAGTTTCACTTCCGCCCTAGATAATGAAATTCTCGGTAAGTTCCTGACCTACTTAGTTATCTACGGTACTATGTTTCTAATATCAGTAACTATAAGCACACTATCCATGAGGAGAGTTGCTAAAGAGGGCACACTGCTGATACCTAGTAAGTACGTGATAACGACTAGTGGTATAGTTATTGACGATAGGTTCTCTCTATCATTTCCGCTGCAATGTGATGTCGTTGTCATTAGTCGACGTAGGAGATTCGTTGAACTCCATGTTAAATCTGCAGCAACTTTTGGTATGCAGACTAAGCAGAGGATTAGGTTGTATGCAAAAAGACCAGATGATTTGTGGAATTTGCTCTCCAAGTATGTAATGGTAGGAAATGTTGTGAAAAGCGGTTAACCAAATAGGCTCGCTAGTCCTTCAGCTATGGACTCTTCAGTTGCCTCCTCCTTCTTCTCTTCCTCCTTAGGCTTCTCTTCTTCCTTAGGCTTAGCTTCAGGTGCTGTTGGCGCTGCTGCTGGTGCTGCTGCTGGAGCAGCCACTGGTACCGCTGCTGACTTAATTGCCTCATCTATATTAACCTCCTTTAAAGCTGCAACCAGTGCCTTAATCCTAACATCATCAACTGCTATCCCAGCTGCTTCAAGCACTTTACGTAAATTTTCCTCAGTAATTGGTTTCTTAGCATAGTGCAGTAGGAGAGCAGCATACACGTACTCCATGCTCCCACCAGTCCACGTACCATACAGCATACCCTACTTTAACTCTTTCGGTAACGTAAGTACATTACACGTGAAGTTAATTTAGTAGGTGAAGGGAAAGAAATAGGGGTTTTCCATTTTTCCTCGATAATCCTTGAACTACTAAACACCTGTAACTGCTCTCAAATCTGCTTCAAGATCTTGCCGAATCTCGTCCATGTCTAATTCTGTTCGAGGTGTCACTACTAGTGCTATGTAGCTGTACTTAGCACCATCTGTACTGACCTCACCACTGACTCTGTATGTAGATAGGTTACCTGTAACGTAATTCATTAGGAGTAGTAAGGATAGGTAGAAGTAGGTTGCGGCTTTCATACCTACGTACTCTCCGAGAATGTACCCTGACACTATGTCTACCAAGTCTTCGACAGTTACCCCCTTACCTTCACTCACATCTATGCTCCTTGCCCTACTAACTATTGATTCCTCTATCTCATCAACTACCTTGCTATCTAGCTTCTCACTTATAGGAGCAAGGTACACAAAACCAATCACTATCTTATCTAGGTTTGTAAGTAGTTTATCTAAATACTCAAGAGGATCAGGTACGTACTTCGGCTCTAGAATTGTTACGTATAGACCACCCATCCAAAATCAACTCACTTAGCTTTACTCACCAATTACTTCAGCAGTTGCGAACCTCGACCAAACTCTCGTTATTCGTACCCTAACAACATCACCTGCTTTGGTATTGGGTATAAAGACCGTGTACCCTCTTATCTTAGCCATTCCGTCCCCCCTTCTACTAACAGCAAAGACACGGACTGTATACTCTTCACCAACCTCTAATCTACCAAGACCACGACTTGAGGTTGATCTCTTACTCCTCCTAAAGCTACTACCCATCTATCTCACAACCCAGGTATTCGTCGACCAAGAGTGTTCCGAACAAGTATAAAAGTCTTCTGGAGCACATAGCTCCGAACATAGCTCTAGAAGACAGAATCCTCGTCTACCACTTTAAAGAAAACAGTTATATACCGTGTAGATAATTGCTCTAAAGTGGATTTTAGGTTTAGAGTAGGTAGTTGGTATAAGTAATGGTGAGAACCTTGAGGAATGACGATACATGGTTTAGATTCATTGAGAGGAAACCTGAGGTAATTTCTCTAGCATTTGAATTACTTAGGTACGTACTTGAGCATGATGTGTTGAGTGAGTACATACTACGGTATCTGAAGGATATAGAACCTGAATTCAGTGGTAAGTTAATGAAGTTAGTTACTGAGTACAAGGTCTTCACTAGAAATAGTATTGAAGAGGGGTAAACTCAGCTCAGGGCCTTCTATCACTAATCAACCCTTCTAAGCTTCATCACCGTACTTCAGATGAACTGAGTAGTACTTAAAGTTCTCTACATCAGTGCCTATGAGTTCCTAGAGGAGGTTTCAGATATTAAGGCCATTCCTCAGCCAGTAATGTCTTGAGTACTGCAATCATCTCCCTACAGAATCTACCTGGATTGAAGTGCCATGCCTTTCTGTAGCTCCACATCCTCATTTTTAATATCTCTTCTTCAGGCATCTTTAGCAGTTTAATTGTTAACTTTATGAAGTCTTCATCTGTACGAGCTGCATATCCTTCAACACCTGGTGTTATTAATTCTGCTAGTCCTGATTTCTCTGGTAATACAGGTACTGCTCCTTGTGCCATAGCTTCTACAGGTGCCATACCAAAGTGTTCTCCAATTCTTGGGTGTATATAGACCTTAGCTTCTCTATACAGCTTAATCATCTCCATATTCGAGAGTACTCTATCGATTATTTCAACACCTTCAGTACTTAACTCAATGAGCTTTCTGTAGTACTCTAGATGTCTTGGGTCTTTTGTACCAACTAAAATTAATTTAGCATCAGGTACTTCAGGCTTTATGTACTTTCTAAACCATTCAACTAGTACGTCTTGTCTCTTCTGAGGTACAAACCTACCAACGTAAACAATAACATTATTTCTCCTCTCTTTGAGTTCTGGTTCATAGAGGAAGAAGTCCCACTCAATAGCTGGGTACACGACATACCCCTCAAGACCGAACATGTGGTATAGTGCTCTTGCTGTATAGAATGAGTTCACGATATGTAGGTTAGCTACCCTATAGAATCCATCGAATATTCTAGGGAATCTATACATATCTACGAAGATGGGTAGGTTTTCAGCTGTTACCTCTTCCTCCTTAGGGTAGTGTATGTACATAGCTCCACCTAGCTCAGGGTCTATGATCTTGGTTAAGGTTATGTAGAGAGGTTCCTGAAGCATTGAGAGAACAACACCTGGCTTAAACTCATCTATTGCCTTGGACAAGGTCTCGTAGAGTTCTCTAACCCTAAGCTTCATGAGAGACTTAATATCACCACCAACGTGTTCAGTGTACTTGATGTAGAAGAAGTGTAGACCAGGTACCTCGGGAAACCAGGTATCGCTCTTAGCCTTAGTCACTATAGCAACCTCATGACCATGCTTAATCAGTTCATATACCAAGATCCTGGTTAACCTCTCACTACCACCAAAAACATTTAGATGAGGGTGAATTACCAGAATTCGCATGCATCCACCAACTCACTTCACAAGTAACTAGTTAAATAGCTTTAACATGCGTTATTGAGCTAACCTCCAATAGATAACTAGAAATATTAAATGAGTAATATGTAGTGATGACGTAGCACATATACTATAGGGAGCACTTAAAGTAGTGATATCACACAGAAAAAATACTCCATAGTCTACATACTGTATTCATTCCCGTAGTGAAATCTTAGATCTAATTCCTCACCAAGAGACCAAAGAATTAAGTCCTCGAATAATAACTTATCTCTAATGAGTATAGGTAAGCCTTCAGTGAGTACTTTATACCTCATACCTGGAGGAAGCTCGTCTAGAGGAACTAGGTCAACAGGAATACCTAGCGCAAGCTCCAGCTCTGTACCTAACTCGAGGAGTTCACGATGACTTGGTCTCGGTACCATGTACACAGCAACATCTACATCACGTATAGCAGAAGCCCTCAATACTGAACCAAATAGTATCACAATCTTGACCTCCTTTCTAGGCTCAAAGAACTTCCTCAACCTAGAGACTAAGTCAGGTAGAAATACACTGTAGTACCTAATTTCATCACTAAACCCGTAGTCACTTACCAAGATACCTCCCCTCTACGCACTCGATAAACTTCAACACACAGGTAAAGTTCCTCCTCACATTCTCGTAGATTAACCTATCATCAACTACCCAGTACCTATGAACTAGAAGGTTCCTCAATCTAACTAGGTTAACTAGATCACGCGTACAAGGTACCTGAAACCTCTCACATACAAACACCACAGCATCGACATAGGACTTCGGCCTGTAACCAAACTCTTCACGAGCTATGTGAGTACAGAGTGCAACTAGAGATTCGACGAGTATGACAATTACGTACCGAATTGCATACTTCTCATCAATAGATAGCTCATCATATGGTTTTCTCGTTATTCGAAGTACTTCAGTAATGGAGAACCTAATATCATCCAGCCTAGACTTAACAACATCTAGATCAATAGGCATAGTAGCTACCTCAAGTAGTATCCCCTATAAGATTGTTGAAATTAGTATCTAGTGGGATTAATGTCATGAGCTTCGCTACAGCAAGAGAGATCTTGAGATATGCTATCGAGGAATTGGATAAAGCACTTAGGTTGAATAATGTTTTCCTGTACAGAAATGCAGCGGATAAGGCATTTCTAGCTCTCGTAGTAGCTATCAACACCTACATCTATCAGAAACTTGGTACAGTACCACAATCGCACAGTGAGAGAAGGAGATTACTCAGGGAGATGGGTAGAGAGGACTTGAGAGCACTCTACAGTGACTTAATGAAGACTCTTCATGAAGAGGCTTTCTACGAGGGAATTTACCAACCTGAAGAGGTTAAGTACGCTATCGAGAAGGTAGGGAAACTAATTGATGATTTAGAGAGGGAACTATCTAAATGAGGTAAATCAGCTAGTCCTCCCAACATCACTAATCAGAAGGGTGTTTACTCATCACTGGTAGGTAAGGTACTGAAGGACGCTAAAAGCTTGAATTACGATCCTAGATCTCGATACCAAATGCATCGAAGAACTTCTTAATCCTATCAAACTCCTCAAGGAACTTCACACCCTTAGCAGTTAGGTGATATACATTACCTCTCTTCACTATTAACCCCTTATCCTCTAACTCTCTAAGATACTTCATCAACCTATCATAGGGCATGTTGGCATCTCTCATTAACTCAGTAATCCTTGCACCACCACTACTCCTAATAACCTCTAAGATATCGACCATAATCCTCAACTTAGATCTTCTAGGCTTTCTCACGTGGAGTCACCACGTACAGTATGTAGAGGATGATGAGGAATCCAATGAAGCAGACAACGCGTGACATTACGTAGATGAGAGGTGTTAGAAAGAGTAGAGCAGTTAAATGAAGCAGCTGTCCAGTAAGTATGGAAGTAAATGCAAACAATACGAGTAACGATGACCTCTTTTTACTACCAAGGTAAACCATAGCTTGACTGAAGACTATGAAGAGAAGTAGCATTAGGTTCACAACACAAATTACAATGTTTACAGATAGGACTAGAGGTATTGCTGTAGGAGCTATTGTTCCAACCTTTGTTCCAACCTTCTCCTTTAGCACACTACAGTAGCTAACTGATATTAGCACGTAAGCTAGAAGCTCGAAGATAATAGAGACCAAAAAAGCATTAGCAGCTATTAACTTTGCTAGTGCAATAGTAGGTCTTGAGACAAGAACTGAACTAAGTACTACACCTCGACCAACGAAGCTAGAGGCTAGAACTATGAATCCAATAGAGAATAAGAGTAGGGAGAACCTACCTGAGAACCTATAGGCCTTCAATGCGTAGTAACCTACGAGAAAAGCAACGATACCTGAACCTATGTCGAATGGTAAAGTCAAGTAGAGAGGTATACGCATACTACTGTAGACGTGGTAGTATCGAGTATTTAAGCAACTATAGACGATTAGTGCGCACCACTTATATTTTGAAATAGACGCTAGCTAACACGTGGTATCATGAAGGTGAAGGAGTTAGGTATTGCGGTAGCACTTGTGACGATTTTCGTAACTATCACGTTAACAGTACCAACACTAGCAATCAGCACTACGACAGTAAGTACGGTAAGTGGGTTAAAGCATAGAGTCAAATTCATTAGAGCTAACGTAACTATCATAGAGATCACAGAGAACTACATAGTGGTGACCTATGGTGAGCAGGTACTCAACCTAACGACAAGAGGAATGTGGCTTGCAATCTCTAGTGAGAACATAGTCTCAGCTATACCGTGGAGTAAAGCTATGGAGTATGTCAGAGAGGGTCAGGCGGTAGTAGAAGGAGTAGTCGTTAAGGGGGTAAATGCAACAAGGTCTATACTCCTAGCACTTAAGCAAGGAAGTACGGTACTACTGAGACTTAGGTACCTACGTCACTTAGTGAAGAAAGTAGTTCACGATGAGAAGGAGACAACATATAGATTACTAGCTAAGGGAGATAGGTTCATTCTAGTTGAGAAGAGCATAAGGGGTAGAAAGGTTAAGTTCCTAGCTCATGTAGGTGGTAGATGGTATAGAGCAGGGTACGGCTTCGTGAACTGGACGGATGTAGTGGATGAGTTCAATATTGGAGATAGGTTGTGGATGTGCGCTGAAGGATACGCGATACTGAGACCAAACATAGCAGGTATAAGAGTCATAATCTTCGGCTTTAGTGGAGCAATAGTAGATCTCAATACCGGAGTAGCTCTAGTTAAAGTACCGTAAATGCGAAATTCCCAACTATAACCTCACTTTCTCCACTTTTCCCCTAACAACCTATCCACTACAACTCACCCAAGCTATCAGTAACACAGTTAAGAGTGTTCAATAAATGTCCTCTTTGGGGTGTCTTCTGTATTGAGTATTGCTGAGAAGCTCTTGGAAGAGCTGAGAGCTAGAGAAGATCTTAGGAGAGCACTTGCTGAGGAGTTGCTTCCTGAGATTGTACGGAATAGGAGGTTAAGGACCATAATACTTGCTTCAATCTCGCGAGAAGTAGCTACTAAAGAGGATATTAGAGAGCTGAGAGATTACGCCAAGAGACTTGAGGAGAAAATGGTAACTAAGGAAGATCTAGAGAAGTTGAGGTTAGAGGTAAGGGATCTACGAGACTATATTCATACGAGACTTGAGAGTAGGATTGATGGTTTGGAGCAGAGAGTTGCTAGACTTGAGGGTATGATGAGTCTATTCATTAAGCTCTTCATAGCATTCAACGTACCACTACTCATAGCAGTCATAGGAATACTACTCAAAATGATATGGACATAGGGAAAGTTAAGTAGCAAACCACCAATCCTCATGAAGAAAATCAACTACAAGACCTAACCTCCTAATCAGCTCATACGACGGAATGACATCTTCCTCACCTGGCACTACCACGACATAAGCATCATAGGACCTGACTTCACTACCCTTCTTAACAACTACAGTAACCAAATCATTACCCACAAGAACAACACCATACAACCTACCAACAGCAACATACTCCCTAACACCACTAACCTCAATACCCAACTCCCTCGCTACATGAGGAGGCAAAGCGATAACAGGGACATCAGTCTCAAAACCAGTATGGAGAAGAGCCAGTACTTGAATCACCTTACCCCTATACCTCAATTCAATAGGAATCCTCAACACAATCAATCACCAGACATGAGAACCAACCTCACACGACCAAACCTAATAGGCTTACCAACAACCCTACCCTCCTCAAGAAACTTCGAAATCAACCTCCTAAACTCACCCTCAAGAAGAATCCTCTCAACAACCTCCTCACTAACAGACACAAACCACCCACTAAAGTCAACTAGAGTAAGAACTACTTAACCTCAACACCACGAAGACAAGACCTAACCCTCCTAACAACATTAACCAAAGCCAAAACAGTAGCCATAGAGTTCAGAACAGTGAATATGGGGTCACTAATCAAGATAGAGTAGAGAGTCAACAGTAAGCTACCTAGAAGATACAGAACAGTAAGTCTAAGAGGTGGAGGTGGAGAAGTCAAGGAAGCAGCCCAAGCAATAACAATGAACAATAGCCCAAGTAAACCCACAAACAACATATACAACACCCACCTCCAATACAGACCTCGAAAACACAAGACCCTAAAAAGACCTCACCGAGATACCGCAAGCAAAGTAGAGCACTTCACAACATAGCACAATACTGAATCCATAACCTAACTGACGGGTTAGTTCCCATCAAATAGAAGCTAGGTATGTGTAGTGTCCTCAGTTCGCTACACAAATCGTTACTTGCTGCATTCGAAGCTCTTGACTTAGAGAGGAGGTATCCTAGGGAACTCAGTGAGGGTGTAGTTGAGGGAGTTGATGAACTCGAAATCATACTTAATAACCTGGTGGAGATTATACAGGACAAAGAAGAGATACGTAATTCCATAGATCTTTCTCAAGCATGTAACTCCCTAATGTACTTCTCGTACTTATTGATCAAGGTCTTGACTTCATCAGAACTTAGAACTACCGTACCAACCATTAACCATCAACTCTTCACATAATCTAGTTAACTAGATGAGGTAAATTGCTAGAATTCCTTGACTACTTTAACGAGATGTTCTGGCCTATCGGGGTTATAGTTCTTGAGCACAGCTCTGTAGTACGCAACTAGGTATAGTGGAATGATGTAGGTTAACGAGGCGTAGTACCTATTTCCTTCCCACGGGATAACTACATCGAAGCTAATGTCTTTAAACTTTTGACTACCACCGTATAGGTTAGAGATGGTTCTCACCTGAAATCCTTTCTCTACCAGATTTCGATAGAGCCTTATTAGGGCTTCTAATGAGTCATCATTCAACATCGACAGAATAATAACTATGTCCTTCCTTTTTGCTAATGCAATTGGTCCATGTCTGAATTCTAAGGCGTGCATTGCCTCTGCGTAGCTGTAGGTCATCTCCTTAAATTTCAAGCTAGCTTCCAACATAGATGGGTGCGTGAAGGTGGTTCCAAGAAAGATGAAGTGTTCTACATGGAGATCCTCTTCTGCAATACTTCTATACCTTTTTTCATCGTCTAGTATTTTCGAAGCGGTGGTAAGTAAATTACGTGCGTCCTCTATGATTTTGTCCTTCTCCGTATCTCTCAGTCCTGTCAAGTGAACTGAGAGGAGTATTCCTGCTAATTGCATGGAAACATAGGATTTCGTCATAACGAAGCTGTTCTCAAATGCTTTCTCTATCACAATTGAGTAATCGGTTATCTTAGTAAGAGTACTACCCTTAGTACATGTAACTCCAACAGCTATTGCTCCTTTCTCCTTTGCTCTCTTAACGGCCTCTATTATTTCTCCGGTCTCTCCCGATCTCGAGAATGCTACGACAACCTCTCTACTACCTTCATTCTTCTTTGAGTAATACCATATGAATTCAGAGGCAGGTACTGCTCTCCCAATATATTCACTAGGTTCAAAAATGAGAGGTAAAATCGCTCCATAAGCAACGTAGTAGCTACTCCCACACCCGATGTAGTATATCTCACGTGGTTTTCTCTCTTGGAGGTACTCTGCTATCTCTTTGATAGCTGGGATTTTGCCTAGAACTTCCTCTATTGCAAGAGGAACTTCCTTGATTTCTCTGTAAGTATGTGTGGTCTGTTCGTTGATTTTCACAAATCTCACCACCAATCTCTGTCTACATAACTACCATCTATAGTCTATAGTTTTTGTGATTATTCAATTTACTTACTACCCTTCAGTAATTTCATTGCTACAACCTCTTTTGGAGTACTTGCTGTTGTTTTCCGCACCTCTTCATCTGCTAGAAGCTCTGCAGGTTACTGAAGTATTTATGGAATTGCTTTTCCTGTCGAAAGATGCAAAGACGATTACTGTCTTCACAAGGTCATTGAGAGACCTTAACTAGATTCTTCAGTACAACAATACTGAACCCAACCTTCAACTCCCAATAGTTCCATAGGAGGAAAATCTTAAATTCTAAGCCATCAGCTACAACTGCACACTTCATACAAACTCAGCTAGAGTAGAGTTTAGATCTAAAAGATGTTGCAGCTATAGGGAGGATTGTGGAATTAACTCAGCAACTACCTTGAGGTGCTATGTATGGGATTAAGTTAGTAAGTGAGTCATAGGAATTAGCTCTATTTTTAGGTACACGAACTTGGTGTTAAGACCGAGTTTTAACCTGAGAGCTTTTTGAGTAAGTGATCAGACAGATGTTGCGCTGATGCAATTATGTTGTTTATTTAATTATCTAGCTAGCACCACTACCAGTAGCTCATGAGATCCAACCTTGTACTAACTAATGACAGCTTTGTGGTATGATTCTATAGCTTGATCAATATATGGAATTTAAATCCTACTTCTCTAACGATGACCTCGAACTATATCCTCACTTATTACCCCCTCATAAAATAATAATAACCCTGAACTTCCATAGAGGCCTCACCGTGTTCTACGTTGTAGAGGACCTCTAGTTTTTGTGATAAGGTACGTGATCACGGATTCTGCTATGAATACTACCCCTATTCCTAGTGTGAGAGTTCTCCACAGCGCTAACTCCTTCCTAGTAAGTACCAACTCTTCTCCTCTAACCAGAAGTTCGTAAACACGATCAGTTTCCTCCACAAGAAGTACACCTCGTGGCTCCAGTACTCTAGCTAGACTAGCTGCTAGCTGATTTGAAGTGCAGTGCTGAGAGATAGAGGTACGAGGTGAAAGCTCTTAAGGTGTCGAGTGCTAGAAAGATACTGTGATGAGTCTTTCCAGACTCGATGGGAATAGTAGGGAGCTACCCCGAGGTTGGGCACACTAGCTCCGTCGCACTGGAGAAACTTGCTGACTTCTCCGTAGCTTCGACTCGCTCAGGTATAGCATAACACCTACCACAATGGAGATGGCGCATCACTCGCTCTCCTCATGTAGTTTGAGGATTGGTGCTGAGGCCGGGATTTGAACCCGGGACCTTCGGGTTAACAGCCCACATCGATGTTACAAGTGCTACCATCTCAACATTACCATGTTGCTGAAATGAATAGTAGGTTCGTTTAGTGAACTCAATGTACTTGTTAAATGATGCTTAAGCAGTGAAGTTACTGGAGGGTGTAGTCGTATTTCCTCGATAATTGTGGTTAAGGAGCGTTGAGAAGGTACTTACGGTGGAGAGTACGTATATGTACTAGATGGAGATAAGTTATGTCACATCAGTAAGTACGCAGTTGAAAAAACATGAAGAGATAGAGTGTAGTGCTGGTGGTAGATATAAGAGGAGGTTAGTAACGTATAGAGTTCCTCGAAAAGGACTTAGTGGAAAGGTGTTGTACCACGTCAGCTTCAGTCGTGGGGGATACATGTATGTTCGTAGATTAGCAATAGATTATCTGAATGTGAATAAGATCAACACGGTGACTGCTAACAGCGTGGGGGGTTCGCGTTTACGAAAATGAATTACTTAGTCTCGTACATAGGTTTGAGATTCTAGATGATGAGCTGGCACAGATGATCGAAGATTACAAGAAGTACTTCATAGATATGGTGTATGATGTACGTAACTTCATTAGGTCTAGAGGTATAGAGGTGTACTTCACAGGGCGTGCAGCTAGGGTAAGAGAGGCATTAGTGAATGATCCGTACATAGCTCTCTTTGCTATTCTCTCAATGCCGAGTGACGATAGTAGGAAGATGGGGCTTGAAAATCTTAGGAGGTGGATTCATCAACTCTGGGTAATTGTCAAGGTGTGTGAATTTCTTGGTCTTAGGAAGTCGGAGAAGTGGTATATTGGACAGAGTTGGGCTGAAGGCACAGTACCATTGGCAAGAGTAGAGACTGAAAAGCTAGGACCTTTATCCATATGGTTTGAAGCTCAGATACATATACCTAGACACTCAAGAGAAGTGCCTATAGCAGGTTCGAGTAGATGTGGGACACTGAATGACCTTTCAAAGGTGTTGAGCACTTAATGAGGTCATTCTGTGGCGGTGTTGAAGGTCTTAGACCTGACATAGTGATTGTCAAGGGATACTGCGATAAATTAGATGAAGCTACTAGGCATGAGTCCAAGCTCGTCGTTCTTGAGTGTAAGGATAGAGATTTCGAGTATTGGAGAAGTGAGTTAAGTACTCAAGTACTGGAGTACGCTAGGTATATTGGTCCTGTAGTTATTGCATCACTTAAGTCCGTACCGGAAGACATCATCGAGAAGTGGCGAAAGCGAGGTGTAGTCATAGTACCTAATGTAAGACCAGGAAATGAGGGAGGTATACGTCAGCTATGTGAGAAGATAATTAAGGCAGTACGAGCTTGCTAGGATCTATACTCTAGGAGTGTACTATAGTAAAGCTTACACCTTAGAATACTATAATAATTGAATTGCAGAAATGCTTTAATACCCCGTGAACTCTTCGGTCTGAACTCATCTTGAGGCTCTGCTAGGGAGTAACGGAAAGTTATATGAGAGTTACATATATCTTTTATTGTTACTGAGATCTAGGGAGAGATCAGTATGAGTACTCAAGTTCAAAAGAGAGACCTTAATGAATTGAGAAGGCTTATCGTTGAGTATCTTCTTGCTGAACTCAAAGCTCAAGGCATTCATCGTCCTGTTTCTCTGAGGAAAGTGCAGAAGCTTCTTGCTCTTGCTCTCTTCGCAAGATACAGAGACGGAAAGTTTGTACTAGAAGTCAGTTCACTGGCTAAGTTGTTCGACTTCAGAGTTAGCCGATACGGACCTTTCAGCAAGGTTGTTAGTGACATACTGACTAAATATTTCTTAGTTAAGCGTGAGAGCGATGAAGCTGGAGTCAGTCTTGTAATGACCACAAGGAGTAGAGAGGAGGTCTTACATGATCTTGAGAGTACAGCTGAGAAGCTAGGTCTAACTCGTGAAGTAAGGGACCTCGTAGAGCGTATCACTGATGCTGTTAAAAGGCGTGGTATGTTCCGTGCAGACACGATAGGATCAGAAGTTGATCGTGTGCTGGGTTTAACTCGTGAGCTTAAAATCCTTCTCTTCGATGTTGACATCCTGGATCTACTTGCTGTGAGAGACAAAGCTCTGAGTTCTGAGGCTGAAGTTGAGCTCCGTACATTCTTCGGGGATTTATGCGATAAGCTCAAGGATCCAGAGCTTGTCAGGAAGATGAGGGACTCACTACGTGGTGAGTAGGACAGCCCCTACACTGACTATAGCAATAGTCTTAGACACGTGTATGATAATCGCTGCATCTCCTCAAGATAGACAGAATGTGTACTATCGTCTCCTACAGCACTACATCAACCTTGTCAGCAAGAGAGGAAGGGTAATTGTTCGAACTTATGTTCCTGAAGCGGTTTACGTTGAAACTCTAATGCTGCTCACGAGTGAACGATGGTACTGCCCGAGGTGTAGCATCGTTGTTGGTATTCCTGATACCAGGTATTGCCCTCGTTGTGGGTCTCAAAACTTGATCCAGAGCCCACGAATGGGTCACAGAGACGCCATGGAGTTCATAGAGAGAGCAGTCATGTATCTGACCTGCGGTAAGTTCCCCTATCCTCAGCTCCGAGTTCCCTCTATCTCGGCAGTCCTTCGGGTGATAGAGGAGGATCGAGTAGTTCGTGATAGATTCTTCCAAGCCTCTGCAAGAGGTCAACTCCCTCGCTCAATATTTGACCTCTTGATTGCTATGTCAGCAGCCCTCATAGCTCGTGACCACAGATACCGAACGTGGCTTGTGACACTAGATGAGAAGCTTAGAGATGCCGTCAATGTAATGCGAAGGATCTTTGCTGTCAACAACCTAGTCTACTTCAATCCTAAGAATCATTTCAAGATCTGAGTCACGTTCCAATAACATATCATTCTGCAGGTTTTATTAGGGCTCTTTGAGCAGTATTGATGCTGTTCCCGAGATCCTTGTCTAGCGGCTTGCTGAATGAGAATGCTCCCTTTCTTAAAGACCTTAAATTAAGGATTGGCGCCGGGGCCGGGATTTGAACCCGGGACCTTCGGGTTAACAGCCCGACGCTCTACCAGGCTGAGCTACCCCGGCTCTCTTGATCTCCTCTATCACCGTATCTTGTCCTCTATTTAATACTTAGCTTCTTGTTCAGCCTAGCACAGCCTCTTCATCTAGTCAGGACCCCTATTCCTCATCATGTACAGTAGGTGATTTGGTTTCGATGTTTATGTTCTTTCCTATGTTAGTTCTCTGAGTAGTTGTTCTAGTGCTTGTCTGTATGCTGGTATTTGCCATGCGTAGTACTTCCCTACACCTATCTCTTGATCTTCAGGTACCTCTCGTTGGGTTAGTGTTGTGTGGTGTTTGTAGATGATTAGGTTCTGTTCCTCTAGTATCTTGAGTAGTGTCCTCAATTCTTCACTTACATTGTACCATAGTGTATCTGGGTTCTCTATGACTTCTCGTAGTTGTTTTCCTAGTCCTCTGTACTTGATCTCCATGATTATTTCTGTGAGTTTGTACTTTAGTTCTTTTATCCAGTGATCTACATTCCATCTATGTCTTAGTGCTAGGTCTATTACTGCTCTTGGATTTCCTCCTGTTAATTTCCATACCTTCTCTGGTTCTGGTCTTGGTTCTGGTAGTTGGTTCACTAGTTCTACTAGTCCTTCATATGGTAGGTTCCAGATTAGGGTTATGTGAACGTAGCTGTGTCTGAGTGGTATTCGTCTGCTGATTCCTTCGGATGATGTTGCTAGTATGAGTACTGTCTTTGGTTCGAATTCACGTGATATCTTGTAGATTAGTTCGTAGAGCCACTTCACGTATGCTTCGCATCCGTTGATACCTATAGCACGTATTGGATCGTCTACGAGGATTGCTAGGTACTTGTCTCTAAACTTCACCTCTGTACATAACTTCTCAAGAAGTTTCGTAATTGCTCCAGCTACTGCAGCACCTATAGGTCCTCCTATGCTAGCTGCTATCTCTGTAATCTCCTCTTCTGGTAGCTTAACTCCCTCAAGGACCCTACCTGGTTGTTGCTCTAGTGCGTCTACGTACATGATGATGTAGTTGTCTCTCAATGTTGCTGCTATGTACCTGAGTAGGGTACTTTTTCCACATCCTTCCGGTCCATAGGTGAATTCAGCTAGTGGTGACCCGGTCTCTATCAGCTTTCTCAGTGCTTTAATCTCTCCTTCTCTATCTACGAACTTCAGTACGTAACTCATTACCTTAATCTCGTACTCATGTATGGTCAACTAGATCGTCCTCCTAAGTACTGAGGTTGGAGCTGTATTTAGCTGTTGATGACTCCATGCCTCTCCATTGTCTTGAGTAGTTGCTCAATTACCTCACCTGCTGTTCTGTTGCTGTATGGCCATATCACGGTCTGTATCCTCGTGACTATGGGTTTAACTAGCCTCTCCTTGATCTCTTCACTGAACCTACTGTATCCTAGGTACGTTCCGACTATTGAGCCTACTGTTGCTGCGTTGCAGTCGGTGTCCAGTCCTGACATTGCTGCTAGTGCTATTGATCTATCTAGCTTCTCTTCACCCCACAGCAATGCTGCTATCACTATTGCGTCATTTGGTATCGTGTGTACAGGATGGTAATTGCTGTACCTCGTATATATCTGCTCAATTACTTCTTCCCAGGTTACTCCTCTCTTCCATAGGTCTATGACGTGCCTCACAGCTTCTGCTAATCTCGAGTTCTGCGGTATAGCTCTCAATCCTACATCAACTACCTCCTCTATTGATGATGCCACGTAAGCGTGCGATATCATGATAGCTACCATTATTGCGCTGTACACGGCATTCTTTACATGGCTTAGAGTAGCATCTCTATACGCGTACTCACTTGCTTTCTCAAGATCTCCAGATGCTATGTATCCCCAGGTATCTGCTCTTATCCTTGCACCAATCCACTCTCTGTATGGGTTGAGGAAGATTGCTGTGTACGGTGGTTTTAGTCCAAGTACTAGGTTCCTATAGGTTGCTCTCTCAGCTGTGTAAGTCATGCTGTAGGGTATTAGCTCTAACCATGTTCTACCTATGTCCTCAGTTGTGAAGCTTGATCCATACCTCCTATACACCTCGATATTGAGTATCGTGTAGTCTATGTCATCATCTCTAACAACTTCACTAATTGCTTCTCGTACTAGTCTCCACCTACCCATTTCCTGTAGCTCATGCTCCTTAAAGAATTTCCTTGGAAAGTAACCTGTTAGTGGGTACTCACCTATCTCGAGTAATCTAGCTCTTATCTCTCTAAATGACCAGCCTTCAACAGGTTTACCAACCATACAACCAATTAGTCTACCGATAAATCCTCCTCTTACCTTGTCCTCAACGACGCTCCTCCTCGGTAATTCGCTCTCCGGTAGTTTTGACCTCTCACGTACTATATCTACGTAGGTTAGTGATTCGTGGTATCTGAAATCTTGCCTAGTAGGTAGCTCAAGTAGCTTCTCATAGAGTTCAAGTAACCTACCTAAGTCTAAGTCCTTCGCCTTCAGTAGCTCGCTGACTATAGGCTCAACATCGTCCACCCGATAACCTTCTTCTCTCAGTAGCTTAATCTCCTCACTAAGTAACTTACTGACTTCCTCCTTTAGCTCAAGTATTACCCACGTACGTAGAGTATGTAGAGTACGTGGGATATACATGTGAGGCACCTCAGAATTAAGCTATTTTTACGTAAGGAGGAGGTTAAGGGTGCTTGAGTTAGTTGTGCTACTTAATCAGTTCTGGGTACCTCCATACGCTATCTGCTGCTACTGTTGCCACTATCTTACCTGGACCAAGTTCCTTAGCTATTTCAAGTGCTACGTAGATGTTTGCTCCAGTCGATGGTCCTGCTAAGATACCTTCCTCCCTAATAACCTTCCTTATTGTATCTATAGCAACCTCCTGACTAACCTCAATTACTCTATCAATGATGTGTCTATTGTTGTTGAAGAGTGGTGGTACTAGGGATTCAGCAAGACCCTCAATGTGTTCACCTAATCTACCACCTACAACAGGTGAACCCTTAGGGACTATAGCTACCAGAAGTACATCACCCTTCCTCTCCCGTAAGTACTTACCAACACCAATGATTGTACCACCAGTACCAACACCCATAACAAAAGCATCAACTCTACCACCTAGCTGCTTCCATAGCTCTGGTCCTGTTGTCTCGTAGTGTGCTCTCATGTTTGCTACGTTACTGTACTGATCGAGGAAAACACCACCTAGTTCCTCAGCTAGTTTCCTAGCTACGTTCCTACAGTTCTGTGGATGGTCTTGAGGTACATTAGGGGTCTCAACTAGCTCTGCACCTAGTGCTCTTAGTAGTGCTTTCTTGCTCTCAGCTGTGTTCTCAGGCACAACAATGATACACCTTAACCCAAGTACCTTACATACCCAAGCAATTGAGATTCCTGTATTTCCACTAGATGCCTCTATTACAGGAGTGTTCTCCTTAATCAACCCCCTCTCTACAGCGTCCTTAATCATGTAGAGAGCAATTCTATCCTTGTGGCTTCCTGTTGGATTTAGGTACTCTAACTTAACGTATACACGGGCCATCTTACTTGGATCAACGAGTTTCCTCAATTCAATTACTGGTGTGTTTCCAATTATGTTACTTAGTTCACGTAATCTCTCGTAGAGGGTTCCTCTACTTGACACAAGTTCATCACCTACCGTTGTGACCTCGTTGATCGAATATATTACTTCACCAGGTTACTAAGTTCCTCTCCAGGAGAAAATGTATAAGGTACTATTGAGGGGAGTAATACTGGTGAAGTCAATACATGGTTGAGAAGTTTAAACGAGTTCTCTCATCAATAAGAGAAGTTGTGTCTGGTGTCTTTAGTGGTTTTGCTGAAGCTGGTGCTCTGGATGCTGTTGAGCTTGAGTGTAGTGAGTACGAGCATGTATTCCTCCTCCTACTCTTTGGCTCTCTCATAGGAATTCCCTCACCACCATTAACCCTAACTCTTAGGTTGTTACCACACATCGTTGATGAGTTGAGAGTACTTGAGCAGAGAAGTAGGAGAGCATCTGACATGATTGCTGATTTAGTATCCTCTCTGGGGCTTGAGCTATGAGCTTTAGATCAGTAATCGAACCAGGTAAGGAGAGACCCTGTACACTGCTTATCTGTGGTAAAGGTGGTGTGGGTAAGACTACAGTAGCTGCTGCACTATCACTCTACCTAAGTAAGCAAGGTTACAAGGTTGCAACGATAAGTCTTGACCCTGCAAGACATCTAGGTTCTGTCTACGGAGTTAGGTTAAGTGAAGAACTCAAAGAAATTGAACGAAACCTATACGCTGCTGAGATCGATGTTGAGAAAGTGATTAGGAAACATCTAGAGAGCATAGTCAATACGATTAAGTCTACTTACAGGTACCTCACGGCGCTAAACCTAGATAGGTACATTGATGTTCTTCGTTACTCACCTGGTGTTGAGGAGGAGGCTATGATGGAGTACATGGCTAGCTTCATGAATAGGGAGGAATTTGATGTTATTATCTTCGATACACCACCAACAGGTCTCACCATGAGGATACTTCTCCTACCCACAATCTACTTAACCTGGTTAGATAGGTTAATCGACATTAGGAGCAAGATCGTTGGCTATAGAGAAGCTATTGAGAGGTTGAGAGGAAGAAGAGTTGAGCTTAGAGACTCCATTTTGGAGGAGTTACTGAGGTTACGGGAGAGGATTACTAGTGTTAGGTCATGGTTGTCAAATCCAGAATCTACTAGATTAATATTTGTGGTTACCCCTGAGCTACTTCCTATAGATGAAGCTGTGAGGTGTAGGGAGGTCTTGAAGAGCGTTGGAATTGAGGTAATGGGTGTTGTGGTGAATAAGGTCGTTCCTGAGAATTTACTCAGTAAGGTACCTCTATTTAAACAACAAAGAGAATGTCTCAATATCGTGAGAAAGTACTTTCAAAACATACCTATCGTCGAGGTACCTCTATTGGAGCGAGATATCAGGGGTTTTGAGATGCTGAGTGAATTTGTTAAGTACTTACTTAGTTAGAAGAGAAAGGAGAAGGTATTTAGAGAGAAGGAAGGACTTTAGGATGATAACTTACGATACCTCCTTATTGATGCTATCACCTCACCTAGTAGTGCGAAGTTTAGCGCTAAGCTTATTCCAATTATAATTGCCGCACCAACAACTGATGGCGAAGCTATTCTCGGTGGTGCAAACCAACCTAGCCACCAGATTAGTGCTCCTGTTACTGTTATCCATAGGAAGAACGCTGGTACGAATGCTAGTAGTGATGGTCCTCTTGGTGCTCTCAGTACTCCATAAATCCACGTAGCTGTTGTTATGAGTGCTAGTGAAGCTAGTAGCTGATTCATACCACCGAAAGCACCCCACAGCACCTTGTACGCTGGTACCCAGGCCTTTAGTGTAGGTTCGTAGATCTTTGGATAACCTAGTGCAAAGCTTAGTAGTGCAGCTATAAGTGATGCCACTACTCTATTCGCTAGCACCTTATATGCAGTAGCGTACTTCTTGATTGGCTCCATCAACTCAACCCATATATACCTCGCTAACCTTAGGTCAGTATCCAGTGTTGTTGTTACGAAAGATGTTAACCAAATACCTGCCCATAGAGTGCCAAACGCTGCTGGTAGTCCAAGACCATACTGTAGCGCTAATCCGTAAGCCTTGAGGAATCCACCTAAACCTGCCTCAATTTTACCAGTTACCCAGAAAGCCGCCATTGATGTGACAACTATTGTCGATAGGTAGCCTTCACTAAACATACCACCGTAACCAACGAGTAGTGCATCTAACTCATTAGCTAGCTGCTTCGATGATGTACCTGATGAGACTAGTGAGTGGAAGCCAGATAGTGCACCACACGCGATGTACAGCGGTACGCATGGCCAGAATGGACCTCTCATTGGGTGTACCAGTGTCAGTACTGGTGCTTGTTCAATTGGTTTGAAACCTGCTATTAGTGCTGCTGTACCGAATATCAAACCAGTCCATAGGATTAACATCTGTATGAAGTCTCTTGGCTGTAGTAGGTACCAGACAGGTAACCAAGATGCGAGGAATGCGTATATCGTCATTACTATGATCCAGGTCTCGTATGGTAACTTCAGTGGTATGAAGTATGCGTATATGACTATCGCCCACAGCAGTACGTATCCAATTATCGTCGTTGTCCTTATACTAAGACCTACCCTATAGAGTAGCATTCCAAGGAGTAGACCAAGTGGTATGAAGAGAATCTCCTGTGTTGCTGTTCCGGGTACATTGACGAATACTGTTGCACAGACACTTAGGAACGCAGCTGCAATTAGTATCAATGTGAAGTATATGTATATTGCGAAGATGTACCTAGCTCTCTTACTAATTATCTTCTCGGTAATATAGGCAATTGACATACCGTCGTATCTTACAGATGCCATTAATGCTAGGTAGTCGTGTACTGCACCTATGAACACGTTACCGAACCAAATCCATATGAGGCAAGGCAACCATCCATAGACCATGGCTATTGCCGGACCTACGATGGGTCCAGCACCTGCAATGCTAGCGAAGTGATGTCCGTATAGTACGTACTTGTTAGCTGGTACATAGTCGATACCATCAAACCTAGTCCATGCAGGTGTCAATCTTGTTGGATCAGCTCTGACAACTCTTCTCTCCAATAACTTTCTCCCATAGAGTACGTAGCAGACTACATAGATTATGATGGCAAGGATTACGAGGAGAGCAGAGTTAACTATAGTGAATCCCACATACCTCACCTCTCAGCTCTCTTTAACCTAGCTACTTCAGCTCTAACCCTCTCGAGAACGGTCCTAGGTACTTCTCCGTACCAAAGCCAAGGACCAATCATTACGCAAAGCCACCCTATGGTAGCTACGTATGCTGTAGCACTGACTATTGAACCTGTTAACCCACCAATAGCAATTGCATATGCAACGAGAATTGCTCCGATTATGGTAAGTGCCATGCCGAAGTATCTCCTACCTCTCTCTACCTGGGTGACTGTAGTCAAGTATACCCCTCGGTAAGTGTCTCAACGCTAATTTTTATCTATTTTCAATTTCTGAAAAGACTGTAGTTGTAGGTATACGTGGTGTTGCATCATGATTGAGGGCTTAATGTTGTTGGTTGTTGCTGTCGTTGCTGTAGCTACTGTTGTTGTGTATTTTCGTGGTAGGAGGATCAATCTAGTATTGATGAGGGATTTCATTGTTAAGATGGAGAATTTATTTGAACCAAGTGATAAGGAGTATGTTCTGCTTGGTTACTTAGTTGGTTTCAAAGCGAAGTTCAAGGTCATGAGGTGGAACATCTCTGATATTACTTGGATGCTAACTCTTCTGCCGAGACAGAGCTTACTATACTACCCCATATCTAAGCTCACCTCTAAATTTGATAGACTCTACATATCTGCTCGCTTAGTTTTCGGTCCTAGAGCTACTGTTCACTTAATTAGTAGTGATGTGTATCGTAAGGTTATTCACCAGATTAAGGAAGCCTCGTACCTTAGTCACGTGACCACCACTATTGGTGGTAAGGTGTTTCACGTGCTGTATGATGATGCTAGGTTTAGGGATGAGGTGCTAGACGTTATTGAGAGGTGTTTTGGTGGTGATTTGAGGTATTTGAAGCATCTTGCTGTGAATAGGGAGTACAGGAATATCTATGTGTTCTCTGAAGCTAGGCTTGAGGTCTTGGGTGCTGTCGCTGACTTCATTAAGGTTCTTGCATCTTCTCTAGTTCCGAGAGGTGTGTGATTTCAGTTTCGGGGACTTAATCATCGGTCATCCAGTATGCCCCTTCATCACCGCTGTGAGGTTTATATGCCGTCTCTATTATGCTTTTTCGTTGGTGTTGTGTATGAGTGTTGAGAAGCTACTGTGGAAGTTTGTTCGTTGTTGTGTCAATAGAGCTTTTGCAAATATTGATCTCAAGAGGTTGGAAGGTGATGAGAGGTTCACGTTTGAGAATCTACTTGATGAGTTGAGGAGTAGTGAGCAGAATTGGAGGAGTATTACTGATTTCATAAACTTCGTGACTAAGGACTTTGAGAGCATATACATCAGGTACAGAGATAAGTTCAGGGACCCTAAGATCATTGATGAATTCTTCCTCAATATCATTAGGTTTTTGCTGGAGTTAGATGAGGTGAAGTACTTACCTGACTTAGTACATAGTGTTCGTGTACTTGAGAACAAGATAAGGGAGAACTTAGAAAAGTACTGAGGTACGTGATTTACGGGGGATTATCATGAGTGAGGACTTCAACTACATGGTTGATGCTCTCAAGATGTTGGCTGAGGCATTTGGCCCTTCAGGTCACGAGGATGAAGTTCGTGAACTGGTTGTAGCTGAGTTGAAGAAGTTCTGTAGTAAGGTGCTTATCGATACTTGGGGTAATGTAATTGCTGTGAGGTATGGTAGGAGGGAAGACCTTAAGTTGATGATTGCGGCTCACATGGATGAGATTGCACTAATGGTCAAAGCCATAGAGAAGAATGGCTTTATTCGATTTACTGGTATTGGTGGTTGGAGTGATAGAGTTCTTCCTGGTCAACGTGTTGTAATTAGGACTAGAGATGGTAGGAAGATCTATGGTGTTATTGGTGCGAAGCCTCCTCACGTAATGACACCTGAGGAGGAGGAGAAGAAGGTTATTGAGATGAAGGATCTATTCATTGATGTTGGTGCGTCGAGTGCTGAGGAGGTTAGGAAGTTAGGTATTGAGATTGGTTGTGTAGCTGTGATGGATAGGGACTTCAAGGTACTCGGTAATGGTAAGGTAGCTACCTGTAAGGCATTCGATGATCGTGTTGGTGTTGCAGTTATGTTGACGGCAGCTAGGTTGCTCAAGAATGTAGATACTGAGGTGTCGATATACTTCGTAGCTACGGTACAGGAGGAGGTTGGTCTTAGAGGTGCTATGGTATCTGCGTACAGGATTGAACCGAATATCGGTATTGCAATTGACGTTACTGTAGCTGGTGATGTACCTGGAGCACCTGAATCAGAATTCGTTGTGAGGTTGGGGAGGGGACCTGCTATAAAGGTTATGGATAGAGCTAGATTAGCTCCACTAGGTCTAATAGCCCATCCCAAGGTTAAGGACTTCCTGATTAAGGTAGCTGAGGAGGAGAAGATACCTTACCAGCTAGAGGTACTTGTTGGAGGTACCACGGATGCTGCAGCAATAGCCTTCACCAGAGGAGGTGTTCCAGCTGGTGTAGTATCTATACCGACACGCTACGTCCATAGTCCAGTAGAGGTTATCTCACTCGAAGATGCATTCAACGCCGCTAAATTGGTAGCAGCTGCAGCGAGGAGAGTAGATGAGTCGCTAGTACGTGAGGTATCTCTAAGGGAAGTATAGCTCAGTTCCTCCTCAATGTCTTTTACTTCATGAATTACTTTATGAGACCCCAATAATGCAACGTGAAACACGTTGTATGGGGTACTAGTTGAGCAGATATCTAGTACAGGAAACCGTACTTAGGGAGCTACTCAGTAGCGATGCTAAGGTCATTACTTTGCGCGCATATCCGGGCTTTGGTAAGACCTACCTAGCTCTTAGGTTAGCTAGGGAGGAGTACCGTAGAGGATCTAAAAAGGTCTTACTAGTCACGAAGACACATGCTGAGATTGAGCACATAGTGTCTCTTGCCGAAGCTCAGGACCTGAGAGAGCTTATACCTCTTCGTGGTAGGAGTGTTCTCTGTCCATACGCTAGTGAGTTCTGTACAGCGACTACGTGTATGGTATTGAGGACTAGAGCAGTATGTAGACTACGTCTAGCGGTAGACCTTGATACTATGAGTTCACTAGACGTGTGCTCTATACCTAAGAAGCTTAATCAGTACGTGCGGTATTGTTGCGAGCTTGGTGTGTGTCCGTATGAGCTTCAGTGGGTGGTGTCGGATAAGGTACCTATCATAGTCTGTACCTACTCAACACTCGTAAATCCTGAGTCTTGGGGCTTGATTGTGAAGTTGCTTGAGAGATCCAGACCTGTTACCATTATCATGGACGAAGCTCACAACGTACTTCTAGCTGAGTCCAGTACTCAACTAAATGCAGATGCGTTGGAGCACGAGATAAGAGGTAAATTACCGTTAAATCCAGCAATTAAAGATAGCTTGCTCAAGCTAACTTACTACCTCAAGAGAGGTGACCTAGGTAAAGCCATATCGCTTATACAGCTCTCCCCTTCAAAGCTAAGGAGGGAGGTTCAGAAGATAGCTGCTCTTACGAGTCTTAGGCAATTACCGAACCTACTCTCAATACTCGATGATTTATTTGCAGCACCTAGCTATGCTTGCGTACTCGTATCCGGTAGCAGAGTTCAGGTAGTTGTACCGAAGGTACATGTCCTCCTAAAGGTGCTTCAACTCTGCGATAAGGTGTATCTGCTCTCTGCCTCATTACCTATGTTTGCTCTCAATTTTATTGGTCAGGTACTTGGTTCTCAGGTAAAGGTAGTTGATGTAGATGCTCCTCTAGAGAGTATTCGTGGTTTAAAGTTGGTCTGCGTTAGAGGTGTAACAACGAAGTTTAGTAGAAGATTTAGTGAGAAGACTATTGAGGTGTTAACGAAGATCTTGGTCACATCCATAAACTCGTCATCTAGTGTTGGTGGGAGAGTTATCTTCTTCTGTAGTTTCGACTTAATGAACTATCTAGTACGTAGGGGTTTGAAGCAGATACTCGATGCAGATACGATAGTTGAGGATGATCCTAATCTAGATACTAGGGAACGAGTTTCGTTGATAGAGGAGTTCAGGGATAGGGCTCGAAGGGAGAAAGCAGTCTTACTAACGTCAATTCACTCCATTTTAAGTGAAGGAGTCGACTTTAGAGGTCTCGAATTAGTAGAGGCTATTCTAGTAGGCTTCCCCTTTTCACATCACGTAGATGTACTGAGAAGAAGGGTAAAGTACTTCAAGGACCTTGGTGCTAGTAGACCTGTACTACTAGCTCTCCTCCTACCAGCAATAGCGGCTACGGTGCAGGCTATTGGGAGGCTTATGAGGGACACTGAGAGAATTAAGAAGTTGGGGATTCTCGTGGATGAGCGATTTTACTCATATAGGAAACTACTACCGAAGTGGATTAGGAAGAAGTTGGTGTTCATGCCGCCATCGCCAAGTAAGCTAGCTCACGTAGTATTCTGGACCATAGGTCCCTAGAGGTGGTGACTATGAACATCAGAGTCGTAGTGGCCTTAAGCTACCTCGCTATCCTTCTGATCATACTGTATGGTGGTAGTGCTGGCATCAGCCTAGAGAATGTAGCTTCACTTCTCACTAGCTCACTAGCGCCAGTACTAGTAACACTTGTGCTAACTACACTAGCTATTCCTGCACTCACCCTCACGGGTAGAGTACTGGGATTGGGTAAGAGAGTAAGTGTATTGCTGGGGTTTGCTGGTTTAAGACCATACTTTCTGAGCTTGATGAGACACATAATAGTCATTGGTGCTACGAGAACAGGTAAGACAACGACAGTTAAGAGGATTGTTAAGCAAGTTCGGAGTAAGTACAGAGGTTGTTTTGTACTGGTTTTGGATTGGCACGGTGAGTACAGTGATCTTGGTCTAAACTACGTGACACCAGAGGAATTAAGAATTGAGTTAGATAAAGTTCCTCTTGAGGTACTTGTTGAGGCATTGAGCACTGCCCTAGATCTCTCAGATGCATCTCTACTGTTGCTGTACAGAGCTCTGAAGAGGGTTGAGACGAGGAGTATAGACGACGTTATTAGAGCTGTTGAGATGTATGAAGTGACCTCGAGGGCAGAGATTGAGATGAAAGCAGCAATACTTAGAAGGCTTGAACTACTTAGGGACATACTCACGAGAACAAGTTCAAATGCTACATCTTTCACCAATGTACTCAGTACCTGTCAAGGGCTTGTACTCGATCTATCAAATTTATCAACCCTTGAGGAGAAGAGAGTTTACTCAACGTTAATACTGACACTACTGTACTCGCACATCATTGAGCAGGGATTTACCTCAGATATTAGGTACCTAGTAGTTATTGAGGAGGCACAGAACTTACTACCTCAGAGAGGTGAAGGTGTTAAGAGATTCAGCGTGATAGAGCACTTAGTTCTCGAGACAGCTAAGTTCGGTTGCAGGTGTATTCTCGTCATGAATACATTACCACCACCACACATAGCTAGACACAGTACATTAATATTCACGCCAATGCACGTAGAGATTTTAGAGCAATCTCCATTGAGGATATCGCAGGAACTCGTTAATTTGCTTCAAAGCCTTAAGGTTGGTGAAGTTCTAGTAGTTGATGTCTCAGGTTGTAGTAAGGTGAAGGTAATTAGTGAAGGTAGTGCTAGACCGTATAGGATTGTTGCTAGAAAATCCAGAGAAGTCTCTATGGAGGAGAAATACGAAGTCCATTCTCATGAGGAGGTTAATACTGTTAGTGAGGTACCTAGTGAAGACATTGAGGTGGAGATCTAATGAGTAGAGTAAGTTTGAGGAGCATCGTCTTTGCTCTATTGAAGTACGGTGTTCCACCTAGCACTGTTGAGAAGGTTCTTAGGGAATGTATTGGTGATGATGAGGCCTTAACCAAGGCACTTAGCTATATTGAGGAGTACAGAAGACTGAATCCTGTTTCATCTAATGTTGTTTACTCGAGTATTCCAGATGTTCAGAAGCTTCGTGAGAGAATTGAGTTTGTTTTTCAGGAGGTTAAGGGTAAGGTTGATAGACTTGATGAATCTGTCTCTGCGCTTCAGAGAACAGTTGATAGGTTGCTTGATGATCTTGCAAACCTCATACAGAGAGTTCAAGTCCTTGAAAGTAGAGTCAATACTGTTGAGGTTTTGAGGAAGAAGGTTGAGGAGTTGAGTAGAGTTGTTGAAGTTCTTGAGAAGCAAGTTGGTAAGTTCGATTCCTGGATTCGTGGTGTTGATGAGAAGTTGAAGTTGTTTGAAGCATCAATAATTGAGAGGGTAAGTAAGGTGATTGAGGAGAGGGAGGAGGGATCAGAGGGATAAGGGCTTCCTCACTAATCAGCTCCCCAAAAACTCATCACTATAGCAACAGCGTGGTAACTACCTAGCGGTCAGTTGGAATGCCCTTCCTCACTACTCGGTTTAGGCGTAATTCCTCATCCCAAGAAATCTACGACTCGAGGATTGCAGCTAGCTCCTGTAGCTTGTCTGGTGAGTTGACCAGTAATAAATTCCAGAGTGGTGAGTCCTTTGTGACCCCGTATATTCTACCTCTACTCGTTTCCTTAATTATCTTCACGTAACCTCTCTTCACTAGATACTCCAGGTACTCCTTAACCGCTAGTGTTAGGGCTTTACCATTTCTGTAGTTGCTAGGTGCTATTGCCTTAGCTATCTTCGCAGCTCTAAACGTTACTAAGCTTCCTCTTGAGTTTAGAATTTGTTCACGTATGAATGAAAGGGTCTTCACCCTGACGTCTCTAGCTAACATGTGTTTTGTGGCCCCCATACCGAGACCCAGACCATGAATTAGCTTGTTATAAGTTTTCCTATGTTAGACCTATGTTGCCTAACTTAGCTCCTACTAGTCAGTTCCTTAATCAGTTCTTCTGAGGTCACTATTCTTGCCTTCAGAGCTACCTCCATTATCTTGAGTGCTGCCTCATGGAGTTCAGAGGATGTACTTGCTGTGCAGTCTCTCACCACTACTACTTTGAATCCCCTCATGAATGCATCAGCTGCTGTGAAGAGTACGCAGATGTTCGTTAGTATTCCAGTTACTATAACTTCTTCAATACCTAGCTCCCTAAGGACCATCTCTAGATCTGTTCCGTAGAATCCTGAGTACCTCCTCTTCCTAACAATAATGTCGCCCCTCTCAGGCTTAAGCTCATCAACTACCTCACTACCCCTTGTACCCTCTACACAGTGCTTAGGCCAGATAGAGAATTCCCAATCAAATTCTCTATGACTATCACACACATACACTATCGGTATCTTAGCTCTCCTAGCTTCCTCAAGAAGCTTCTTTAACTTCGGTACTATGTCTCTAGCTTTTGGTACCTCAAGTGGTGCTCCAGGTTCGAGAAAGTCTCTAAGCATATCAATTACTAAGATACATCTCTTCACACATCCTCACCAGTTCTGTAGGTTAGGTGGTCGTAGTAGTAAAGCTTACTGAGTCAGATCTACTGTACTCTCTAGTACACAGGTACATCGTAGTACCTTGGGTAGTAAATTACGTACCTTCTCAATCTTCTCCTTCTAAATCTGAATGGGAGAGCTGCTATCATACCGAAGAGAAAACCACCGATATGAGCCCAAAAAGCTACACCTGAAAAGTAGCCATAGGCTATCGATAGTGTACCCATTAATAGCTGGTATATGAACCAGAGACCTAGAAACACGTACGCTGGTACAGTTATCACGACTGGAAAGAAGAAGTAGAATGTCAACACCCTGACGCCAGCTAGCGGATATAGTACGAAGTACGCACCTAGTATACCGGAGATAGCACCTGAAGCACCAACACAAGGTATGTACCTTGGATCAGCAGCTCTAGTAAATGGCACAGCTATTGGTCTAGCAAAATTATACACAACGAATATGTGCATGAACGCTGCAGCAATTCCAGATAGTATGTAGAAGAGTAGGTACGTTGCTCTACCCATTTTCGCCTCTACGTTATCACCAAATATGTACAGATACACCATATTACCGACTAAATGCAGTAGCCCTCCATGTATGAACATTGAAGTTATTAACGTGTACAGCCTCTCACCCCTAACTATGTAGGCAGGTATCATACCATACTTCATGACAATACTGTAGAAGAACTTCGTACCACCACTCATCATGTAGATGAATACCAATACATTTAGGAATATGAGAAACCAAGTAACTACGGGTACTTTCCTAACCCTTAACGTATCACCTACTGGAATAGTCACGTAAGATCCCCTTAATCAGTGGTAGAACTGACTTAATAATCTCTACCCTACCAGCAACAAGACGCAACCTAGTATTCTCCACAAGAGGTACATATCCAATGTCTTCACCAAGTACATCAACAAACTGTACACCCAATTCCCTACAGATCACGTACGGAGCAGCTACATCAGTTAATCTCAACCTATTTCTCAAATCAATGAACAAGGTAATGGAGCCAAGACCTACTAGAAGTAACTCGAGAGCAACACAACCAAGATGTCTAATCTTGACGCTACCAAGTAACTCACCTAGCTTACGCACTAAGAGCTCATAACCATGCTCAAGGTAGAGAGACACAATAGAAACATCACAACCTGAGGAAACTACCCTAAGACCCCTAACAACAACCTCTCTACCTCTCACAACCCAAACTTCAAACCTAGGGTAAATACCAATCACAACACCTACATCGAGATCACACAACCTACTACCACGTCCATACGCAACAGATACACAACAGGCAGGTATCCCAAGTACGTAGTTGGTACTACCATCTAGAGGATCGACAACAGCAACATCACTCCTACCATCCCTCAAAACGAGGAGTCCTCTATCCTCAGTAATCAACCTACCAACACCAAGCTCACGAAAGTACTCAATCACTAAGCTCTCAGCAACTAAATCAATACCCCAAATAACGTCACCACACCTCTCAAACACCTTAGTCCTCATAGAGGGCAATCCCTGAAGCTCACGAATTTTATCAGCAACATCCCTACATACAGAAACCAAGTCATCTACCTCAAGCCTACACATCAATAAGGCAGTAGTGTGTAAGGTTAAAAGATGTTAGTGCTCAGTACTCACGTATGCACACTCTCGAATTTAGGGAGAGTGGGTTGCTAGTTAGGGATAGAGCATTGATCTCTAGGCTCTACTCTCAGGGATATGGTGAGTTACTAGGTAATGAACTACTGCTACTACCTGTTGAGGTCATGTACCTAGCTGAGAGGGGTGTACTCGATAAGGAGCTGTTTCTCAAGGTACTTAAGACGTATGTCACTAGTGATCCTGATCTCTGGGTTAAGTACCTCGTATACCGCGATCTAAGGTCTAGAGGCTACGTTGTTAAAGGGGGTTCAAGTCGAGTAGACTTTAGACTTTACGAGCGTGGTGGTTGGAAGAGAGGTCAACCAGCTAAGTACTACGTCAAGGTATTGATTGAAGGTAGGAGAATTGACTTAGATGAACTAGTTCAGTGTGTGAATGAGGCTTTGAGAGTTAGGAAGGAGCTTATTTTAGCAATAGTTGACTCACTTGGTACAGTCTCATACTATAGGGTTGAGGTAATTCCACCTGAGAGTAAGTTAATCTAACTATGGAGAAAGTAGATACATTTACTAAGGACCTCTTCCCTATGACCTCAGTGATCTAGAATGCTATCCATGCAGGACATAGTCAAGCTACAGAAATACGCTCGCGAAAACAACCTCAAGATCGTGATTTACCTGAAGAAGAGTAGGTACAGGATCCAAATCAGCAATTTCATACATGCTCTAGATCCTGAAGGAAAGGTAACTGAGTGGAGTAGAGCATTTGGCTCTCAAACACCAAGTGATGTTCTTCAATCACATGGAATCTCACGTGTAGAGATAAGGTATTCGGATGGGAGTACCAAGAACTTGAGTCCAAAGGACCTCAAGTCACTGGTAAAAGCTCTACCCTAAGCACTTATCATTTGACGAAGAACCTATGATTAACTTTAATATAGAAGCCCTAAGCCAGCACTGTGGGAGCTACGTATCCAATACGTCCTTAAGCCAAGGGTAGATATGGGGGTTTCAGATGTGTCATTTACTACAGTTGGTTTAGATCTGTCTAGACTAGCTTACATACCCAACAGAAGGGTGTATGCTCTCTCAATAGTAGCTAGTAAGAGGCCCAGCATAATTGCTGATGTCAGTTCGGTATTTGCTAAGTACGGTGTAGACATTCTGTACTTCATATCCTCGACAGTCTATATAAATACGGATGTTATGTCAGCTGTTGTCTTTGCTGATTTCACTGACTCAGGAATATCACCTAGTAAATTAGTCCAGGAATTGAAGGAATTAAATGGTGTAATGAGTGTTGAGGTCCTTGAGGAGATAGTTCCTGGATTGGTAGTTGATTCGTATCACTACCCACTTATGGTTGGTGGTTTTAGAGCTATAGTGATACCTGAATTCACTATTCGTGGGTGGATACATAGCTTTAGAGTAAAACACGGTATTGCTGCTGAGGTTGTGCTGTGGCATGAAGGTTATGTTACAGGTTTCACTATATTTGAAGAACTTAGGAAGATTATGAAGGGTGTGAAGCTAGATAAGTTGATAACCATTTTCCTGAAGCTTGCTCAAGGTCTTGGATGGTTTATTGGTGAAATTACCGAGCTTAATTTCGTTAAGTCATCTGCAACGATAAGGGTATATGATTCATTCGAGTGTCTTATCGGTAAGAGGGAAGGAGTTAACAGAGCATATAGTCACTTTGTTAGGGGTCTTTTCTCGGGATTTTTCACTGCTCTCTTCGGTAAGGAGGTTGTTGCTGTTGAGACTCAGTGCATAGCTAAGGGAGATCCGTACTGTGTTTTCGTAGTTAGGCCTAGGTCCTAAGAGCTCTAATCAGATATGGCGAGACTCTTCACCACTCTGCACTCGGCAAATTCATCATCTATCTCACGTGAGTAAGTTTAAACTCAGTACTTTTCTTAGACTTTACGGGTGTTCCTAATGTACATTAAGCTTTTTCTCGGAATGGTGGGGACAGCGCTAGCGATACTACTCGTCACAGCCCTAGGCATTGGCTTTATACTCTATGCGCTGGGTGCATTTAGCTTCACAGCACTCCTCATATACACAGTAGGTATTGGCGTACTTCAGTGGCTATTTGCCCCTGCAGTAATTGAGTTGGTTTACAGTGTTAGAGAAGCTGACCCCACTAGGTACTCGTGGCTTCATGAAATAGTTGAGGATCTATCGAGGAAGAGCGGTATTAGAAAGCCTAAGGTTATGATAGCCGATATCCCTGTACCTAATGCATTTGCTTACGGTTCACCACTGTATGGTAATAGAGTAGCTGTTACTCGTGGTCTTCTCAATGTATTGAGTAGAGATGAGATTGCTGCTGTACTAGGTCACGAAATAGGTCATCTAAAGCATAGAGATGTTCAGGTCATGACCTTCGCAACCATACTTCCTGCAATATTCTTACTACTAGCTAGGTACCTCTTCTGGTGGAGCTTCTGGGTTCCTGTAGCTGAGGAGAGAGAAGAGAGAGGTGCTACACCACTAATTCTTGTAGCGGTAATTGTTGGTGTAATAGGTTTCCTCCTGAACTTACTTGTATTGGGTTTAAGTAGGTTAAGGGAATACTATGCTGATTACCATAGTGCATTAGTTGTTAGGGGTGGTGCGAGAAAGCTACAGCTAGCATTGGCTAAGATTGTTACCTCGACAGCAAGGGTGGTATCTCATAGACCTGAAATACTGTCTCACCTATCTCCATTTAGGGCGCTCTTCATTACTGACCCAAATAGAGCTGTCGAGGAGAGTGAGGCACTAGCTGAGTACTCTAGGGAGTGGTTTATTGTCGAACGGTTGAAAAGGAGGAGATTGACGCTCATGGATCAATTAATGGAGCTATTCTCCACACACCCACACATAGTCAAGAGGTTGAGAGCACTAGATGAGATTGCTAAAGAGCTTGGTCAGTAATCGGAGAAAGCAATATGCCTTAAATACTAGTCCTCAATTTTTCCACATGTGATGAATTTGGCTACAACTGATTGGTGAAGAACGTCGGAAATGCTGATCAGCTACGGCCGCTCTCTTCACTTCAAATCTGCTTAAAGGAATTTCATCACCATACCCTCAATAGCTATCTCCTTAATAAACTTCTCAACTCACAGACCTTACATACATCACCTGAAGTAGGTTCACCACAGTACTTACACGTCGATAACCTATACTCTCTGTATAGCTCTCTTAGAGCATACGTAATGAAATGTTTTGCTGCAAGTAATCTCCACTTTGTACCGGGTCTCGTTATCTCGAGCTTGTTCACCATCTTCCTAATCCAGTACCTGCCTGAGTACTTAGCGTAGGGGCATTCAGGCCATGGTACGTATATTTCATTCAGCACAGCGTACATGGCTGTCTCAGCTTCAAGACAGTAGTACAGTGGTTTGATTCTAGGCACAAACTTCTCGTGGTAGAGGTACTCCGTAATTTGTCCCTCTCTGACTAAGTTAGGTAAATTACCTCGTATGAGGTTCATCAGAAATACCTGAACCTCATCATCTAGGTTATGTCCAGTAGCTACCTTCGTTGCACCGAGCTCCCTAGCTACTCTGTTAACTATGTACCTCCTGAAAACACCGCATACAGTACATGGCTTAAGTCCACGACTCATGTACTCAGCAACAACTTCATCAAAGTCAAATCCAAAGTACTCTCTAAAGCTAACGACGTGATACTCTAGGTCCCTCTGTTCACAGAACCTCTTGAGCACCTTGATTACCTCTCCCTTTCTCCCTCTAATTCCCTCAATAACTGTGAGTGCGATTACCTTGATGCCTAGCTCTCTGGAGTACTTACTCAGTATGTGGAGAACAGTCGTACTATCCTTACCACCTGAAACACATACTAGAACTACATCACCTCTCTTAACCATTGAGTAATTCCGAAGGGTTGACAATACTTTCCTCTCAATATAGTTCACGAAACAGGATCTACAGAGGGCTAGCTTGCTAGGGTACCTAAACACAACATCCTTTGAACCACATAGTGTACATCGCATTACGCTCCTCTCGTTATTGGCTGTACTACTATCTCAGTCTCCTCGTTGATGGGCTCCTCCTTCGGTACTACTCTACCATTGATGAGCGTAACAACTTCAAGGGGGTTGATCCTAAGGCTGAGTAGTAGCTCAGAGATCTTGGTACCAGGACGTACATCGAGTACGTAGGTACCTCTCCTAACGTGTCTAACCACTACTCTCATCTACTATACCCCACAGTATCTCTATGGTGATGTCATGGGTTTAAGCATTGTGTTAACTCACGATGTTGATTCAGTGAGAAAGCCAATAAGTCACGTATTGAGAGTATGGAGGAGATTTCGTACAGTTGATTTGATCAAGCACCTACTTCACCTTACGAATCTCTACAACAATATTGAGGATCTTATGAGGATTGAGGATAGTTGTGGCGTTCGTTCTACCATTTTCTTCCCTGTATCTCTGTTCCCCATTGAGGAGGTACTGGATTCAGTACGTATCCTACAGCGAGGAGGTTGGGAAATTGGTCTTCATGTAGTGATCGAACCGATTCAGACTGTAGCTCTAGTTCGTCAACAGTACGATCTGTTTACATTTGTGACAGGTGTGAAACCTCTTGGTGTGAGGTCTCATTACTTAATCTTCCGTAGAGAACTGGTACCTGTCTACCGTGAGTTGGGCATAGTCTACGACTCAACATTAAGAGTTGAGGAGTCTAAGTCCTTTGACCCCTTTTCACTTGAGGACCTAATTGAGTTGCCTATTGCTGTCATGGATGCTGATCTCTTTGGTAGATATAGACTGAGTGAAGAGGTAGCATTACGCTACATCTATAGACGTATTGAAGAGGCTAAGGATGTGGGTGCTAAGTACTTCACTATACTATTTCATCAAGAATCCCTGAGGATGAGAGGAGGAAGAATTTATTCTCGATTGGTTAAGGAGCTAAGTCAGAGATTTAGTGTTGTTCGCTGTATTGATGTAGTTAAGGAGGTTAGGGGCTATGTCAAGTGATCGAAGGGTACGTAGGGTACTGGTTACAGGTGCTGGTGGTGTTGGTGGTGTTAATTTCGTTAGAGCACTACGTGCTTCACCTGAGAAATTCTTTGTTGTTGGTACTGACTACAATGAGTACTACCTCTTGTTTCCTGAAGTTGATGTCAGAGTGAAGTCGCCTAGACACGATGATCCTAAGTTCATCACCTTGATCAAGTCGCTAGTTAGCGAGTACTGTATTGAGTTTATTCATCCACAACCTGAGGTAGAGGTTGAGGTACTGTCTCAGTACGTACATGAGCTTGGAGCAAGAACTCTAATCCCTCCATCAGATACTGTTAAGGTGTGTCGTGATAAGTACCTCACATATCTCAAACTCAAGAAATGTGGTATTCCCGTACCTGAGACATACCTGGTGACTAACCTAGATGAAGTCGATAGAGTTGTCAAGGATCTCGGTGGTAGGGTTTGGGTTAGAGCCAGGAAAGGTGCTGGTGGTAGGCTAAGTCTACCTTGTACTTCAAGTACTGAGGTTAAGCTGTGGATTGAGCTGTGGAGTAGAAGAGGTATCCCCATAGAGGACTTCATAGTTCAGGAGTACCTACCAGGTAGGGATCTTGCCTGGGATAGTCTGTGGTACAACGGTGAGCTCATTATGTCATTTGTTCGTGAAAGGATTCACTACATATTCCCCCACATATCCCCATCTAGAGTTACAGGAACACCAACAGTATCCAAGATAGTTAGGTACGATAAAGTCAATGAGATATGCGTAAGAGCGGTTAAGGCGCTCTGTGATAAACCTCAGGGTTTCTTCTGTATTGACCTCAAGGAAGATTCAGAAGGTAATCCACGCATAACTGAAGTTAACATAAAGGCTCACACAACAGTTGGTCTCTGGTCCTTCGTAGCCTCAAGAGTACTGAAGTTACCTCCCTACTATAACATGGTCTACACGTACGTGAAGTTAGGTCTTGGGGATGAAGTTCCTCTAAGTGAGATACCGAAGTTTGACATCTACCCTGAGATAACGCTACTGAGACACATAGATTGTGGTGTTTGGATCATAAAGAATGGAGAGAAAATTAGGGTTCTATGAACTTGCCAAGTAGTTACGGTACTACGAGACACCAAGTGCTCTATCACCAGCATCTCCTAGACCTGGAACAATGTAACCCCTCTCATCTAACTTCTCATCTATAGCAGCTGTGAAGACTTCAACTGGGTACTTTGAGAGTACCCTCTCTATAGCTAGTCTCGTTGATATCACGGTGATGAGGATACATCTCCTAGGTTTACCACGCTTGTATACTTCCTCCAGTACTCTCAACATGGTACATCCAGTAGCGAACATTGGATCAGCAACTATAGTCACTGTATCATTTAAGTCATTTGGAAGCTTTATGTAATTCATCTCTATATCAAATACGTAGTCAGGAGCTGCAATCCCCTTCTCAACTCTACGAGCACTAACAATACCAATTCTAGCCTTTGGAAATACCTTCAGTAGACCCTCAACAAGTGGTATTGCTGCTCGTAGAACATTGACTATAACAACTCTATCTAAATCCTTTATCTTGACCCCCTTTGCTTTTGATAGAGGAGTCTCAATGAGTACTTCCTCAACATCGAATGTCCTCAGTACTTCATAACCTAGGTACGTACCTATCTCACTTAACTTCGTCCTAAATACTTCAGGCGGTGTATCCTTATTTCTTAATACTGTAAGTATTTCCTGCACCAGAGGGTGGATTATGATCTTTACCCTACCACCATACTCTTCCCTGAATGGAAGCACAGAACCCTCATGTGAGTGAGATTAGGTCTTTAATTAACTTTTGCATTGTAGCTTTTACTCTACGGTACAGTATTACCGCTGTGAACACTATGACACTTATCAATGTTATGAGAATAATCATAGCCTTGTACTCTAGCAATCTCTCGAATACACTGACCTTCTTCATCCCAACCAGGTAAGTAGCTTTAGCGAGTAGAGCACCCGATGATTGATCTACAACTCTTACCTCTACAGTATAGCTCTCTATGGGTATTCTCGGTATTGGAATTATAACATCCTTACCAAGTGGCAGAGTTACCTCCTTAAGCACGGTCTTATATGTTGTATTACCATGAAGCAACTTCATCACCACTAATGCCTCGATGCTATTAGTTGTTGAATTTACTAATCGAATTATGAGATTATTCTCAAACCTTTTCACCGAGACTACAGGTTGTGTACTTAATTTAGTCGATGTAGTTACCTTCGTGAAGTTAACGTAGATGTGTTCTGTACCTGGTATTGATACATTGACTCTATATGTTGCGTATCCTCTCTTCAAGAACACCAACGTATAGTTACCAAATGGCATTAGCAACGTTAAGTGATTACCTGCTACTCCTGTCTCATATACTACCTCACCACTCTTAATTACGTAGACTCTGAAGTTCCTTACATCACTACGTATCTTCACGATGTACTTACCAATGTAGATCGGTATAGTTACCCTCCGAAGTAGTAGAGAGTCAGTTAGTAACTCAGCAGTAATGGGTACAGTACTCTTATTCTCCACTATGGTGATCTCACTAAGCTTCTCAACATATGGTCTATCGAGTTCCCCACTTAGAATCCTCTCAAGAATTACTCTCTCACCAACAAGTACCCTTAAGTTGATGAAGGGTACTGTAACGTTACCCGTTTTCGTAATAGAAATTACTACCCTAGTCATCGTGGTATTGATCAAGTACTTCCTAGCAGATATGTCGATGCTGTACCTCAGAATGTACGTGTATCTGAGAGGACCTTCCAGAACTGCGACACCTGGTATAACAACCTTCAACAACTCCACTTTATTAACTCCAGGCCGTAAACTACAGGTAGCGGTGAAGTACTCGTAGAAGCGGACTACTTTACCACAGATATTAGCAACAGCATAACCTCTAGGAATGTTTACATCAACCTTTACACGAAGTGTAGTCCTATCAACATGGCACCTGAAGTAGTGCTTTACCCTCAATACGTTAAATGTCCAGGAGAAGTCACCAGAGATAAATCTCACATACTTAGCGCTAGAGATATCAGGTATATGAAATACAACCACTGAACCTCTAACCTCGATAGGTTTGATAATGCGCTCTCCAACTTCGAGTACTACGTCACTTGTCTCACTAGTAAGGGGTTCCATATTTAATCTACAGCAAGTAAACCTCAGGTAGGTAGTGAAGTTAGTGTAAACTGTCTGTACTTCTTTAGGTACTATACGCATGAACCATTTACGTACAACATCACTAGCTGGCTTACCCTTAAGATCATAACTCGTATCGCTAGGTGTACCTGTAGAGGGGTCAGTTGTCCAACCCCACACAAATACACCTCTAAACCATGGTCTTGGATTACCTAGAAATGCACGGAAGAGAGCTTCGAAACACATAGCTTGCTTCTCTGGATCAGGTTTACCAGAATCACTAAACTTCCAAGGCTTAATCTCAGCACCCTTAACTGATCGATATCCAACCTCTGTAAGCACGATAGGTTTCCCATATCTCCTAGCTAATTTCTCCAGATCTGACATCACATTCCTACCATGTACTGTGTGATACCAGCACTCTACAAGTTCGCTAACTGACTTAACCTCGGTTCTCGATAGCTCAAAATAAGCACTAACACCAATGAAGTCTAAGTACCTAAACCACTCAAGATCTAGTAGCTCACGAAATCCCCACTCACTATACCACCAGTTAGTGTTGTACGTAATTAACCCTGAGTACACACTCCTAACACTATCAATGATGTCAACCCAGTAACTAGCGTACTTACGGGACTTCAAGCTCTCTAGCTCAGAACCAATACAGAGCACTTCAACACCAAGCTCTTGAGCTAACTTAGCATAGTGTAGAACAGCTCTCTTGTACGATCTAAACCACTCTTCAACATCTGAAGGCTTGATAAAACCTCTCCACGTACCATCATCAACTAGGAGAAATAGTACCAGCATTACCTTGAGACCAAGGTTGTGAGCAACTTCAACCATCTTTCGAAGCCCTAGGTCTTGAGACTCATCGATCTCAACCGTACAGCTATACCTATCATACTGATGCAGATAGACTACAAGCGCTACGTAGTTGGGACGTAGTACCTCCCTCAATTTCCTTAGCTCCTTAATAGCTTCATCACTACCATAGGGATACCTTTTGGGGAGTAGGTAGACACCAGCAAAGTACTCACTTACTTCTGAATCAATGCCTGATGCTACGTCGTACGACCATTCCTCAACTCCATCCCGAATAGCTACATCGCTGTAACTACTGAGCACTATTCTCGTTATTGCGATTACCACTATGAGTAGTAGAAGTAGGCCAACGAGTTTACTCACATGGTGATGTGCATTTGTTAAATTGTTAAAAGTTACTTTACGATCTATGTCTAGAGGTTGGTGATGTAGATGGTTGCTCTAGATCTAGCATTTACAGTAATCCTATCCCTACTAGCTCTCTACAGTGCTTACTACTTAAGCATGTTCAGTGTAACAGTCATGAGGTCTAGAAGATGTAGCGGAGCTATTTCAGATACACATAGTAGTAGTGAAGTTGAGACATCTAGCAACTCTGCAGGATTACGTTCTAGACCATTTGTATCAATTGTTGTTCCAGTGAAGAATGAGAGGTATGTCGTGCGTAGATTACTTGAGGCCTGTAGTAACCTAATGGATAGGTATGGTAGGGAGTTCTGTGAGTTAATTATAGTTGACGACTCTGTGGACGATACTGTCGATATATTGAGAGAATTGGTTACAGAGTACAATAGACGTGGTTACAGAGTGCTACACCTCCATAGGGGGTTGGGTGATAATAGCTGTAAAGCTGATGCTCTTAACTACGCGATGAAGTTCGTCAAAGGAGATTACGTGGTTCTCTTCGATGCTGATTTCATACCACCTCCAGACATACTCCTTAAGACGATACCCGAGCTAGAGAGCAACCCGAGACTTGGGTATATTCAATGCTGCTGGGAACACATAAATAGAAACTACAACATAGTAACGAGAATAGCTTCGTTGAATTACGAGCTACAGTTCCTCATAGAGCACCCAGCAAAAAGTACCTTGGGTGCACCCGTACTAATTAATGGCTCAGCATGCATACTGAAGAGAGAAGCTATAGAGGATGCTGGTGGTTGGCAACTTAGCCTAGCTGAAGACCTGGATCTAGCAGTTCGTATGTGGTTGAGAGGATGGAGAGGGAAGTACAAGCCAGATATCGTGTGCTACTGTGAGGCCCCACCAAACTTCATGGCATTCCGTAGACAACAATTCAGATGGGCACTAGGGTACGGTCAAACAGCTAGAAGACTACTCAAGACAGTACTAGGAGCAAGTACTCCACTAAATCAAAAGCTAGATGTGAGCGTTACATTACTGAGGCACACAGTGTACCCGCTAATGCTAACACTCATAATACTTCTGCTAATGTACTCTCTCCTAAATGAAGTACCTAGGGACACGACGTATATATCGTCACTAGCTAGCTTTCTAACCATATCTCCCTGGATAATATTTACCTACGTAGCATTTAGAAAGAGTAGTGACATAACATCGTTCATAAAGGAAATATTCACGATGCTCCTCTTCAGCTTAGCACACATAGGATTAGCTCTCAGCAACTCAATAGCGTACATAATCGGTCTAGTCAATACCCACTACGTCAAGTTTAGGAGAACGCCAAAGTACGATATAAGGGGTAGAGGTGACAAGTGGGTTGATAAGGTATACCAGGTAAGGCCCGGGATCCTACCCTTTATAGAACTCGCAATAGCGTCATTACTATGGTTTTCGATAGCTAGATGGTTCTCTCAAGGTAATATTCCTCTAGGACTTGGATCACTACCATTTGCGTTGGGATTGACATTTACGTCAGTGTCAACAATTGTTCACTGGCTATCCGTTATTAAGCATGGTGTTGTCCATGGTGAACAACCTTGGTGAGGACTACAGTACTGATTAAGGTTGAAGATAGGTTAATCGGTGAGGCTAGGAAGGGACTTGAGTTATTAAGGATTCTCCTCACAAGGCTACCTAATCTAGAAGTTGTGGTTGAGGAGGGTGGTGGTAGTGAGTTAGGTGGGGTATCAATCGATGTTCTTATACGTGTTTTACCTGTGGTGGATGGTGTGCTTGAGGTTGTGGTTGAGGAGTATGTTACTGGTAAGAGGTTATGTAGGACGTACTTAATTGATTTGTCGAGTCAAAGTATTGGAACTTTTGTATCCGTAATTGGTCTTCTTGTGAGGTTTCTTCATGGATTTAAAGTGTATAGGTTTTGTGTGGTGAAGCCTTTGCAAGCTACTTCAGATATAGGTGAAGATTGTGTACTTGTTCAATGTGGTCGAGATTGTAGGTTGTGTTCCGACTTGGTGAGTAAATTGGTGTTTGTTGTACCGAGTGTATACGGTGATGTGAGTGAGAAGTTCGTTAGGTTAGTGAGGAGTATTCAGGTATCTACTGGGGCGCTGTGTGTGTTATGTAGGTTAGTTTCAGCTACTCGAGAGTTTCTAGTAGTGAAGCTTCCTTGTGAGAAATTGTGTAGTTTCTTTAATTATCTTAGCCCTGTAACTATTGTTGGGGTGAATAGTGAGGTATTTGAGGGGTTTATTACTGAGGTTAGGGGTGAAGTACTTAGGATTAGGTCTCTTCAACATGTTGTACCCTCCCTTGTGGATAACTTGATTAGTAACTACGCAGTTCTGTCTGTAGGTCATAGAGGTGTTGAAATTAAGTACTTTCTTGAGATGATGAAACGTATTCACGGTGAAGGGTGATCGAAGACGGGCGTCCTGATTAACCCATGAGTGCTAGACTAAATAGCTTGGATACCAGTGTAGTTAATTCGGTACAAAAATCCTTCCTTCCACCTCTATACTCTCCGTCTACCTCAACTTCAATAACACCGTACCTAAATCTAATCTTAGCACTAGGAATCTCCTCTTCAATCTTTTTAGTAATCCTCTCACTCTCATCAACTGATAGTGGTAAAGCTACGAGAGAAACAATGTACGTATACTTACTCAATTCCTCCTTAACATGAACCTCAACCCTACAGAATTTACCTCTGTACACAAGAGTATGTCGAAGTTCAATGACATTACCTCTCTGAAGAATCAACCAATCTCCAGGTAGTAGCTCACGTAAGTACGTAATGAGAGTCTTAGGTTCTTCACATCTCTTCAATCCCTCAATCACCAAATCCCTGATAAATTGCTCGAGAGAGTCTAAGTCATCAAAATAGATATCTCTAGATCTAATCCAGAAGTATGCCTTACCGAGACCACTCTCGTCTCTGACATAGTCCACATCTATGTCTCTAATGGAGGCTACATCACGTAACTCACGGTACTCATGTAAATCTAAAGGAAATAAGACGAAGAAGATAGGTCTATACCTGTTGTTTACCTTATCACGACAGGCTCTAATAACTAATTCCTTACCAGCTATCGAGATACACTTCATGTACAGATCCTTATTACCAATACTCTCATTCTGAATCCACATTGCTCCTCAGTACTCAGTACCGTAGGAGAACTATTAAGCTTCACTTTCAAATTGAGATATGAGCCATATGTCTGATACTAGGAGAGTTAAGCTAGGTAGAAAGCTGAGGTTCAATCCAGAGCTAATTAGGGAGATCGCTCGTGGTAGGAAGACCTGTACTGTGAGGTTAGGTATTGTCGAGCCTACATCTAGAACTGTAGTCCTCTACTGTAAAGGGAGACCTGTCGCTGTAGCGGAGATAGAGTATGTTAGATACATGAAGGTTAGGGAGCTTGGTGAGGGTATAGCTAGATTAGATGGATTTAGTAGTCGTGAGGAATTGCTTGAGAGGTTAACCAAGATATACCCATACCTGACTCCTGATGACTGGGTTACTGTAATTAAGTTCCGCATCATTAGGTGGATAAGAAGACCAAGGGTAAGGTGATCGCATGTCACTTAGCGAAATTAAGTCGAGAATACTGAGGTTGAGAGAGGAAATGAAGAAGAGAGGTTACAGCCATGCATTAGTAACAACGCGTTCAAACGTCTTCTACTTCAGCAACTACAGGACACCACTTCCAGAAGACTACTACGTCTACACAGTGATCTCCCTAGATGCTGAACCCATACTCTACGTACCTAGACTAGAGCTTGATAGTGCTGAGGAAGTGTCCAAGGTACCTGTCATAGGTTACTCCACGTATGAGGTAGAGAGGAGACCGGGTGAGTGCTGCATAGTCATTAAGTCTCCTCTCGACTTAATCAAGGACTACTGTGAACGAACAGGTACCAAAGTAACTAAGTTACTAATTGACAAGTTACTTCACAAGCTCAGTATCAAGATGAAGGAAGAAGGTATTGAATTTGAAGAGGAATCAGAGGTATTCAAAGAACTTAGGTCTATTAAAAGTGAGTATGAGGTTGAGATGATAAGGAAGGCAGTAGAGATCACAGAGGAAGCTATTGTGAGTACACTAAGTGACCTCAGTAAAGAACCTCGTGAAAGGGACATAGCTGCTAAGTTGATGCAGTTCCTAGTAGCTAAGGGATGTGAGGAGCTAGCGTTTGTACCCATAGTTGCTTCAGGACCTAACGCAGCAAATCCGCACTACACTTACGGTGATAGAGTAATTAGGTCGGATGAGGTCATTATTATGGATGTTGGTGCTGTGTACTGTGGTTACTGTTCGGACATTACGAGAACTATCGTCACTGGTGCTTCACCACCTAAGGTTAGGCAGTACTTGGACGCTGTTCTGGAGGCTCAGCAAGAAGCAATAGCGAGGATTCGTGATGGTGTGAAGGCATGTGAGGTTGATAAGGTAGCTAGAGAAGTTCTCTCCAAGTATGGATTGAGTAGGTACTTCATTCACGGTCTTGGTCATGGAGTTGGTATTGAGGTTCATGAAGCACCTGCACTATCTCCATCGTCAACTACTACGTTGCGAGAGGGTATGGTAGTTACTGTGGAGCCAGGCGTGTACATTACGAAGGTGCTGGGTATCAGAGTTGAGGATGTTGTATATGTGAGTAAGAGTGGGTGTAGAGTGTTGACGAGGTTGAGTAGAGAACTGTATGCATGAGGAGTAGGCATGGTCCTTGGAACTTGGGTGTATTGGGACCTTGTGAAGAATGTACCTCTTATACTAAAACCTGTAGATGAGCATTGTGAAGCGAAGTTCGTAGATAGTGATGTCCGTCCTCTCTTTATACCTGAAGTCAATAGATTGAAGCAGTTGCTCGCTCAGGAGTTTGGTGAATCAGCTCCGAGTAAGATAGTTAGGTCAGATGTTCTCCTCTGTTCACAGGTTAAGAACTACGTAGACGATATGAAGATGATCATTGCTGAGGGTGATACCCTCTGCTACATGTTCTTTGACGTACGTACAATGAGTTGGAGGGTTAGACTAGGCCCATTAGGGGCATCGAGAGCAATTCAAAGTGACTTAGTTTCCTGGTGTGTACTACCTTGGAGATGGTTTAGGAGAGGAGTATTCTCGAGAAGTGACTTTGAGGAATTTCACGATCGTGGTACTGATCAAGTGGTCATACTATCTCGCGATCGTAAGATCATTGGTCTCGGTGTATGCGTTAAGGATAAGGTTATCGTGATAAAGAAGTGGAGACCACGAGATATCTCAGATACGAGAGAACTACCTAGATCAACATGGTATGACGTACTGAGAAGCAACGAAGATAATCTCTACACCCTGAGGTCAAAGGTTCTACGCTTCATACACACAATAGTTATCGGGAACAGAGGTAGAGCAATGTACGTAACCTTCTCAGGTGGTAAGGATAGTACGGTCCTCCTATCGCTTCTACTCGAGTACGGTATCGACGCTAAGATACTCTTTAATGACACCAAGTTAGAGCATCCAGAAACGTATGGAGTTCTAGAGCACTACATGAAGAAGTTAGGTTGTGAGATAGAGGTAATTAAAAGCGACATAGATTTCATGAGTGAAGTAATGAGGAGAGGGCCACCGGCTAGGGACTATAGGTGGTGTACTCGTTACCTTAAGGTTAGACCAACCATTAGGTACTGGAAGAGGGTAAGTAGACCAATACTGTGCTTCACAGGTTTGAGAAAGCTTGAGTCACTATCTAGAGCTAAATTGAAGAAGGTGTTTAAGCAATATGAAGAACCTAACGTAGTTTACGTAGCACCTCTCCTAGACTGGAATAGCTTAATGGAGTGGTTATTCATACTGTGGAGATCCCTACCATACATCCCCCTGTACTTACTCGGTTATGAGAGAATTGGTTGCTTCATGTGTCCATCGTGTACGTTAGCAGAGCACAGGATAGTTAAGGTACTTCATCCTGATCTATGGAGTACGTGGGAGGATGTACTCAGGAATTTTGCTCAGAAGCACAACCTACCTAGTGAGTGGGTAACCTATGAGCTATGGAGGTGGTTAGGTGATGCACCTAAGAAGAGGATCTTATGTAGATTAATTAGGAGAGATGACTTAGCTAGAGAGTACTCCTACGCAGTAGAGTACAGGGAGGAACCTCTAGTATAGGGTCTACATACAGGTCTTGTCCTACCCTCCCTAATAGCCTCTAATATGTCGTAGTTATCGAAGCGACTCGACTGAACACTCACCACTGTGTAAGCGGTACCAACTTCCTCAAGTGCATGAGCATCACTACCTGCTACCTTAGGTAGACCAAGCTCATTAGCTAGCTCCATAGCCCTCTCATTTTCTTCAACACTACAGCTAGGGTTGTACACCTCAATAGCATCAACTTCGATATCGTAGAGGTACTCGCCCAACCCACCTCTAGTAACACTAAATGGATGTGGTGCAATTGTGATGAACCCTCTATCTCTAGCCCACCTTACGAGTAGCCTAAGGTCCTTAGGAACATAATTCACATCCTGTGGTTCAGGAAGGAGCACAATCACAGCACCTAGATTGGTCATTAACTCAGCACCACAGAGAACAACCATATCGTAACCGAATTCACGAACGTACCTATAGGTAGTGAATCCACCACTAAACGTCTCGTGATCAGTAACAGCGACACCTAAACCAACTTCACGACAGTACTCCACTAAGTCAACAACCTTAACCCTACTATCACCTGAATACACCGTATGTACGTGAAGATCTACAGCAATATATGTCACTAACTACATCACCTCCTCTTCCTAGCAACAACACCCCAAACCTCATCAACCTTCCAAACATCAAAACCAACAATCCTCAACCTCTTAACAACACCAGACATCACATCTAACCTACGGTACTTCGCACCCGGATAACCAACGTAGTGATAGAGAAAACCACCTGGTTTAAGCACACGATAGAGCTCCCTATAGAACTCAGTACTATACAGCTCACCAGCTAAACTAAATCTAGGTGGGTCATGAATTATTCTATCAAACGAAGAATCCTCAAGGTACTTAACCACCTCACACGCATCACCGAGAATAACCGTAACTCTTGAGCTAGCTAACTCACGTGACCAAGGATTGTACTCAGCAATCTTAAGAACATTAACATCCTTCTCAATCGTAACTACATGACAGGCACCTCTCCTAAGAGAACCAATAGCAGTATAGCCAAGACCTGTACACACATCGAGAACCCTACAGCAGGGTCTAACCCTGGCGGCGGCAACCTTACTCATGGAGTCCTCCCACGGAGAAATCCCACATATCCTATGCATGTGAATACCTGAAATCTCTAACGTAGGAGCAGTCTCAGGACCGACGCACCTAAGCTTGTAATACCTCTCTTCGGTAGCTAACGACAGGTGTACCAACCTATCACCTAAAACAGCATAGAGATCAGTCTCATCACAATCCTCGAGAACAGACCTAACCTCATCAATACTAATAGAAGAATTAGGAAAGTACACGTATCCATCCCTAACCTCAACTCTAGCTCTTGAAAGTCCTAAATCGAGAGTAACCTCAACAAATTCCCTACCAGCTTCAAGACACCGCACAATCTCCTCAAGAACAAACCTCGAAACAACAGGTACAACCACTGGTCTAAACTCATACACAGTAAACAGACCAACCACCCCAAGCCACTTAGGGATAAGGTTAATAGATTGAAGAAAAACCTAATCTATGGAGCGGACCCGGGATGGGACGGCAATCCCCGCCGTCCGTCGGGGCAAACCCCCGATCCGCATGGGGTTAGCGGCATCCGAAACCCTCTCTGTTGGTGTACACACCCCCTAGTACCGCCATCTAGCGGCGATGAACCCCAGCCCCCTGGGGCTACCGCAGGCGGCGGGCCGTCCGTAGGGACGGACCTAGCCGCTTAAACACCCGAACCGGGTTAGGCCCGGGAGGGAGCAGCCCTAAGGGTGGGCGGTAGCGTTCAGGGGTGTACTGGGGTGAGACCGCTAGGTGGTATGGGCTAGGGGGTGTGTACACCAACAGAGAGGGGTTGGGGTCCGCTCCATAACCTAATTCCACTCCACTCACTGCTTTGCTTACAGGACTACACCATTAGTGATTTCAGTCGGTGAGTCTAGGTAAGAGTACGAGTAGTGTTATGGAGGTGTGGAGGATTTGGTAGCCCGGCCCGGATTCGAACCGGGGTCAGCGGGGCCAAAGCCCGCCATGCTTGACCGCTACACCACCGGGCTGTTTCATTACTTGTCACATTAGTGTTGGGGTTATAAGCTTAGTGTTATCATTACTACTTTCCTCAACGGTCTTCACTCTCTCTATCTCAAGTACTTCAACTTCATCTCCAGGCTTAATTCCGTACTTCTCTCTGATTTCCTTTGGTATTGTGAATTGTCTTGAATCAGTGTGTCTTGTCCTAAGTAGCTTTACTCTCGGTAATTCGATAACTTCACCATTGTTGACCTTCCTTATCCTAACCCTTGCATATCTTGCTCTCGTCAATCCCAATGCTCTAACTAGTTGTGCTGGTACTAGTACCTGATTATTTATATACACTTTAACTCGATAGGGTAGAGATGTGATGTTGTACCCTTTAGCTCCTCTACGACCCATATTAGTACCTCGCGTAATTTCTATGAGTTGAAAGTTTTATTAGTGCATTTATGTTCTTCGTTTACGTGAGGAGTTCTATGATGAGGGTTATTAGTGTCCGTATACCTAAGAGTTACCTAGATAATATCAAGCGATTGATTGAGGAGGGTAGGTATAGCTCTGTATCGGAATTCGTCCGTGCTGCTATAATGGAATTGCTTAAGAAGAATAGAAGGGTTGAGTTCTCTAACATTGTTGAGGAGGTTCTAAGCTAAAATGTCCTCCCAGACAGTATCCGACATCTTACCTAGAGCACCTACGGGTATAGACAGGCTTGATGAAATTCTCGGTGGTGGTTTAATTCGTGGAAAGACATACTTGGTCACTGGTGAGACTGGTACTGGTAAGACTATTTTTGCTCTCTCATTCATTGTTTATGGTGCTGCATTGGGTGAGGCGGGAGTTTACGTTACTGTTGATGAAGATGTCGAGAGTTTCATGCTTGGGGCTAAGGCTTTTGGTTGGGACCTAGAGAAGTTAGTTGAGAGAGGTAAGCTAAGTATTGTCTCTCCTTCTGAAGACTTCATTGATAGGATTAGGAGAAAGGACCCTGATGCTGTTGCTAAGTCCTTGGTCAGGGATATAAGTGAGGTTGTTGAGAGAATTGGTGCTCAGAGATTGGTTATTGACCCTATAGCACCGTTAGTGTGTATGGAGAAGGATGTTCAGGTGCTTAGGGAATTCACTAGGATACTGATAACGAGGCTTGAACGCGATGTTAGGTGTACAACATTAATTACGTCTGAAATACCTTCAGGTTCATTGTCTCTGAGTAGGTTTGGTGTTGAGGAGTTTCTAGCTTCTGGTGTATTTGTTCTTGGCTTGGCTAGAAGAGGTAGTAGGTTTATTAGGACGTTAACCATTAGGAAGATGCGGTGGCTACCTGTTAAGCCTACAGTATACGAGTTCGATATTGTGCCCGGTAGGGGCATTGTAATTAAAGGTCCGCTTGAGGAATCTTCAACCTACTCTCTTCACTGGTGAGTTAACTGCTAGTTAAGACACACATCTTTTAACCTCTCTTTGTGTTTCCTGTTTTGATGAGTGGTACTGAGATTCTTAAGAGGTACTTCGGTGTTAAGCTTAGGTTTAGGTGCATGATGTGTGGTGCTTGTTGCAGAAGGTACTGGGTTTGTCCTACACACTGTGATATCGCTAGGATATCTAAGTACGGTGGTTTCAATCCGAGGGAATTCCTAACACTAATGCCTAAGGAGAGAGCTGGTAACTGGAATGCACCTTCCTTCCTCGTTAAGGTCGGTGGTAGGGTTGGTGAGTACTATGTCGTCATTAAGAAGAGGAGAGATGGTTACTGCTTCTTCAATGAGTTTAGAGGTGCTAGGGTACTGTGTAAGGTTCACAGCTATAAACCTCTCGTCTGTAGATTCTACCCCGTAGTATACTGGGTAAAGGGTACATCTGTCTTCTTTGAAGTACATGATGATGCCATTGGCTTTTGCCCTGGTATAGGTAGAGGTTCAATTTATGATCTAGACTACCTCTTTGGAGTAGTCTTGAGAATTAGAGAGGAGAAGAGAATGTTCTTTGAATTAGCTAGTAAGTGGAATGAAGCTGTTTCTCGAGGCAAGATCAATCCTACCTTTGACAATCTGATCTCCTACATACATAGTCGTGGTCTTGAGGTCATAGAGCATGGAGGTCATAGCTGAGGGTTCTGAAGTTCTTCTGTACTTCAGCAAGAAGTACAAGTACTTGGTTAAGGTGACGAAGCAGAAGTTCTCAACACATAGAGGTGTTATAGATCTATCTCAATTAATTGGAAAACCCTTCGGAAGTACGTTGGAGACTGATGTTGGTGAGAAGTTTGTAGTTGCAAAACCTACATTCATGGATTATCTCGAGAGGTTTAGGAAGGTGACACAAGTTATATACCCTAAGGATGCTGCTGCTATCGTACTGTTTGGTTGTATTGGACCCGGTTCTAGAGTTGTTGAAGCTGGTCTTGGTTCTGGTGCGCTCTGTGCTGTTTTAGCGTACTATGTCAGACCTACGGGGAAGGTGTACTCGTATGAGATTAGGAGGGAATTCATAGAGGTTGCTGTTAAGAACTTGAGTAGAGTTAACCTCCTCGATTATGTTGTCATTAAGGAGAAGGATATAACAACAGGTATCGATGAGGAGAATGTAGATGCTGTTGTCCTTGACATGGCTACCCCATGGTTGGTAGTACCACATGCGCATAAAGCGCTCAGAAACGGTGGTTACTTCATATGCTTTAGCCCAACAATAAATCAGGTGGAGAAAGTTGTTAAAGCGCTCAAGGAACATAACTTTATCGACATAACTACCTTCGAGCTACTGCTGAGGACGTATAAAGTAGAGGAAGGATCTACAAGACCTGAGACGTGGATGGTAGCGCACACAGGTTACTTGACAGTAGCTAGAAAGCCCTAGTATCTCTTAAGTGCTAAGTTAAGTAAACCGCGTAGATAAGCAATGACAACAGGTAGCACAGTCAACGCTGTGTACACTAAACCTCTCATCACAGCACCAATGAAGATAGCTACGCTCACTACTGCTACACATATCTCAGGTAGGTAGTGAATGAAGCTAGTGTAGAACCACCTAGCACTACCCTTAGGTGTGATGCACCATTCCTGTGGAATCCTAAGTAAGCACTTTAGTGTAGAGATTAGTAAGCAGGGGCTCATCAACGTAATCATTATCGACGATGCTCCAAGTAGCTTAATAGCCTTCACAAATGAGATTTCCATTCTTCTAGTGAACATGAAGAAGACGGTAATGTAGGCTACTGAGCTAAGTACCCAGAGGATGAGTGCTATGTAGAATGCCCATAATTGGACATCACGTACATAGGCAACGGTTAGTGTGAGAGCGAAGAGAGTTAGCAGTATCAACATAGCTCCTACGTACTGGGAGAGGTATAGTAGTACATCGATCTTCTCCCTTAGCTTTACCTCTTTACTCCTAAAGAATTTAGGTAATTTATTGATTATTAGGTAAGTTGCCCCGTATACCCACCTAATCTGTTGTTTACGAAATGATGCATATGTAGTGGGTACCTCAACGTAGACAAGACAGTCGTGATCGTAGTGGATTTGGTAACCACGCATCATGACTTCTAAACTTAGATCCAAATCCTCAATGATACTTTCAGGGAATCCACCAACTTCATTCAATACGTGTTTCTTCACTACTGAACCTGTCCCAAGTATAAATGGTCTTAGGGATAGAGCGTACCTACCTCTCATTAGTACATTGAACATGAAATCCTGTGATAGAGCTATTGCTCTAGATACTGCACTATCGTCTGGATTTAGTGCAGTCCATCGACAGGTGTAGGCAGCTACCCTGGTATCTGACGTGAGGTACGATACCGCTCTCTTAAGGAATTCGGGTGTGATTACGTTATCGACGTCGATAATAGCTATGTAATCAGCATCTACGTGCTTAAGTGCGTGGTTTAGTGCAGAGGCCTTGTACTTACCACTTTTTCGAAATAATGCCTCAATATCTATGAGTTCACGAAATCTAGAGACAATGTTAAGTATAGCTCTCTGCTCCTCAGCAGTGTAGTCATCACATACTAGGATTATCTTCAATTTATCCCTTGGGTAATCGAGCTTAATGAGCGAGTGAAGTACTCTCTCAATTAAGTCTATAGGTTCTCTCTTAGCAGGTACTATCACTGCAACTGAGGGGTACATTACCAGGTTTGGTAATGGTCTTCTTAGTTGTGTTCTCATCGCTGTGAATCCATAGATTGAGTGGAGTAGGAGTATTGTAGCTGAGAAGGATGCGGAGATTACTAGTAGTATGGAGGGTACGAGTTCTATCATCATACGCGGTAAACATCTAGATGTTAGGACTTACCTCAGTTTCGCTATGTTAGAGTTGGAGGATTACATCTATGTAGAAGTCCTTATCTAGTATCGTCTCTCTTCTCTCAAGTACTTTCCTCCATGCATTACCGATAGCAACTAGTATGGATATGCCTCGTAGTCTACACTTAGCTTTCTCAAGGATTGATAGTAGAGCATCAAGTGTCTTTCCGCTTTGTGCTATGTCATCAACTATTAGTACAGTTTCGTTTACCTGTAGGAAGCTCCTAGGTACGTACAACATGAATGAAGTGAATGGTTCTTTACCGACTATTGTGGCTTCGTAATACTCATCTATGGACGGGTCTCGGTCACGTTTAGCTACAACAAATGGTTTGCCAAGTGCTAGAGAGGCTGTTACTGCTAAGGGTATGCCATCGACTGCTGCTGTCAGTATTTTGCTAGGTGGTGATCTGCTAAAGATCTTCTTAACTCTTCTAGCGTAGAGTTTAAGGAAGACAGGGTCGTAGAGAACCTGCTTGAGGTCTATTATGCCTCCCTCTCTCAACCTTATCTTTTTCTCAACATAGGTCTTGGTATTAACTACCGTACTGAGTGTGGAAATTATCTTGCTGGCATGTTCCTTACTTGGAATTACATAACCATTTACGTAGCGGCAGAGAACAGATTCGGGGATACCGACTATCTTCGCTAGCTCTCTATACGAGAGTGAGAGTAGGTTGCGTGCCGCCTGTAGTAGTTCTATAGCAAATGCCCTATCACTAAGTCTCTTGGGTTCGAGCATGTATCTTTAGTGTGTAGGTGCTGGATCAATATAAATATCTTGCCTACTATTGTTCAGCGACTAATCCCTTCATCAGCACCTCAGTTACCTGGAATTTCATCACCCCACACATGATTAGGGAAAAGTAGATAAGAGGTATACGTCATCTTTCCGTAGGTGAGTACATGAAGGCTTTCTTCAAGGAGTTGAGTATCAGGACTAGAAATAAACTTGAGGTTGTTAACATAACTCACTACGTTGAGGATGCTGTGAGAGAGTCAGGTATTAGGGATGGTATATGTCTCGTCCACGCACCCCATGCAACAGCAGCCATCGTAGCTAATGAGTACGAGAGTGGATTAGTAGAGGATATACTTACGAAGATAAGGGAGGAGTATCCAGAGGATGGTAGGTGGAAGCACAATCTAATTGACTACAATGCAGCAGCACACTTAGCATCAGCGTTCATCGGTGCATCGAGGATATTTCCTGTCAGAAACGGTTCTCTCGTTAGAGGTACCTGGCAGCACATACTCCTTATCGAACTTGATGGTCCGAGAACAAGGAGGGTGGTTATTGAGGTTCTTGGTGAGTAATATGTGTGGTGGAAATACTGAAGAGTTGAAGCGGAGGATATACGATGCCCTCAAAGATGTTATGGATCCGGAGATAGGTCTCAACGTTGTGGATGCTGGTTTCATCAAGAATGTACTCGTTGATCAGGAAGGTAATGTCACTGTAGAGATGATCTTAACGACTCCTTTCTGCCCCCTTGCACACATAATGATTTCTCAGGTAAGGAGAGCTGTGGAGAAGATACCTGGTGTCAAGAGTGTTGATGTCAAGATAGTGGGCTTCGGTATTCCCGAACAACTTCTTAGAAGACTAGGTTATCGCTAAATCCTGTACCTCGTTAGGAGTAAGAGCGCTATTGCAGTAGCTAAAACATCCGCTAGTGCACCGGGATTGATACCATTATGTGAAGCCCAAGCATCTAAACTCCAGAGCAAGCACATACCAGAGCTAGTAGTAACACCGCCTAATCTCAGTACCTCACATGCTCTCTGTCTAAGCTCATTAGCTAAATCCTTTCCACGCTTAGCAACAACCAAAGTATCCTCATACCTACTGAGCAGCTCCAGAAATGTCTCCACAACAGCATCATTCCACACACCAAACCTCTCAACATTCCTACGCAGAAAACACAATGCCACCTGTGTCAGTGGATACCCCTCAACCAATTCCCTTGAAATCAAGTCCCACATGGATGAACACAGCAGAACATCATACAGCGTAATACCTCTCTCCCTTAGTAACCTAGCAAAATTGGGATCCCACACATTAGGATGCTCAGAAGTCATGGGTGCTCTCTTTCTCAAGTACCTCGGTGACGCTACTCTAATAGCTCTATAGAACCACACAGCATCACTCACATCACTGTGCTTCACCAAGGTACATGCGGTACTGATACACTTACCAATGTGGAGGAGCCCACATCTACGATATACAAATCCCAATGCCACAGCCAGGGGAACCAGTAGGGTTGCTGTACCTAAATTGGTATTACCTCCTCTATGTCGTGACTTACAGGTTCTAACAAGTCTATACACCATGTATCCAAGACCACACCTCATATCCTCTGATGTACTATCTGCTAATCGATATCCTCTGATGAATGCTCTATAGAACACCTCAACACTGGCAACCCCACTAATGACGAAGTGCTCAATGCTAGTATCTTCGTGATCCTTCAGTCTATGTACATTACCTGGCTTCGGAAAAGCAGTAGCCTCTAGTATGGTAGCTGTCGACAAAGCCCATGAACAGAACCAAGCTACCTCTCTAACCTTCATCAAGCTAGATGCACCTGTTTATATTTACAATTTCTCAACGTATTGTAACTTAACTCATCTACGCACTAGGAACTAGACTTCCTGAATTTTGATACTCTTCTAGCAACCATGCTAGCTATGACACCAGCACCTACACCATTGTCGATATTAACGACTGCTACACCGAGGGTACATGATTGTAGCATTGAGAGTATAGCAGCTAAACCCTTGCCGCCCAAACCATATCCCACAGATCGTGGAACAGCAATCACTGGAACATCTAGGAAGGATGCGATTACCGAGGGTAATGCACCTTCCATACCAGCAACAACAACTACGATGTCTGGATCAAACTCCAGTATCTTCCTAATGGCGTAGAGTGCTCTACACATGTTTGCAATACCGACATCGTACACAGTTAATACAGTACATCCCATCTCCTCAGCAATGACCTTAACCTCCTCAGCAATAGGGATATCAGCTGTACCAGCAGCCACAACAGCTACCCTACCTCCATGTTGCTCCTGTTCGAGATCTTTCCTCTTCACCACAATAATTCTAGCCTCTTCTCTAACCTCAAGAATGTACCCGAGAGAGCTGAAATCAATTGACTTCAGCACCTTAATATGCTCTGGTTTAACTCGACTAATGATTACCTTTGGTTCTCCTCTCTTAACGAGGTTTAAGACAATTTCCTTCACGATTTCAGGTGCCTTAGGTTCAGCAAAAACAATTTCAGGTACTCCTCTTCTAACATACCTACCAATATCGTAGAGTACGTATCTTGTAACCTCCTCAAATTGATAAAGTTTGATCAGCTTCTCAGCTTCATCTATTGATAATTGTCTTGAACGTACTTTCTCAAGTATGCTTCTCAAATCCATAGAGATCCCTACATTGCTTTCACATTGAACTCACTTAGGCTTACCTTTGACTTAGGCTCAATCTAACTTAATATTACTTTACTCTTACCTCAAAGAGAAGTTCTCTATACCTTGACTTGTTAACTCAGTACATGTGAAGATCTAGACCACATGCTTAAGCACTTTTAATTTCTCATTCATGAGTTTACTACGGTGATCACTGGTGATTATCGGTGTCGTTACGAGGAATCCACATGGATGGGCAACTAAAGAGCTGAGGAAAGCTATTGAGAAGTTAGGTCACGTACCATTTATCTTCAGATTTCGCGACATTATCGCTGAGGTTGGTTTTCCTGCAAGGGTTTTCGTTAAGGGTTGTGATGTGTCATCGTTATCAGCTATCATAGTTAGGCCTATTGGTAGGTGTAGTCTTGAGCAAGCTATCTTTAGGATGGATGTACTTCACTGGATTGAGGATCGTGGTGTATATGTCGTGAACTCTCCATCAGCTATAGAGATTGCTGTTGATAAGTACAGGACTCTCTACCTTCTCGAGAGAGCTGGTATTCCTGTTCCTAAAACCGTAGTTGGTGAATGCTGTGAGGAAGTTCTCAAGTACATCAATGATTTAGGTAAACCTATTGTCGTTAAACCTCTCTTCGGATCGAGAGGTTTAGGTTCGTTTAGAGTACGTAGTAAGGACTATGCATGGCGGGTTCTGAGCGACTTAGCATTCCTCAAGCACGTGCTGTATGTTCAGGAGTACATTAGACATAGAGGTCGTGATATTAGAGTTTTCGTTATTGGTGATAGAGCTGTTGCCGCGATGTATCGAGTTGCTAGAAGCTGGAAAACCAATGTTTACTTAGGTGCTAAACCTATTAGGTTGTATCCTATTCCTCAGGAGGTTGAGGAGTTAGCGATTAAGTCGTGTAGAGTTGTTGGTTGCGAGATTGCGGGAGTAGATATTGTTGAGGATAGAGAACGTGGGTACTTAGTTCTTGAGGTAAATAGTCAACCTGGTTGGAGGGGCCTCCAGTCTGTTACTCCATTCTCCATAGCTGAGGAGATAGTGAAGTACGTAGTTAGTAGAGTTAGAAGGTAGCTACTTCTCTGGTGTAAATGATAGTGATCTCTTGAGCATGTAGACATCGACTCTACCTGAGTAGAATACTTTGCTCGTTCTCCTGTTAGTTATCTGCACAAGAGCTACGGCAAATACTGATGGATCTAGCTTGTAGAGGTCGAAGTTAACTTCACTGAATATATCATACATCAACCTACCACTATATTTCGAGTTTGTGAATGGTGCTTTCTCGATTATAGCTGCTATCTCAGAGTCATCGCAGTCAACTACGTAGTATGTCTCTCCTCCATACGCTATCATGTCATTTGTCTTGGCGAACATTAGGTTATAGTTTGGACAGGGTGGTGCTACTGGACATGCTCCAGAGGCTGTAATCACCTTCCTTAAGTCAAATCCAAGGTATCTCAGCCTGTACAAACCTGTCTCGACAACTCTAGCACTTACCTGTATCGTTCCGGTCACAGAATTAAATGATGTCACTACAACATAGAGGTTCTTTGGTGATATACCACAGGCTTCAGCAACCTTAACTAGGACTCTATCTGGTGGTAGTCTATCAGTTTCAAGTACTAGAACTGCTTCATCACTTGTTTCGTGGTATTGAAACTCCTCATACCACTTCTTCGGCTTTCTAGCAAGTGCCCTAGCAGGACCTGAACCAAGAGCATAGAAGTTCTCATCTGCGATTCTCCAACCAGCTAGTTGTGAGAGAAGGCAAGCCTCGATTGGGTAGTCCGTGTAGACTATTACACAGGGGAGTGCTAGCTCATCATACCTTCTTACCGTAAGGTCTACACGAGCTAAACCACCTAGACTAATCTTCGACAGCTCTATACCCATGTCCATACTACCCATGGTCTCAACACCAGCATCAACAACAGTAGCACCGCAAGGATACCTATGGACCTTGACCTTGTATAGATCGGTATTCGACAGAACTCTATCCAATATTCTCAGTGCTAACTTATTCATTGAAATACCCACACCTACCACCCCAACAGCTCAGTCAGGTACCTCAGGTGACTATTTTTATCCAAGGAAATGAATAACCTCCCACTACAACTAATGTCAGCCATTGCATCTCCTCTCAAAAGTAGGAATGTTCCTCTATACTCTCTTCCTAACTCCTTAACACGAACCTTCTCAGCTATGGAATCGATGTAGAACGTGGGTACAATATCATCAACCCTACCTAGAATCACTATTCGACCATCCCTCATGTTTAAGCCAGGATAACCCTTACAATCACCCTCGATAACGATAGTACCACCACGCATATTCACACCAGGTAGAGCATCTGAAGAACCTTCAACAACTACTACACCACCTCTCATACCTCTACCAACCTCAGCACCAGCTGAACCATGAATTATAATGATACCACCTCTCATACCCTTCCCTGGCTTCTCTCCAGGTAATGAAGCACCTACATAATTACCCACATCACCATAAACCTCAATAAAGCCACCACACATGTGTGTACCTAGCCAATCACCTACATTACCACGAACAATAACACGACCTCCAGTCATTCCATAGCCTAAGAATGCACCTACATCACCCTCAATGATGACATTACCTCCAGTCATCCTCCTACAGATCTCTCTAACCTTACTAAAATCACCAACTAAGTGAAGCGTAATCTCTTCAACACTACTAGGTACTGAACCCTGATACTCAATGTCGAATAATTCGGTTAGAGGTACCTTCTTAGAACCTTCAAGAACGTACACATCAGTAAGTTCTCTAGGTGACTTACCCACAAAGGTATCAGGCCTGAGAACAGAAGCGTATACAGGTACCTTGAACAAAGTCCTTGGTTTGACGTAGATTTCAACGACCATACCTAAACCCTCGAAATTACCTTGACCTCCTTAACACTTCTCAACTCTTCAATTCTAACCTCGTAAGTACTTAGAGAAACGCTGTACCAACGCTTAAACCATTGCTCAATTTCCGCTTTAACAGATTTTTCGAGATCAGGTGACACAACTGGATTAATGTAGTACGTTGAACCATAGATAACTCTCGTGACCTCACCGTCCTTAACAACGACCTCACCACCCTTGATGACGTACTTAGCTCTACGTAGAGCCTTAATCAACTTCTCGTAATCCCTACTGGGATCTACCTCACGAGGATCAATATCGTAGATAGCTACATCAGCATCAGCACCAACACCTAGATGCCCCTTAGTCTTCTCTAAACCAAGTAACTTCGCAGGAGCGGCACGTGTAATGATAACAAACTCAGTCCAAGTATACTCCCTATCTATGCTAGGTAAGATGCACTTCCTCAACCCCCTCTCATTTAGCTTCTTCATAACTTCATCTCTAGCTCTCTTACTCATCAACCAAGCAACGATCCACGGATACCTAGTGAAGGGTCCACCATTTGGGTGATCAGTCGATATCACTACCCTCCAAGGATCACGAACGAGGAGAGCAATCTCCAAACCAATACACCACTGAATAGTATTCACGTAACTCTTCTTACGGTACTTATACGGAACAATACCAGCAGCACACTCACACTCAGCATCTGTACTTGACCACTTCCACTTAGTTAAGTGATATAGTACGTACTCGTAAGGTGCATCAGCAGTCATCGTCGTCTGTGTACCAAAGATCACTTGACCAAGATCGATACTAACTCTGGGATTCCTATTAATTTCCCTAGCTAACTCCTCACTAGCACTACGTAGATTACCCCAAGTCTCACCACCATAAGCATTGAACTGAATGTGAGTTATGTGCATGATGGGTCTATCAAGTATAGGGAACTTCTCCGTCAACCTAATGGTTTCGAGAGTTGTCTCGTAATTACCTGGAAAGCCAAGTCTATTGCAGTGGATATGAACTTTGTGCGGTATACCCAGTCTAATGCATGCATCAAGTGTGTACTCGATTATATCTCTCGGCTTAACACCCCAGCCTGGAATCTCATCGTCAAGACTAATCCCTATACCACGACCCCAACCCCAAGCTTCACCAGCACCTGGATCAACTAACTTAACAGCATATCCCTTAACTGTCCTCAATAGCCAAGCGATGTAGGTAGCTACCTTATCTCTAGCATCTTCGCGAATGAATTTAAGGATAAACCAATTCGAATCGAAGAGAGGTAGCATGGCCTTGTCCACGTACGGAATGTCGTCAAGCTCCTCGTGTGTATGTCTAGACTTGATAGGTGGTGAAGCTGGTTCAATAATCATGGTGTAACCCATCCTGATATACCGATACCCAATTACAGTAGTTGATGGTGTTGTTTTACCAGAACCACTATGTCTCCTGCCTGGAATGTACCTCAGTATGCTAACCCTATGATCTTCAGGTCTCATTACCCTACCTAGGTTAACCTTTGGACCTGCTACGTGAGTGTGCAGATCTATGCCACCAGGTACAACGAGCATGCCCCTAGCATCTATTACGTAGGCTTCCTTGGGATCCACCTTCTCAGTGGGTACTATCTTACCGTCTTTAATGGCTATATCCATTACCTCTCCTTCAATACCATTTAGTGGGTCGTACACTACTCCATTCCTAATCAATATCTCCATACAATCACCTCCTTAGCTTCTCCATGACTTTAGCATATATGTCGTATAGGATTACGTGATCTGGCCTAATGCCAGGTGGTGGCTCTACTACTTTCCTCATTCTAATTGGTACGTGATCCATTCTATACGCTGTACCCTCACACTCGATACCTACAATAGCTGAAGGTATTATGTAGTCTGCCATGCATGCTGTCAAACTACACTTCGGATCTATGACTATGAGCGGTACCTTACTCATGCTCTCAACAGCTCTCTTCGGCATGTGTGCTGCTGGGTCAGATGCAATAACTAAAACAGCATCGCAATCTCCTCTGAGTAATATGTCTGTTGATGTTGTTAGACCTGGTATGTGTCTCGGATAACCCTTAGCAAATTCAATTGCATAGGGGTAACCCGTTAACCAGCATAGTGCAGCATTTGTCCCTGTTACATTGTAGTGTCCTCTCATTGGTATAAGTACAAACTTAGTCCACTTATTCAGATCTTGGACCAGTCTAATCGCTTCAACGATGTTCCAGTACTTCCCCCTAGTCATTGTGATTCCGAGACCGAAGAACAGTACTCCAAACCTAGCTGATATCATTAATTCAGCAAGTTCATAGACCTTTTCTACAGGTACACCAGCAACCTCAGGTACCTCTAGCTCAAGCTCATTCACTACTGCTCTTAGTGCACGAAGTAGCTCAAGGTCTTTATTCGGCTTTACCTTGATAAAGAGATCAGCTACCTTAGCTATCTCCGTCTCCCTAACATCAACTACAACAACCTTCCTATTCTTTCTACCACCAATGAAGAAACCTTGGGCAAGGTACGTGTACCTAACTCCATGTCTTAGATGTGCTGCAAGTGGATTACAGCCCCAGTAGATTATTAAGTCAGCTCTATTCTTGATCTGACCTAACGTAGCAGTTACCACACCAACTTCCTGCTCAGCAAGTATTGTAGGTCCATGACAGAATACAGCAGTATTATCGATAACTCCACCTAGTGCTTCTGCAAGCTTAACCCCGATTCTGAGTGCTTCATTCGATGAACTTGACCAACCGAAGAGTAGTGGGTACTTCGAGTTAACCAGTACTTCAGCTACCTCATCAACTATCTTCTCATACGGTACCTCAATGAACTTATCACCTTGTCTCTTGTATGGCTTTAGGATCCTGTTACGGTAGTGATTCAGGAACTTAGACATACCTAGTACACAAGCTCTCTCAACCTTCACAACCCTGTTACCAACAACGTGAACCACAAGGTCATCACATACACATCCACAGAAAGGACAAGCAACATCAGTGAACACCTGCTCAGGACCTGGAACCTTCTCTACCTCCGTTCGAGGTGGTAGCAAGTACTTGGGTACTAATCTAGAGAGAGGAGTTACTTCTTCACCTGTCTTCTCTACCACAACCTTAATACCCTTGAAATCAGGCATACCAGAGCCATGTGTGTCAGGTCTCACCACAGCATTAGCCCATGGGCCTAAGGGCATGAAGCAGATTCCTGGCGACCTACCCTTAGCTCTCTTAACCTTAACAACTACCTCACCAAACTCACTCCGAACCTTAACCCTATCACCTTCACTAACACCAAGCACCTTCATATCTTCCTCATCTAGAAATACAGCAGCAACAGAGTTCTCGTACTCATGACTTATCTTATCTTCAACAAACCTTCCCTGTTCAACAATTCTACCAGTGACTAGGATAAGTTCCATACATAGGGTTTAAAGGTCAATAACTAAATTTTTCAGTTTTCCACGACCATACAGCCACTACGTAAGAGATTTCTTACGAATGACAACTATAGGACAATGCCTAAACCTTAAGAGATCACTCCAGGTAACCTCATGAAACTCCTTACCCACCCTACGTGACACATCGAGAACAGTTCTTCCCAAACCAAAACCCCTAACCCTCTCAGCAATCCTAGCTACCTCAAGTAACTCAGCAACATTCTCCAGAGTAACAGGTACTGAAGAACCAACAATCGTCGGGTACTCACTGAATACATACCTGAAGAACCTACCTAAGAAATACCCGAAGAAACCAAGGTTCTTAGCCCAGGGAATACAGGTACTCCTCGTAGCGAGAATAATACGTGGATTACACTTATGGACGTACAGCCTATCACTATCAACAATCAAAACCTTAACACGAACACCTAACTCGCTAAGTATTGTACCCGAAATTAGTTTAGCGACTCTAGTAGCTGTATCAGGACTAAGAGGTAGTGAAACCAATTTGTAAGGTACATTTGTCGCATCAACACCAGCCTCACCAATAGGCTTGAGGAAGTGACGTACACCATAGCTAATAAGTACAAACTTCTTGTGCTTACTACCATCAGTAATCGGGTAGTGAAGCAATAACTCAACGAACTCTCTACGCAATTTCAGAATTTTTACCAAGAATAGACCACAGAACACTCTCTGGTAAAGTAGAGTGATGACCTTGTCTAAGCTGCTGACCGGTATCAGATCTTCATCAAAGAGATTTCCAAGGGCAGTGGATATTGCCTTCTCAGAAATGACTAAGTAATCACCATCATGAATGATACCATGGAGTAACTCTCTAACCTTCTTCACAACGTTAGTTCCGGGTAACCAGTATCTACAATACCTCCTAAGTACTCTAAATCTACGTCTAGTTGAAGACACAATTAGATTTTCTCAAGTAACTTCCTCTCTTCCAACCACTTGAGAGCGTAGTCGAATGATTCTAGTAGTGGTATCCTGTACCTTCCCAGCTTTCCACCAAAGTTAACCGATGTTATCTTGATGACACCATTCACCTTGGCTGCTGCTATGGCACCAACACCCATAGCTAGCTTAACGTACTCCTCCTTAAGTCCATTTATAACAATTTCGTAAACACAGTTCACATTAGGTGGGACCTTAGTGTCAGGTACCTTACCTCTCAGCGTTGGACAGTAGGGGTGGTTTGTTGATGCAGGTAGCTTCGGATACCTATTTGAACCAACCTTTGAACCTGATCTCACGATACCACCAGGGAATGGACATATGACGTAGGGGCAAAGTCTCCTAATTGCTCTAACAGCTTCTGTAGCAGCTCTCAATCCTGAATCTAGGTCTCTAGCTAGGATCACAATGTTACCACCAGCAACACCCGAAACAACGCCAACACTATCCTCAACAATGAACTCACCCTCCATGACAGGTATTCTCCACACAGTTCTACCGTACATAGCATCCTTTACCTCGTAACCATCACCAAACTTAGCAATAGACTGACCTATCCTAAGTCTCCTCCTCACCTTAGGTAGTCCATCGAAGAGAGCTGTAGTAGGACACGTAAGTACTGTCTGTCCAACTCGAGCAAGTACCTGCACCTTGAGTTCAGGTATCGATCTGTGGTAGATCTGTATGTAGACTCCTGGTCTCCCATCTGGAGTGCTCTTAGGGGATACTAGCTTCTCTATACCTGCTTCAGCAGGGCACGCAATTATCGATGTAGCGAAACCAGTAGCACACCTAGCAGCGGTGAGAGCCCACTTCCTGTCCCTAGCAGTTATCAGTAACCTCGTTCCATACATTGGAAATGCTTCAGCAAATGAATCCTCAAGTTTCTTTCTCAGCTCCTCAATCGAGTTCATCACGGGGGTTATTGTTCCTCAAGTTATTTAAGCGTTTGAACGGTCTCTCAGATGGGTAACTTCATGGGATTGATTGAGGGTTACTACGTTAAGGTACGTAGTGGTGACATATTCGCAGTAAAGGACGTAGTTCAGCCACCAGGTAAGGTCGTTGCTTATCCAAAGTACGTACTTACTCCTAGTGGCTCTAGAATATGTAGAGAGGATGGTGCTAGGTATAGGAAGGTAGAGACTGTTCCTGAGTTATACCGTGTCCTTTATGAAAGGTACGGAAACTACATTGTGTATGACGTATTTTACGGTAGAGAAGTTCCTGAAATTCCTCTATCCGATGTGGTTAGGATATATGATCCTCGAGTAAAGCTTCAAGAGTTAATGAAATCTCCACTACAGGATAGTGTAGTCAGGGATGTCGTTGATTTCTGTAGATTACTCTCTAGGGTAACTCCCACTGATAGTATTGGTGTTTCGGGTTCAGTTCTAGTTTCTTTACATGAAGGTTCATCAGATATTGATGTCGTGGTTTATGGTCGTGAACATGGGTTCAGAGTGTACGGTTATCTGGAGAACCTAGTTAATGTAAGTACTGATGTTCGGAGATACGATGAGGTTCTACTAAAAAGACTGTACATTTCAAGGGGTAGAGAAACTCCAATGGATTTCACGACATTTGTTAGGCATGAGGAGAGACGTGTTCTTGAGGGATTGTTTAGGGGGAGAGAGTACTTCATAAGGCTTATTCAGCTACCTAGCGAACTTGATGTAAGATACGGTACTTACGTAGTTCGGAAGCTAGGTACCTGTGTATTGAAGGCTATCGTTGTTGATGCTAGTGAATCAATATTTACGCCCTGTAGGTACAGGATTAAGGTCATTGAATTCCTAGAGGGTTCTGAGAGGGAGGTTTGTGAGGTATATAGTTTGAGAGGTAGGTTCTGTGAACTTGCTAGTGAAGGTGATACCGTGATATGTCGTGGTACTCTTGAGGAAGTTCACTACGTAGAGAGTGGAGAAGTTAGGTATAGAGTGTACCTAGGTGATACAGGAGATTACTTAGTGAATCTAGCACTTAAGTACTGAACCACCTAATAGGTTTGAGGTAGTCCTTACCACCCGCATCAACACTACCAACTGTGACTCTGCGGTATACCTCACCACTTGACTTAATCACCTTCTCCAATCTACCAAATACCTCAATCTCCTCACCAGGCTTAGCTAGATCACAGTACAGTCCCTCATAACACACTACTTCTCGAATATTACTTACCTTAGGTCCCTCAAGAATCCTCACATTACGTACTACGTACTTAGCTGGTAAGAAAATTGATTCACTATCATCCTCAACCACAGCTCTAATCTTAATCAATCCTTCACCAATGTACCTCTCATCACCATACTTCTCACGTACTTCATGTTCAAGCTTTACGGGATGAACTGAGAACTGTCTACCACGGTAGAGAGCTCTATTCCACTTCTCAGAACCATATAGTCGTCGTGCTTCATTTGGTGTAAGTGGGTGTATCTTTATGATATCTTGAACCCATGCTTCAAGTACTTCTCCTCTAGGTCTCTTAAATGGTGATTTAGGGTCATCGTACAGTTGCAGCAGGGTCTCCTTAACCTTGAGGGCATTCTCCCTACCATACACAATGATGTCTACATCAGAGTACTTCACATTGTGTATCCGCAACAGAATTGATCCAGTAATACCCATGTACGTAGTGGAGACACCACTAAACCTCGATAACTCCTCAACTAATTCCTTAGCCAAAGCCTCTAACTCATCTCTAGGCTCTTTCAATATCTCTCTTAACCTCTCCTCAGGTAAGTAGTGTACCTTGACCCTACTACGTGGAACCTCAATAACTTCAACACCAAGAACTTCGTCATACACCACGTATTCAGGACAGTTCTTTCTCAGGAAATCCATGACCGTACTGAAACCAATAGCACTGTAAAACGGTAGTACCCTACCATACATCTTACCATCTCTAGACCACTTAATACGTATCTTAGACTCTACACCAGGAACGTACTTGAGGTAACAGATGACTCTATCTGGTGGATGTACATTACCTATTACACAGAATATGTAACCCTCCACACTCTCAATGAAATCTCTATCACGGAAGGTAACTCTCATAGAACTCACTGAGGAAGATATTGAGCGCATAAATATATTCCTTAAGACCATGACGAGTAGTAGGTGGCTAAGTTGCTGATATACCTAGTAAATCCGCAGGTACCTAGGTCACGAGATGAGGAGAAGAAAGGTCTATACCCACCACTTGGCCTACTCTACATAGCCACAGTACTCAAGGAGAGAGGATACGAAGTAAAGATATACGAGCTGAACGTAGAGTCATCAAATAAGCTAATTCACGATGTACAGAGAGAGCAACCTGATGTAGTAGGTATAACAGTACACACAGTGAGCTTCCCAATAGTGAAGAGCCTCATTAAGGAGCTGAGACAATCATCACCAAGCACCACCATAGTATGTGGTGGTCCACATGCAACACTTTGTCCAGAAGACTTCATTAACATAGCTGACATAGTTGTGAGAGGTGAAGGTGAGGAAGTAGCTAGAGACCTACCTAATCTACTACATGCAATTAAGGAACTGAAGACCAGAGCTATGAAGACTACACTAGTGGTTCAGGGAGCTAGTCCGAACATAGATGAGCTACCAATACCTGATAGAGCACTACTCAATACATCGTACTATGGTGAGAACATTGGTGTACTCGTAACTAGTAGAGGTTGTCCATTCAATTGCTTATTCTGTTGTGTTCGATACCTCTTCTCTAGAGCTTACAGAGCTAGATCACCTATGAAGGTGCTACAGGAAGTACTGTACCTAGTAGATAGATTCAATGTACATCGAGTGAAGTTTGTGGATGATGAGTTTACTGTAGTTAGGAGTAGGGTTCGTGAAATTTGTCAGCTTCTCAAGGAATATGGAGTAGGTGTGACCTGGAGTTTACCCAATGGTATTAGAGTTGATACAGTTGATGAGAGGTTACTTAGGGATATGAGTGAAGCTGGTTGTGACTTAGTGTGGTTTGGTATTGAGTCTGGTTCTGAGAGAGTGCTTAAGTACATTAGGAAGGGCATTGATTTGGAGAAAGCTAGAGGAGTGATTAAGATAGCTAAGGACTACGGTATTAGAGTTGGTGGTTTCTTCATGATAGGAGCACCAGGTGAAACACTTGATGAGTTTAAGAAGATAATAGACCTAATACCTAAGCTGGATCTAGACTACATACACTTCAGCATAGCAACACCATACCCAAACACTGAGTTCTGGAACTGGGTTCAGGTACATGGGAGGTTCATAACACTAGACTACCAGTACTTTGAGAAGACATTCATCTTTGAAACACCTGACTATACGATCAGAGATAGATTGAGAGCTGTAGAGCTACTAGAGAGAGAACTAGGTTACTACGAGTTAAGTGACGACGTTAAGATCATAGAGGAACTACTTACACGGACCTAAAGTACAGGTTCAGGAGACTAACTAAGTCACGGCTGAGTGGAGCTTCATGAGGGGGAAGGTCATAGTTATCGGCCATAGAGGAGCTCCAAGGTACGAACCTGAGAACACGATACCGAGTTTTCTGAAGGCGATAGAGCTAGGCGTAGATCTAGTTGAGTGTGATGTGAGGCTCACAAGGGATCTGGTACCTGTGGTCTTTCATGATGAGGATCTAGCAAGACTTCTAGGAGTGAGGGTTAAGGTACGAGAGCTAACAGTAAGTGAGTTGAAGAGATACAGGATTAGGGGAAGAGAAATACCAACTCTAGAAGAGGTACTCAATGCACTCAAGTGTAGGTGTGGTCTCATAGTTGAGATCAAGGAGAGGGATTCAGTGGATACAGTACTGAACGTATTGAGGAAGGTAGGAGTACTTGGCTGTGGAAAGCCAATATACGTAGCTTCCTTCTACCACACAGTAGTTAGGTACGCAACAGAAGTAGAGCCGAGAGTTCGAGGAATAGCTATCATATCCTGTGAACCAGTTGACCCAGTACACATAGCTAGAGAGGCAGGTGCTGAGATGCTAGCAGTCAGGTACTTGTACATAACGAGAGATCTAGTTGATAAGGCTAAGAGAGCAGATGTAAAGGTAATGGCATGGACAGTAAATGACGTAGACGTACTCAGGAGGCTCATAGAGAAAGGAGTAGATGCAGTAGCAACAGACGACCCTAAGCTAGTAATCAGCTACCTCAAGCACTTAAGTACTCACGAAGAATAAGGTAACTCCACAGAGAATTAATATTGAGAAAAACATACCTACCAAATAACCTACACACTTCTTCAGCAGAAACGTAGACAATACCTGGAATTGAACGAACAACATCAGACATAGAGAAAGAGAAACCAAGCAGTAACCTCCTTAACCAAGAACGTAGAAAACGAAGAATAGCGGTAGAGTAGCAAGCAACAAAAGGCTCAAGACAACCACAAGACCAAACAGGAACACAAGCAACACCACCACGAGATCTACATTCCTGAACTAAGTACCTAAGCAACGCAGAACTAACGAAAGGGTTATCACAGGAAACAACAGCAACAAAGCACTTACCAAGCAAACTCTCAACGAAATCAAGAATAGAGAACAAGCCAACAACAGGATGACTATACGAATCCAAGACATCACGAATAACAAACCAACGATCAAAACACGAACCAAACCTAGACAAAATATGACGCCAGAAATCACGCTGATACCCCTCACGAACACAAACCACCAATACATCACAACCACACAATCTCCTCAATAACAAATCAGCAACAGAAAAACCACCAACATCAAGACAAGCCTTATACACACCCAACCTACTCGAACCACCACCAGCAACAACACCAACAACAAACATAGTAGCTCAAGGTAAAGAAACCTGAAAACTACAAAACAGTTAATCAAGATACCTCAACAATTCAAACATATAACTGTGTTATATTTTTCTATCTATAGCACAAAATTAATCGGTATATTTTCTCCTGCACATTTAATAGGGTATTCAGGAATAGCTAGCTCATGTACTAACTTATAAGTATGAGTAAAAATTAATTTGTAACGAGGTCGTCCCTATGTCAGTTCCACCAGAGGTTATTAAGAAGATGGTTGAGGATGCAATAGCAGTGCAGAGAGCTGACATAGGTGTCATTAAGGAAAAGAGAGGAACAAAATTCACAATACCAGATGCACTACCGTACGTAGAAGCAGTAAGGAAGATGGCACCAGTAGGGCCAATGAAGAAAGAGGTCATTGACCTACATGTAAACTCGGTGGTAGCACACTACGAGATACTGAACGAAATTGCAAAGGATAAGACAATTAGACCAGAAGACGACCCATTTGTAGAACATTACCAGACACCAGTAGTACTGAAGATACTGTATGAACTAGATCCAAAGTTCAGAGAAGCAGTAGAGACCTTCGTTAAGGAGCTAGAGAAGAGAAGGGATCTAATTGGTAGAGAAGCAATGAGAAAGTACTGTGGCTTCTACGGACCAACCTGTGTTGTAGACTTCGCATACTCAGTAGGTGGTATGTCAGGACTCTTCGCCTACATCCTAGAGAAAGTACCAATAGACAAGAAGTACAAAGAGGCAATACTAGCGGCAAAGAGCTGGGGTATGAACACAAGCTACGGCTTCGGCGCTAAGTTCATATCAGCAATTGAAGCAGGTAAGACACTAGAGGAAGCACTCAGCGCAGAGATCGAGATGTTGAAGAAGATCTGGCTAACACCAGTGGAAGCACAGGTAGAGGTGATGAAGGAAGCTGGTCACATTAGCTTTGACCCAGCAGAGTACATGAAGAGGTATGAGCAGAGGATTAGACCATATGTAAAGGCAGCACTAGATGCTGGTGTGCATCCAGGTAACATCTGTGTGGTACCGGCGTACTGTGTTGGTGATGTAGGACACCACATAGCCCAGTCAATGTACAATATGGCGAAGGACGACGTCGTAATGGCGATAATGGAGGCTGTAACAGAGGTTATGATATCAACACTAGAGACAGCACTAAAGGAGGGCAAGCTAAAGAGTGAGTATGATGTACTGAGAGTAGCAACAGGTTCAACAGCCGCAGCAGTAGCATACATAGCTGAGCAAGACGGCTTCAGCGCATCAATGATAATTGACCTACTAGTGAAGAGGTTCTTCAACCTAGTCCTGAAGTCACCAGCAAGAGGTGTAGCAGCTGAACTACACAACGTAGACTTCATGGACATGCTACTGAGGGGCTGGAAGATAATTACACCAAAACCATGGGGAAGAGGTGGAGAGGTAATTAAAGGTGTTAAGGTAGATCTAACACCAATCGAGAAGAATGAAGTACTCAAGAACCCACAGAGATACACCTATCCAGGCTGTGCAATTACAGTGAGGTTCTCAGCACTAATGAGATTAGCGGACTTCCCATGCCTACTAACAAGTGAGCCAGTAACAGCAACACTCAACACCTACATCGTAGCACTACGTCCAGAGACCGTGATTTCACCACCACCAATATGTAAGAGCTGTGCACCAAGCTTCATACTAACAGGAAGATGTATCCACTGCTACTACAGAAGAGTAATTGCTAAGGAAGTACCACTAGTGAGTGTCTTTGCAGATGGAGTCCTTGGAGGAGCCGGAGCACTAGGTTAAACGAGAACCATCCTATTAACTCATCCCTATAACCAATCAATTTTTACCAACCCTTACCTCTCCTTCACGAGAAGAATGGGATTACCTTTACCTAGTCAATAATATGTATATTTATCACTATATATACATATAGAGACTTATATAAACCCCCAATACGCTACAACTACGGGGAAGGTGGGCGGTATGGCCGCTAAGAGTCAACCAACCATAGCACAGATGTTCATATCAGAGCTCATTGGTACCTTTGCACTAACATTCTTCGGTGCTGGATCGGTGATATCTTTCCCAGCAGTAATGGGGCCAGGACCAGCAGCACTATTTGCTATTGGTGCTACTTTCGGTTTCATTATTGCAATAATGATATACGCTACAGGTCACATTTCAGGGACTCATATTAATCCATCAGTAACAATTGGTTTACTAGCCGTTAGGAGATTTCCAGGTAAGCTAGTTGCACCATACATAGTAGCTCAGTGTATTGGTGGTATTCTAGCTGGTCTATGCCTATATGCATGCTACCCAGTAGCAGGTAGAAAAGTGCACTTCGGCTCAACACTACCGAACTACACCCTAGGTGTTACAGATGGTGCTGCTGTACTGATTGAGATTTTACTAACTTTCTGGCTACTTTTCGTGATCATGGGTACTGCTGTTGACAAGAGAGCACCACCAGGATGGGCTGGTTTCGCAATAGGTTTCACTGTTGCATGTGATATCTGGGTGGGCGGTCCACTAACAGGTTCAAGTCTTAACTTCGCTAGATCACTAGGACCTGCTATTGCAGCAGCCATTGCAGGTGACTTCATACCATTAGCAAAGCTGTGGATTTACTTGGTAGGTCCAATTATTGGTGGTGTACTCGGAGCTGTAATCTACGAGTACTGCTTCAAACCAGCAAGATCGTAGGAAGTTAAGAGGTAGGAGGAGGGTAGTGAGTAATTCCTCTCTTTTTCCCTTCTTTGTACTAACTCAAATATTATCTATTTCGTTGCTGTGCTGTTTGTTGTGGTTGTGTTGCTACCTGCGGTTTATAGTGTGGACAGAAGTACTTGTATGGACACTCTCCACACTCTCTGGGATCTCGTGGTGATGACCAGCTCTCTATGAGCTTTCTAACATCCTCATCTGTGAACTCTTCCGTTACCTCTACTTCACGTATTCCCCTTGGTGATAGGTAGAGTATGTAGGCTTTCTTAGCTCCTGTAACCCACTTATAGAGCTTTACCTGCATTATGTGTCTCTCCTTCGGTAATGTCTCTAGCGGTGCTGTTGTGAACTTGAAGTCTATCAGTACTTCGCCATCGAAGTAATCTGGTTGTGCGTATATAGTGTACCTTGTACCTCCTACATCAATTGTCTTACTGAATACTTTCTCGCTGTAACCCAGTATACTCTCTAAACCCTCGTGAATAGCTTCGCTAACTATGTTTATGGGCTTTATCGAGTTCGCTATGACTATGTGTGGTAGAGTTCTGTTGAATGTTGCTCTCTGCTTACAGCCACACAGTTCGTAGACAGCTAGTTCCTGTAGTGATTGCCTACCTTCGAGCAGCCACTGGTGGTACTTCTTAATTATGTGATCTAGGTACTTCTTCAGCAATAGCTCCAACACATTAACTCACCCTTCAACTAGTTGTGTGGTGCTGATTATCTCTCTTAAATTCATAACCACGATGAGTTAAGATCTCAAAATATCAATACATGCCTTCAATCCACTTACTAAGTATTCGATATCTTCCTCAGCTATGTACCCCATGACACCAACTCTAATTACTGAATTCTCCAATATCCCAAGACCTCTCGCTACCACGATACCAAACTCCTCTCTAAGTGTCTTCACAATAGACTTAGCACTGAGGTCACTAGGCACCTTCAGTACAGCTACAGTACTTGACCTAACCTCAAATCTCGGAAATCTAGTGAACTCTATAGTTTTAACTCTCTCATACAGTAGATCGGTTAAGTACCTGAATCTCCTCCATCGACCTTCTAATCCTTCCTCCTTGAGAATCTGTAGTGCAGTCTCAAGACCGTACAGCACGTTAATTGCTGGTGTGTAGGGTGTTTCTGATCTCTCGTGAACGTATTTGATGTACCTAGTTAAGTCCATGTAGATTGGTTTACCTCGAACTTTCTCAGCAACCTTAATAGCTTCTGGACTCAAAGCAACAAACGATACTCCAGGAGGTGCACCAATACACTTCTGACTACAACCAGCAACAGCATCAATACACCACCTATCCATGTAGAATTCCTCACCACCAATAGCTGAAATAGCATCAACACATACGAGTAGACCATATTTCTTAGCTAACTCCGCAATCCTCTTTAACTCTCGTAGAGTAACACCCGTACTAGTCTCCGTAAACACAGTGAATAGCGCTTTGTAGTGTCTTCTCTCAAGCGCATTCTCAACATCACTTATCTCAACAATATCTCCTAATGGAGCTTCAACAACATCTACCACAGCTCCTCTCCTAATTAATGACTCGCGTAATCTCTCACCAAAGAACCCAAATGATAGAAGCAATACCCTATCACCAGGCTCAATAAGCGAGTACACCATAGACTCAACAGCTAGGGTACCTGAACCGGTAAGTACAGCAACCTCACCCTCAGTAGTCTGTACGACGTACTTAAGATCATCCACTACCTTCCTGAGCAATGACCTAAATTCCTGAGTTCTATGACTAATGACCTGTCTAGACATAGCTTCAAGTACTTCCCTACGTAGGTATACGGGACCCGGTGTAAACAACTTCATGTAAGGTACCTCAGACTAGTTAACTCACGCCTTATCTTCTCAATTAGTTCTAGAGCTATTCTCTCCTGTGCTTCATATGTTTGAGCACCTACGTGAGCAGTAATGACTACCCTTGGGTGTTTTATCAGATCGAATTCCCAAGGGTACTTAGGCGGTTCATTCTCAAGAGTATCGAGACCTGCGGCATATACAACCCACTCATTCAGTGCTCTAAGCAGTTCCCTCGTATCTATCAATGCTCCTCTAGCTGTATTAACTATAATAGCTCCTCTCTTCAGTACTTCGAACTCCTGCCTACTAATCATGTGGTAGGTATCCTCCTTTAGAGGTACATGTAGTGACACAACATCACTTCTCCTAAGTAGTTCATGTAGAGAGGAAACGATTTCAACACCTAGTTTCTCAGCTTTTTCCCTCACATTAGCTACGTCGTAAGCAATGACCCTCATCCCCAGTACCTTAGCTATCTCAGCTACTCTACTCCCAATCCTACCAAGACCAACAATACCGAGAACCTTACCAAATAGCTCAATACCTACCTCCTTAATCCATTTACCCTCTCGAACATTAGTAATTACTGAAGCTATTTTCCGTGCAGCAGCTATCATGAGACATATCGTTAACTCAGCAACGGACTCCGTTGAAGCTCCTTCAGCAGAGATGACCTTGATACCTCTCTCCCTAGCTTTCGCTACGTTAATGTTATCAAGACCTGTGCCAGCTCTAGCAATGATCTTTAGCTTCTCCCCTCTACGTAGTAGCTCTTCGTCAATTCTTAACCTACCTCTCAGAATTAGTATATCGAAGTCTGGTAATATAGCAGCTACTTCATCCCTTGAGATACCCGGCCTATACACAACTTCAAGACCTAGCTCTTTAAGACCATTAATTAGAGTAGTACTGACTGGGTCAATCACCAGTACCTTAACTCTCTGAAGAGAGGTATAGTGTTCATGACCTGAGGATGTGGACAATTTGACAATAGAATCACCCCCAAGGAGGAGATAGCCTATGTGGGCTAGGTTCGGAATTTCAGCAACAACATGAGCTATGTGATGGTATGAGTGAAGTCACCATGTTCGTTAGTACTTAATTTTTCTCTCTTACTTGAATTTATTCGTTACGTCTAAGTTACGTCGCTTGAATACTTATTACCTAGGTTTCTTGATGTGTTGTGTAGTGATGAGAGGGGGCCTCTAAGAATATGACTGGTGATTGATCGCCGGTTCTAGCTGACTACTTGATGGGTGATTACTATGTCGGTACCTGCTTTTGTGGATGCTTTAAAGAAATTAATCGTCGTTGTACATAATGTACATGCTGTTAGTAGGGTTACTGAAGCAGCTAAGGTAGTGTATGGTATGGGTTTTGAGAACTTCGTTGTATCTAAGGCTATTGGTGCTGCTGCTCAGTCAGGTGTTCCTGAAGTTCATAAGCTAGCGTATAAGCTAGGTAAGTCATTCCTATTTGTCGCTGATATACAGGATATCTTAGAGCTAATTAAACCAAGTAGGGTATACATCATTACACCACCTAGTTATGCTAAGGAGTTGTTCAATCCCAGTGAAGTGGCTGAAGCTCTGCTGAGAGGTGAAACTGTTGCTATTGTAGTTGGTGGTTCTGAACCCGGATTAACGAAGAGAGAGCTTGAACTTGGAAAGGTAGTTACGTTAGATACCTCTGGTGACATTGGTACTGTTGGGTACATTGCTACAGTACTCTACTTAATTAGGGAGAGGCTTAAGGAATTAAGTGGACAGAGTAGTGCTACCTAGATTCCTGCTCCTCTAAGTACTTCTTTACCTCTCTAGCTATTGCTCTCGCTAGTGGTACGGGCACTGCCTCACCTACTTGATTGTACTGAACTTCACGACCTCCTAGGAATATGTGGTCATCGGGGAATCCCATTAATCTAGCGTGCTCTCTAACAGTTAGTAACCTATCTCTGAATGGGTGTATGAACCTTGATGAACCCATTACTGTTGGTGCTGGTTTATAGGGGTGTAGTCTTATGAAGTTCCTAAAGGTTCCTGTAGCACCTCGATAGTATACGAGTGCTTGTCCCCACTTTAACTTAGCTATTCTCCTCCTCTTTCTTGGTGAAAGTGGGTGAAGTTCATGGTTAGGTATATCATGTGGCTCATCTGGTTCAGGTAGATCACCAATGGCCTCAATTACTGTTACCTTCTTACCGTACTTAGGTGGGTTAAGTGGTATGTTTGATATAAAGATCCTCCTCCTACAGGATGGTGTACCATAGTCTTCTGCTCTCAGTATGTTGAAGTATATGCGTTTGTAGCCAACTCTTGCAAATTCCTCTCTTAAGTACCTCTTGAGTGGTCCCTCAGCAACATCTACTACATTCTCCATAACGAAGACCTTAGGCCTTAACTCACCGACTAACCTAATGAAGTGGAGAACAAGTTGACCAATGGGATCTGTGTACAGTCTATCAACTGGATCAGGGTACCTACTTGGGTTAGTTCGTGTAAATGGCTCACAGGGTGGTCCACCAATGACAACATCAGGTTCCTCACCAATTACCGACAGTACGTCTTCACCTGTAATCTCCTTAATGTCCTCACATATGACGTAAGCATCCTTGAAATTCTCCTGAAATGTTAAGCAACATGGCTTGAAGTTATCAATACCTAGAACTATTTTAAAGCCCTCGAGTGAAAATCCTCTTGAGAATCCTCCAGCGCCGCAAAACAAATCCACAACTGTGTACATGTACTCCCGTGAGTTAGTGATGGAGGGGTAAGAATTAATTTTGTGATTTTCACTGATTTACTGGGAAGTTGAGACCATGTTCAATACATTAACCACAGGTATCGTAGCGTTACAGGTCTGGTCCGTAGCTATACCAGCTATAGTGATAGCACTAATCGTGGCAATTCTCCTCCTCTCTATGATTAGGATAGTGAAGGAGTATGAGAGAGCTGTCGTATTTAGACTAGGTAAGTTAATTGGTGTTAAGGGTCCTGGCCTCATAATTGTCATACCATTCATAGACTCTGTACGAATGGTAGACCTAAGGACTAGAGTTATTGATGTACCTAGACAGAAGATACTGACTAAAGATAACGTAGAGGTAACTGTAGATGCTGTAGTTTATTACAGAGTCTTCGATCCAGAGAAAGCTGTACTAGCTGTAGAGAACTACCACCACGCAACAGCTCTCATGGCAATGACCTTGCTTAGAGATGTAGTTGGACAAGTAGAACTAGATGACCTACTAATGAGAAGAGAGGAAATAAATAAAAAATTAACAAAGTTACTCGATGAGATAACCGATCCCTGGGGCATTAAGGTAACAGCAGTTACAGTGAAGGAAGTTACACTACCTGAATCACTACTGAGAGCAATAGCTAAGCAAGCTGAAGCAGAACGTGAGAAGAGAGCTAGGATAATCGTTGCTGAAGGTGAACTCCATGCGGCAAAGATAATGGCTGAAGCAGCTAAGATCTACCAGGAGAGACCTGAAGCTCTAGTACTAAGACAGCTTCAGACACTTGTTGATGTGGCAAGGGAAAAGAACCTAGTAGTGATAGCTCCATCAGACCTCTCAACATCAGTAGGTCTAGTCACAGCACTTCAGAGAGCGCTCCAGAGAAGATCTTCAAGCTCAAGTACTGAGGAGAGGGTTGGGTAGGTAATGAGGAGAAGTTTCTACCATGTAATCTCAACTTTTTGCCTGGTAGTAATACTCCTAACTCTGAACCTAACTCTAGCACAAGTTCCTGAAAACTACATACCTGAAGAGAGAGGAGCTATAGTAGTTAGAGGTTATATAACTAGTGAAATAACCCAAGCAACACTGAGTTATGTAGAGTCAGTACTTAAGTACGCACAGGATAGAGGTGCTGTAGCCGTAGTACTAGTACTCAACACACCAGGTGGTTACCTAGATGCCACGCTCAAGATTGTTGACCGAATAGCGAACTCAACAATACCTGTTATCGGGTACGTTGCCCCAAGTGGAGCTAGAGCTTGGTCGGCAGGAACGCTGATACTTCTAGCTACACACATCGCAGCTATGGCACCTGGCTCAATAATAGGTAGTGCACAACCTGTGGAGTATGATCCAGTAACAGGTACGACTAGGCCAGTCAATAGCAGCAAGATACTCAATGCTATAACGAAGCAATTTGAGGGATTAGCTAAGCTAAGAGGTAGAAACGTAACAGCAGCTAGGCTATTTGTTCTAAAGAACCTAAATCTAGAAGCAAGTGAAGCACTTAAGTACCACGTTATTGAGGTAATTGCATCAAACATACGTGAACTCCTTGAGAAAGTAGATGGAATGACTGTGAAGACAGCTGCAGGCACAGTAACGCTCCATACAGCAAATGCAGTTATTGAAGACTGCAGACCATCAATTAGGGAACGTATTCTAGAAGTTCTCGCTAATCCACTAGTATCGAGTATCCTATTTTCACTAGGTCTATGGATTGTCCTCTTCGGTGTAATATCAGCTCACTACTACGCTGCAGCTGTGGGCGCCTTCTTCATGATACTCGGTCTGCTTGGACTAGGATTTAGCGTAAATCTCATAGCACTTGCACTGCTCCTCCTAGGTTCAATATTCCTATTCGTTGAGGTATTTGTAACACCAGGCTTTGGAGTGTTGGGTATAACAGGTATATTGATGCTCATACTGGGTACAATACTGCTACCACATCTAACACCGGAGAAGTGGTTCATAGGTGGTGAGTGGTTTAGGCAATTAATCGTGACAGCTTATGCTCTAGGTGGTTCACTAGGTTCGATAATGGGATTTGTACTGTATAAAGCTGTAAAGGTGCATAGAGCTACACCAAGGAGTAGAGCTCTAATTGATCTGAGAGGTGAGGTCGGTGAAGCTCTTGACGATATAGAGCCTGGTAAGGAAGGTTTCGTACTGGTTCGTGGTGAGTACTGGATGGCTAAAGCTACTGAACCCATTAAGAAGGGTGAGAAGGTCGTTGTCATTGGTAAGGAAGGTCCTTACCTAATCGTACGTAAACTTACTTAAGTACGTACCTACTGAGTCCTTGGGGATTTTCTTGAGTGAAGTACCTGTCATTGAAGGTGGTAAGTCGATTATAGGTAGAAGAATTGAGGCTTGGGCACCAATTGATGATGATGATATTAAAGCCGTTGTCGAGGTTCTCAAGAGTGGTAGATTAAGCCAATTAGTTGGTACTAAGGTTCAGGAATTCGAGAACTTCTTTGCTCGGTACCACGGTGTTAAGCACTGTATTGCTGTATCCAACGGCTCAGTTGCTCTCTACATAGCATTGAAAGCCTTAGGCGTAGGACCTGGTGATGAAGTTCTAGTACCTGCATTTACATTCGTATCAACAGCAACCTGCGTGGTATACGCCAATGCTGTACCCGTATTTGTTGATGTTAGTAGAGAGACCTTTAACATGGATCCATGTGACCTAGAGGATAAGTTGAGGAAGCACAGAGATAGAGCTAAAGCTGTAATTGTTGTCCACCTCTGTGGACATCCAGCTGAGATGGATGACATAGTCAAGATATGTAGGGAGTATGGAGTTTACCTAATTGAGGATTGTGCTCAAGCTGTGGGTGCTGAGTATAGAGGTAGGAAGGTAGGTACATTCGGTGATCTTGGTTGCTTTAGCTTCTACCAGACTAAGAACTTAACAACAGGAGAGGGTGGTGCCATAATCACGAACAATGATGAATTAGCTAAGCTCTGCAAGATGATACGTTGTCATGGTGAAGAGACAAGGTACGAACATGTGATGCTAGGTTTCAACTTCAGAATGACTGAGCTACAGGCAGCACTAGGAATCTCACAGCTCAGAAAGCTAGATAGGTTAAATGAGAGGAGGAGAGAGATAGCTAAGGTATATACTGAGGCCCTATCTAAGAGCGATCTCCTTATATTACCAAGCGAGAAACCCTACGTCAAGCACGTGTGGCACATATACAATGTTCTCCTCCATGTAGAGAAGATGAGAGTTAGTAGGGATTACTTCGTTAAAGCACTTAAAGCTGAAGGAGCTATAGTATCGGTATGTTATCCTAAGCCAATCTACAGACAATTACTATTCCAAGAACTTAGAGGTCATGGGAAGGGTTGCCCTTGGTCATGTCCATACTATGGGAAGACCATCTCGTACAAAGACATTAAGTGCCCAAATACAGAGTGGATATGTGAACGAGTCTTTACACTATACACATTCCCAACACTAAGTAATGAAGATGCTGAACTTATGGCAAAAGCAGTACTGAAGCTTCTCAACTACTATAGGAAGTAGTTTAAAATGGAGATTCACTTAAATCTCAGACATCACAATACCTAACAGGTCCTCTTGACGCGGGATGAGACCCGTGGGATGATAGAGGATCTCCCGGCCTTCTAAACAACCCTAACTCAACTTTACTCCCAAAGCTTACTTAGTGAGATGCTGAGAGTGGCCAGGAATGAGCTGGTGAGCGATGATTGCATGTCCGGTTTCTGAGACCACGTGTGTACAAATCGAGGAGTACGTCAATGCACCTATGTGCTCTACCAAACCTAAGCCATCTCAGTACCTTAACTTCTCTAAAGAGTGCTCTGAGCACCTTCGCCAGTACATCTCTTCCACCTAGCTGAGCAATTACAGTGATAAATAGTTCACTAGAGTACGTTGGTTCTGCTATTATACCTGCATCACCAAGCACTATGTGATACAGCTTACCTTTCCTGCAGACCTTACCATCAAGATCCTGAGTAACAAGCTTGATTAGCTTGAGAAGTGGCATAATAACCTTCATACTCACAACGTACGGCGGTATTCCCTCAATCTCCAGGTATCTGTGAAGTAGGGAATTGAGTACTTTCTCACCGACACCTACACCATCACCAGAAGGTACGTAATCTTCAAAGAACAACTCATCGATTAACCTATAGTATACTCGAGGTCTACTAGCTACATAGACATAGCACTCAAAAATACCCTTGGTATGTACGACAACGGTATCAATTACATAGACATCTCCTCTACACCAAGCAGGAACAACCTCACTACACACCTTAATACCGGATCCAGGAATCTTGACTAAGTACTTACCCTCACCAAAACCCTCACGAACATCAACAATGCAATTCTCTGAGTAGTTAAGAGACAATACCTTATCACCACACTTAACGGGGATGCTACTGTAGTCTGGTGTCAGCACTAGCTTTTCTATCATGTACTCACCTATGTAGTAGTTGAGGAGATGAGGTAAAAGAGGGTATTGAACACTTTAAGCGAGGTAGTTATAGGTCATAGGATTGTAGAGGATAGTCATTCCAACTTTAACTCTCGTAGTAACCTCTTCAAACGTGGATCATGCGTTACAGCGTGGTATATAGCATCTTCAACACTACATACACGAGTACCACACCTACGACACTTCCAGTGCTTTTGCCCCCCTTCTTCAACCACTTCGTACAAGTGCACTAGCTCTCTAGGGAGTTCAGGTAGTGACGTAATCACTACCTCACTGGTCTCAAGATCTTTACTGTACCGTAACCTGTGAGTAAATCCTTTATTAGATTTAGAGGTTCTTGATCTAAACTCTCGAAACCTATTATCTTAACTTCACCTGGGTACACATGTACGTAGTGATCTATGTCGAAACGAATAACAACGTCATTTGTACCGAAGACCACCTTGAAATTCCTTCTTGAATTAATTAACCTCTCTACAACCTTCGCTACTAAATCTAGTTGTGCTTTAGAGATTCTCCTCCTACCTCTATGTCTACGAGCTAACTTAAGCTCCTCTTCACCAATACCCTTCCTAATACCGTGAACTGAGTCAATGAGTACTAGCTCACCTTCGTAACCCTTAATCTCGAAGTTCTCACATTGCTCAACTTTCTTAAGTACATCACTAGGCTTTAACCTCTCCATAGCTCCACCAACAACATCTAAGGAAACATCTAAAAATAAGTTAGTACCGTGAACTAGCATAGGGCATTTATTGAGGTAAACTAGATTACCACCTTAAAGGATTGTGTCTTGTGGTGTGGAGATGAAGGGTATTGAGTACTGCCCATCTTGCAGTAGTAGGATGATTGTAAGGAGTGTACGAAGGTACTACAGCTCAATCTTCCAATCCTATGTCCAGGAGATAGTTTTTGTATGCCCAAACTGTTCTATAAAGATAACTCACTACGACATTTTGTGAGGTGCAAGTCATGAAGTTCATACTTAGTGGAAGAATTGAAGCTAGCTCAGAGCTAGATCAGTTGAGAGAGGTAGTTGCTGAAGCTTTGAAGAGAGCTGAAGAGACAGTACTGCGTAAAGGGGTACCGAAGGGTCAGGAGGGTGCTCACGTACTGAGTTGGTCTATTGAGGGTAGGCTCATCAGAGTAAGCATTGAAGGTAGTAGGTGGGTTAGAGCACATGTAGCACTCAAGCGATTACAGAAGTTCTTAGCTGAGCAGCTTGCTAGGTATAGGGTAGGTGTGAGGAGAGTTTACTGTGATGAGTACGTAATCGAGTTACCTAGACCATTCAACGAGAGGATTGTAGAGAACCTACACTACTACGATAAGGTTAAACACGTTGAGGTATCTGATACAGGTGTCAAGATAGTACTACATGACTTAACTGAAACTGAGCTTGAGCGTGGTGATATTGATCGCTTAGTTAGATTAGTTACGTCACCACCTAGAACTATTAGAGATGAGTTAGCAGGTAAGGTAGGTAAGGTAATTGCTCAATCACCACCGAAAAAGCATTACCTAGAAGGTAATCCAACTGAATTAGCTGAGAAACTGGGTTGGGCTGTGAGATTTCCAGGTAGAGCACAGTGGATATACTTACCACCAATGGCAGCACTCATAAGGGCAATACGTGACATATTTTACGAGTACGTAGCTAAACCACTTGGCTTCATAGAGGTACTCTTCCCCAAGCTAATACCGATAGAGATCGCCTTCAGAGCTAGGAAGCTACAGGGTGAACCTGGTGGAATGTACTACGTTTGCGTACCTAGGTATAGAGAGAAGGAGAAGTACATACCATTCCAAATAAAGGCAGAGATAACACAGGAATTACCCATGGATGAACTTAAGAAACTACTCGAGGAACCTAGCTACATACTCGATCCTATTCAGTGCCTTCCATTCTACCAGCTCTACAGAGGTAGAGTACTGAGGAAGGAAGACCTACCCATCAAGGTTGTTGAGTGCGGTGGTCCAACATACAGGTTTGAGGCAGGTGGTGCTAGAGGTCTAGAGAGAGTTGATGAGTTTTGGAGAATGGAGCATGTATGGCTTGGATTACCTGAGCAATGTATTGAGATAAGGAATGAAGTGATGAAGAAGGTAGTTGAGGTAGTTGATAAGGTACTCGATCTAGAGTGGAGAATACAGTTTGCTGGAGATACGTTCTTCCTAGCTGAAGACCAGAGAATAGACGAGGATATACAGATACCGAGTGATCCTAAGTACGAGCTCCAGATCTACCTACCATATAGAGGTCCCAGGGACAGTACGGAAAAGGATGTTTGGCTAGCGTGCGCATCATTTAATCTAGCAGGTAATCACTACACTAAGTACTTCGGAATTAAGTGTGCAACCGGTGAAGTACTATGGACTGGTTGCTGCGGTATAGGGCTTACTAGAATGGCATTAGCGTTCATAGCTCAGAAGGGGTTTGATACAAGTAACTGGCCTGAAGAGGTGCGAAAGAGAGTTGGTGAGATCAAGAAACTACCTGGTCTATAGTTTGTCCCCCGCCTACATCACGCAGTTTCATCGCGTGCACATGCACGCTCACTGCGCTTCCCCGGCGGGGGTGCCAAAGACTGTATTTTACGCTCTTAAATTTTTATGTGAGTTCTTGCGGTGGTTATTGTGTTTGCAGTTTCGACCTGGTGCTTCTTCACTCTACCTCTCGTTCCAGTACTAAAGTTTCTGCGTAGTAGGGGTATTCAAGTAATTGAGTTGTGGTGTGATAGGTCTCATCTAGATCCATTCATGTCCCCTATAGAGGCTATGCGAAGAGTTGTAGAGATTACTAGGGAGCTTGGTATTGAGATTCGTTCTCTACATATTCCATGTGAAGTGAGGATTCGTGATATGAATAGACTCTTAGTGTTCTTAGATGAAATGTCTAAACTAGGTTCTCTAACCTACATTATTCTCCATCCACAAAGTGATATTGAAGTTATGAAGAGGCTTGCTGAGGAAGTGCATAGTAGGGGCATTCGAATTCTCTTAGAGAATTCCATGGAGTTTGGTGATCTTAATGAATTGCTTAATCTAGTTAAGCTGTGTGGTCTTGATGGTTTATGTCTTGACCTTGGTCATCTACTAATTCACTACGGTGTAATTCATGTAGCTAAAGCATTTAAGTACATGAATCAAGTTAAGACAATTCACCTACACGATAATGATTCAATGCTCGACCTACACCTCATGGTGGGTAGTGGTGTCTTTCCATACCATGTGCTATGTGAGCTAGTTAAGGAATTTAATCCTCAGGATGTGGTTACTGAGGTTTACTATGGGTACTATGGTGATGATCCAAGTACCCTAGTTGATAAAGTGAAGAGGTTCTGCTACTCAATTGGTATGGTATAGTCCTCTTTAATAACTCTGAGAACAACCATAGTTGTTGTGTTGAGTACACCATCTAGCTTTCCTATCTCATCCAGTACCTTAGCTAGCTCCTCTCTACTACCTACTCTAACCTTAAGTATAGCGTAGTAGTCGCCAGTCACATCATAGATCTCGCATATGCTGTTCATGGTCTTTAACCTCTCCAAGATACTATCGTACTTCCTAGGTTCAGCTCTAATCGCTATTATAGCGGTCAGGGTCTTACCCACCTTCTCAGGATCAATAATTGCTTGGAACTTCCTTATTACCCCATTCCTACGTAACTTCCTTACCCTTAGGTGAACTGTTGCTTCGCTAACACCTAATCTCTTAGCTATTTCAGAGAATGGAATTCTACAATTTTCCTGAAGGATCTTCAGTATCTCTTTATCGATGTGATTCAGCTCTACCATGACCCCCACCGAGTACTTAGTTAACAATCTGTTACTGTAGTTTTAAAGGTAGTGAATTTAGAGCTTATGTACACTACGAGTATACTCAAGGAATCTTTAACTACTTAAAGTCTATTACTGCACTATTCCTGCTCAAGCATCTATTTCAATATGTTTCGGTCATGCTATTGTGAGGAAGTATTTTAAGTGAGGATCATTGTGATTTTGGTGACTGCATAGTAATGGTGATGGTATGAGGATAGCTGTTGTTCACGATACTCTTAGACCAACCTACACATCAAAGCAATTACTTAGAGCAATCAAGGAGCTTGGTGGTACACCAGTATATATACCACTTAGCTTCCTCTCTGTTGAAGTTTCCTCTGAAGAACCCTTCAAGATTAGAGGTAAAGTGCTCTCTCTCGATGGTGTATTAGTTAGGTCTATTGGCTTTACACTTGATGTTGATCAATTTGTGTTTAGGGCTGCCATCCTTCTCCACATGGAGGAAACAGGTATCTATGTAATGAACCCCATACTATCGTTACTGAGGTCTAGGAATAAGTACCTGAGCTTGGTCTCACTTAAGAGGGCAGGTATTTTAGTACCCTTCACGTTAGTAACCGAGGATATTTGGTATGCATATGAAGTAATTAAGAAGTTAGGTGATGTAGTGATAAAGCCAATTCAAGGTTCAAGAGGTTACGGTGCAATGAGGTTTAAAGACGCAGACCTAGCTTACGAAGTCATGAGGACACTAATTAGCTTTAGAAAACCTATCTACGTACAGCAATTTATTGAGAAACCAGGTCGTGATATACGTGCCTTCGTTGTTGGTGAGAGGGTTATAGCCGCCATGTACAGGATAGCGCCTGAAGGTTCGTGGAAGACGAACATTGCTCAAGGAGGTAAGGGTGTACCCTGTAAGTTAACACCAGATCTAGAGGATCTAGCTATTAAAGCTGTTAAGGCTCTTGGTCTATGGTATGGTGGTGTCGACATTGTAGAGAGTAAAGATGGACCTATGGTACTTGAAGTGAATGGAACGCCTGACTGGAGAGGTCTTGAAGCGGTTACTGGCGTTAATCCAGCTAGAGAAATCGTTGAATATCTTATACGTAAGATAAAGGGTGTTGAGCAATGACTAAGTGGTTACTTAGGTGTACTAAGTGCGGTAATGTACGAGTGCTGGAGGTAGGTTACGATCTTAGAGCGTTCAAAAAGATGTACATATTCTGTCCCAAGTGCAGGAGAAATACACATCACGAAATAGTCTCAGTACAAGTTGAGGAGTGAGCTTACGACGAATTAACTCTAGTCAGTAGTTCCTCACATCGGCACTTCAGTCTCTCAAGTATCAATACATTGAGCATCAAATCCTCTAACTCACATCTACACGACTTAACTACCTCACGAAGCTTACGCAATTCCTTCACGTCACTAGTCAAGAATATTCTAGCCTTAGTAGTGTCGTACTTCACTGCTCTATCTCTCAACCTAGAACTATATTCAGAGATCTTCTCATCAATAACCTTCATCAGTTCCCTAAGTCTAACTACAGCATCCTCACGACGATCCTCATCAATAGCCTTCTCGATCTCGCAAATACGCTCAATCAAGTCATCGACTTCAGAAACTCTACCTTCACCACTCTTATCAACATAAACCAACTTCCCATCCTTAACCAAGACTTTACTAGCATCGACAACACACAACCTACCATCAGATAGCTGAATCTCAACGGCCTTAGGCCTACCGGTCTTCGAAGAAATTAAAATCCTACGAATAACACCCAACTTAGCACCATCAACACCATACAACCCCCTATCAATACCTCTTAAAAGCTCTCTCAACTTACTAACATCAACTTGACTAAGCTGAGTACTGTCAGTACTTGACTTCCTGAATAAGTCCATGAACAGTGACACAATCAACACCAGAGAGACTCTACAAACTATTGTGAATAAAGGTAATGTTTCAGTCACAATAGACTACACTAGGGAATATCCGTGAGTAAGGAAAAACAGCTAGAAGAACTAAGGCGAGTAGTTCTTGAATGTAGAAAGTGTAAGCTATGGCAGTATAGGAGGAATGTAGTCTTCGGTGAAGGTTCACCATACACATCGATAATGTTCATAGGTGAAGCACCAGGTGAGAAAGAAGATCTAAGTGGTAGACCATTCGTTGGATCAGCAGGAAAACTCCTTACACAACTAATCAACTCAATAGGCCTTAGGAGAGAAGATGTCTACATAACAAATGTATTGAAGTGTAGACCCCCAGAGAATAGAGATCCGGAACCAGATGAGATAGAAGCGTGTAGACCATACCTTGAGAAACAGATCGAGATAATTCAACCAGAGATCATAGTGACCTTAGGTAGGTACTCAACGAAGTTCATCCTAGAGGCAGCAGGTACAACACCGCAACCCATATCCAGAATAAGGGGTACAGTCCTGAGATTAAAGCTCAGATTCTTACCTAGAGAAGTGATAGTACTACCAATGTACCACCCAGCAGCAGCACTATACAATCCCAGAGTGAGGAGATACCTAGAGGAGGACTTCAAGAAGTTAAGGCAGTGTATAGAGCACAGGATAGCACTTAAGGAACCAGTAACACTCGACAAATTCTTCAACACCACGTAGGTAATTAATGAGCTAATACTTTTATGCTCATCACAACTCTACTTAACTTTAGAGGTGTTTACCATTGCCGGCACAGTAGAGAGAAAATTATGGTCTGAAAAATTCATGGAGTGGTTTCACAAAGTACTTCGTGAAGCAGAGATCTACGAGATGAGGTATCCAGTTAAGGGATGCTACATCTGGATGCCTTATGGGATGAAACTTAGAAACAACATCATATCGCTAATCAAGAAGCTCCTCGATGAGACAGGTCATCAGGAAGTACTCTTCCCAACATTCATACCTGAAGAATTTATCAGAAAAGAGAGTGAGCACATAGCTAAGTTCGAAGACGAGATCTTCTGGGTAGTTAAGGGCGGTAAACGAGAACTAGAGACAAGACTAGCTCTTAGACCGACAAGTGAGACAGCTATAATGCCGATCTTCAAGCTCTGGATCAGAGCACATACAGATCTACCACTCAAGATATACCAGGTAGTCAGCATCTTTAGATGTGAAACAAAGGCAACACACCCAATGATTAGAGTACGAGAGGTAACTACATTCAAAGAAGCACACACAGCACATGCAACGTTTGAGGAAGCAGCAAAGCAAGTTGAGGAAGCAATTAGCATATATAGGAAATTCTTCGACACATTAGCAATACCATACGTCATATCGAGAAGACCTGAGTGGGATAAGTTTCCAGGTGCAGTCTACACAATAGCATTCGACACAGTACTTCCCGATGGTAAAGTGCTTCAGATAGGTACGGCACACAACCTAGGACAGAACTTCTCAAGAGCATTCGAAGTAACATACCTAAGACCAGATGGTAAGCATGAGTACGTCTACACCACGAGCTACGGTATCTCTGAGAGAGTTGTTGCAGCTGTTATAGCGATTCACGGTGATGACCGAGGACTAGTACTACCACCAACAGTAGCCCCCATACAGGTAGTCATCGTACCAATATACTACAAAGGCCAGGAAGAGTACGTGATATCTCACTGCCGTAAGGTAGCTGAATACCTAAGATCAAGAGGATTTACGGTAGCCCTAGACGATAGAACAGACAAGACCCCTGGATGGAAGTTCTACTACTGGGAGATGAGAGGAATACCTCTTAGACTTGAAGTTGGTCCACGTGACATAGAGAACAAGGTGGTTACAGTAGTTAGAAGAGATACCTTAGAGAGAAGGACAATTGCTCAAGACATGCTAGATGTAGAGCTACGTAAGTTACTAAATGAAGTATATGAGAACCTAAAGCAAAGAGCTTGGTCCTGGTTCAATGAGCACTATCACACAGCAAGTAACATAGAGGAAGCTAGTGAGAAGATGAAGCTAGGTGGAATAGTGGAAGTTCCATGGTGTGGAAGTGAGGAATGTGGTTTAGCAATTGAGGATACACTAAATGCGAGAGTACTAGGTGAACCAGTCGATGAGTATAGGAAGTTACGTGGAAAGCTGAAGTGTATTAACTGTGGTAAGGAGAGTGATAAGGTGTTACGAATAGCAAAAACCTACTGATGCTCTATAGAGGTAAGAGTTAAATACTTTTTAAAAATTGTTCAAGAACGGTGATTACATGCCAAAGAAGAGGAAGAATAGAGGAAGACATAAGGGAGATAAGGGTAAGGAAGGTTACGTACAGTGCGATAACTGTGGAAGATTAGTACCGAGGTCAAAGATAGTTAGAGTTACTAGACCATATGTACCAGTCGATCCACAGCTAGCTAAGGAGCTAGAGGCGAAGGGGGCAATAATTCCGAAGTACTACGTAACGAGGAATTACTGCATTAACTGTGCAATATTCTATGGAATAATCAAGGTCAGACCAGAAGAGGAGAGAAAGAAGAAGCAGTCACTCGGTGCCAAGCCAACAAGCAAGTAACTTGTTATCGAAGATCCTCAATTGTACTCACTACTTAGGTTTTGAGCATTCAATCATTAGTACTCGTGTCCTCACTTAATCTAGATTCCCTGGAAGGTCTCAGAATATTTATTGTTAAATCATCAACTGCAAGAACAGTAGGAGACTTCGGCCTGAAATGTCTAGCTGGTGAGAGTGGTCGTTTAGATGTCATTTGCTCATGTATCATAGCTGCCTTCAAGCTTAGGAATGGTATTAGGAGGAACGTTCTCTTCTACGCTGTTCTAGAAGGTCCTCCAAGACCGCCAATAACATTTGAGATCAGAGGTTGGGAGGTACATGATGTACCTACTAGTGAAGTTGAGGTGGCTAAGGTGATTAGAGATCTACTCAACGTAGATACTGTATGTGACCCTAGGTATCCAGGTTACTACAAGTATCGTATGTCATTTAGAGATCTAGTACTTGCTCTCAAGAGTAGAGGTGTAACACCAGTGTACCTACATGAGGGAGGAATTGACATAGCTAGAGCATTCCTACCGAAGAGAGTTGCTTTCATAATTGGAGATCACATAGGTCTACCCGTGGAAGATGAGAGATTTCTAGATAAGTTAGGTGTTCAGAGAGTTAGTTTAGGACCGAGGATTTACCTTAGTTGGTTTTGTGTAGCTTTAATTAATATGTATCTCGATGGTCTATGGGTTGTGTAAACTATGACAATTGCTAGGTTTAGGAAGTACTTCGTGAATATGTTAAGTATCCTCTCGACTCCATTTCTCAGGTTAAGTCCAAATACCATAACCATACTCTCACTTCCAGCATCGATCATGTACCTGTACTTCATGCTACAACATCGGTATGTACTGGCTATAGGTTTCTTAGCTCTATCAGCTCTAATGGATGCTATAGATGGTGTAGTTGCTAGAGCTAGGAACTTAGTTAGTAGAAGGGGTGCATTTCTCGATTCAACAATCGATAGAGTAAATGATTTCCTGTACTTAGTAGGTCTTTATCCTCTGCTCACTACCGGTATGGATTACGTACTACTTCTACTTGCTCTAGTATTCACGTACTTAATTAGCTATGTAAGAGCTAGAGCTGAGAGCTTGGGGTTGAAATTAGAGGGTGTAGGTTTCTTTGAGAGAGCTGAGAGAGTGCTTGCTCTAATGTTGATTCTCACCCTGTTTTCAATACTTAGGGATCGCCTAACTATCGTACTAGGTCTGGTTGTGTACGTGCTCTGTGCTCTCGTAACAGCACTACATAGAGTAATTTGGGTGTTTACGAGGCTCAAAGATTAGCTGGATACTCCTCTACTTTTCATTTTCTCCTCAAGAATTTTCTTCATCTTAACAGCATCCTCATCCAGTACCGGTGATTCACTTATTATGACTGCATCTAGTCCAAGCTCAATGAGTAGCTCTGCAAGTGGCTCAAATGGCGGTCCATAGTCCTTCTCGTCAAGTGTCCTATGTTCTCTCTCACCACCTTTACCGAAGTCAACGTGTGTGAAGTGTATGTGAAGAGGTTTAATGGCTATATCACCTAACTCCTTCTCAACTCTATCAATTATCTTCAGGTAATCATCCTTAGTCCTGATTATTCCCTGATACCGTGCATGTATGTGAGCGAAATCTATGACAGGTTTACACAGGTCAACGCTTCTACAAATCTCAATCACTTCATCTAGTGAACCAATCTGCGAAGTCTTACCTGTAGTCTCAGGTCCAAGTAGAATACCCTTGATGTTCTCCTGCTTAACAAGCTCAACAGCTCTCTTTAGAGATTCAATACATACTCTAACTGCTTCAGCAGTACTTCTCTTACCGTAGTAACCTGGGTGGAAGACCACTAGGTAAGCACCCATCCACGAGGCTGCCCTAGCTGCAGTAACTAGTCTATTGATTGAAGCTTCAATAGTCTCCACCTTTTCTGAAGCTAGATTAATTGCGTATGGTGCATGTAGTGAGAGCAAAACATCGTACTGTCTAGCTGCTTGACCTAAAGCTCTAGCATCGCTCTCACTTATCCTAACACCTCTAACTGCTTGATACTCAAATGCATCAAGGCCTTTAGCTCTCAAATAGGCGGGAACACCAATAGTCGATCCACGATAATTCACTGGCCTACCAGCAGGGCCAAATCTAACTCTCATCATTATTCACCTTCAATTAACTAATCACGAACTCATAACCACAGAAGGGGCACCTAACGTAGCTGCAACCAATTGTAGCGTATGAGCATCCACTACATGCCGTTGCTCTAGCATAAGTTATGTCAAATTTACGACCACATCGAGGACAAGTAACGAGCTTTGTACCACCACGTAATTTCATCTGCAATCACCAGAGAAATAGCAACAAAACTTATTAAAAGAATTGCTCTACCCAAACTCAGTGATATGCTATGGGAGCAGATCGTGATGTTGAGCTAATTTTGATGAAGAAGATGCTGAAGTACCAGAAAATGGCTATAGCAGAACAACTAGAGAAGATGAAGTCATCTACAAGAAGAGATCCTGAAGAGGTAGTTCGCGAGTACCTAACTGAGAGAGCGAAGGAAGTACTCGAGTATGCTAAAGCTCAGTACCCTGAGCTGACTCGTGAAGTAGTTAAGAAACTAGCTGAACTAATTGAGAAGGGTACTATACGTGAGCAACTCGATGCTGTGACATTGCTAAATATCTTCAGATCGATTGGTGTAGAGGTTAAGTTACCTACGAGGATAGTGATAAGAGAAGGGGGTAGGACAATTAGTATTAGCGAGAAGCTGAGGGAGGAGTAGGTGAGTAGTGAGATAGTTGTAATAGTTATCGAGAATGGTGAGGTTAGGAAGATTGAGAAGAAAAGTGGTGAACTTGAGGATGTAGTTAAGGACATAGCCAGGAAAGAGCTTGAGGAGTGGGATGTGACCTCTTCAGACTTTGTAGTATTGAGAGATAGCTACTCATTAACTCTTCCTCTCCCTCTAACTAAGGAACAGTACGAGAAATTACACAAGTACGGTATTAAGAGGAGAGGAAACGTAGCTGAGGTAGATTTACCGATATTCGAGATCTCACGAGAAATAAGTTTTGAGGGTGAGGAAGGCCCTAGTGCAGGTAGGGTAATAGTTGTTGCACCTTACGTAAATGATGATGTTACGAGAGATATAGCTAATCAAGTAACTGAAGCGCTTAAAGGGGTTGAGGAGAGTAGTCAAGACGTTGAAGAGTAGCTAAATAGTGTTGTTACTCCCTTGAGTACTTCATCAACTTTCATACCTAAAGCTTCTAGTAACTGACCGAATGTAGTCTCAATGTGTGATATGTACTTCTCCTTATCTATCTCATCTATCCTAGCTAACTGAACAGGTTTAACCCCGTCCTTACCTCGAACCTTAACGTAGTGAATTATGTCTCCGGGAGCTACCTCAATACCGAATATCTTCAACTGCTTAGCAGCCTTCACGTGAGGTGGTGTTGTCCTCTTGTACTCACTAAGTGGCTTGGATAACATGACCTTAAATGCTAGTTGGTCAAGTGGTATCTCACCTCTCTCCAGTTTCCTCCTACAGCTCCTAATGGATTCGATGATCTCAGTCTTCGCTTTGCTCAGGTCGTTAATGTCATTCACTGAAGATAGTATGTTCAATGCTTCTGCGAAGGCTGTCTTCAGAAATTCTGGTGTATTCCTCTTCTTTCCAACCATACCCTTGATATCTACCTTACCGTCCCTGTAGATACCGAGGTAATTCTTCTTCTTTCCACTAAATGCTACGTACCTATACTCCTTATCTACATCGAGGTCGACACCCAGAGCTTCCTCAACCCACTCAAATAACTGCTTGAGCTTCTCTGGATCTGGATTCCATATGAAGAGGCTATCTGTATCACCATAGATAACCGTTAGACCTAGTTCCTGTGCTTTAGCTATTGTCTTACTGATAGCAATCCTACCCAGCGCAGTTGTCGCTTCAGCAACTGGTGGACAGTAGAGTGGAAATGTCTCTGCACCGAAGACACCATAGCTAGCATTAATGAATACCTTCATTGCGTTCTGAACAACATCATACTGCATCTTCATTACAGGATCCTTCTCCATCTTAGCTAACTTCTTGTATACCTCAACTCTTAGATCCCTAAGTAAGCCTATGAGAAGTGATGAAATTCCCCTCCTCTTCCTACATACCCAATGTGGTAATCCGGGTAGTGTATTGCTCTTACACTCTTCATGAGGACACCTAACAGTCTCATAGGATAGATTCCACTTCTTGATTAATGATGGGTACAGTGATGCGAAGTCAGATACTATGACGTTGAAGAATATACCTGGTGGTGGTTCTATGACTATAGCACCCATGTACTTCTTGCCCTTAATTATTGCCTTCGTCGTGATCACGGACTTCATTGAGAGTATATCCTCCTTCTCTGGTATGAGGTAGTTCCTCTTCCTATGCTCGAAGTACAGCATGTTCTTGATCCATGCTGATACAGCAGACCTTGTTAGGTCTTCCATCGGTAGCTTCGATATTCTCATCAGTAGCACTATTAACTTCATTACAAGGTCATTATTGAAGGTCGTTAGCTGTAGAGTTAACCAAGCATCTCTAAAGCAGTAGTTTGCAAGCTCCATGTACGTTAGCTCGGTAATGTGCTTTTCGAGAGTTATCTTACCAACATTCAGTAGTGCCTGTGCTATTGCATCTAGTGTCTTAACTTCTTGATACCTACCTCCGAAAGCATATGCTTGAATTGCTCTATTAGAGAAGAACTTGTATAGATCAACGTGTATACCGATTGCTAGATCCATGTAGTTTCTCCTAGGTATGATCGGTATTTCCTCTCTTGTGAAACCTAGCTTAAGTGCTCTATTGTATAGGTACTGTAGGTCAAATGCATCACCATTGAAAGTCAGCACAACTGGGTACTCGAGCATCACCTTGAATACTTCTCTAAGTAATTCCCTCTCCGACCTGTAGAACTCAATCTTCACGTCCTCAGGTAGTTCAGGTGGTTTCTCACCCATCTCAACACCAGGTCTCTCAAGTAATAGTACTCTCTTCACTCCATCGTTAGAAGCGATAGCTACTGCAATTACCTCGTAGTGTGCATCCTTTGGATTTGGTAGTTTATTTGGTGCTGGTGAGAATACCTCGATATCAATAGCTACTCTACGGATGTTCGGTACAGGGGCTTGAAATAGTTCAAGCCACTCATCAACTAGTTTCTGGTACTCTGGATCACCTTCATACAGTTTATACACCTTCTCCTTTACATCAGATGGCACTTCGATAGGTACCTTGACCAGATTACCGTTCTCAATCCTGTAGAACATACCTGGAATCAGTTGTCTATCGTAGATGTAGCATAGGTGGTACTTAATCTTAGACTCCCAGGTCTTGGGTAACATCTCCCTAATGGATTCCTTTGCGCCACCTATCGATAGAGGGTCCTTAGCAATAACCTTAGTAACGACGACCTCTCGATCATGAAGTGGATCGTACTTCTTAACCACTTCAATGTGATCAAATCCCTTGTGCATTATGACGTTCCTGTACCTCTTAACAAGTTCCTCAGGTGGTACATTAGTTAGGAGGTATGGTTTGTGACCTGTATTATCGTACCAGAAGTATATCTTTCCGCTCGATGGATCATAGAGCTTACACAACGCCTTACCTGCTTTACCATCGTAGGTTACCGATAGTAAGATACAGGGTGGCGTACTTGTAGGTACCTCAGCTCTAATATGGACTTCAGCTACCTCCTCTTCCTCTTCTCTAAACTCTTCCTCTAGCCCTTCCTCTTCCTCAATTTCATCTCTTTCTCGAAACCTATACTCTTCAAGAGCTCTAGGGGACATACTCTATAAAGTATTGACCCTACTTGAGTAATAAGGGTAGTGTGAGTATGTACGAGCTATTTATTTAGAATCAGCTATAGCACCAGATCTAGAGTACCAACAAGAGGCTCTATGTGATCCCTCCACACGATTACGGTATCTTCAAACTGGGCAACTATACCACCAGAAACCTCAATTAGCACTGGATACTGAATTACTAGCTTCCTCGATCTAAGTTCATCCATAATGTGCTCAACTACATCTCTACTGTACTTCTTAACTAACCACCTAGGTGTGAAGGGTAAAGCATGGTACTCACTATTTATGAAGTTAAGTACCTCAAGTACCTCCTTATCCTTTATTTTCTTCATCTTCTTACGATCGAGAATTAACGAGAATATGTAGACCTCACTGCCATCCCTAACCCTACCAATACCACTTGTTGAGAATGGTTCAATAGCATAGACCTCACCTTCATTCACCTTCTCACTAGATGGTATGTAGACATTGGGTACTGACTTCCCTGCATGTAGTCTGTACCTAGCTATTAAGTGACCTGTGAGATTCTCGATTGGTCTATACCCGTGATCACGAATTACCTTACTAATGACCCTACCTACATCGCCAAGTCTAACACCTACTCTAAACATCTTAATAGCTTCATCTAATGCCTTTGCACAAGCCATTACAAGTGAAGTTGCTTTAGGATCGAAGCTCAGTGTTATGGCGGCATCCACTATGTAACCATTGACGTGTACACCGACATCTACCTTAACGACTGATGAAGGTGGTACTACGCGGACATCGTCGGGAGGTGACGTGTAGTGCGCTGCTATCTCGTTTATCGATATGTTAATTGGAAATGCTGGTTTACCACCCTCGTGAATTATGTACTGCTCCAATCTCTCACAGATCTCAATGAGTGGTTTCTCCGGCTCAACAACGTCGAGAGCAAGCTTAAGAACTTTACGAGCTATCTCACCTGCTCTCCTATAACATCGAACCTCCTCATCACTTAACATCGGACAACACCTTGACACGTAATTAAGTGAAGAAAAGTATATTTACGCTTTGACTTAACAACTATTAAGTCTGCGTGTTGCATGACTTAGGTGACATGTAATGGGTGGAGTATCTATTACCGCTAAGTACCTTGTCCATGCAATATTTGAGGTAGATGGAATAGTTGACAAGCCAGATGTCATTGGCGCTATCTTCGGTCAGACAGAAGGTCTTCTAGGGGATGAGCTTGACCTACGTGAGCTACAGATGACAGGTAGAATAGGTAGAATAGAGGTTGAACTTGAGGTAAGAGGAAATAAAACCTATGGAAAAATTCTCATACCATCAAACCTAGATAGAGTTGAGACTTCACTAATAGCTGCTGCACTCGAAGCAGTTGATAAGGTAGGTCCCTACTCAGCTAAGATAAAGGTTGTTAGAATTGAAGACCTTAGAAGTGAGAAGAGAAAGAAGATCATTGAGAGAGCTAAGGAATTACTCAGAACACTTGAACAGGAGGAACTACCAGATACTAGAGCAATAACCGAGGAAGTTCTTAGAGCTGTTAGAGAGGTTGAGATTGTAAAGTATGGACCTGAAGGGCTGACTGCTGGTCCTGATGTCGATAGATCAGACACCATAATCATTGTGGAAGGTAGAGCAGATGTAATAAACCTAGTTAGGCATGGATATAGGAATGTAATTGCTCTTGAAGGAGCTACCGTTCCAAAGACAATAATTGAGCTATGTAAGAAGAAGACAGCGATAGCATTCGTTGATGGTGATAGAGGTGGAGAAATGGTACTACGAGAGCTATTGAGAGTAGCTGATATTGACTACGTAGCTAGAGCACCACCAGGTAAGGAGGTTGAGGAACTATCTGCTAAGGAAATAGCTAAGTGCTTAAGGAACAAGGTACCTGCTGACCAGGTAAGAGCAGCATTGCTAAAGGAGGAAAAGATCAAGGCCAAACCCGCTAAGGTAGAGGAAGTACCGCAAGAGGAGAAACCCAGTGAAGTAGCTAAGGTTGAGGTAGCAGTACCTGAATACGAGATACCTACACAAGTACTCTCACACATCAAGGAGATTCAGGGTAGACTTGAGGCATACCTCTACGATGAGAATTGGAATGTCATTAGCAAGATACCTGTTAGAGATCTAGTAGACTACCTACAAACAACCAGTGAAAAGGTCCATGCAGTAGTCTTTGATGGATTAATAACCCAGAGAATCCTAGACATTGCTGGAAGCAAGGGAGTTAAGGTAGTGATAGGCTTTAGAGTTGGTGGAATAGTCAAGAAACCAAGTGACGTAAAGATACTGACATTTGATGACGTGCTCAAGGTTGCTGAGACAGCAAGTAAGTAGCTACGTAAAGAACTCAAGTAGTGACTTCTGCTTTCTCCCCGTTCTCAACTGATCCTCCTTAATACCGAAGTAACCAAGTATTCTCATAGCTGCTGGAATTATCTGCTTATCGATGTAGTACTCGACATCTATTTCATCAATTGACTTAACCAAGATGTATGGCTTAGCTTTCTGAGCTAACTTACCACTACCCTTAGTAACTATGTAACCCACCTTATCACCCACCGAGAGCTTGTAACCTAGCTCAAGTAACTTCTTAGCTGCAGCCACATGAGCAGATAATACCTTGTACTCACTCAAGTCCTTACTCAAGGTCTTCCAGATAATGAGCTTACTTAGAGGTACCTTACCGCTTCTCAATTCCTCAATTACTCTATGTACGTACTCAATAGCCTTATCGACACTTCTCTCCTTTAGCACAATTTCAATAGTCTTCTCCTGTACCTCCTTAGCAATCTCAGCCCAATCACCACGAACAGCTTCAAAACCAACTATGTCAATTCTACCATCAGGAAGTAGTCCACAGTACCTCTTCTTAGCTTCTGTAAAGAATACCCTAACGTATATCTTATCTGGTTTCATCTCGAGACCAAGCTCTTTCTCAACCCACTCGATGAGCTTCCTGATCCTGTCCTCATCATAGTTCACAAATATGCTGTCTGTATCACCGTAAATTACCTTTAGACCGAGTTGAGTGGCGTAGTTAATGGTCTTCTTAATCATCTCCCTACCCCAAGCAGTTACAGCCTCAGCAACCTCCCTCATGTACCACCTAGCACCAGTCCAACCACAGTATCCGTACGTAGCATTTGCTATTACCTTGACAGCTTTTTGCCTCTCATCGAGTATCCTGTACTCAAAGCTAGTTGGTGGGTACTTCTTCATTTCCTCTCTAATAGCTTTCCTGTACTTAATTAGCGTCTCAAGGACTTTCCTGTAGAAACCTGGAGGTTCTCTTCTAAATCTATGACCAACTTCAGGTGCTACGTAGACCATATCCGGTGCTATCTCCTCCATTGGAGGTACGTAGGTATCAGGTGATATGTTGTACTTAATCATTATATTTGGGTACATCGCTGAGAAGTCTAGCACAGCAATATTCTCATGAATACCAGGTTTAGGTTCAAGCACTATGGCACCTCTATACGTTTCAGCTGGTCTCTCAACTCTATTCGGTACTAGCTCATTGAACTTGTACGCATACCTCATCAATAACCACTCAACTCTAAAACCAACAGATGCAGCACCTACCTGGTCTAGCGGTATTCCTGTAATGGCTGATAGCTGGATAGCGAACGGTAGGAACTTCTCAGCAAGACCAAGTATACTCTCAACATCGTCCATTGCATAGCGCATTAGTAGTGGTCTCCTACTCTCATCGTCCCAGTACCTGTATATTTCATGACCTTCAATAAGCACCCTCTCACTCTTCTTCTTAACACCGAGGTAATCAGCAACATTCTCAAGAGTCTTAACCTTAATCTCTGGTATCTCCTCAGCAAAGTTGTAGAGATCCACATTCGCTCTACCGAGTATGGATATGTGACCATAGACACTGGTAGCTGGCTCAGTATTCAACCTCGATACATTTAGCTTAACCTTAACGTACTTACTCCTCTCAAGTAGGTATGGCCAGTCAAATTCATTGCTATTATACCCAACTATTATATCTGGATCAAATTCACGAATTACCCTAACGAACTCCCAGAGCACATCTCTATCTCTCCTTCCTTCAGCTGTTATCAGCTTCTTTAAACCAGTGTTCGTAGCGATGGAGATTATTATCACTGGATCCTTCTCAGGCTTCGGTGCACCTGTAGGATTATAACACTCAATATCAAAAGCAAGAACCTTAAGCTCTGGAACACTCCTCATCTCAGGTATTGGCTTCGGCACCCCCTTAGCCAGATACACTGCGTCAAATTGCCAATCACGAGGTTTCTCAATTTCCTCAACCTCAACTTCGTGCCACGTACATGGGTAGATGTCGTTATCGATCATGTACCTCATGTAGTACCTTATATCTGCCTCAAGTACATCTTGAACGAAAGGTAGTGACCTAGCTTCCTCACGAAGGGTCGGTACATCAGGCGGCCTCTGACAAGTGACCTTGACTACCTTAAGTGGCTTACCAAAGTACTTCTTCTCAACAACATCAAGTGACAGTACCTTAGCTCTAAGACCCAACTTCTTCAAACCCCTAAGCACAGCATCCATAGGTACATCCTGTTTAGGAACAACATAGAAGTAAGGTCTGAAACTCCTATCACATACAACAACCCTCTTACCGGTGTCCGTGATACCGAACATCCTAATCTCTGGTATGTCACCAACCATGTCGTACGTTATGTCTAAGAGCCAAAACCTAATCCTCATGATACCACACTCAGGGGAGTAGGAGGTACATGACTAGAGCATCTTCACCATCAGAATAATACCCACGAACTATATATGCCTTCCTAAACCCAAGCTCCTCATACATCCTAATAGCTATGTAGTTGCTAACTCGAACCTCAAGCCTAACAACACGTACACCCAATCTCCTCAACTCCTCAATACACCTACTGAGAAGTAACTTACCGATACCCCTACCACGAAACTCAGG
>Ga0180301_10000016_pt1 | contig 120482 bp, 123 predicted proteins | sample GuaBasSediGuay16_FD_121797 | JGI IMG/M metagenome (GOLD analysis project Ga0180301, IMG submission 121797) | Subseafloor sediment microbial communities from Guaymas Basin, Gulf of California, Mexico - Guay16, Core 4569-2, 12-15 cm | ecosystem: Environmental > Aquatic > Marine > Hydrothermal...
CTCTTCCATTTTTTCCCCTTATAGAATTTACTAAAGGTTCTAAATAATTCGTTTTATCTATAAAAAGCTTCTTTTTATCTCTTCTCCAGATAAATTCTAATTTATCTTCAGAGAAATTCTTTTTTCCCACTACTATTAAATAAGGTATACCTATTAAGTAGGCGTCCTTAAACTTTACTCCCGAATATTCAGCTCGCTCATCTAATAATACCTGAAAACCTCGCTGAGTAAGGGTATTATAAACCTGAAAACAAAAAGAGAGAATTTCTTCTTCTTCAGGATTAAGACAGACTATCTCTATATCAAAAGGAGCTATACTTTCTGGCCAAATTATCCCCTCAGAATCATAGTTTTGCTCTATTACTCCCGAAAGAAGTCTGCTCACTCCTATTCCGTAACAGCCCATAACAATAGCCAATCTTTTACCTTTCTCATCTAAAAAATAAGCTCCTAACTTTTCTGAATAAATAGTCCCAAGTTTAAAAATATGACCTAACTCTAACCCTTTCTTTTCTGAGTAATCTCTGCTCTTACATTTAGGACAGCAGTCTTTATCTCTAAAATAAAAACCACAATTTTTACATTGAAAAAAATTATCTTCTCCCGAAGAACTCTCTATTAAGAACTCACAAGAAGCACTCCCTCCAATAAAACCCACATCAGCTGAAAAAACTAAAGGTTCAAGGCCACACTCTTTAAATATCTTCTCATAAGCTGAGTACATACCTTGATAACTTTTTTCTAAACCCTCCTCATTCCTATCAAAACTGTAAGCATCCTTCATTATAAACTCACAACTTCTAACCAGCCCTCCTTTAGGCCTTAACTCGTCTCTAAACTTAGTCTGAATCTGATAAAGAATTAAAGGAAGCTCACGGTAAGAAGAAATATACTTACTTACTAAATCGGTAATCACCTCTTCATGGGTAGGCCCCAGACAGAGAGCCCTTCCTCTTCTGTCTTTAAACTTAATCATGACTTCACCTAAAAGGTCGCACCTTTCAGTCTTCTGCCATAAATCTAAAGGCTGGAGAGCAGGAAGTAAAACTTCACAAGCCTCTAAACTATTCATATTCTTTCTTACTATAGCTTCTATTCTCCTTAAAACCCTCAAACCTAAGGGAAGATAGGAATATATCCCTGAAGCTAAAGGAGAAATAAGGCCTGCTTTTAAAGAGAGCTTAAAAGAAATAGATTCTTCTTTTACTTCTCTTAAAGTAGGAATAAAATATTTAGAAAAAAGCATTTTTTATTCTAGCTTTTTTTATTCGGCTCAAATAATTCTTTAGGTACTTTAACTCCCATCTTATCAAATTTAGATAAAAAAGTAGGCAAAACACCCGTAGGAGAAAAAAAACCTCTTACTTCTCCCTGAGGAGTTATTTCTTCTTGAGCAAAAGAGAATAAATCTTTGATAATTATATTATCTTCGGAATCTAAATCAACAATCTCACTTATCCGGGTAACCTTTCTAGAACCATCTACTAATTGCTCCTGCTGAACCACTACTTCTAAACCCTGAGTAATCTGCCTTCTTATTGCCCAAATAGGCAGATTTACTCCTGAATAAAAAACCATTGTCTCTAACCTGCTAACTACATCTTCAGGTGAAGAAGCATGGATTACCGCTAAAATACCCCTATGCCCACTATTCAAAGCCTGAAGGAAATCTAAGGCTTCCTGGCCTCTTATTTCCCCTAAGATAATCCGGGAAGGCCTCATCCTTAAAGTATTTATAAATAAATCTCTTATAGCAACTTCTCCTTTGCCCTCTACATTAGGAGCCCGGGTTAAAAGTCTCACCACATGTTTCTGCCTAAGGTGTAATTCTAAAGCATCCTCAATAGTTATAATTCTTTCTGAAGGCTCAATATAAGAAGATAAAACTTCTAAAGTAGTGGTCTTTCCTACGCCAGTGGCTCCCGAAAAAATCATATTGATTTTAGCTTTTATACAAGCTTTAAGAAAATGAGCCATTTTTTCATCTAATGTCCCTAAGTTTATTAAGTCTTCCAAAGATTCTATTCGTTTCAAAAATTTTCTTATAGTTAATGTAGGCCCTTCCACAGATAAAGGAGGCAATATCACATTAACTCTTGAGCCATCCTCCAAAGAAAAATCTACATAAGGAAAAGACTCATCCACTCTTCTCCCGGTAGGCCTTATCATCTTCTCAATAATATAGCGAAGATGCTGCTCATTATCAAACTTAACTTCAGTTAAAAACTTTTTACCTTTTCTCTCTGCATAGACCTGGTAAGGACCATTAACCATAATCTCAGTAACTTCCTCATCCTCTATAAGCTTTTGAAGAGGGCCCCATCCTAACAAGTCATTAATTATCTCTGAGGTAAGAATCTCCCTATCTTTATCAGAGATAATTATTTGCCTTTCCTTCTCTAAACTTTCAAAAATGTCCTCTATTTTAGAGGTTATCTCTTCCTTACTAAAAGAACTTTTATCTCTTCCCAAACTTAAAAATAAGCTTTCTCTAAGAATCTTTTTAAGTCCAAGCTTATCCATCCTAACTCCTTTTTAAAAAATACAGAAGAGTATCTAAGGAGCCCCTCTCCTCGATAGCTTTAATTATTTTACCTCTCTTAAAAAGAAGGGCTCTCCTTCCGGCAAAAGCTAAGCCTAAGTCTGAGGTGCTTGCTTCTCCCGGTCCGTTTACTACACAACCCATAAGAGCAACTTTCATATTTTTATTATACAGGCTATCTTTGTTCTTATAAACCATTTCTTTAAATTTCTCTACTTTTTTCTTTAAATCTACCTTACACCGCGAACAGGTAGGGCAAGATATTATCTCAGGATAAAAACACCCCTTCCCTAAAGATTGGAGTATCCAGCCTGCGGTTCTTACTTCCTCCCAAGAAGAAGAGTTCAAAGAGACTCTTATAGCTGAACCTATACCTTGATATATAAGAATCCCCAGAGTAAGGCAACTTTTTATCAAACCCTCATAAAGAGGGCCGGTGGCAGTTAAACCGAGATGAATGGGGTAAGGCAACTTCTTATAAAGAATCTGATTAGCTAAAATTGTAGCTAAACAAGACTCAGCCTTAGCTGAAACCATTATTCTCTTAAAGTTTAAACTCTCCAAAAATTCTACATAAGAAAAGACCTTCTTAACCATAGCCTGGGCTAATTCTCTACTATCCATCCTTTTTTTAAATCCTCCGGAGTTAACACCTACTCTTATGGGCGTGGATTTTTCTTTAGCCAGTTTTGCAATCTTTGTTAGATGAGATTTTTTGTAGATATTTAAAGGATTCAACCTTAAACAGTCTACCCCTTTCTCTAATGCTGAGAGAGCTAACCTATAGTTAAAGTGGATATCTGCCTCTAAAGGAATGTCTATTAATTTTCTTAATCGATCTATTACCTTTAAATCTCCCTCCTTCTCTATAGCTACTCTTAAGATTTGGCAACCTTCTTGTTTAAGAAGTTTAACCTCTTTTAAAAAGTTCTTGTTATCTTCTAAGGAAGTTTTAATCATTCCTTTTATAACTATAGAGTTTTTACCTCCTAATTTTAAATTACTTACTTTTATAACTTTTTTCCTCATTATTTACTAAATATTTTAGAACCAAACCTGATAATATCATTATAGAGAACAAAGAATATTAAAAGAAAAATAAAGGATATTCCTATCTTAGTAATTATCTCCTCTGTCTTTAATGAAAGAGGTTTTCTCCTTATCTTCTCTAAGCCTAAAAGAAAAATGTGTCCTCCATCTAAAACTGGCAAGGGTAAAATATTAAAAATTGCTAAACTCATACTTAAGACTGCCATAAGGTGGAGTACAGAAGAAAGCCCCCAGCTTACAGCTTGTTTAGTAATATAATATATACCTAAAGGACCAGTAAGAGTCTCTCTAAAGGGAAGGGCTCCTATTACTATATAAAATAAAGCCTTAAAAGTAAGAAAAGTAAACCTCAGTAAACTCAAACTTCCCTCTATAATCGCTCTTAAAGGGGTGTATCTTAATTTAACCACCTCTTGAGAAGGATAAATCCCGATAAAAGAAAAGACTCTCTTTCTTCCCAAGAGATCTTTTACTTCTTCTCTCTTAGGAGTAATAGTAAATCTCACTTTTTCCCCATTTCTTAAAACTACTACCTCTATTTGTTTGAGGTTAGTATTATGGATTACTTCAGTTATATCCTGCCAGGTCTTTGTAGGTTTGCCTTCTACTTCTAAGATTATATCTTGCTCTTTAATTCCGGCTTTTTCTGCTGGCCAGCCCGGTTTGAGTTTTCCCACCCGGTTAGAAGGAAGTTCTACTCCGGCCAGGAAAACAAGACAGAATAAAATCCAACTAAATAAATAATTAAACAAAGGACCAGCTAATATTATTTTAGCTCTCCTCCCCAAAGGTTTAGACAAAAACTCCCAAGGTTTTCTTTGATACTCCTGGCGTTCAAAACCAGCCAATTTAACATAACCTCCCCACAAGATAAGAGATATATAAAGGTCAAATGTCCTGAACTTAAATTTAGCCAAGGGAGGCCCAAACCCTATGGAGAAGACCTCCACTTTTACCCCTGAAGCCTTAGCTAAAAGAAAATGGCCCAGTTCGTGAACCACTACTAAAATTCCTAAAATGAGAATAAATACCAGCACACTCATATTCTAAAATAAGTTTAAAACACTAATTCTTTTACTTTCTCCCTAGCCCAAGCTTCCCAATAATAAACATCTTCTAAAGAAGTAATGTCTCTTGGTTTATGCTTGGCAATCACTCTTTCTATAATCTTAGAGATGTCAGAAAAACCGACTTTCCCCTTAAGATAGAGGTCTACTACTTCCTCATCTGCAGAAACTAAAACCGTGGGGAAACTTTTTTCTTTGTTAGCTACAAAATAAGCCAAATTAAGTAGAGGAAACTTTTTATAATCAGGCAGGAAAAATTCTAAGCCTTTTATCTTATCTAAAAGGAGCTTCTTTCCTTTTAAAGAAAATTTATCTATTCCTAATCCTGAAGAAATAGGTATTCTCATATCGGGATAAAACATACAAGAAATTAAACTCTTATCTCTCTTTTCCAAAAAGGCATGGACTACTGATTGAGGATGAATAAGTATCTTTATATTTTCTGAGTCTATATTAAATAACCTCTTTATCTCTATCACCTCAAAACCCTTATTCATAAGAGTGGCTGAATCTACTGAGATTTTCTTACCCATCTTCCATACCGGATGTCTTATTGCCTCTTTAGCTTTAACGTTCTTAATAATTTCTTTAGGTTTATCCCAGAAAGGACCCCCTGAGGCTGTAAGATAAACACAAAGAATATCTTCTCTATCTTCTTTCTTAAGAAGATTAAGTACCGCCCAGGCTTCACTATCTACAGGAAATAGTTCGGTATTCCTATTCTTTGCTCTCTCTTTTATAATCTCACCTGCAGAGATAATTGCTTCTTTATTAGCTAAAAGAACCTTTTTAGCCTTCCCCAAACAAGAAAACAAAGGCTTAAGAGCAGAAAGACCGGGCACTCCTAAAACTAAAATATCACATTCTTTCTTAGAAAGTTCCCCCAAACCTTCCTCTCCTGCTAATATCTTCAGGCCTTTATTAATTCTGAGAGTTTTAGCTTTCCCTTTATCTAAAATACTTACATAAGAAGGTCTAAATTCCTTTATCTGCTTATTAAGAAGAGACGTATTCCTCCTTGCTGAAAGACCTATTACTTCAAATTTATCAGGATTTTCTTTTACGACCTTTAAAGTAGCTCTTCCAATAGAGCCTGTGGAACCTAAAATAATTATCCTCTTCATCACTTTGGTTTTTTATTTGAATAGAAGATAGTAAAAGGAAATATTTTTAAACATAGTAACATAAAAATAAAATACTGGTGCAGAAAAAATTAAACTATCAATAACATCCAATACTCCTCCCATACCCAGTAAAATCCTTCCTGAATCTTTAACCTGGCAATCTCTTTTTAATAAAGACTCAAATAAATCTCCTAATTGGCCAACTACTCCTAAAATTAACCCCAGGCCCATAACTTGGAAAATAGTAAAATTATCAAGCCAGGCTCTAAATAATAGAGCAAATATTACACTAAAAACTAATCCTCCTACTGCTCCCTCTATAGATTTATTAGGACTTACTCTTTTTAGCAAGGGATGTCTTCCCCAAAGACTGCCTATAATATAAGCCCCTAAATCCTGGGCTTTAACTACTAAAATCAAAAATCCTAAAAGAAAGACCCCTCCTTCTAAATTTCTAATTCTTAAGATAAAACTAAAACACCAGGAAACATATAAAACTCCAAAAACTGTTGCTGAGATAGAAAGAATAGTCTCCTGATTTTCCTTGCGAGTTAGTTCTAACAAGAAAAGTATAAACAAACCACACACTATTAAAAATAATTGCCATTCCCGGGTTATAGGAAATTGAAAAAATATAGAAATAGGGATGAAGGCGCCCAGTATCAACCCAAAAAACTTAAACAGCCTCACCTTCTTTTTCTCGATCATCAGGAAGAATTCCCAAAGCCCTGTAAGAATAAAGAGAACAACCATTAAAAGACACAGAGGTCTAAAAATTATAGAAAGAATAGTTATCCCTATTAAGAGTAAACTACTTCTAATTCTCTTGGCTACCATCTTTTAAACCTCCAAATCTTCTCTTTCTTTGAGAAAAGGCCTCTAAGGCTTTATCAAAATCAGCTTCATAAAAATCTGGCCACAAAGTTTCAGTAAAATAGAGCTCAGAGTAAGCTAACCTCCAGAGAAAGAAATTACTGATTCTCTTTTCTCCGGAAGTTCTAATTAACAAATCTAAATCAGGGATAAAAGGACTATAGAGATAATCTTTAAAGCTATCCTCATTTAGAGGCAAGTCAATTTTTTTCTCTTGATAATCTAAAATGATGCTATTTACTGCATCTACAATTTCGGCTCTTCCTCCGTAATTTAAAGCTATATTCAGGATAAAATCTCTATTATCTTTTGTAAGTATTACTGCTTCTTCTATCTGACTTATTAGACGTGGTGGTAACCCCCTTCTTCTTCCCATTACATTCAAGCCCACCCCTCTATCTTTCAATTTCTGCTTATTCTTTACTAAGTATTCTTCTAAATAGGAAAACAAAAAATCAATCTCCTGCTTAGGCCTCTTCCAGTTCTCAGTAGAAAAAGCAAATAAACTCAGGATTTTTACTCCTCTCTTCTGAGCGTATTTAGAAATCCTCTCTACATTTTCTATTCCTTTGCGGTGACCAAAACTCCTGGGCAAACCTCTCCTCTTAGCCCACCGTCCATTTCCATCCATAATTATCCCTACATGCTCTGGAAGATTCATTCTCTACAAAAAAAGGGGCTCTCCAGCCCCTTCCCTCAGAAATCAGTAAAAAGAAGTAACTTCTCTCCTTAAAGAGTATCCTTTTTCATTAATTCTTCACTTAGACTTTGCTCTAATTTTTCCTTTAATTTCTTTAATTTTTCCAACTCTAATCTCAATTCTCCGATTAACTTCTCTTTAGAAACTAAAACTTCCTTAGTAGAGTTAAGTTGACTTTCCAAATCTCCTATCTTCTTTAAGAGATTACCTTTTTCCTTTTCTAAACTGCTTACTCTTTCTTCTGCTTTCATCCTCAGACTTTTTTCTTTGGAAGAATATTTATGAGCTTTATTAAGCTGATAGCCTAAAGAGAAAACCACAATTAATAAAAGTACAATAACCCCTACTAGAAATCCTAAAATCGGCGAATCCTTCATCTAACCTACCTCCTTAAAATTTTACCCCGCACCACCAGAAAGCTACGCTTCTAAACCTGCAGATAAAGGAAAATATCTCAAAGGATCATGTCCACAAGCCACGGCTATTAAGCCGTGGTGCGAGGTTTACTTAAGAATCTCTTCTCGAGCTTCTGGTTCTTCCACTTCTAATTTTTTTACCAAGCGAGGAAGGACTACTATTTCTACCCGACGATTTAACTGTCTTCCTTCAGGGGTATCATTGGAAGCTACAGGTCTATATTCTCCATAACCAATAGCTGAGAGACGAGAAGGGTTTATTCCTTTCTCTTCCAAATAATGTAAAACACTTAGAGCCCGGTGAGTAGATAACTCCCAGTTAGATTTCCAGCCCGAATATTTTATAGGCTGATTATCAGTATGACCTTCTATACCTACATTGTGATTTCTAAGTTCTTCTTTTAAAATTTTAGCCACCTTATCTAATATAGGAAAACTCTCCTGACGAAGCTCAGCCTTCCCCGAATCAAAAAGAACTTCTGCCAAAACCGTAATAACTAAACCTCTCTCTTCCATTTTAAGTTTTACTTCTTTATCTCTTATTTCTTTAGAAAGCCTTTCTTCTAACAAAGTCTTAGCAGACCTAAGCTCAGCTAACTCTTGTTCTAACTGCTTTATTTTTTCTAAGTCTGAACGCCGACCTTTCTGAACTACTAAAGCACACCCTGATAAATAAGTAATAACTAATAAACTAAAACTTACTAGAGTAAATATCTTAAAATATCTCATAATCCACCCCTTTATTTTGTCAACATCTTATCACAACCCCTCTAAGTAGTCAAGTTATTTAAAAAGGCTAAATTTGATTATAAACCCACTAAAAACTATAGAAACCATAGACATAAGTTTGATAAGGATATTTAAAGAGGGTCCAGCTGTGTCTTTAAAGGGGTCTCCTACTGTATCTCCTACTACTGAAGCCTTATGGGCAGATGAGCCTTTGCCTCCAAAGTTGCCTTCTTCAATAAATTTCTTAGCATTATCCCAGGCTCCTCCGGAATTAGCCATCATCAAAGCTAAAACAAATCCCGAAACCAAAGCTCCTACTAATAAAGAAGCCACTGCTTCAATCCCTAAAAGTAAACCCACTATTACTGGAAGGAGAATAGCTAATAAAGCAGGAAGAAGCATCTCTTTCTGAGCTGCCTTAAGAGTAATCCTTACACAACTCTCATAATCTGCAGAAGACTTGCCCTCTTTAAGAAGAGGGTCTTCTCTAAATTGCCTTCTTACTTCCTCAATAATCTTACTGGCTGTTCTTCCTACAGACTTAAGTAAAGAAGAAGAAAAGATAAATGGAGACATCCCTCCTATAAATAATCCCACAAGTAAACGGGGATTAAGAAGAGAAAGTTCTAAAGGCCTTCCTAATAATTCTACTCTTTCCTTGTAAGCTACTATCAAAGCTAAAGCAGTTAAGCTTGCTGAACCTATAGCAAACCCCTTGCCAGTAGCAGCAGTAGTGTTTCCTAAAGCATCGAGTTGGTCAGTCCTCTTTCTCACTTCCGAAGGTAATCCGGCCATCTGAGCATTACCTCCAGCATTATCAGCTACCGGACCATAAGCATCGGAAGCTAAAGTAATCCCTAAGGTAGAAAGAAGTCCTACTGCTGCTACTCCTACTCCGTATAAACCCAGATTATAATTTACTCTGCCTCCTGATAAGTAGAAACTCATTAACACTCCCAAACACACTAAAACTACTGGTATTAATGTAGAAAACATTCCCAAAGAAAGTCCGCCAATAATGACGGTAGCCGGCCCAGTTAAAGCAGTTTGAGAAAGCTGGCGAGTAGGAGAAAAACTGTGGGAGGTAAAATATTCAGTAGAAACTCCTAAAAATATCCCTACTATAAGACCAACTATAACTGAACCCCAGACTCCCAGGTAACTCTTACCCAGAGTATTTACTACTACTAAATAAGAAAAAATAGCAATTAATAAAGAGGCACTATAAACGCCTCTTCTTAAACTGAGGATTAAATCTTTTTGAGTTTCTCTCTTGGTTTTAACAAAGAAGAAGCCTAAAACTGAAGCTATCACCCCGCAAACAGCTATTAACAGGGGGATTGTCACCCCTTTAATTCCCAACCCTGCACCAGCAGCTAAAGCCATAGTAGCTACTATAGAATCTACATAAGATTCGTATAAATCTGCGCCCATTCCCGCAACATCGCCTACATTATCACCTACCTGGTCAGCAATTACTGCTGGATTACGAGGGTCATCTTCAGGTAAACCTTCTTCTACTTTCCCTACTAAATCTGCACCCACATCAGCGGCTTTAGTATAAATTCCTCCTCCTACCCGGGCAAAGAGGGCGTAAGCAGAAGCCCCCATCCCAAAACAAAGCATAGTAGAAGTAATAGCGCTTAGCTTATCAAATCCTGCAGGTAAAGGATGAAAACTATACCACCAGTTAAGAATAAAATACCAGATAGCTAAATCTAAGAGCCCTAAACCTACTACCATAAGACCCATAACTGTACCTGAAGAGAAAGCCACTCTCAAACCCTGATTCAAACTCTCTCGGCAACCCTGAGCTGTCCGGGAAGAAGAATTAGTAGCAATCCACATCCCTATCCAGCCACAGAGAGCAGACCAGAATCCTCCAGTTAGAAAAGCAAAGGGAACAAATATAACTAAGAAACCTTTGTAAGCCATAAAAAGAAGAATAAAAAAGAGAACAAGAAAAAATATTGAAACTACTTTATACTGCTGTTTAAGATAAGCTTTAGCACCTGTAGAAACAAAGCCAGAAATCTTGCGCATCTCTTCTGAACCAGAGTCTTTCTTAAATATCCAGATAATTAAATAGAAAGAAAAACCTAAAGCTATCATTGACCCCACAGGAACCAGCCAAAATAGATTCATTCTCCCTCCTATTTTTTAATTATTGCTTCTCTTACAGAACCTACTGAAATGTATTCTACCTTTCTCTCCAGATAATCTTCAATTATCTTTATGTAATCTCGGGCTTCAGAAGGCAAGTCTTTAAAACTTTCTATATTAGGTTTTAAAGCCGGCCAACCTTTAATTTCCCGGTAAACCGGCTTAATTTTTTCCCAGTCTTGAGAAGTTGCCGGAAAATTTCTTAAACCCTTACCTTCATATTTATATTTAAAACACACTTTTATTTTTTTAAGAGAACTTAAAACATCTATCTTGGTTATAGCTAAAGAATCTACGCCATTAAGTTGAACCGCTCTTTTTAACAAAACTAAATCTAACCAGCCACACCTTCGGGGCCTTCCAGTAGTAGCCCCAAATTCTGCTCCCTTCTCTCGCAGAGAAAAACCTTCTCTCCCCTTTTCCTCAATAGGGAAAGGACCTTCTCCTACCCGGGTAGTATAAGCTTTAGCTACCCCAATAACTTTATCAATCTTTAGTAAAGGAAACCCTGCCCCTACACCTGAGAAAGAAGCTATAGTATTAGAAGAAGTGACAAAAGGATAGGTCCCAAAATCTACATCCAAGAAAGCACCTTGGGCTCCTTCAAAAAGAATGCTTTTCTTTTTAACTTGAGCAAAATTAAGGAGTTCTACTACATCTTCAGCATAGGGAGTCAAAATTTTGCTAAACTTTAGATATTGTTTATATATCTTTTTAAAAGAGAAACCTTTAACTTTAAATACTCTCCTAAATAAAGGGTTCTTTTCTCTTAAGTTATCTTTGAGTTTTTCTCTAAATAATTTAGGGTTTATTAAATCAGCTAACCTTATCCCACACCGAGAAAACTTATCTACATAACAAGGCCCAATACCTCTACGGGTAGTGCCAATCTTATGAAGCCTTCTCTTTTCCCGGAGAGCATCTAAATCTTTATGGTAAGGCATAATAATGTGAGAAAGAAAGGATATCTTTAAATTTTCCGGAGATACTTTAACTTTTTCTTTGTGAAGAGAGGAAATCTCTCTTATTAAAACTTGAGGGTCAATTACCACTCCATTACCAATAACACATATTTTCCCCTTTCTCAATATCCCTGAGGGGATAAGATGAAAAATAAATTTCTTACCATTTACCACTACAGTATGCCCGGCATTATTGCCTCCTTGAAATCTTACAATGTAATCAGCATCTTTAGAAAGATAGTCTATAATTTTACCCTTGCCTTCATCACCCCACTGAAGACCAACAACTACTATATTCATCCTAATTTAAAAACTCTCCTAAAAGTTCACCTGTTTGAGAAGAAAGAGAAAAAATCTTTTTGTTATCTATAAGAATTACTCCCGAGGTGTTTATCCCTAACTCCTTAGCCAGAGATGTCTCTTTTGTAAGAATCTTTCTTCCTTTCTCCGATAGAGCAAAATTAGAAATTTCCTTTATGTCTATACCTAAGTCCTCTAAAGTTAAATTCCAGAAACTATTTTTAATATCAGAAAGTCTTCTCATTAAATAATCCCAAAATTTTTCCGGATAAAGCTGTTTAACTGCTAAGATTCTTAAATATTCTTCTTGAGCATATTTGTCTTTATCTTTAAGTATAAAATGAACATTAAGAGAATACCCTTTCTCCTCAGCTATTTTCTTAACCTTCTCTAATAAAGAAAGAGCACGTAGGCTATAAAAATCTAAGAATAAATCTATCCGTTTAGAGATTAAAACTCTGTCTAAGTAATAAAAAATCCCCGAGAATTGGGTTTTAACCAGATAAAAATCTCCCTTAGATTCAAAAATATTCTTGAACTGAGTAAATTCTTTTCTCCCCTTTATCTTCTCACTAAATATAAAGCTGGGTAAAGTTTTTATGGAAAGTCTCTCTATCAGTTTTTGAGCTTCTTTACTCCGATAATCAAGGTAAACCGGGGTTATTGCCTTAAATATTTTCTTTAGGAACTTTTCAGTTAGCTCTGTAGAACACACTTTACAGGAAGGGTCAGTAATAATTGTCAAATTAAGAGGTTCAATCTCTAGATAAACACACCGAGATTCTTTACCGGGGTTCTCACAGGTACTAACTAAACCTTCTTTTTCAGAACAATCAGAATCTCTAAAACAAGCAGGGATTATTTTTTTAACTTCTTCATCCTCTTTAACATCTAAAGCTAAGTTTATCTCTCTTCGTTCGCACTTCTGAATCTTCCCCTTATCCCAATAGAGCTTAGCTTTTCCCAATTTTTTGGCTTGATAGTGAGGATAAAGGATATAGGTATCTTCTATTTTATCGGGTCTTTCAAAGTAGGGCCTATTTAAAATAACCAAATCTATATCCCTAAACTTTTCAATTATCTTCTCAGTCTCTTCTAAAGAAAGTGAAGAAAGAAGAATTATTAAATCTACACCTTCAGACTTCAAAGTATTTAATACTTTCTCTAAACTTAAATTATAATCTTCTACTTCTACTCCAAATTTTTCTATACTCTTAGGGCTAACTCCAGTTATACCTACTTTAAGAGAAGAAAAATCTTTTATTAGAAAAGGAGTTAACCCCTTTATATTTAAATTACAAGAAATAAAAGGAACTTTAGCTTCTCTTATTTTTTCTTTTAAAAAGTCTAACCCCAAACTGAATTCATCCTCACTTACACCTATAGCTTGATAACCCATCATTTCCAAGGCTGTTAAAGTAATTTCTGTCCTTTGCTTATCTAAAGGAATCTCGCTTCTAAACTCATCTAAGGGTGAGCCGGCGAAAAGGCTTCCTGAATCTAAAATAAGAAGGTTCTCTAATTTTTGGGTAAGTTCCTTTATCTTATAAGCCCTCCTGGCTAAACCTCCTCCCACTTTAGCCGGGCAGTGTCCGCAAGGGTATAACACAGAAAAGCTTGCGCCGGTATAAATAATATTGACTTCTTGAGAAAAGCCTAACCCGATACTGAAAAATAAAATAAGAAAAGTAAATAAGATTTTTTTAAGCATATATTTTTAAATCTTTATAAATTTAAGGGAAGTAAAATTTTCATCCTTTAATATTTCCTCTACAACTTCTCTGGATAAAGGACTATCTACAGTCAAAACAGTAATAGCTTGGCCTCCTTTTTCTTTTCTTCCAAAGCTCATACTAGCAATATTAATATTGTGTTTACCTAAAATAGAACCCAACTTTCCAATTACTCCTGGTTTATCTCTATTAGTTATAAATACCATGTATTCTGAAGGAGCTGTCTCCACATAAAAATCATTTATCCTCACAATTCGGGGATGTTGGTCAGCAAAAAGAGTACCTTCCATAAAGAAATTTTCCTTATCACTTTCTAAAAAAAATCCAATAGAATTTACATAATCAGAGTTTTGAGAGGACTTAATCTCTTCAATACCTATACCTCTTTCCTTAGCCAAATTTAAGGAATTAACAAAATTCACTGTGTCCTCAAGCACTGAAGAAAGCAGGCCCTTTACCAAAGCTGAAGAAAGAGGAGTGAGTTTAAAAGAAGTTATTTCTCCAAAGTAATTAATTACTACTTTTTTTAATCTTCCCTCAATAAGTTGAGAAGAAATCTTCCCCATTTTTTCAGCTAAACTAATATAAGGAGAAAGGACTTCTAAAACTTCTGGCTCTAAGGAAGGGAAATTAACCGCATTCTTTAAGGCTTTGCCCAAAAGAGCGTCTCTTACACACTCAGCAATCTCTACAGCTACATTTACCTGAGCTTCCTCAGTGGAGGCTCCCAAATGAGGGCTTAAGACAATATTATCTAATTCAAATAAAGGACTATCTTTAGGGGGAGGTTCTTTTTCATAAACATCTAAAGCAGCTCCAGCAATCTTCTTTTCTTTTAAAGCTTTATATAGAGCTGATTCATCGATAATGCCTCCCCGGGCACAATTAATTATCCTGGCTTGAGGCTTCATTAGAGAAAATTCTCTTTCAGAAATCAGGTTTTTAGTCTGCTCAGTTAAAGGCGTATGAATGGTAATATAATCTGAGTTCTGGAGAAGTTCTTCTAAACTACCAAGGCTTACCTCCAAACTCTTAGCTACTTCTTCAGAAATAAAAGGGTCGTAAGATAAAACTTTCATCCCAAAGGAAAGAGCTCTTTTAGCTACTTCCCGACCAATCCTTCCTAAGCCAATTATCCCTAAAGTCTTACCGTAAAGTTCTGTCCCTTTAAACTTTGAACGTTCCCAGGCTCCCTTTCTTACCGAAAGATCAGCCTGGGGAATATTCCGAGAAAGGGCTAACATTAAAGCAAAAGTCTGCTCACAGGTAGAGATAGTATTACCTAAGGGAGAATTCATAACGATTATCCCCCTCTTAGTAGCTGTAGCTAAATCTACATTATCTAAACCCACTCCTGCTCTCCCAATTACTTTTAGAGAATGGGCTTTTTCTAAAACTTCCTTAGTAAGCTTAGTTCCACTCCTTATCACAATAGCCTGGTATTGAGAAATTACCTCTCCTAATTCTTGAGGAGAAAGTCCTATTTTAACATCTACTTCAAATTCCCCACATTTTTTAAGAATTTCTATACCTTGAGGAGCTAATTTATCACTTACTAAAATCTTAACCATATCTCCTCCCGGTTTAAATTGTTAAAAGCTTTCCTCCCCTGACATAATTACTTTGCCACTACCTTAGTTCCTAAATATATTAATATCTTTTGACTGACTAAGGGTAAAAGCTTTCTTGAAAAGTCTTAAGGCTTATACCTTTATCAAATTTATAGCCTAAATCAATAAGGACTTTCTCTAGGCAGGAGAGAGTCATTACTATATCTTGTTCGTTAATATAGCCCATATGAGCTATTCTTATAATTTTCCCTTTTAAATGACTTTGGCCTCCAGCAATAGATATCCCGAACATACTTCGCATTTTTTTAACTATTTGCTGAGTATCTAAATCTTCCAAAGAAACAGCGGTAACTGAAGAAGAGGGATTTTTTGAAAAAAGTTTAAGTCCCAAAGAGCTTAAAGACTTACGCACAGCTTCCGACAATTTAGCAAAGTATTGCCAGCGGGCCTCTATCCCCTCTTCTCTTATAATCCTGAGAGACTCTCTTAAAGCCATAATCAAACCTACTGCCGGAGTAAAAGGAGTATCATTTTTATGGTAGGCTTTTAAAGCCTTGTTGATATCAAAATAGTATTTAGGGAGGTCAGAATTTTTAAGAAAAGATTCCGCTTTTTTATTAAGGGAAATAAAACTTAACCCCGGAGGCAACATAAACCCTTTTTGGCAACCACCTACTACCACATCTACTCCCCACAAATCCGTTTCTAAAACATCCTGGCCTAATCCACTTATAGCATCTACCACTAAAAGGATATCTTTATCCTTAGTAATTTGGGCTATCCCTTTAATATCATATACTGTAGCAGTAGAAGTTTCACAGAGAGTAGTGTAGACTGCTCTTATCTGAGAATCTTTTTTAAGAATTTCTGAAATCTTCTCTACACAGGGAGCCTGGCCCCATTCAATATCCAAACAAACAGTCTTCACCTTAAAACTCCCGCAGATTTCCTTCCAGCGTTCCCCGAATTTTCCTCCCACAACTACCAGGGCTTTATCTTGATGAGAAAGAAAATTAGAGATTGCTGCCTCCATCGCCCCAGTTCCTGAAGAAGCAAAAGTTAAAACTGGGGACTGGGTTCTGAAGACATATTTTAAACCTTCATCCACTTCAGCTAAAATATTTCTAAATTCTTCAGTGCGGTGATGAATAATATCCCGGCCTAAAGCTTCTCTAACCTGAGGAGCCAGAGGTGAAGGCCCCGGAGACATCAAATAAACTCTCTTCACTATTAACTCCTTTCTCTTAATCTTTTTTAACCTTGCCTCTCCATTGAGAAGCTATCAATAAGTTGCTTTCTTAAGTTTTAATTCTAAAGGCCTAATTCCCTTACTTCCTAAGAACTATTATTTCTTAGGTGGAGTTATTACTTCGTCTACAATCCCGTAATTTTTGGCTTCTTCTGCAGACATAAAATAGTCTCGGTCAGTATCTTCTCTTATCTTTTCTAAGGGTTTGCCGGTATGAAAAGAAAGGATTTCATTAACTTTCTCTCTTAATCTTAAAATCTCCTTAGTTTGAATAGATATATCTTCAGCAGTGCCCTGAACCCCTCCCCAGGGCTGATGAATCAAGATTCGAGAATTAGGAAGGGCAAAACGTTTACCTTTCTTACCGGCAGCTAAGAGTAAAGCCCCTAAACTAGCAGCTTGGCCTACACAATAAGTAGCTACATCAGGTTTAACAAACTGCATAGTATCATAGATAGCTAAGCCGGCAATAATTGAACCTCCGGGAGTATTGATGTAGACATTAATATCTTTACTCACGTCTTCCATCTGTAAAAATAACATCTGAGCAATTACTACATTAGCCACACTATCATCAACCGGAGTTCCAATAAATATTATCCTATCTTTAAGAAGCCGGGAGTAAATATCGTAGGCTCTTTCGGTTCTCTGGGTTTGTTCAATCACTATAGGCACATAAGTCTGGTCCTTCATAGTTAACCTCCCTTTAGAGAGTTTTACTTAAGATAAAACCTGTTACTACCTCGTAAAGATTATCTTTATTATAGTTAAGCTTTTCCTTCTTAGCTATTTCTTCTAAAATATAGAATAATTTTACCTGGTCTGTAGCTAAACTTTCTGCTTTCTTAGAAATCTCCTGGTGGTGCTTGTTTATTTCTTCCTCAGGGATTCCTCTCCTTCTTAACTCTTCCAGTTGAGAAGTGAGGATTTCTCTTTTCTGCTCTTCTACCAAAGATTTAGGTATCTCAAACTTTACTTTAGATAAAAGAACATCAATTATTTGTTTATCTATCTCTCTTTTTCTCTGAATAACTTTATTAAGATAGACTTCACTGTGAAAAGCCTTCTTAAGTTCATCTTTATCAGAATAACCTAACCACTTTGCTAAAAAATCTTCAGAAATATCTTTTTCCTCTTTGCTTAAAACTTGAGAAATTTTTTCTTTGATACCCTCTATAAATTTTTCCCACTCTTCTTCTCTAACTTCTAAAGGCTTCCTTTTAATCTTTATACTCTCGTAAAGAGACTTATCTATATTAACTTGAGGCCTTAATTCTACTTCAGCAACAAAAGAAAGCTCCTCTTCTTTATAAACCACATCTTTAATCTTAGGAATATTTACTACTTCTAAGTTTTCCTGTTTAAGAGCTTGATTGCAATAAAAAGGGATAGCTTCTTTTAAAACTTCTTCTTTAGTTAAATCAGGATAATTCTTTTCTATTAATCCTAAAGGGGCTTTGCCCTTGCGAAATCCGGAAACAGTTACCTGTTGATTTATCCTGGCTAAAACCCTGTCTTTAATATCTTTAAGGGCTTCTCTGGGTATCTGTATCTTAATGTCTCTGGAGATTCCACCCTTTTTAATTACCTCTAACTTCATTTTACATTCTAAACTTTTCTCCTAAATATACTCGACGGGCTTGAGGGTCTTCTATTAACTCTTGAGAATTTCCCGACATCAAAATTCTTCCCTCAGCTATCAAATAGGCTCTATCAGTAATAGAAAGCATCTCTCTTACATTATGGTCGGTAAGAAGTACGCCTATCCCTTTAGACTTTAAATCCCTGATAATCTCTTGAGCTTCACTCACTACTATGGGGTCTATCCCTGAGAATGGCTCATCTAAAAGGATAAAAGAAGGATTCTTCACTAAAGCTCGGGTTATCTCTAACCTTCTTTTTTCTCCCCCGGAAAGAGTATAAGCCTTGTTTTTACGAAGGTGCTCTATCTTAAGTTCTCGGAGGAGTTCTTCCAGCCTTTCCCTTCTCTCCTGCCAGGCCAAAGGCATAGTTTCTAAAACAGCCATAATATTTTCTTCTACAGTAAGCCGAGTAAAGACTGAGGGCTCCTGAGGCAGGTAACTTATGCCAAACTCTGCCCTAACATGGATAGGAAGAGAGGTTATGTCTTGATTGTCAAACAGAACCTTCCCTTGATCAGGAGGAATAATCCCTACAATCATATAAAAAGTGGTAGTCTTACCTGCTCCATTAGGCCCTAAAAGCCCCACTATCTCTCCTCTCCGCACGTGGAAACTTAAATTATCTACAACTCTTCGCCCATTATAAGACTTTACCAAATTCTTAATCTCTAAAAGGCGCATCTTCTCTCCTATTTGAGAAAACCTTCATTTTTACCAGGAAAGATTACCAACCGAGGGCTTCCCTTAAGAGTGAGTTTCTTATCTTTTACATCATAGACAGCTTCTTCAGAATAAGATGTATCTTTACCTCTTAAAATCCGAACATCACCTTGAGCTACTATCTTCTCTAAACTCTGAGAAGCTGCATCAAAATACATTGTAGCTTTATCAGAAAATAGTTGATAATCTTTGTGGTTTACCTCTACTTCGTTATAGAAGACCGCTCTCCCTTCTCCATAATCTATCTCTAAAGGGCCCTTACAGTTAATCATAATAAAACTTCCTTCCTCCCCAGATAGTTTAACTTCTACAGCTTTCTCTATCTTAAGTTTCTTTAGAGAAGGTTTTGCCTGGAGACCTTTGCCTTGGACCTGAATATCCTTGCCTTTGGTAATCTTTACTTCTTTATCAGTAAAAACCTTTTCTTGTTTTTGGTCCCACTTTATAGCCTGAGTTTCCAGGCTTAAGCCTTTAGGAGTTTTTATCTCTACATCTTCTTGCATCTCTAAGAACTTCTCACTCTTATTAAAGAGAGCTTTCTTGGCTTTGAAGTGGATATTCCCATCTTTAGCTTTAGTAGTTCCTCTTATATTCTCTTCAATTACTAAGTCTTTCAGATTAGTTTGAGAAAGAACCATTCCTCCCATCCCGATGCCCACCAAGAAAAGAAAGATTATCTTTTTAACCATCTATAAACACACTAATATAAACTTCTTCTCTGATTATGTCAAGTAAAACCCCTTCTTTCTTCCGGGCTGGGAAGAATTCAGGTTACTCTCTAAAATTTCTCAACTCTAACTTTGATAGAAAATCCCTGATTTCTTGGAGTAAATATGGGCAAGATATCCGCTTACAAATTTCTTCAGCCTGCCTAAGATACTTCTCCGCTAAAGAGAAATTTTCCAGCCTTTCATAAATCCAGCCTAAATAAAAGTAAGGATAAGGATTAAAAGGGTCAATTTCTAGAACTTTCTGAAAATTCTCTCTGCTTTCTTTATACTTTCCCAGAAGAAAGAAGGCTATCCCCATATTATTAAAGGAAGAAATAAACGAAGGGTTAATTTCTGAAGCCTTCTTATAGAATTCTATAGCTTTCTCATAATCTCCCTGAGAAAAGAAGAAATTTCCTTTTTCTAAAAAGAACAAAGAATCTTCAAAAACTTTTTTAGGTATTTTGTGAGGATTTTCTATCTTTTCTATTTGGTATAAGAAAACAGGAGAATGTTCTTCCGGTGCCTCTTTAAGCCTCAATTTAATAAATACCCCCTCTTGAGATTGAACTTCTGCTTCTCTCTGCCGAGTGGCATATTCTAAATCATATAGTTCAGAAAAAGCCAACTTAGAAAGTAAACTGATTCCCAAAATTAGCTTAAAAATCTTTAAACTTTTCCCACACTTCATCTGTCTTTATAAATTTTATCCCCTTATTTTTAAACTCTCTAAAAACCTGCTCTTTAGCTTTAGAGTCTATTTCTTTTAGGGCATCTTCTATAACAAAAACTTCGTCCACAAATTTTTTAAATCCCAATACAGCCTCTTTAACACAAAACTCTGTAACTAAACCATAAACATAAACTTGCTCAGGAAGAATAACCTTTAATAACTCTTCGGCGTTAGGATTAGAAAAAATATTTAAAACATTCTTCTCCAAGATAATCTGGGGAAAATCTTCTTTAATCCTAAATAGCTCTTCAAAACTTCTCTTTTCAAAACTCAAAACCTGATAATTAGGAAGAAGAGTCTGAGGTATCTTCTTATATCCCCAGCTCTCCCTTATACAATGGGGAGGAAAACTCTTAAATTCGGGGTCTTTCTTCTTGTGAGTATCCTGGGAAGAAATTATAAGAATACCTTTATTATAAGCAAATTTGGTAAGCTTACTCCAGACAGCCTTTAACTTCTCAGCTTCCTTTACATAAAGAGCCCCTCTCCTGTCTACAAAGTCATATTGAGTATCTATATCTACAAAAATAATCTTTTTTTGACGAGACCTCTTTTTAATCAGCTCCTGAGTAGATTTGGTTATCTTCTCCAGCTTATTACTTATCACCACAGGATAGAGTGCTTTCTCCGGCGTAATCTGTGGAAGATGTATCTCTTTAAGAAAAGAAGGTAAACTCTCAATTTTCTTTTTAAATTTAGCCCTTTGAGAATTTAAATCTTGCTTGGGTTGTAAAATTTCTCCCTGACCCATAACCTTCCTAAGAAGGGGTTTGCCTAAATTTTCCCCGGGTAAACCTATATAATCCTGCTTAATTAACTTATTCTGAGCAAATTTCCTAAATACCTGTTTTCTTAAAGGATAGGTAGTCTTTTCTGAGGAAAGTTTCATCACTGGCAAAAATTCCCCATTTAAATTACCTACCTCTACCAATTTATAGATAACATCAGAGAAAGGTAAATCTGAAGACGTACCCATGTTTGTCCCCACACCAAAAGCATCAATGGGAGCTTTTTTCTCTATCAATTCTTTTATTTTATACTCATCCAAATTTCCACTGGCAAAAATAATTACGTCAATCAATCCTGCTCTATCTAAATAACTCCTTACATATTTTGAAATTTCTACCAGATTTCCGCTATCTATCCTCACCCCTAATATTTTCTGCCTCTCCTTCTTTAAATAAGAAGAAAGTCTTACCACACTTTCTAAGGCTGAATTTATATCGTAAGTATCAATAAGGAGAATGGATTTTTCGGGAAAAGTCTTAGAAAATAAATAGAAACTATCAAACTCTGAAGAAAAAGTCATAACATAAGAATGAGCCATAGTCCCCACTACTGGGATGCCATAAATTAACCCGGCTAAAACATTAGAAGTACCTTCTGCTCCTACCACAAAAGAGGCTGAAGCTGCAGCCAAAGAAGCAGATTGGCCCTGAGTCCTTCTTAGAGAGAAATCATAAATCTTTCTTCCCTGAGCAGAAAGGACCACCCTACAAGACTTAGTAGCTAAAGTAGTGTAAAGATTAAGGGTATTTAAAAGAACGCTCTCTACAATCTGCGCTTCAATAATATTGGCAGTAACTCTCAAAATAGGTTCTCCAGCAAAAACAATCTCCGGTTCCTCCACGGCCCAAACTTCTCCTTTAAACCTGAATTTCTTAAGATAGTTAAGAAACCCCTCATCAAATAATTTAAGACTTCTTAAGTAGTCTAAATCCTGAGAAGTAAACTTCAAATCAGCAAGATACTCTAAAGCTTCTCTTATCCCATAAACTACATAGAAAGGTCTCTTCTCAGAACGAATAAATAACTCAAAGCTCACCTTACAATCTCTCTTATACCTGAAATAAACCTGAGCCATTGCTAACTCGTATAAGTCTAACCAGAGACCAGAATTCAATTTTAAAGATTTACTCTTCATATAATCTCTCTATTAAGAAACTGGTTATATAATTTGTCCTTCCTATTTCTCTACCCTCTCTTAAAAAAATATAAGTAGGGACTCCTAGAATTCTGTATTTAGAAGCTAAGAGGCCTTTTTTATCTAAAATTATTGAGGAAGAAATCCCTATTTTATCTTTAAAAGCCTTAACCTTTCTTTTATCATCTCCTAAATTAACAAAAAATATTTTAAAGTCTTTAGCTAAGAGCTCCTTTTGAAGATTATTAAGAGCCTTGATCTCTAATCGGCAGTAAGGACACCAGGTAGTCCAGAAGAAGAGCATAGCTTTGCTTTGAGAATTTATATTTTGAGTATTAATTATTTCCCCGGAAAGAGTGGTAAATTTTTCTCCTCTTGCCTCCCAGGAAAAAAAAGTAAGAAGAATTAGGAAGAGTATGTTTTTCCTCATAATAGATAAATCCCCCGGACTAAAAAATAGAAAGAAATTCCCAAAAGTAAAATCCCAAAAACCTTCTTAATCCCCAGAGAAATCTTAGGATTTTTTTTAAAAAAGTCTAACATGCTTCTTCCAAAAATAGCAGTCATTATAAAAATTACCCCTATCCCTAAGGAGAAAACAAACAAAAGGACCCCTCCTAAGAAGACATCCTTATTTAAGGCAGTAAGAAAAAGTATCGCCCCTAATACCGGGAAGGTGCAACTTCCACTAACTAAACCTCCTATGACTCCCAAAAAGAAGACGCCAAAAATACCTAATCTCTTATGGTTAAATTTTAAAGGGAGCCTAAACTGAGAAAAAGAAAATAAATCTAAGAGAGCTAAGCCCATAAAGGCAAAGACTATTGCTCCAGTAAATTGAACCCAGAAAGATTTACTAAATTGGCCAAAGATTTTTCCGCTTAAAGAGCAAACTATACCTAATCCTGTATAAATTAAAGAAAGTCCTAAAACATAAACTAAACTTAAAGATAAAACTTTTTTAAAAGAAGCTTTTTCTTCTATCCCCAGGATTCCCAGAATTACTGGAATTAAAGGATAAAAACAGGGGGTAAAACTCACCAATACTCCTGAGATAAAAACTAAAGGGAGGCTCAATAAAGAATTGGTCTTCATTAAGTTCTCTACAAAATAGAAAAAGTTCTCCATCAGCTTGTTTCTTTCTTTAACCAGTCTCTATATTTTTTATTAATATCTGCTAAAGGCAAAGCTATAATTTCTACAACTTGATAAGGATGCAGCCTTTCTACTATTTTTTTCAACTTAGAAAATAAAGATTTTCTGGTTTTTATAACTAAAAGATGCTCCTTGGCTTTGTCTATTCTGCCCTGCCACCAGAAAAGAGAATCTACATCTTTCAAAATATTTATACAGGCAGCTGTCCTCTGAAGAAGAAGTTCCTCAGCAATCCTTTTAGCTACTTTTTTCCCCGGCACAGTAACTAAAACTACAATAAACATAATTTATCTTAATCTTTTTAAAAGTTGAGAAAACCTCTTAGCAAACCTCCGACAATTATTTTCTACCCTCTTATCTACTTTCCCTACAGCTACTGGTCCATAATGATCGCCTTGAGAATCTCCTTGGATAATCATCCCGTGAATTAACATAGCTTCTAATATAGAAAGAAGGGTAGTTTCATTACCTCCCCCAATATTTGCTGAAGAAGTAAAAGCTCCTCCTACTTTCCCCTCTAAACATCCGTGAAAACTCACACTCTCATCTAAAAGTTTTTTAACCTGATAAGCTAAGCTTCCATAATAAGTAGGTGAACCCAAGATTATCCCTTCAAATTCTAAGAGTTCTTTAGGGTCTACATCCTCTACAGAAGAAAGTTTAACTTCAACTCCTTCTTTTTCTAAACTATCGGCAATAATCTCAGCCATCTTTTTAGTGGTTCCTGATTTAGAATAATAACCTACTAAAACTTTCATAATCTATCCTCCCTTTGTCTTAGATAATTCTAATACCAAAATTGTATTTTTTCAAATATAAAACTTAGTTCCTAATATAAAAAGAATGGAGTCTTTTCAAAGCCTTAAACTTATCTTGCCTTTCTACCTTAGCCTTTTTTACTGCCTTTTCTAAAACTTCGATAGTTTTCTGATAATGAGAAAGAGAAATCTTATAAGGATGTCCGTCTTTTCCGCCATGGGCAAAAGAAAATCTTGCCGGGTCTTTAAAACTTAAAGACTCCCCATAGATTAAATCACTTATCAAGGCTAAAGCCCTTAAAGTCTTAAGCCCTACCCCTTCTAAACCTAAAAGAGCCTGAAAGTCTTGAGGTTTTTTCTCATAAGTAATTAAAAGAGTCTCTTTTAATCTTTTAGGATTTATATCTTCAATTAAAACCCTATGTCTCAAGGGAAGTTGGGCTTGATTCTCTTTAATCTTTATTATGTCCTTCAAGTTCTTATGCGGAGGTCTCTGAGAAAGCTCTTTCATTGAATTTCTTAGAGAATCTTTCTCCCTATCTACTAAATTTAAAGTCAAGAAAAACTTATCACTGACTACGCCACGATGGGGCTCTTTTATAAAAGAAGTTAAGTCCTGAGAATCCCAATGATATCTTCTGGCCCAATTATCTCTCATGCCCTGCTGAATAACTATCCACCGGCCTTTTTTACTAAAAATGAAACTATGATGATAAAGCTGAAAGCCATCCTGAACACAGTTGTTGTCTACTTTAGCAGTAAATTTAGAAGCAAAGATTAATTTCTCAGGATCAAACCCTTTCTTCTCGGCTATAGCTTTAATCTCCTCAGGAGTCTTACGAGAAGTTAAACCCTTTCCTCCACAAACATAAACACCTAAACCCTTTAAATCCTTAAAAGCTTCCTTTAAAGCTCCACAGACTGTAGTGGTTAAACCTGATGAATGCCAGTCAAAACCTAAAACACAACCAAAAGCCTGAAACCAGAAAGGTGAAGACAGCCTCTCTAAGAAAAAGTCTGGACCTTTCTCTTCTATTATTATCTGAGAAATAAGCCCAGCTAATTTTCTCATTTTTCCAAAAAGCCAGCGGGGGCACCTTCCTGAATGTAAAGGCAAATCCATCCTTTTTCTCTGCATAAGAATATTATACCATACTATAAAAAAGATTAAATCTTGCTTTAACCTCTTAAAAATGTTATTATTTTTTCTATGCTTAAAGAAGGTGAGCTCATCCTCCTCTATAAAGACCCTCAGAGAAACTATCTTTTGAAAGTAGAGAATAAAAAGTTCCATACTGATAAAGGATTTATTGATTTATCCACCCTTAAGAATAAAGATATAGGCCAAAGCATAGAAACCAACTTAGGAGAAAGATTCTATATTCTTAAACCTTCACTCTGGAATATAATTATGAAGGTAGAAAGAAAGACCCAAATAATCTATCCTAAGGATATAGGGATAATCCTCCTTAAAGGCAATTTATTTCCGGGGGCAAGAGTTATAGAATGTGGTTCAGGAAGTGGAGCATTAACTGTAGCCTTAGCTAACTTTATAAAGCCTGAAGGCAAGGTATTCAGCTATGAAAGAAATAGAGAATTCTTAGAAAATGCCCGCAAGAACATAGAAAAAGCCCAACTAAAAGATTATGTAGAATTTAAACTTAAAGAAGTAAGAGAAAGATTTGACGAAGAAGACATAGATTCAGTAATAATAGATATTGGCAGTCCCTGGGAGTTAATCCCGGCCAGTTTCCAAGCTTTAAAACCCGGGGGAAGATTTGCCACGATTTGCCCTACTTTTGAACAACTAACCCAAACTGTATTCTCTTTAGAAAAAACAGGTTTTACTCAAATAGAAACCTTGGAAGTCTTAACCCGGAGAATCCTGGTAAGAAGAGGAAGAAGCCGACCAGAACAAAGAATCCCTTCCCACACTGGTTTCTTAGTATTTGCTTCCAAAATAATCTAACCTAAATATCCTAAAAGCTGAGAGAAAAAAATACTAGCGGATTGAGAAATCCTAATATCAGCTATTGAGGATAAGGGCGTTAATTCGGGGTTAATTTCTAAGATCTGGCAACCTCTCTCTTTAGCCTGAAAGGGTAAATTTACTGCAGGATAAACCACTCCACTTGTTCCGATAATTAGAAGGAGTTCAGCTTCATCAATTAACTGGTAAGCTTTAACTAACTCTTCTTCAGGTAAAGGCTGGCCAAAAAATACTACTGAAGGAATAAGTCTTCTCCCACACTCACATCTTCCCATAAAAGATAAGACCCTTCTTATCAAATCTTTGCGGGTATGAGATTTCTTAATCTCCTCTAAAAACTCAGCTACTTCTCTCTTATCTTTTATCTTTTCTCTATTACAAACTCTACACCTGAACTTATAAGCATTACCATGAAGCTCAGAAACTATCTTTGAGCCAGCCAATTGATGAAGATTATCTATATTCTGAGTAATTACTCCTAAAAGCCTGCCTCTCCTCTCCAGCTCAGCTAAGGCATAGTGGGTAGAATTCGGCTTAGCCTTTAGCAAAACCTCATAAAAATCTACAAAAAACTGAGAAATCTTATCAGGAGACTTTAGAAAGGTAAAGAGAATTCCCGGGACAGTAGCGTATATTTGAGGGTCATACTTCTCCCATAAACCGCCCTTTCCCCGGAAAGTAGGTATCCCACTTTCTAAAGAAGCTCCTGCTCCAGTAAAAGCTACCGCCTTCTTTTCTCTTAGAAGCTTAGCTACTTTTTCTACCATTCTATCTCTGAAGAATAAAAGAAAGGGTTCTATCTTGAGTCTTATCTCGGCGAAAAGAATAAAAGGATTCTAAACACTGGCTACAAAATTGAGTATCTAAAACATTTTTCTCTTTAAAACCTCGCTTAATAAATTCATTCCTTGCAAAACTGCCCAAGTCTAAAAAGTATCTCTCCTTTCTTTTAAAAATAAAATCCTTAAAAAAATTAAAAGCTATAAAATCCCTCTTAACTTCAAAACAACACTCTCTCAGCCCCGGGCCTATCAAAAGATAAGAATTTTCTAATCCTATCTTAAACTTCCCGATTTTATTAAAAAAATTCTCTAAGATACCCTTATATGCAGGCTTCCATCCTAAATGAATTAAGCCTACTAAGTTATCTTTATAAGAATAAAAGAATAAAGGTAAACAATCAGCAGTTCTTATTAAAAGAAGCCTCAATTTCTCTAAAGTAAAGAGGCTGTCTCCTTGGTAAATATTTCTTGAACCTCTCACCCAGAAAACTTTTGAACTATGAATCTGCTTAAGGTAAGATAAACCCTCAAAATCAAAATTTAGAATATCAGCTACCTTTCTTACTTCCTTACTTACATTAACTCCCGAAAAACTCTTATCGGTAAAACCTAATAAAATATTCTCTTCTTCAAAAAAATATACTCCTTTCTTATAGCTAATCTTCATCTTTAACTTCAATAAGTTTAAGAGGAGAGGTCGTTCCTTTAATTATTTTTAAAGAAGACTTTCTGACATTTAAGTAATCACCGAGAAGTTCTAAAAGTCTTTTATTAGCTTTTCCTTTTTGAGGAGGAAGGGTTAAGTATATCTTTAAAAAATCTTTAGTCTCTATTATCTTTTCTTTAGAAGCAGAAGTAATAACTTTTACTCTTATTACTTTTCCCACTTTTTCTCGTAGGCTATCTTGGAAGAAATACTCTGAAGTTTTTGAGAAACCTCATTATATTTAGCTAAAGCATTATGAAGATGAGACCCCAAAATAGAGAAACTCTTTCCTAAATCCTCTACATCCAATTCTAACTCTTTTATATGTTCTAAAATCTTTTTAGCCTCCTTCTCAATTTTTAAACCTTTAAAACCTAAAGTGGCTGTAATTAAGTAAGCATAGAGAGTAGAAGGGCTCACTACAAAAACTCTTTTAGATTTAGCATATTCCAAAGTTTGGGGGTCATTTACAATCTCATAATAGATACTTTCTGAAGGCACATACATAAAAGAAAAATCAAAAGTATTTTGTTGAGGTAAAATATATTTAGAAGCCTCGTCTATTCTCTCTCGAACTGCTGAGAAAAATTTTTTCTTCAATCTCTCCTTCTCCCTCTCCTCAGAAGACAAGACATAGTTCTCAAAGGACTCTAAAGGAAATTTTGAATCTATGGCTACTAAACCCTGAGGGAAGAATAAAACAGCATCGGCTGTCCGGCCATCTTTAAAAGAATATTGGAATTTAAAGCTGGAAGGAGGCATTAACTCTTTTATTATATTCTCTAAGAAAGTTTCTCCTATGCCTCCCCGGGGAGAAGGGCTTCGGAATACCCTTTCAAAAGACCTGCTTATTTCTAATACTGCTCGGGTACTTTCGTAAATACTGCCTAAATTCTTATACAGTTCTCCTAAACTCTTATTAATACTTTCTTGGAGAGTAAAAAGATTATTTTGAGAAGAAGAAACTGTCTCAGTAATCTCCTTCCTTAAAGAGCCCAATTCTTTAGAGAAGAGGTATTTAAAGAAAAATATAAAGAAGATAAATGCTCCTATTATCAACAGAATAACAATTAAATTCTCCATAAGATTTAAGATTAAAGATAAGGCTTAAGAGTTTTTAAGATATCTTCTAAGTTAGCCAAGGCTCCTTCTCCTACCTCTCCTGAAGCCAAAACTCCTTTTTTAGGTGGGATTATTTTAAACCCACATTCTTTGAGTATTTTGACATTTCTCTGAGTTAAGGGGTTCTTCCACATATTAGTATTCATAGCCGGGGCTAAAATTTTAGGCAGAGAAGAAGGTAAAGCCAGGAAAGTAGAAGTCAAAAGGTTATCTGCTAAACCCCAGGCTAATTTAGCCAAAGTATTAGCTGAAGCAGGAATTATTAGAGAAACTTCAGCCCATTTAGCTAAGGAGATATGCTCTAAAGAATATTGATAATTAGAAAACATATCTACATAGACCTTATCCTGAGTTAGACTTTCTAAAAGCTGAGAAGAAATAAGTTTAGTAGAATTAGGAGTCATTATCACTTTAATGAGATGAGCTTCTTTTTTTAAAATCCTTATTAAAGAACAACTCTTATAAATACTGACTGAAGCGGTAATCCCTAAAATAATCTTCTTAGACATTTTCCCTCCCTAATTTTTTTACTACTCTAAATAATTTCTGGGCTAAATCTCTTCTTCCCCTTATTACTTCTACATTCTTCTCTCTATCGATTAAGTAAGCTCTATGACCTGAACCCCTTATATCTTTTAAATCGTTAGCTACAACTAAATCTGAATTGTTCTCTAACAAGCTCTTATAAGCTTTGTCTATTAACTTATTCTTTGTCTCACCTACCTCTAATTTAAACTGGATAAGATATATATCTGGTCTTATCCTCCTTATCTCCTTTATTATCTTGGGAGTAGGTTTAAGTTCTATTAAGAGCCTATCTTGAGAAGAAGAAATTTTCCCTTTATAAACCTTAAGAGGTTTATAATCAGAGACCGCTGCTGAATGAATGACTACTTTATAAGCTCTACCTTTTAATTCCTTCTTAATTAAGCTCCTTAATTCTTCAAAATACTTAAACCTTATAAGGTTTAATCCCTTAGCTTCAGATATAAATCTGGCGGGGCCTAAAAGTAAAGTAGTAGGAAAACCTTTATCTTTTAAAAACTTAGCAATCAAAAACCCTGTTCTTCCACTAAACAAGTTAGTAAGAACTCTTACTCTGTCAATCCTCACCCAGGTTGGGCCAGCAGTAACTAAAACTCTTATTTTTTTAGGCCTAACCATCTTTTTAAGAAAAAGAGACTTCTTTCTTTTCTGCGGATACTCTCTTTAAATTCTAAAATTCTTTCCTGAGGAATTAAATAGTCTCTACTAGTTAAGGCTTCTATCTGAAAACCGTGCCTTAAAGACAACCGGAAAATCTCCTCAGCCTTCTCTGAGAAAAAATCTTTACCTAAAGAATAACTCTCAAATCTATCTTCTAAAAATAGAGTTAGGGGCTCAGCTATACAAGGAAAACACAAACCCTCAGGGAGGCCAAAATTAAAATTGAACTTAGGTTCACCCGGAGGCTTCATGGCTACGCCATCTATTACCAAAACATCTTTTCTTAATGGAACTATCTTGCGAGGATAGGAAATATCAAGAATTATCGTGCCCTTTCTCAAATATTCTAAATTAAACTCAGAAGGAATTCTGTTAGTAGTTACTGCTATAAAGTTGACCCACTTAAGGATATATTTAAATCTACTGCCAATAGGTTCTACTTTCTTCTTCAATCTTAAAGGAAGTAAACTCTTTATCTTTTTAAATTTTTCTCTATTTTGAGAGTATATATAAATCTTCTTTGCAGAATTTCCTAATTTTGAAACTAAGAAAAAAGAAAGGGGATTTAAACCAAAAATAAGAAAAATCATTTCTTCTAAATTATAGTGGGCTTCTCTTAAAGCTCTTAATACAGCTTCAGGTAGAGTAGCGATAGTTAAATGATGCCCGGTAGTCATTGGGATATTCAAATGCTCTTTAAGCTTTAAGCCTTTTTCTCCCACTAAAGCTGTATAAGCAACTAAACCTAACAAATTTGCACCTCTGCTTTCAGCAAATTTAGCTGCTCTTTTAACTTTAAAAAATATCTTGCGGGGATTTAAAGAAATCACCTGTTCTGCCAGCAAAGGGCACATTATTAATTCTCCTTTAACTTCTTTTCCGTTATACTGAGATTTTATCCCTTCTATATCTGAAGCTTTAAAAGGGCTCATCCATTCCAAAACCTTCTTTACTATACTTATAGATTTAGTTCTCATACCTGGTTCATATAAATAGAGAAGCTCCCGGTTTACAGGATGGATAAGAATTGCTAATTTCTTATTATCCATTACTTTCTAAAGCTTGCTTTACAGCCTGGAGAAAACTTTTCCACATTACTCTGGCTTTCTTCTCTAAAACTCTTTTTACATAAGGCTCAAGAACGGGTATGCCCCAATCATAATTTACTTTGAATTCTAACCTCAGCTTCCCCCAACGGGTAGGAACTATTTTCCAGTAACCAAAAAAATCTCCAAAATCTCCACTGCGCATCTTAAAATTTATAAGCCCCCTCTCTCTATCTAAAATATCTTCTTCATACCAAGAAAGGATAGCTCCTTCTATATCCACCTCCCAACGGGTGTAAAGTCTATTTTTCTCTTTCTTAATCACCTTAAGAGTTTTTATCTTATATGCCTTCTCCAATAAAGAAGCAGGATTCTCCCAAATAGAAGATAAGTCTTCAGCCTTGGGTTGGTTGATATAGATTTTTAAAAATAAGGAATACATTTTTATTTTATTATATTACAAATAGAAGGTAGTGTCAAAAAACCACCCTTTAGCATAGTGTCAATAAAATCTTGTGTAGAGGTCCCTGAAAAATTAGCTATAGACATAGCTTTTAATGCTTCCTGATTACCTTCTTAAATCTTTCTTTATTCCTTCTTATCTTTTCTTCTATCTTACTTATGCATACCTTAATTTTCTTTTTGCCCTCATTTTATCAATTAATTTTACCATCTCCCGAACCCCTTTTATCTAAGGTGAACTTTGATAACTTATTATAACATATTGAATAATAAGAAGTTAGATTCATTTTGCCAACAGTTAATCAAACGCTACCTTAATTTTTGACAAAACTGCCTCGGTTACATTTCTGATTCAAACAATTTTGTTACATTGCCCCGGGCAGGATTTGAACCTGCAGCCTTCTGGTTCGAAGCCAGAAGCTCTATCCAATTGAGCTACCGGGGCAAGAAAGCAAAAGAAATAAAAAATTCAAATAATCTTAAACTCCTATAAGGGGGATATTAACTTTTTCAGAAACAGATAAGACTTTTTCTTTATCTAAAATGAGGGTTTTGTTCTTCTCTCCTATCAGGGCTTTAGCCCCTAAATTTTTAAGGAGTTTGATTGTCTTAAAACCTATCACCGGCACATCAAATCTTAAATCCTGATTTTTCTTAGCTAACTTTACCACCAAAAATCCTGGTCCACATATTTTATAAGCTCTTTTTATAGTGTTGTCTGTCCCTTCTAGAGCTTCCACTGCTACTACTGCCTTATCTTTGAAGACAATAGTCTGGCCTATATCTAAATCTACAATCCTCCTGGCTAAAGGCAGAATCTTAGTTATCTCTTCCTCTAAACTACTATCTACTTTAACATTGTTATTTACGCCTTCTTTAACTAAGCAATCCTCTAAAAAGGTGATTGAATTTATAAAGCTTAAACCCTGAAATTCAAACTCTCTTATAATCTCAGAGAAGACAGAATGGGGACGGAAATCAGAAATATTTTTAAAAATCTTACGCATAAGTTCATCCCAGTGTTTTCTATCTTTAAAAATACGATAAGGAGAAATCTGACCCACTAAGACAATCTTTTCTACCTTTTCTCTTAGAAATATCTCTAAAGCTGTGCCTACTTTTCCTGCGTCTACCCAAAAAATTTTATCCACAAATTTAGAGAGTTTTTTCTGGGTTTCTCCTTTTACAGCTACTGCTATAATTTCTAAGGAAGGTTGTTTTAATTTTGCCTGGGAAGAAAAAAGAAGAGGGAAATTTCTGTTTCCAGCTATTAACCCTATTTTTTTCACCTACTAACGCCTCTTTTAGAATTCTTTAAAAACTGCAGAAGTTCTTCTACTTCTGGGATTAAGGGAATTTGTTTTTCTACAATCTCTAAGGCAGACTTTAAGGTATGGCCTTTGAAAAAAAGGATTTTAAAAGCTCGCTGAAGAATGTTTATAGTTTCTTTAGAGAAGTTGGCTCTTTTTAATCCTATCAAGTTTATCCCTCTTACTTTAGCAGGATGACCGTCAGCTAAAGAATAAGGAGGAATATCCTGAACTACTTTTGAACAACCTCCAATTATGGAAAACTTGCCTATTCTACAAAACTGATGGACTGCTACTAAGCCTCCTATAACTACTCGGTCTTCTATAGTTACGTATCCAGCTAAAGTTGCTCCGTTGGCTAAGATACAATTATTGCCAATTTTACAGTTATGAGCAATATGAGAATAAGCCATTATAAGATTATTATTTCCTACGACAGTCTTAGAACCCTCTTCTGTACCAGGATTAATAGTTACAAATTCTCGGACGGTGTTATTCTCACCGATTTCTAAATAACTTTTTTCTCCTTTATATTTTAAATCTTGAGGAGGGGTTCCAATTACAGCGCCTTTAAAAACCCTACAATTCTTTCCTAGAATTGTAGCTCCGGTTATAAGAGAATGGGGACCTATCTTTGTATTTTCTTTGATTTTTACCCCTTCTTCAATTATTGAGAAGGGGCCAACTTCTACACCCGAAGATAACTCTGCTTTTTTAGAAACTATGGCTTGAGGATGAACTTTAACCGCCACAATATTTACTGTCAGATTGTTAAATTAAAAAGAAAAGTTCAGAGATTATGTAAGGATTAACGATTGACTAAAGCAAACATTAAATCTGCTTCAGCAACAACCTTATTATCTACAAAAGCTTTAGTATGAACTTGGCCAGTTTTACTCTTTACTTTTCCTACAGTAACTTCTATGACTAACTGATCTCCCGGTTCAACTGTTCTTCTAAATTTTATATTATTAGCAGCCATAAAATAAGCGAGTTTTCCTCTGTTCTCCTGAGGAGAAAGCATTAATACCCCTCCCACCTGAGCCATAACCTCAATAATCAAAACCCCGGGCATAATTGGCCGGTCAGGAAAATGGCCCTGAAAAAAGTAATCATTTATAGTAACGTTCTTAATTCCTATTGCTTTTTTACCCTTCTCTAAATAAATAATCTTATCCACCAGGAGAAAAGGATAGCGGTGAGGAAGAATCTTCATAATTTCTGAGGCATCTAAGGTATCTTGAGAAGGAATAAAAGTGCTCACTGCCCCTACCCCTGAAGATGTAACTTTTTCTTTGTAGGCTCGCAGTTTTGTCAGTAGTTTTATATTTAACAAGTGTCCACTACGGAAAGCAATAACATGTCCTTTAAGAGGACCAGCTAAGTATAAATCTCCAATTAAATCTAAAACTTTGTGTTTTACAAATTCCTCCTCATCTCTTAACTTATTCTCCAAGACCCCTTCTTTAGAAACTACCAAAGTATTAGAATAATTAGCGCCTTTACCTAAACCCATATTTAAAAGAGGGGCAACTTCCTCCTCCAAACAAAATGTTCTGGCAATCGCTAAAGAATCTATATTCTCAGGACCCAGAACTACATCTAGAAAATCTGTAGAAATAGTGGGATTATTGTAATCTAAAGTATAAGAAATCCTGAATTCCGGATAAGGAAGAATCACTAAGCCAGCACTTCCTTCATCTACCCAGATAGGTTCTCTCACCACTAAATAGTCTTTAGGAACAGGTTGTTCAACTATCCCTGCCTTTTTTATATTTTCTATAAAATCTCTGGCGCTACCATCCATTCCAGGAACTTCTTCTCCAGTTATATTTATCTGGATATTATCTATTCCTAATATAGAGAGAGCGGCCATAAGGTGCTCGACAGTATGAATATATACGCCGTCTCTACCAATAGAAGTTCGACGGGGAAAATTCTCCGGAGAAAGAACAGAATATAAATCCGCCTTTATTAAAGAAGAAGTATCTTCTCTAAAAAATAATATTCCACTATTAGGAGGGGCTGGTAAAAATTTTAACTTAACATTTTTACCGGTATGAAGACCTACCCCTTCTAAACTTACTTCTTTTTTAATTGTCTTCTGTTTAGCTACTCCTGACATCTACCTATTTCACTCCTCTCTCAAGTTTAGAAGTCAACTCTTCTAATTTCTCTTTAAGTTTCTTTACTTCTTCCTCTAATTCTTTTATCCTCTTATAGGCAAGAGGGAGCCTCTGTACGCAGGCATTTACTCTCTTAGCTTGTTCATGAGGTTTTGCTGGATAACCTGAGACTTTGGTATTAGGAGGAACTGACTTAGTAACTCCGGCCTGAGCTGCCACTATTGCTCCATCGCCAATATGGATATGGCCTACTACTCCTGCCTGACCAGCTAAAATTACTCCTTTACCAACTACAGTACTCCCGGAAATCCCTGCCTGAGCTACGATTATAGAATGCTCACCTATTATAACATTATGGGCAATCTGAACTAAATTATCTATCTTGGTTCCCTTCCCAATTAAAGTCTTATCAAACCTTGCTCTATCAATAGTAACATTTGCTCCAATCTCCACATCATCTTCTATAACTACTGTACCAATCTGAGGAATCTTCTCCTGAACTCCCTTAACCGTGGCAAAACCAAAACCATCAGACCCTATAACTGTACCAGAGTGGATTATCACCCTATCACCAATCTCTATCCTTTCTCTTATAGAAACATTAGGATAGATAAGTACATCTTTGCCAATTTTAGTATCGTGACCAATGAAGCAACCTCCATAGATAATAGTATTGTCTCCAATTACTACCCCTTCTTCAATTATTGCATAGGCTCCAATAGCTACATCTTTACCCAACTTAACATTCTCAGCAATTAAAGCGGTAGGGTGAATGCCTTGAGGGTGGCGGACATTATTAGGACCTACCAGAGAGACTATCTTAGCAAAAGCTAAAGAAGGATTTGCTGTCTTTATAAGAGGTTTAGAAGTATTGTTTACCTCAAAAGAAGTAATGATTGCTGAAGCCTGAGTTGTCTTTAATAAGGGAGTATACTTAGGATTAGCTAAAAAAGTTATGTCTCCTTGTTTAGCCTCTTTAATCCCTGAAATTCCGGTAATTACAATATTAGGGTCGCCAACAACTTCTCCTTCTATTAACTGAGCTATCTCATCTAAAGTCATCTTCACTTTTTATACTCCTTATTAATAATATTTATAATATCTTTAGTTTTGTCTAACTTGCTGTCTACGAAAGATACCGCCGATTTTTTTAATACTATCTTAACCTTATTTTTCTCAGCGTATTTCTCGATAGCTGCCTGAATATCTTCGAGTATCTCTTTCATCCTGGTATCTCTCTCTTTCTTCAAGTCTAAAAGCGCCTGCCTTCTTAAGTCATTAAACTCTGATGTTTTCTCTTCTATTTCTTTCTTCTTAACCTCCCTTTCGCTCTCTTTTATAAGTTTAAGTTGCTCTTTAAGTTTATCCAGTTCTTTTTTCTCTTTCTCTAATTCTTCTTCCTTTTTGTTTTGTTTTTCTTCTAGGAGTTTATCATAATCTTCAGTCTTCTTATATTTACTAAAAACCTCAAACAAATCTACACAGATTATATCTTCAGCATAGGCTAGGCTCGAAGCTAAAAATCCTAAACTCACCAGCATTACTATAACTCCTCTTAATAACCTACCCATATTCATCCCCCTTTCTTTAAAATCCCCTGCTTATATTAAAATGAAACCTCCCTGTTTTTTTATCTTCGCCGGGTTCTAAATCTAAAGGATAACCGTAATCTACACTCACTGGACCTAAAGGAGTTTTGACTCTCAACCCAATACCTACACTGGACATTAAATTCCCGCTTAAAAAATCTGAATAATCCTTCCAAACTTTCCCTGTATCAAAGAAACAAGCTAATTTAAAATAATCTCCTAAAGGATAAGTATATTCTATGTTAGCTATAAAAAGGGATTCTCCTCCCACCGGGTCTTCACTCACCGGGTCAATAGGACCAACTTTCCTTTCTTGATAACCCCGGATAGTAGAGGCGCCACCAGCAAAAAATCTTTCATAGATAGGAACTTCTTGAGAATCCCCGTATTCCTTAGCTAAGCCTGCCCTCAACCTACACTCTAATACTGAGCCCCTAAACAAAGGAAAGTATTTACTAAAACTAGAATAAAACTTTAAAAAATCCTTATCTCCTCCAAAAGCTCCTCCGGCTATCTCTAAAGAATTAGAGAAAATAAAACCTCTCTGGGGAGAAAAAACATTATCTCTTTTATCCCAGGTTAAAGAAAAACCTAATTTACTTATATCATTTTCTCCTTCCTCTTTAAAGAGTTCAGAACTAGCATCAGGGGAAATATCAGAAATAGTAATGGTCTCAAAGTTATAACTTACCCCTGCTCGAAAAGTATCAGTAAAACGCTTTTCAAACCTAAGTCTTCCTCCTTTTCTTTTTTCATTATAACCGTAACCTACATCACTCTCTCTCTGGTGTTCCCGTCGATAACCATCAATACCGAAAGAAATAGGCCTATCAAACAACCAGGGTTCAGTAAAACTGAGAAGATATTCTTCAGTAGTGGTACCGGTTTGAAGATAGAGAGTTAAATCTTCTCCTGCTCCAGTAAAGTAAGGAAAGTTAAAAAGGTCAAAATTCCTTTGCCTTAATTCTAAAAAGCCAATAAATTCATCCACAGAGCTATAACCTCCACCAAAGCTAAAACTTCCAGTTTTAGCTTCTTTGACTTCTACCACCAAATCTTGATAGTTGGACTGAGGTGTAGGCTTTACATCAAATTTAACCTCTTCAAAAAACCCTAAATTTTCTAAATTTTGCTTAGAACGCTTGAGCTTATCTCCATCAAACCTTTCTCCCGGCCTAATCCGAAGTTCTCTTCTTACAACTTTATCTTTAGTCTTAGTATTTCCCGTAATTTCTATCATCCTCACATAAACTAAGGTATTTTCAGTTATCTTAAAAGTTACATCTACAAAACCAGTCTCAGGATTAACGAAAGATACAGGTTTTACTTGAGAAAAAATATAACCTTTATTAAAATAGACTTCTTGAATTCTGGCCACCTGTTCCTGAATCTTTTCTTCACTATAGATGTCACCAGTATCTATAGTTAGAGCCTTTTTTATTTCTTGAGAAGAAACCTCTTTCGCTCCTTCTAAGTTGACCTTTCCTATCAAATACCTTTTCCCCTCATTTACATTTAAAGTAATATAAAGAAATCCTCTTCTCTCATCTGTTTCTATCTGAGGAGTTACTTCTATATCTTGATACCCTTCTCTCCTATAAAAAGCTTCTATCCTTTCTAAATCATCCTGAAAAGTCTTCTCTTTGAAAAAACCTGCTCGAAAAAGCCAGGAAGGTCTTGTCTTCATAAGTTTAATAATTCTCTTATCAGGAAAACTTAAATTCCCAGTTATAAAAATTCTCTTTACCCTTAAGCGCCTGCTTTCCTTAATCTGAAAAGTTAAATCAGCTGTATTTTCTAAGGTATTTTTAGAAATTTTATACTCAACTTTAGTTTTAGAAAATCCCTTCTTAATATATAAATCTAAAATTCTCTGCTCAGCTTCCTTAATCTTAATCTCATCTAAGAAAGAACCTTCTTTTAAACCAACTTCTTTAATTTCTTTAAGTAAATGAAAGGACTTTATAGTCTTTGCTCCCTTTATCTCTATTTTTTTAAGGATAGGTTTCTCTTTTACTATAAAGATAAGTTTTACTTTTCCATCTTCTTCTTCAATCTCAGTAGAAATATCTTCAAAATAACCTAAAGAAAATACCCTCTTTATATCCTCGTTTACTACGTGTTCATTATAAACTTGCCCGATTCGGGTTTTTATCTGAGTAACTATTTTATCCTTACTTATGGCTTTATTGCCTCTAATTTCTATAGCAGAGACTATTTTAGAATTATCCTGGGGAAAAACCAGAAGAGGAAGATAAAAAAAAATAAAAAAGCAGAAGATAATTCTTAAGCTAGTAATCTCTTTTCTTCTATCCATTTTAAGTTATTATACCAATTCCTTTAAGAAAGTCAATTAAGCTTTTCTCCTTCCTCTCCCAATTCTTCTTCACTGTGAACAAAATCCAAATTTACAAATTTCATATACTCCCTTACAAAACCTAATTCAATTACTCCTGTAGGACCATTCCTCTGCTTAGCTATGTTTACTTCAGCTATGCCTTTCTTCTCACTATCAGGGTCATAATAATCATCTCTATAAAGTAAGACTACTAAATCTGCATCCTGCTCAATAGCCCCTGATTCTCTCAAGTCAGAAAGTCGAGGTCTATGGTCTTCACGCTTTTCTACTTCCCGGGAAAGCTGACTTACCGCTACTACCGGAACATCTAACTCCTTGGCTAAAGCTTTAAGAGCCTGAGAAACTTCTGAAATTTCCTGCTGTCTACTTTCCGGCCTTCCACTTCCTCTTATAAGTTGAAGATAATCTACTATAACTAACTGGATATTATGATGGGAACGCATTCTCCTGGCTTTTGCCCTCAGCTCAAAAATATTTATAGCAGGGGTATCATCAATAAATAAAGGAGCTTCTGACAATTTCCCTGCAGCTGAAGTAAGAAGAGGCCAATCCGAAGGAGAAAGAAAACCGGTTCTTAACTTATGAGCATCTACCTTAGCATAAGAACAGAGAAATCTTTGAACTAATTGTTCCTTAGACATCTCCAGACTAAAAAACCCTACCGGAATATTACACTCTACGCCTATATATTCAGCTAAACAAGTGACAAAAGCACTCTTACCCATAGAAGGTCTTCCGGCAATAACTATTAAGTCTCCCGGGTGAAGACCTGAGGTCTTAATATCAAATTCTTTAAATCCTGTAGGTAAACCAGTAACATGACTCTTCTTTTGATAAAGACTGTCAATTAACTCAATACTGCTCTTAATAATCTCTTTTATGTGGACATAGCCCCCTTCTATCCGTCTATCACTTATCTCAAATATTAACCTCTCTGACTTATCCAATATAGAAGAAGCATCTTCTTTAGCCTCATAACATAAAGAAAGAATCTGAAAAGATGAGTTTATTAAAGCCCGCAAAATTCCTTTCTCTTTAACAATTTTAGCATAACTTACTGCATTGGAAGCAACCGGAACATTATCCACCAGGTTAGTAAGATAGACTACCCCACCTACTTCCTCTAATTTTTTCCTTTTCTTCAATACTTCAGCCACAGTAACTATATCGACGTTCTTTCTATTGTGGAATAACTCCACAATCACTGAAAATATCTGGCGATGAGCTTCCTTATAAAAATAGGTGTCATCAATAATCTCTAAAATCTCAGGGATAATCTTCTCATTTATAAGCATAGCTCCTAAGACTGCTTGCTCGGCCTCTATGTTCTGAGGGGGGATTTTATCTGAGGTTATATCAGGAACTGGCATAACTTCCCTACTTCTTCACTACCCACAATTTAACTTCAGCCATAACTTCAGGGTAAATTTCTATCTTCACCTTATATATGCCTAATTTCTTTATAGGCTCCTCTATCTTAATCTTATCCTTGTCAATTTCGTAACCTTCTTCTTTTAAAGCAGAAACTATCATCTGAGGGGTAACTGAACCAAAAAGCTCCTCATTCTCCTTAGCTGGACAAGCCACAGTTAAAGAAATTTTAGAAAGCTCCTCAGCAAATTCTAAAGCTTTCTGCCTCTGTTTTTCCTTATTTCTCTCTTCTTTCTCCTTCTTTCTTTGGAAAATAAGGATATTTTCAGGGGTAGCTTCTAAGGCTTTAGCCTGGGGGAGAAGATAATTGCGGGCAAATCCATCTTTTACCTCTACAATTTCTCCTGTTGAGCCTAATTTTTCTATATCTTCTAAGAGGATTATTTTCATCTTGCTGAATAAGGCAGAAGTGCTAAAAATCTTGCTCTCTTTATAGCTTTAGCCAATTTCCTCTGGTGTTTAGCACAGTTTCCATTCACTCTCCGGGAAGTAATCTTTCCCTTTACATTTATAAATTTAGAGAGCAGGCCTACGTCTTTGTAGTCTATGGGGGTTTTATCTTTGCAGAATATACATCTCTTTTTAAATCTTACTGTTTTCCTTTGCCTCTTCACTGCCATATTAAGCTCCTAACTGAGACTGAGAATCTTCCTCTCCTAGTTCTAAATCCGGCTCAGAACCTAAATCTACTTCTACCCCCGGTTCAGTCTTAGGGCCTAAAAACTGAATTCTTTCAGCCCTTACCTCTACTACTGAACGGTTCTTACCCTGAGAATCCTGCCAGCTTCGGGATTGAAGTCTACCCTCTACAAAAACAGCTCTCCCCTTTTGAAGATACTGATTGCAAATTTCAGCTAAATTGCCCCAACTGATGATATTTACAAAACAAGTTTCTCTCTTATTCTCTCCAGCCTTAGTACGAAAATTCCTATTCACCGCAATCCTTAAAGTAGTTACAGGGCTACCCTGGGGAGTATAGCGAAGTTCAGGGTCTCTAGTCAAATTACCAATAAGAAATACTTTATTTAAATTAGCCATAATTCTCCTTACCTTGCTTCTTTATTTACTATTAAATATCTTATAATCCTCTCCTCTAAATCCAGGGTATATTTTAAACTTTTCATCTTAGAAGGAAAAAGTAAAAAACTACAAAGGATGTAAGTTCCTTCAGTAAATTTCTTCTTCTCTGCCCCCCTCAATCTCAACGGGTAAGAAAACCTCTGTTTTTCTTTCCAAATCTGCCAGGAAGAGAGTTTACCTTCTTCTTTAGAAAGTAAAGAAGAAATTTTTTCTCTTAATCCCTCGTAAGAACTTCTATCTAAGTCCGGTCTTAATATAAGAACTAACTCGTAATTTCTCATCTCTTCTAATCTAATTATATTTAGCCATCAATCTTTGAATATCCTGATAAATCCACTCCTGGGTACAACTTACAGCTTTAGAAATAGCTTCCTTTACTATTGATAATTCTTCTTGAGAAAATCTAGATAAGACAAAAGAACTAAAATCTTCCTCTAAAGGCCTGCCTATACCTATCCTCAAGCGGGGGAAATCCTCGCTCTCTAAGGCTTGAATAATTGAAGAAAGACCTTTGTGACCTCCGCTACTTCCTTGGGGTTTCAATCTGAGTTTACCCAAAGGTAAATTAAAGTCATCGCAGATTACTAAAATATCTCTAAGGCTAATATCAAATTTTTCCTTTAGTCTTCTCACCGAAAACCCCGAAAGATTCATAAATGTATAGGGTTTAGCTAAAATTACCTCTTTATTAAGAGATACATAAGCTTTACAATGAATGTTTCTTTTAAAAGAAGCTTTAAACTTTTTGGCTAATTCTTCAACAACCATAAATCCTAAATTATGACGACTTTCTTTAAATTTTAAACCGGGATTGCCTAAGCCTACAACCAGCCTCAACTCTCCTCTTCCTTAGAAGATTCCTTTTCTTCTTTAGGCTTTTCTTTTATAACTTCCGGCTCTTCTACAGCTTCTTCTTCAGGAACAACCTCTTCTTCTTTCATCGGGGCAAGAACTGTAACCACTACCTCCTTAGGTTCAGTCAAAGCTATAACTCCCGAAGGTAAAACTAAATCCTCTACATGGATAGAATCGCCGATATCTAATTCCGAAACATCTACAACAATACTCTCAGGAATATCTTTAGGTAAACACTCTACTTTTAAATTCCAGAGAATCCTCTCTAAAACCCCGCCGGCCTTAACTCCCTTAGGAACCCCTTTTATCTCTAAGGGTACTTCTACTGCCACCTTCTCTTCTAGAGAGACTTTTATAAAATCTAAATGGATAATCTCCTCAGTTAAAGGACTGAGTTGATAATCTTTTAATAGAACAGGGATATTCTGGGAGTTCTCCTTATTTTTAATCTCTAAGTTTATTAAGATATTTTCAGAAAAATGGTGAGCTTTTAAGTATTTAAGTTCTGACTTTTCTATCTTAATTAAGGTATTTATATCTTTACCGTAGACTATGCCCGGAATAAATTTACTTCTCCTTAATTTCTTGGCTTCAGAAGTCCCTGTCTCTTCCCTTGCTAAAGCTTTTATTTTTATTTCTTCCATATTCTAACTCCTAAAATTCAAAAAGAATACTTATGGATTTTTCCTCGTGAATCCTCTTAATGGCTTCTCCTAACAAAGAAGCAACACTTACTACTTTAATCTTAAGACTTCTTTTTTCTGGAGGAAGAGGTATACTATCAGTAATAACCAATTGCTTAATATCTGAATTCTCTATTTTTTTAACTGCATCTTTAGACAAAACCCCGTGAGTGACCGCGGCATAAATATCTTTACTCTTGGCTCTTTTTAAAGCCTTCGCAGCCTCAATTAAAGAACTTCCCGTAGCTATTATATCATCTACTAAAACACAGTTTTTCCCTTCTACCTCTCCTAAGATGTGGATAGCTGAAGTAGAATCAGGGCTGTTTCTCCTCTTATCTACAATAGCTAAACCTGCCGATAATCTCTTAGCATAAGCTCGGGCCATTTTTATTCCTCCTACATCTGGAGAGACTACTACCAAGTTATTTTTTAACTTCTTAGAAAAATACTCCACAAAAACATTAATAGCGTAAAGATGGTCTAAAGGTATATCAAAAAATCCCTGAATTTGGCCAGCATGTAAATCTAAGGTAAGAACTCGGTCAGCGCCAGCTACAGTCAAGAGATTAGCCACCAATTTAGCAGTAATAGGAACTCGAGGCTGGTCCTTTCTATCCTGACGGGCATAGCCAAAATAAGGAATAACTGCAGTAATCCTTCGGGCTGAAGCCCTCTTTAAAGCATCAATCATAATTAAAAGCTCCATTAAGTTTTCATTTACCGGAGGAGAAGTAGGTTGAACTACAAAAACATCTTTACCCCGGACATTTTCCTCAATCTTTACTCTTACCTCTCCGTCACTGAACCGGGAAACCAAAGCAGGAGAAATCTTTCCTCCTAAATATTTAGCTATATCCTTAGCTAATTTAGGGTGAGCGTTCCCGGTAAATATAGAAATTCTGTTAAACATTTTTTATCTCTCTTACTTTTTTAGCTGGCGCACCTACTACTAAGGTTTTATCCTTTACATCCTTAGTTATCACACTACCTGCGCCAGTAAAAGCGGATTTTCCTATTTTAACTGGGGCTACGATTATTGTATCTGAACCAATAAAGGCTGAATCGGAAATCTTAGTCTTATTTTTCTTTTTACCATCAAAGTTAGCAGTTACTACTCCTGCGCCAATATTAACTTTACTCCCTACTTCAGTATCTCCTAAATAACCAAAGTGCTTCATTTTCACTCTAGAAGAAAGCTTAGTTCTTACTAACTCAGTAAAATTACCTATATAGGAATTATCTCCTATAACTGTGCCTTCTCTTAAGTGGACAAAAGGCCCCACTCCACAAGAATTTCCAATTTTAACATTATTTTCTAAAAAGGTAAAGGGATAAATTACCGAATTTTTTCCTATAAAAGTCTTAGGACCTAAAAAAGTAGTTTGAGGGTCTAAGATTCTTACCCCTTTATCTATAAGCCCCTCAATAAGATAGGTTCGGACAACCTTTTCTGCCTCAATAAGGTCTTTAAGGCTGTTTACTGAATAAAAAATTTCTCTTTCTCCAACCTTAAAGGCTCGGACTTTATAGTTTTTCCTCCGGAAAATCTCTATAATGTCAGTAAGAAAGTACTCTTTCTTTTTAGGGTGGGGCTTAACCTTTTTTATCTGTTTGGAGAGCTCTTCCCGATTAAATATATAGATACCGGCATTTACCTCTTTTAAAGAAGGCATATTTTTGCGGTCTAAATCAACCTCTTCTCTAATTTCCAGAATTTCATTCCGAGAATCTCTTATAATCCTTCCCAGAGAAGAAGGAGAAGAACTCTCTCTACTCAAGACCGTACAAGCATTTCTCTTAGAAATATGGAAAGAAATAGCCTTCTGAAAAACCTTCTTATCTAAAAAAGAAGAATCTGCACACATAACTAAAAGGTAGGGAGTGTCTACATACTTTAAAGCAGACTCTAAAGCCTTAGCGCTCCCATTTAAAACTCGCTGACAGGCAAAATTAATTCCTTTAAACTCCTTAACTATTTCTTCCTTCACTTCTTCTTTCTTATGGCCTAAAACTACAATAATATTCTTTAGGTGGAGTGAAGAAAGTAAAGATAAAGGATAATATATAAGAGGCAACCCACAAAGTTTATGAAGAACCTTAGGGAGTTGAGAATTCATTCTCACTCCTTTCCCGGCAGCCAATACCACCCCAGTTATAAACTTAAAACTTTTACTCATTTATTTCCCCTTCAACTTTTCTTCGAACTTAAATCTCTGCCCGGTGAGGATTCGAACCTCAAAAACCAGATCCAAATTCTGGTGTGTTACCAGTTACACCACCGGGCAATATACCCTCAAACACCAAAACCCTTAACCAGAATAACTACCCCTCACCCTTATTAGAACTAAACTTTGTTCTAAGTCAGGGCAAATTCTGCTAGCCCAGGTTTTTAACCCTGCGCCAGAAGAGAGTTGGGTTTAGGATATCAGCAGGAAAATTTAGAAAGATGTTTCGCCCGTAAAAGCAGAGCCTGAATTTATCCCTTTTGTCTGCTGAACTTTATTTTTCTCCTCCTGGTAAGCGTCTAAAATCTTCTTCTGAAGATAATCCCTAAACTGCTGATTAATAGGATGAGCAATATCCTGATGAATCTGAGAAGTTTTTTCTTGCTGCAAATCCCGCGGAGGGGGAGGAAGCTGCGCTCCACACTGACTGCAGAACTTAGACTTAAGCTCAATCCTCTTGCCACAACGGGGGCAAAACTGTCTCATTTTTCGGGCAGGCATAGCTACAAAAAGCCCGGAACTCCCTTCGATTACCTTGATGTTTCTCACCACGAAACAATCATCAAAGGTAACCGTAGCATAGGCTTTAAGTTTTTTGTTAGCCCCCTCACGAAGAGAAATCTTAACTTCGGTAATCTCCATAAGCTGGCCTCCTTTGGTTAAAATGTAGAAACCTGTAAGAATTTAACCCCCAACTTTTTTAAGCTCTTATATATTTTACCTCCTAATTTTTGTTTATAAAGAAGAAAAACAGCTGAGCCTGAGCCGGTCAAAGAAAAGGAATAATCTTCTCTTCGAGAAATAATTTCAAAAATCTCTCTCCCCTCAGGATATACCTTCAAAAAAGGCTTAGTTAGAGCATTAAAAATTAACTTTTCTAAGAAAGCTTTATCTTTCTTCTTCAAACTATAAATTATTAGTTTAGCATTGTCAATAGAAGTTGTCAAATTTAAGTTGTAAGCTTTATATACTTTGGCAGTAGAAGAAGAAAAATTAGGCAGAATTAAAAGGTGGTTAATCTTAAACCCGCCTTCTAAAGGATAAATCTTCTCTCCTCTGCCTAAAGCCAAGGCAAAACTAATTCCTCTTAGGAAAAAATTAACATCAGAACCTAATTTTTCGCCTAACCTGTAAAGCTGATTAAGACTTAACTCTAACTTAAAAAGCTTACTTAAACCTAAAAGTACTCCCGCACAATTAGAAGAAGCTCCTCCTAAACCTGCGCCCGGAGGGATATTCTTGTTTAAAAAAATATCTACCCCTTCAGTTATCTTGTAACTTCTGCGAAATAATTCGCAGGCTCTAAAGGCCAAGTTAGAAGGATTATTCAACTCCTTTATATTACAGAACAGTCTTACTTTCTTAGTATTGTTAAGAACTAATCTTAAATCGTCAAAAAGAGCTATTCTCTCTATTATACTGCAGATATTATGGTAGCCATCTTTTCTTTTACCTGAGATATTTAAATAGAGGTTCAGTTTAGCAGGAGTTCTAAGAAAGACGCTCTTAGAAGAACTGTGATAGATACAATCAAGCATTTCTGAGAATCTCTAAACAGGCTTGGGTGATATTTTCTGGTTCTAAACCGTAAAACTTAAGAAGTTCTCCAGGAGTTCCTGATTGGCCAAAACTATCTCTTATCCCGATTCTCTTTATTAACAAAGGTTTTCTCTCCGAAACTACTTCAGCTACAGTTGAACCCAAACCGCCAATTATTGAATGTTCCTCACAAACTACAAAGCCTTTTACTTTCTCAGCTAATTCTGATATTAACTTTTCGTCTATAGGTTTTATAGTGTGGATATTTACTACGTAAGGGTTTACGCCCTGTTTTTTTAAAATTTCTAAGGCTCTCAGAGCCTGATAGACCATAAAGCCACAACTAATTATAGCTAAGTCCTCTCCTTCGTTTAAGATATAACCTTGGCCCAGCACAAAAGGTTTCTTTCCTTCAATTTGAGGAACTTTAGCCCGACCAACACGGATGTAGAAAGGCCCTGGGGTTTTATAGGCAGAAATTACTGCTTCTCTGGTCTCCTCAGCATCACAAGGCACCACTACCTTCATATTAGGGATAACTCGCATAAAAGAGATATCTTCTAAAGCCTGGTGAGAAGAACCATCCTCACCCACAGTAATACCTCCGTGAGAAGCCACTATTTTTACATTAAAGTTATTATAAGAAATAGTATTCCTTATCTGGTCTAAGGCTCTGGCTGAAGCAAACATAGAAAAGGTAGAAGCAAAGACTACCTTTCCACAGCTGGCTAAACCTGAAGCTGTAGCCATCATATTCTGCTCAGCTACTCCCATATTAAAAAATCTCTCTGGGAATTCTCTCCCAAATAAAGCAGTACGGGTAGAGCCAGACAAATCAGCATCTAAAACTACAATATTAGGGTCTTTTCTCCCTAACTCTACAAGAGTCTTACCATAAAAATCTCGAGCATAAAATAATTCAGCCATACTTATCTAATCTCAGTTAGCTAAATAAATCCTTCTAAATCTTCGAGCTCCTTAAGAGCAATTTTTTCTTCTTCTTTAGTGGGAGCTCTTCCGTGGAAATCTACCACATGTTCCATAAAAGAAACACCCTTACCTTTAACTGTATGAGCAATTATTACTGTGGGTTTGCCCTTAATCTGCTTAGCTTCCCCAAAAGCTTCTAAGAGTTCTTCTATATTGTGACCATCAGCCTGTACTACATGCCAGCCAAAACTTTCCCACTTATTCACTAAAGGCTCGATATTCATAATCTTTTCTATCCTTCCATCTATCTGAAATCTATTGTAGTCTACAATTCCACAGAGATTATCCACCTTAAAGTGAGCCGAAGCCATAGCTGCCTCCCAGATGTTCCCTTCTTGAATCTCACCGTCTCCCATAAGACAATAAACTCGAGAATCTCTTTTATCTAACCTTAAGGCTAAACTCATCCCTAAAGCTACTGAAAGACCCTGCCCCAAGGAACCCGAAGCTACCTCTACTCCCGGGGTTCTGCGGTCAGGATGCCCCTGAAGAATTGACCCTAATCTTCTTAAAGTAAATAAGTGCTTCTCCTCAAAATATCCGGCCAAACTCAAAGCAGAATACCAGGCGGGGCAAGCATGGCCTTTAGAGAGATGGAACCTGTCTCTCTCGGGCCAATTAGGGTCTTTAGGATTATGCCGCATTACCTCAAAATATAAACAAGTAATAATCTCTGCACAAGACAAAGAACCTCCGGGATGCCCACTTCCTGCCCGAGAAAGCATCTTTATTATCAACTTCCTTATCTGATTAGCCTTCTTCTTTAAAAACTTAATCTTGGCAGGGTTCATTTTCTCCTCTAAGTTTTTGCTCAAGAACTTTGTTTTCGGGCTGAAGCTTTAGGACTTCTTCCCAAATTTTCTTTGCTTGCTCTCTGCTTCCAGAACAATAATAGACATCTCCTAAATGTTCTAAAATTACTGGGTCCTTCATAAAAGAAGCAGCTTTTTCAATATATTCCTTAGCTTTAGGATAATCTCCTTTCTTAAAATAAACCCAGCCTAAACTATCTAAATAGGCTGGAGAGTCGGGCTCCATTTCTAAGGCTCTCTTAATTAAAGCTTCTGCTTCATCTAAGTTTATGCCTTCTTCAGCATATATATAACCTAAAGAATTCAAAATATCCGAATGTTCAGGATTAAATTTGAGTCCCTGCTTCCAGAACTCAATAGCTTTCTGTCTCTGGCCTTTTTCCTCGTAGATGTAGCCAATCCAAAAATAAGCATCGCTATACTCAGGATTAGCCTTCAAAATAGTCTCATAAATTTTCAAGGCAGAATTAAAATCTTTCTTCTGGAATTTAAACTGAGCTAAATTCTCGGCAATCTTTAAATTACCAGGTTTTTCTTTGTAAAGTTTAGAAAGCATCTCCTCATAGACATCGGTGGCTTCTTTCTCTTTTCTCTGAGAAGAATAAATAAGTATTAACAGAAGATAAGCATCTAAATTTACAGGCTCTTTTTGAGTAAGTTCTTTTAAAATAGTTAGGGCCTCGGGAATCTTATTCAATTTTATATATTGAACAGCTATTCGTATTTGAAGAGAAACAGACTCCTCATCAAACTTACCTGCTTTTAGGTATTCTTCTAAAGCTCTCTGAGAATCCCCGTAGCATTCAGAAAGAAGACCTTTAAGGTAAGAACTATAAGCAGGATTAATATTTTTAGAAGGAGGCTTATCTCCGATTTTAAAGCCAGAAAAGATAAACCACACACCTAAGCTGAGAAAAAAAATCCTTCTCATCGTAGCTCTAATATTTACTCTCTTTGAGGGACTCTTTACTTTTTCTTTTTGTGTCTCTGCTGTTTCCTTCTCTTTTTAAACCAGTGTCTCTTTACTTTTTTTAATTTTCTTTTTCTCCCGCAAGGCATAGTTCTGTTTTAATTTATTATCTTATTTAAAGGATATTCTACTATACCTTCTGCTCCTAATTCTTTAAGTCTGGGTATGAGTTTTTTAACTTTATCTTCTTCTATTATAACTTCTAAGGCAAACCAGTCTTTACTAGCCAGAGAAGAAATCGTTGGCTTTCTCAAAGCCGGCAAAACTTCTAAGACTTTATTTAAATCCTTCTTCTTCATATTTAATTTTATCCCCACTTTCCCCTGAGCCTGGATTGCTCCTAAAAGAAGTAAGGCTATGTAGTCTATCTTTTTTCTCTTCCAGCTATCTTTATAAGCAGAATTGTTAGCTATAAACTTGGTAGTAGACTCACAAACACAGGCTATCTCCCTTAAATTATTAGCTCTCAAAGAGGCCCCGGTTTCAGTAAGTTCAACTATAGCGTCAACTAAACCACTCTTTACCTTTACTTCCGTAGCACCCCAGCTAAACTCTACAAAAGCTTTAACCTTATGCTTTTTGAGAAATTGTTTGGTTACATTTACTAACTCCGTAGCAATTCTCTTCTCCTTTAAGTCTCTTACATTCTTAATCTTGGAATCTTCTCTTACTGCTATTACCCACCTTACTGGCCGGAAAGTCTTCTTGGCATAAAGGAGTTGGGCTACCCTCTTAACTTTAGAGGAGTTTTCCCTAATCCAGTCTTCTCCGGTTATCCCGCAGTCTAAATCTCCCTTCTCTACATAGCGGGACATCTCCTGAGCTCTAATTAAAACAGGAAAAATTTCTTCATCATCTATGGAAGGAAAATAGGAACGCTCAGAACTTAAACTTATTTTAAACCCAGCCATCTGAAAAAGCTTAAAAGTTGCCTCTTGAAGGCTCCCTTTAGGCAGACCTAACTTGAGGATTCTTTTAGACACTTGTTAACCTCTTTCTTAAACCTTTGCTTTTCTTTACTTCTTTTATATATTTTTTTACTCTCCTTAATTCGGGTCTTAGGATTAATCAACCAGATTTTTCTAATTTTAACCTTTTTGGGCTTAGGCACAGAAATTAATTATACAATTTTAAAGATATATTGTAAAGAAAAATTAAGCTCCTCTTAAAAGTAATTCTTCTATTACTGCTGGCCAGGCTTTCTTTATATTCTCTAAAAGGTATCCTCCCCCACCCAATATTACCATCCTCCCCTTAGTGAATTTCTCAGCTATCTCCAGTAAAAGCTTAGTTACTTCTCTGTGTACTTCTTCAGTTAAATTTAAAAAGGTTAGAGGGTCTTGGGCTAAACAATCACAGCCTGCTTGCATTAGGATAAAATCTATCTTCTTCGTATCTAAAAATTCTCTCACTTCTTTTAATTCCCTAAAAAAATCTCTGTCCTCAGCCCCTGATTTCAGCTCTATATTCAGTTTTGTCCCTAAGGCTCTTCCTTCCCCTCTTTCTCTTTTTTCTCCTGTTCCCGGGAATATACCTCGTTGATGAAAATCTACGATGTATAAATTGGGATCCTCTAAAAAAGAATAAAAGACACCATCACCATGGTGAGCATCAATGTCAAAATAGAGTATATTTTTTATCTTGTATTTTTTCCTCAAATAATTTATGCCTACGCCGATGTCGTTAAATACACAGAAACCTCCTGCTTTATCTCTATAAGCATGGTGTAAACCACCTACAGGATTAAACACCCGGGTATTCTCCTCTATAGCCTTATCTATAGAATTGAGGGTAGTACCTACAACAATTCTGCTCCCCTTAAATACTCCTTTAAAAGCAGGAGTATCTCCAAAATCTAAATAGCCACCTTCAGCTTCCTCCCTCTTAACAAAATCTATGTATTCAGGAGTATGAAAGAGTAACAGCTCCTCTATCTCTGCCTGGCGGGAATTTATCTTTCCTAAAAGAGAGAGTATTTTTCTTCCCTCTAAAGCCTGCTTAAAAGAAAAGTATCGGGAGTTATTAAAGGGGTGATTGGGAAAAGAGTATAAAGAAAGCCTGTCATCTAAAGCCACGTATACCACTTGGATTTAATTCTACTAAAAGGGTAAATCCTGTCAAGTCCAAATAACTTGCAGTCTTTCTTTAGGCTCAATACAGAACATCCTTAAACTAAAAGATTTCAAGTTAGCCAGACTATAATTTCTCCTTGTAAGGCCTAACTTTATATGATAATCTATAAGGCCAATTTAAAAAAGAAATGTTAAGAAAAATAAGAAAGACTGATATTAAAAAGGTTCTCTGGCTTTTAGTTATAGTAATTGTGCCGGCTTTTGTCTTCTGGGGAGCAAACTATTTTATCAGAGCAAGGACATCTTACCTGGGAAAGATATATGGGAAGAAGGTCTATCCTCAAGAGTTTGAAGCTTTTCTCCAAAATATCCAGGCTCTTTTGTTCCTTCAAGCAGGAAGAGAAGCCTTGTCGGGGGTTCAGCTAAATCAATTAAAAACCTATGCCTGGCAAAGATTACTCCTTATAGAAAAAGCCAAAAGAGAAAATATTGAGGTAACTGATGAGGAAGTCTTAAACTACATTAAAAGTTTTCCTTTCCTAAATAGTCAACCCTCCTCTCTTAAAAAGAGATACCTTTCTATCCTTAAGAGACTGGGGATTACACCTGCCCAGTTTGAAGAATTCTTAAGAGACCTGATAAGAGCAGAAAAATTAAGAGAGAGAGCTTTAAAAGATGTAAAAGTTACTGAACAGGAAATAAGAGAAAGATTTAAAAGAGAGACCGAGCAGGCAAAAGCTAAATATATTCTCATAGAATTTGAAAAGCTTAAAGAAGAGATAACCCCCACTGAAGAAGAATTAAAAAGTTTTTTTGAAGAAAATAAGGAAAAATTTAGAATTCCTCCTAAAGTAAAGATAAATTATCTTTTAATTAGCCCTTCTTACGAAGACCGGCTTAAGGAGATAGAGAAAGAATTTAAAGGAAAATCTTTGGAAGAGATAGCTAAGAAGTTTAATTTAGAAATAGTAGAAACTGATTACTTCTCTGTAGAAGACCCTATTAAAGGATTAGGCTGGCAGAAGAAAATAGCTATTAAATCTCTGGAAGCTGAAAAAAATAAAATTTACGGGCCATTTAAAACAGAAGAAGGTTTTATCTTTTTTAGTAAGATTGACGAAAAACCTTCTCACATCCCTGAGTTTAGTAAAGTAAAAGCAGAAGTTAAAGAAAAATTCAAAGAAGAAAAAGTTCACCAGAAAGCTAAAGAATTAGCTTCTAAAATAATCTCTGAAATAGAAGAAAAGAAATTAAAAGATTTAAGAGAAGTCTCTTCTTATCCCGGGGCTACTCTCTCGGAAACCAAATTTTTTAAAAGGAAAGATTTTATAGAGAATATCGGCTTAGATATGAACTTTAAAAACACTGTCTTCTCCTTACAAGCAGGAGAAATTCATCTTCAGCCCTTAGAAGTAAAGAAGGGCTTGGTAATAGTTCAACTCTTAGAAAAGAAAGGTATTGATGAGGAAAAATTTAAAGAAGAAAAGGAGAAATACAAAAATTTAATCCTTACTGAAAAAAGAGCGGAAGTCTTTTCTGATTTTATAATCCAGCTAATAAAAGAAAGTAAACTTACTATTTCTAAATTCTAATCTTCAATAGTTATAGCCTCTACGGGACACTGAGAAGCTATATCTTTTAAATCACAATCTTCACAGGAAGAATTCTTCACCTTAGCTATACCTTCATCAGAAAGTTCAAAACAATCAGGACAATTATTTACACACAGACCACAGCCCACACACTTAGACTCATCAATCACTATCTTAGTCATAAAACCCCTCCTTACTTAAGCTGATAATAATCTATATTTTTATCGGCAATCTTCTGAATTTTGGCTACTTCTTCTTGACTATTGACTATGTGCCTGAATCTTCCCTGCAGTTTCAAATACTCCTCAACTGGTTTAGGTTTAGGTATCTTAAAAACCTTGGTTAATTTTCCATACTCATATTCTATCAAAGGATAAAGTCCACTCCCTACAGCTAGTCTGGCTATCTCTAAAGTTAAACCTGGCTCATACCTCCAGCCTAAAGGACAAGGGCAATGAATCTGAAGAAATTTTGGACCTCTAATAGATAAAGCCTTCTTAACCTTTCTTTGTAAATCCTGAGGATAACCTACAGAAGCTGAGGCTGAATAAGGAATATGGTGGGCTGAACATATTTCTACCAAAGGTTTCTTTAATTTAGGGTTGCCTGTGGAGACTTTCCCCGGAGGAGAAGTAGTAGTATTAGCAGAAAAGGGAGTAAGGCCACTTCTTTGAATCCCAGTATTCATATAGGCCTCATTATCGTAGCAGACATATAAAACATCATGGCCTCTCTCCAGCATCCCCGAAAGTGCCTGAAGTCCAATATCAGATGTTCCTCCATCTCCTCCCTGAGAAATAACTCTTACTTTGTCAATCTTTCCCAAGTATCTTAAGGCAGATTCTACCCCACTCCCTACTGCTGCTGAATTTTCAAATAGAGAATGTATCCAGGGAATATTCCAACTGCTCTGAGGAGCCTTAGTGGAAAAAACTTCTAAACAACCGGTCGCATTAGTAGCAATTGTATTCTTGCCTGCTGCATCTACTACTAATCTGGCTGCTAAAGCCTGGCCACAGCCGGCACAGGCAGTATGACCAGAAACAAAGTTATGCTCAGAAAAATGTTTAGATAACACGAAAATCCTCCCAGAGTAATTCTTTATTCAAATCCATAAAAATACAGCTTGTTTTCTTCCCTTTTACTAACTCTATGACAGTTTGAATAGTCTTTTCAGTAATGTCTCTACCTCCCAAACCAGCTATAAATCCACTGATTTGAGGAGAATTTTTTTCTCCTGAGAAAAGAGCTGAAATTTCGGTATATAAAGGACCATCAGAACCTAAGGAAATAGCTTTTTCTATAACTCCTACCCGAGAAGCTTGCTTTAAAATATTAAATACTTCTTCCTTGGGGAAAGGCCGGTAAGTTACTATCTTCAATAAACCCACTTTTTTACCTTTACTTCTCTCTTCGTCAATTACATCCTTAATGGTTCCGGCTACTGAGCCCATAGCTACTAAAATAACCTCAGCATCTTCAGTCTTATAAGTTTCTACTAACTTTAAAGTCCTCCTTCCAAAAATACTCTCAAATTCTGAACTAACCTGAGGGATTAATTTTAAAACATCATTATTAAGAGTATCCTGAATAGCATAACGAGTCTCCATGTATACTGTAGGGTCACCCAATAAACCCAAACTCAAAGGATTATCTATATCTAACTTATAAGGAGGATTATAAGGTGGTAAAAACTTATCTACTTGCTCTTGAGAAGGTATATCTACGACTTCCATACCGTGAGTTAAGATATACCCATCCATGCAGACCATAACCGGAAGCATTATTTTGGGGTTTTCTCCAATTTTATAACCCTGAAGTATGAAATCTACTACTTCCTGGTGGTTTTCAGCATAAAACTGAATCCAGCCTGAATCTCTTAAAGCAATTGAATCCTGGTGGTCATTCCAGATATTAATAGGGGCAGATAAAGCCCTATTGGCACAAACAAGCATAACTGGAAGTCTCATCCCGGCAATATTAAACAGAACTTCACTCATCAGAATTAGCCCTTGGGAAGAAGTAGCGGTAAAAGACCTCACCCCGCAGGCTTCTGCCCCTAAGACAGCTGAAGCTGCCGAATGCTCACTCTCTACATTTACAAATTCAGATTTTAACTCCCCGTCTGCTACAAATTGAGCTAATCCTTCTACAATGTGAGTCTGAGGAGTAATAGGATAAGCAGAAATTACCCCAGGCTTTGCTAACTTTACAGCTTTGGCTACTGCCTGAGAACCTTCAAGAAATTTCTTCATTTTTCCTCAGTTTCAAGAATCATTTCAATATCCTTCTTAGGACAGATATAAGCACACAGACCACAACCTTTGCAATAGTCGTAATCAGGACGGTAAGTATTTTTTTCTTCTCCCTCAATGCAAGCTTCGGGGCATATCAATTTGCACAAACCACAGCCAATACAATCTTTCTGTAAAAACTTAGGCCTCTTTACTGAACGCCAGGAACCAGTCTTGTTATCTTTAGAGGAACCTGCTTTTGCTACTAAAATACTAAACATTTTAGTTCATTAGTACTTTAATGCTTTTGTTTTCTCATAAACTTAGAGGAAAAATCTTAAACTACCCTATAGAAGAATAACCCTTCCTAACTGCCTCTAAATTCTTTCCTAAAACCTGAGGTTTATCTTTAAATCTTGTTTCTACCGCCTTCAAGATAGATTCTAATTTAACTTCCCCGCTTACTTTAGAGAAAGCTCCTAATAAAACTGTATTAGCAAAAGGTTTACCAATAACTTCCAAAGCTATTTTCTCTGCAGGAACTCTATAAACCTGGGAATCTTCTCCTTTATACTGGGGGGTATTCTCTCTCACCGCTAAAATTGCCTTAGCCTGGCTTTTTAATCCTGAAAATACATTCTCCGACTCTATTAAAGTGGGGTCAATCACAATTATATAATCAGGCTCATAAATCTTAGAACGCAGCCTTATGGGCTTCTCATCAAACCTCAAAAAAGCATTCATAGCTGCGCCCATCCTGGCTGCTCCAAAGTGAGGAAAGGCATAAGTATACTTTCCTTCGTAGAATAGAGCTTCGCCCAATATAGCTGCAGTAGTAATCGCACCTTGCCCGGCCCGAGCAAATATCTTAACTTCTTTCATACCTTAAAATACTTAAAAAAGATAAAAGGAGAATATTTATAACACAACCTGTTGAATAAATCAAGAAAAATCTTCCCGAATATTGTTACAATAACAAAATATCAAAAAATAATTGCTAAAATAAAATGTTTTCAGCCCGAATGAATCTGCTTTTAGATAGAAAATTTGATATAAAAAGAAGAAAAAGAAAGCATACCCCAGAAGAAGGAAATCTTAGTATGAATTTTAACATTTTCAGGTTGGAAAACCTAATATCTTGAGGGAGTAGCAACAGGAGTTTTTTAAGTTTTATTTAAAATCTTTAGCCTGAAGAATAATTTCGACAACTTCTCTTACTGCTCCTTTGCCTCCTTTATTTTCAGTTATAAAATCAACTATTCTCTTAAGGTCTTCAACCGCATCGTTAACTGCAATTGAGAAACCTACTCTTTTGGCTACTTCTATATCAATAAGGTCATCTCCTATGAAAGCTACTTCTTCTAAACCCACTTTATATTTTTTAATTATCTTATCTAAAAATTTCTCCTTAGGGTATCCTGAAAAAACATCATTTATACCCATATCCTTTGCTCTTCTCTTTACAACCTTAGACTCCTTAGCACTCAAAATAACCACTGGAAACCCTTTTTGAGTAAGCAAAAACACCCCTAACCCATCTTTAACATTAAAAATTCTAAGCTCTCTGCCTTTGTTATCATAAATAATGCTTCCTTCAGTTAAAACCCCATCCACATCTAAAATCAAAAGTTTTATCTTTTTTGCCTTCTCTACAATATCTTCTCTAATCATTTTTTGATTATAAAACTATTCCTGCTCTCAGTAAATCCTGAACATCTAATAACCCTACGGCCCTTCCCTTTTTATTTACTACGGGAACTTCATCAATCTTTTTCTCCTCCATAATCCTCATAGCTTCAGTAGCCAAAATATCTTTACTGACTACTACCGGAGTCTTAGTCATCACCTGACGAATCTTCCTTTTAGGAAGATGGGGATCCCTTTCTAAATGCCTTCTCAAATCACCGTCAGTAAAAATCCCTAAAACTTTTTTATTTTTATCTATAACTACAGCTGCTCCAGCCCGAGCCTCAGTAATGGCTACTAAAACTTTAGAAACAGGAGTATTCTCTCTCACTAAAGGATTCTGTTTTCCTTTACGCATACAGTCTTCCACTCTCAATAAGAGCTTTCTGCCTAAACTTCCTTTGGGATGAAAAAAAGCAAAGTCTTTCTCCTTAAATCCTTTTAACCTCTGAAGGACTACAGCCACACTATCAGCCAAAGCCAACATTACAGTGGTAGAAGTAGTGGGAGCAAGCCCCAAAGGACAAGCCTCCCTCTCTACCCTCACATCTAAGGCTACATCCGAATATTGAGCTAAACAGGAGTTTTTATTGCCTGTAAAAGAGATTATCTTTGAGCCAATTTTTTTGAGAAAAGGCAAAAGCCCCTTTATCTCTTCAGTCTCCCCACTATAAGAAAAAATAACCACTGCATCTTCTTTCAACACTCTTCCCAAATCTCCGTGAACTGCTTCAGCAGGATGCAGCCAGATAGAAGTAGTTCCGGTTGAAGAAAGAGTAGCGGAAAACTTTTGAGCAATTATCCCGGCTTTACCCATACCGGTAGTTACAACTTTTCCCTTACAAGATTTAAGAATTTCTATAGCTCTGATAAACTCTTGATTTAATCTTTCTAAAATGCTTAAGATAGCTTCAGCCTCAATCTTAAGAACCTCTTTTGCCCAGTCTATTATCTTCTTGTCTTTATTACCCACTGATAACCTTTCTTATTTTAAAAATATCTTTAAGGAGTTTTTCTAATGTCTTAAAATCAATAGAAGTGTATTTATCGGATAAAGCTTTCTGAGGTTGAGGATGAACTTCACAAAAAATGCCATCAACCCCAAAAGAAACCGCAGCCCTTCCTAAAGGCACTACAAACTTTCTTTCTCCGCCAGAAACCCCCCGATTAGATGAGGGGCGTTGTAAAGAATGGGTAACATCAAATATCACCGGATACCCAAAAGACTTTAAAATACCAAAAGAGCGGAAATCAACCACTAAATTATTGTAGCCAAAAAAAGTCCCCCTTTCAGTAAGCAAAATGTTTCTATTATGAGTAGATTCAACTTTCTCTATTATATACTTTACATCGTAAGGGGAAAGGAACTGTCCTTTCTTAATATTTATAGTTTTTTTAGTGCGGGAAGCTTCCAAGATAAGGTCTGTCTGCCGACAGAGAAAAGCAGGTATCTGAATAACATCTAAAACTTTCTCTACTAATTTTATCTGACTGACACAATGCACATCGCTTAGCACCGGTATCTTTAGTCTATCTTTTATCTTTTTAAGAATAGTTAGTCCTTTGTCTAAACCTGGGCCACGGAAAGAATTAAGTCTTGTTCTATTAGCTTTATCAAAACTGGCTTTGAATATAAAATGTAAAGGAAAATTAGCCGCAATCTCTTTAAGTTGTTGGGCAATCTTAAAAGTTAACCTCTCATCTTCTATTACACAAGGCCCAGCAATTAAGATAAACTTTTGTTCTTTTTTAAGCATAGCCTTTTTCAATTAAAACTCTTTCTACTTTCTCTAAATCTTCTTCGGTATCTACTCCGTAAGAATCAAAATTAGTAATTACTGTCTTAATCTTAAATCCGGCCTCTAAAACTCTCAGCTGTTCAAGTTTTTCTGCCTTTTCTAATGAAGAAGGGGGTAAATTCTTAAATACATAGAGAAAATCTTTAGTGTAAGCGTAGATTCCTAAATGCTTAAAATAAGTGGGTTTGGAGTCTCTATCCCTTAAAAAAGGAATGACTGTCCGGGAAAAATATAAAGCAAAATTATCTTTATCTATTACTACTTTCACTATATTGGAGTCAGCTAACTCTTCTTCGTCTTCAATCTCCTTTATAGGAGTAGCCATAGTCAGCTCCTCGTCAGAAAGCATAGTCTCTACTAAAGAATCAATAACTGAAGGATGAATTAAAGGCTCGTCAGCCTGGATATTTACTACAATCCGGGTATCTATAGATGATACTGCCTCACAAATCCTTTCTGTACCCGAAGAATGTTCAGGTGAAGTCAATACAACTTTTGCTCCAAAATTTTCAGCTTCCTTTTTTAATTCTTCACAATCAACAGCAATTATTAAGTCTTCTAAGTTTTTAGCTTTTTTAGCCTGAGACCAGGTCCACTCTAAGATAGTCTTTCCTAAAACCTTCCTTAAAAGCTTACCGGGCAACCTCTGAGAAGAAAGTCTTGCCGGAATAACTCCTAATACTTCCATTTTATTAAATTTACGCTATCTTCTGAATATTAGCCTTAGGAAAACTATTGAGTCGCTGAATAAGTTCTGAGGCAAAAACCCCGGCTACTCCTAACTTACCCACTACAATCCCGGCTGAAAGATTGGCCAAAAACCCTGCTTCTAAAAAAGAGGCTCCCACGGACAAAGCCAGAGTAAACACAGCAATAACTGTGTCTCCGGCTCCCGAGACATCAAAAACTTCTAAGGCGTAAGTAGGAAAATGGAAGGCCCCACCTTCCCTGAGAAAAATTCTCATCCCTTCCTCTCCTAAGGTAATTAATAAAGCCTCAGGGTTCAACTTCTCTCTCAAGATATTTCCTAAAAGATTTAAGTCTTCTTTCTTCTTAACTTTAAAATTTGCTCCGTATTGGGCTTCTTTCAGGTTAGGAGTAAGGGCAGTAACTTCTTGATAATAATCAAAATGCTCTTCTTTAGGGTCAACAGTAATAATTTTTTTCTTCTTCTTGGCTAAAGAGACTATCTCTCCTAAAAGATAAGGGTTTATCACCCCTTTAGCGTAATCTTCTATGATTATAGAGGAAAAATTATCAATATTCTTTTTTACAAAGTTTATTATCTTTCGGCTCACATTTAAAGAAATTTCTTCAGGGCTCTCCCAGTCTATTCTTACCACCTGCTGATGCTGGGCAATAACCCGGCTCTTTAAAGTAGTAGGCCTATCTTTACTAACAAATACGGATTCACTTTTTATTTTCTCTTTCCTAAGAAGAGTTAAAAGCTGGCTTCCATAGAAATCCTTTCCTATTACTCCAGCCAAACTCGCTTTTGCTCCCAGAGAAGAAAGATTATAAGCTACATTACCAGCTCCTCCTAAAAGATAATTCTCCCGATTAGCCCAGACTACCGGAACAGGAGCTTCTGGTGAAAGCCTTTCTGCTCTGCCCCAGATATAATGGTCTAAGATTATATCTCCTATGACTAAGGGTTTGGCTTTTTTAAACTTAGCTATCAAGTTTAGGAGTCTTTCTTTATTTAAATGCTTTCTCATCTAAAAAATATTTTAACTACTTATAAGTAATTGATAAAGTAGAGGGAACATTATCTCGTGATGGCCAATAAAATAGAAACCTTTTCCTCCGGTAGGCCGATTAACTATATTCTGATAAGCTCTATACATAGTATAAGTATCAAAGTTAACTGTAGTAAAATTCCTAACCTTAAACCCTAAATTCCGGGCTAAATTTAAAGCCTTAAGAAAAACTTCAGGGATTATAACTGCTGAACCAAAATTTATTATGGCTCCTCCTTCCAAGGTAGCTACTACTTCTTTAAACTTATGGAAATCTTTAAAAGAACTCGCTCCTATACTTGCCCCCTCAGCCTGAGGATGCTGGTGGGTAATATCTGTGCCAATCCCCACAAAGACACAAAAAGGTATTTTCTTCTTATAAGCCCAGTATACCGGGCTTAAATTTCGGTATTTAAGTCTTTCTTTACTAATTAACTCTCCTAAAGCTCTGCCCAAACCTAAATTATTCTGATAAGCTATCTGGCAAGCCTGGTTAATAAAAAACCCGGTTTCTTCAGCCATACCAAACATACCTTTTTTAAGATTCTCAGCAACATCTTCAGAGGTCTTTCCGCAAAAAGCTATCTCAAAATCATGGATAATCCCTGCTCCATTAGTAGCCAAACAACTTACAAACCCTCTCTTTATCAGGTCTATTAATAGAGGTGAAAGCCCGCATTTAATAAAGTGAGCACCATAAGTAAAAATTATTGTTTTTCTTTTTTTCTGAGCCTCTTTAATTCTTTTTACAAGAAGTTTTAAGTTCTGGCCAGCTAAAATATCAGGAACACTATTAAGGAAGCAAGAAAAATCCTTAATCTTTGCCAATTTAGCAAATTGCTTAATATTTACTTTACTCTTTCTCTTGTTAAGGGGATATAATTTGGGCTTCATTAAAAAGTGATTTTATCATATAAATAAGGAGTTAGCAAATCAATTTCTTAGCCAGGGAGAAAACCTCCTCAGGATAAATTTTCTTTAAACACAAAAAATCTTTCTTGCAATTATGGGCTAAGCAAGGGTTACACCCTAAATCTTTATGAAAATAGTAAGAATTACTGCCTAAAGGCTTCCACCTTTGAGGAGAGAGGCCAGCATCATTCCTGCCAAAAATAGAAATAACTCCTACGCCTAAACCCCAGCCTATATGGATTAACCCCGAATCATTTCCTATAAATAGAGAAAGCCTTCGGAATAAAGAAAATATTTTGGGTAAATCTAACTTTCCCGTCAAGTCTATAAATTCCTCTTTAAAATTCTCTTTAAATTCCTCAGTTAAGTTTCTTTCTCTCTCTTCAGCAATAACTAAAATCTTTACTCCTAACTCTTCCCTTAAAAGCCTGGCTAAATGAGCAAAATAAGAAGGAGGCCATATCTTAGAAGGACAACTCGCTCCAATCCCTAATCCTACAATCTTATCTTTATCAGTATCTAAATTATAATTTTTAAAAAAATCTTCTGCCCATTTTTCTGAATCTTTACATAAGGGAATAAAGACTTCTCGAGAGTAAATCTTAAGACCTAAAATTTTTAAAAGCTCTAAATTATAATCTAACTCGTGCTTCTCTCCCTTATCTTTCTGGTGAGGAATTCTCTCAGTAAGCAGAAAACCCAGCTTCTTATCCCAACCTACTCTTACCGGGATATTGGCAAAGAAAGTTATTAAGTGAGCTCGGTTTGTGGGATGAAGAATTATTGCCCAGTCAAATTTTTTTCTTCTTAAATAGAAAGAAAATCTTATAGAATTAAGCCAGCTTTTATCTTTTCCGTACTTATCATAGACAATTACCTCATCCAAGTAAGGATTACCTATCAAGATATCTTTAGTATAGGGTCTACACATAAAGGCAATATAACTTTTAGGAAAATTCTCTCTCAAATTTCTTATAACCGGCGTAGATAAAACTACATCTCCTATTCTATCAGTCCGAACGATTAAAATTTTCTCCGGTTTGGGAAGATTAATGCTGGACATTACTAACTTTTAATACCGCTTCTACAATTTTTTGTGGTTCCACCCTCATACACTCCTTAGCCTTAAATCTACATTGGGCTTTACCACAAGGACGGCAAGCCAAATTTTCTCTTTTTAAAATTAAGGAATTCTCAGAATAAGGTCCGTATAATTTTTCAGAAGTAGGACCAAATATACTTACTGTGGGAATATTTAAGTAACTGGCTATATGTAAGAGGCTTGAATCCACACCTAAAAAAATCTTAGCATAATTTTTTAGAAGAAAAAAAACTTCCCAAATCTTAGTCTTGCCTGCTAAATTAATAATATCCTTACTGAATAGGCCCTTATAGCAATTTCTGTCTTCTTCTCTCCCTAACAAGACTATTTTAAGTTTACTTTTCAATTGATAAACTACCTCTTTTAAATAAGAAGAAGGGTACTGTTTTAAAGAAGAAGCTGAACAAGTAGCTATAAATAAATAATCCTTCCCCGAAAAAAGCTTAACCCATCTTTCTTTTTCCTGAGGCTCTAAAATAACCTCACTCTTCACAAGGCCATTACTACTTTCAGTTAAATTTTTAATAAGAGAAAGATAATAATCTTTTTTATGAGTGCTTTGAGAAGAAATTCTCAAAAAAGGTGTCCTCCTTTTAGGAGCTAAAACAATGGGGAGAAAAGTATTCTTCAAATCTATAAATAACCCAAACTTCTTCCTCAATGAGAAAGAAAAAGCCATTTTTTCTCTCCAGCCCCACTTCTTATCAAATAATACAACTTCGTCTATAAAATTATTTCTAAATAATAAATCTCGGGTTTTAGGAGAGGCAATAGCTGTAACCTTTGCCTGAGGAAAATTTTCTTTTAAAGCATCTAAGGCCGGCAAAGCCAGAATTGTGTCTCCTATATTAGTAGGAAAATTAACTCCTATTACCATCTCTAAGTTTTACTTTGTAGTGAAAAAATTCTTAACTTTCTCCAAAACTTCCTGGGGAGTTATCTTTTTCATACAAAGGTTATCTTTACATTTAAGGTTATAGCAAGGAAGAGAACACTCTTTTTCTTTATGAATCACTTCAATAAATCCTTCTCCCCGGGGCCCACTAATTGAAGGATGGGTAGGCCCAAATAAAGCTATAAGAGGAACTTTTAAGCCAGCGGCTAAGTGCATTATCCCCGTATCAGCAGAAATAAATAAATCTACTAATTTTAATAAACCAGCTAATTCTCCTAAACTAGTCTTACCGGCTAAAATATGGGGGGTATTTCTCATCAGTCTATAAATACTAAGGGCTAAATCCTCATCTTCAGCTGAACCGGTTATTAAGACTTCGCTATTTAGCTCCTCTATTAACCTATCCGCGAGTTCAGCAAAATATTTCTTAGGCCACATCTTCAGGGACCAGTTAGCCTTAGGATGAATAACTATTTTTTTTCTCTCCGGAGAAACCCCTTCTAAGATTTTCTTAGCTTTTTGCAAATATTCCTCCTTTATAAAGAACTCCGGAGTTTTCTTAGTTTTTATACCTATGGCTTCCAAGATATTTAAGTAGTAGTCCATCTTGTGGATATTTCCTGAAGGAGAGGGAACTTTTCTGTTTATAAAACTAACCTTTTTGCTCTTATAGCCGATTATCTCTTTTATCCCCGAAAGCTTACAGATTAGAGACTTAGTAAAAGAAGGTTTAAATAAAATTGCTGTATCAATCTTTAACAAAGAAATTCTCAAAATAAGGGTTTTTAAAACTTTGGGCCTAAAAAATCTTCTATCTTTAAAGGTTATAAGTTCATCTAAGAAGGGGTTATTGTGAAAAACCTCTTTGACTCTTTCTTCAGCCAAGATAGCTAAAAATTCCTTACCACTCTCCTTAACCGCCCTTAAAGAAGGAGAAGCCAAAAGAGAATCTCCTATCCAGTTAGGCATAATTAAAAGAACTCTCTTCATTTTCTTTTAAAAAGATAATAGAAACCAGAAAGTTTCTTTTTTAAAACTTCTTCTGTATCAGTAAAACTTACTCTTATAGGCCTTAAAGAAAAGACACTTCCTCCTAAAGACTTATCTAAACTTAATCCACATAAATACCCATTACTTTCTATTGCTTTCAGAATTTCTTTTTTGGGTTTGCCCAGGTTAAAAGCAATATATTTAACTTTTTTGTCTAAGAACTCTTCTATAAATCTCTTGTAGAGGGAAATTTCTTTCTGTATCTGGAAAGTAGAAAGCTCTCCTAAATTTTTTTTAGATAAAAGACCAATTTCTAAGAGTGGTTCTCCTAATTCATAGCTTAAACTCTTCCGGTTATTCTCTACACTCTCTTTATCTATAAATACAACTAAAGGAATATTTTCTTTCTGGGCTAATTGAGATAAGGCTAAGATATTCTTTGACCCTAAGAAAACTATAGATAAAATTTTATTAACTTTACCTTTTTTGAAAGAAGAAGAAAATTCTTCTAAAGAAACTATCTTAAACCCTCTTTCTCTAATAAATTTAAGCTGAGACAGGAAGAGCTGTTGATTAAAAGAATTTGTATCGTATAAAAAAATAGGAGGATAGAAACTTAATTTAAGAAGAAAGAATATTCCTAAAAATAACCCCAAAATTCCTATAATAATTATCTTGTGTTTTTTCATTTTTCCTCCAAAACTTCTTTATAAAGATTATAAGTATTTTTACCCATAATTTCTATAGTAAAAAAATCATTTATTTTTCTCTGGGCATTTTCTATCAATCTTTGCTTAAATTGAGGGTTTTCTAAAACTAACTTTAGAGCTTCTACTACCTCCTGAGGAGTCCCCTCTTTTAAAATTATCCCGGTAGACTTATCTTCTATTATCTCAGGGAAAGCCCCAGAATTACTCACTAAAGTTACCACCCCTGCTGACTGAGCCTCAACTACTGAAAAACCAAAAGGTTCTCCCTTGCTTAAAGAAATAAAAACATCTAAAATCTTAAATAAAACTAAAGGGCCTATATTCTTAAAGAATAAAACCTTTTCTCCTAAAGCTAACTTCTTAACTAACTCTTTTAAATCCGGCTCCTGCCTGCCTCTGCCTAAGATAACCAACTTTGCTAAAGGGAATTTTTTTAAAATAAAAGGCATCATCTTTATAAGAGAAGCTATGTTTTTCTCAGGAGTAAGCCGGGAAACAGTTCCTAATAAGGGGTATGCTTTTATTTTTTCTTTTAACCGGTTTATTCGCCGTTCTGTATCTTCATCTTGATAACCTTTAATAATTTCTATACCGTTATAGATTACTCTAATTTTCTCTTCAGCTATCTTTAATTTTTTTATTAAATGCTCCTTTACATAATTACTTACAGCTATGGTTTTAACTCCTTCACATTTAAGTAATCTTCTAAAGATATGGGGTCTATAACAACCATGGAAAGCAGAAATATAAGGAACTTTTCTCGCTTTAAAAAGACGGAAACCTAAAAACTGAGTTACCCGAGTATTAGCATGGATAATATCTATCTTCTCAGCTTCTAAAAACTTATTTAAAATTTTAAATGATTCTCTTATTTTAAAAGAAAGGATAGATTTTGTATTTAAGGGAAGAGAAATTACTTCTATACTCTCTTGAATAAGTTTACTTTGCCAGACCCCGGGGGAAGCTCCCACTAAGACTCTTTCTCCTCTTCTTTTTAAATATTTAGCTAAGTTTATAACATAGCGAGGAATTCCTCCGATATTGAGATGAGAAGTAAGAATAAGAATATTCATAGAGTCAACCTCTCTATAAAAGGAGAAAATTCTTCAGGGGCTATCTCCATACATAGGCTATGCCTACAACTCTTCTTATAACAGCCCAAACAGGGAAGATTTTTCTTTACCACAAAGACTCTTTCTCCTAAGACAATATGCCTCTGGGGAAGAGTTGGCCCAAATACGCCTATTGAAGGCTTATTTAAGGCTACAGCTATATGTAAAGGCGCACTATCAGAAGATATAAATAAATTTAGTTTTGAAATTAAAGATACCAATTCTTTTAAATTAGTCTTTCCACAAAGATTTAAAACATTCTGGCCAAACTCCTTCCTTAGGTTTTCAGCTTTTAAGAAAGATTCTTTCCTTCCTATTAAAACTACTTTTAACCCCTTACCAGTCAGAAAATCTACGAGGAGCCTCAAAAAAGGTGGTTTTAAATTTTTAGTCTTCCACTTAGCTGAAGCCTCTACATTAATACCTACTAAAAAAGAATCTGTAAATTTAGCCTCTTCCAAGACTTCTTCTACCTTAGATAAAGCCAATTTATCTACCTTCAAAAAAGGCTTTTCTATGTCATCTATACCCAGAAGATTAAGGAGTTTTTTCTGAGACTGGAGAGGCCCTAATTCTTTTGCTTTCTTAAAATCTTCTTTTTTATCTATTAAGAACCCCCACTTTCTCTTAAAGCCAATACTCATCTTGGGAAAGATAAGGTAAGATAAAAGATGAGAAAAATAATTATTCTGCAAATCTAAAACTACATCAAAGCTCCTCTCTCTTAAGACTGAAGAAAGCTTTGCCAATTCCTTTAACCTGTGAATTTTATCTTCATAGATAAACAACTCATCAATAAAATCTAAATTCTCTATTATCGGAAGATAAGCCCTGCTACATAAAACTGCTAAATAAGAATGGGGGAAATACTTCTTTAAAGTTCTGAAAGTAGCTGTCCCCAAAACCACATCTCCTAAAGAAGAAAGTTTTATAACCAAGATATTTATTTGTTTAGATAGTTTATTATAAACTTCTAAAGTTTTCTCAGCCATCTTCTCTAAAGTATAATTTTCTTCTACTTGTCTTCTCGCCCTAAAGACTATCTGGGCGTAAAGAGACTTATTTTTAAAACTTTCTTTTATTTTCTCAGCTATTCCTGAACTATCTAAACCTGGCACCAAAAATCCAGTTTGAGAATCTTTTATCAATTCTTTTGGCCCTCCTAAATCAGTAGCTACACAAACTACTCCTTTAGCCTGGGCTTCAATTATAACTCGGCCAAAAGACTCAGGGATTAAAGAAGGCAACACCAAAAAATGAATTTCCTCTAAGATTTTCCTGGGGTCAGTCTTTCCTAAAAATCTAATATTTTCACTCAAACCTAACTTTTTAACCTTCTTCTGGAGAAACTCTTTATAAGCTAAATGCTTTTTAGAAGCCTCCCCAACAATATAAGCTTTAAGGCCAGGGTAATCCCGGACTAATTCGTTTACTGCTCCTATGAAATATTCTACCCCTTTTACGGGGGAGATTCTTCCGATATAACCTATTTTAAGAAGAGAGAAATCTCTAAAAGAAGGCTCTTTAAAAGAAAAATCTTCTATCTTTAAACCCCGGGGGATAACCCTTATCTTAGAAGGCAAAACTTTTAATTCCTCAACTAAATACTTAGCTAAAGACTTGGAAGGAGCAATCACTACTTTAGGAAGCCTTACTATCTTAGAAAAGAAATGCTGAGAATAGTAGCCGTGAGCAGTAATTAAAAATTGAGCAGGGGTCTTTAAAGAAGCAAAACATCCTATCCAGTGAGGAACCCGGGAACGAGAATGCACTATTTCTATCTTTTCTTTAAAGATTATCTTTTTCACTTCCCTTATGCAATAGAAAAAAGAAAACAGGGACTTCTTATGTACAGGAAGAGTATAATGGAAAGCACCCTTTTTTTCTAAATCCTTAACTAAACTCCCTCCTGAGGAAATAACTACTGATTTATGCCCCTGTTTTATCAAGTATTCTGAAAAATCCAAAACTCCCCTCTCTACCCCTCCCAACTCTAACTTAGGAACTATCTGGAGAATATTCATAGGAATTTATAATCCTTTAACCTAAAGTTTTGAATTTATAATTTTCTCCACTGTTTCTTTATTATCTATGTTCTTTAAAGAAATATCCTTAGTTAACACTCCCTTGAGAGTTTTTTCTAAATTCTCCTTAGTAATAACTTGGGTGTATCCCTCTGAAGAAATATCTTCTACAAATCTTCTCTGCTTATCTTTTACTCCAAAAAGAGAAAAGACTAAAGTGGGTTTTAAAGAACTGGCTTCAGTAATCATTGACACAGAATCAGAAGAAACTAATATTAAATCGCAAAGAGAAATTATTCCCAAAGAAACAAAAGGATAATTCTTCTTATTAGCAATAATTAAAAGACTTATATCTTTAAACTCCTTTTCTAAAAACTCCTCTAAAAAATAAGGGGTTCGGCGGGAAGTAGTAACAAATAATTGCCAGTTATTTTTAAAACTCTTTTCTTTTAAAGTCTTCAAAAATTCTAAAGATAAATTTTTATTAAAATTTTTATTTAAGGGCCCGCCAATAAACACTCCAATTTTAGGCAAATCCTCTCTTACTCCGGGGCATATACTTTTTAATTTTTCTCTGGAATCTTTGACCTCTTCTTCCTGGAAAAAATTTAATGAACCTTTAATCCTTACTACATTTTTAAAATTTTTAACCCTGTCATGAGAAGGTAAAACCACCAAATCAAATTTTTTTAAACCTAAACAGGGTTTCTGAATTATAAAAGATTTACAAGACAAATTATAGGCTAAGATTCTATTGAGAGAAGATAAACTTGCTCCACAGGATATAATTACATCTGCATACTTAAATACTCTTTCTAAGTCTTTACCTAATATAACCCTCAGACACCTAAAGCAGCCAAAACATTTAGGGCAAGAAAAAAGAAAGACTACATTTAACCAGAACCGCTGAAACTTAGAAAGCTCAAGTTTAACAACTTCAATAAAAGAGCCTCTTCTCTTTTCAGCTATTAATTTAGCTAAGCTTAGAGATTGTTTTGTGTGTCCGGGCTTGCCATCACTAAGAACTAAAATATTTAAGTTTTTAGCCCTTTTGAACCTCTTATACCACCAGAGATATTCAAAAGGGTGCTTTTTTAGAAAATTTTCAAAGTAATTATTTAAAATCTCAGCTTTTTGAGGAAATTCCTCTTTTTTTTCTACCCGAAGAGGTTTAGAAATTTCTAATCTGAAAGAAAGCCCTTCTCTCTTTATTACGCCGGGGAAAATTTTCCTCTTGAATTTACAGGCTAACTTTAAAGCTCCAGTAGGCGTAGGAAGAACTTTCCCAAAAAATGAAGAATAAAATTGAGAGTCCCCTGAGCCGTGGTCAAAGACTAATCCTAAAACATAGCCTTTTTTTAAAAAATCTATTAAGCTCCTCAAATCATCCTCATAGACTACTTCTAAACCAAAAGACTTTCTCAATTCATTCAAAAACCTATCCCAGGAAGTTAGTTTTTGTTTTTTAGCTATAATTACATAATTGAACTGGCCCCCTAAACAAGAATTGGCTACCTCCCAGCTTCCAGAATGAATCCCACAGAGAATAGAACTTCCTGACTTTAAACTCTTAAATAAATCTTTATCTTCAATAATCAAGTTCTTCCTTAAAAACTCTGCATCTTCAGGAACTCTCAATGTTTCTATTAAACTCATCCCAAAATTCTTAAAACTCTCTTTAACTATATTTAACACTTCTGAAAAAGACTTCTCAGGAAAGACTAACCTCACATTCTTTAAAGCCTGAGCTTTTTTCTTTGAAGATAAAAAGTAAAAAATCTGCCCCAGTTGTTTGCCAACTTGAAGAGAAAAACTCCGCGGTAAGATAGAGAAAAATTTACTTAAGATTTTTAAAAACTGATACATTCCTCACTAAATTTAAAAACTCTTCTTCTGGGTTTATCTGGAGTTCCGCCTCTAAAATAAACAGAGAAAGTTGAGTAGGAAATTTAAATCTGAGTTTATCCTTCTCAGTAATTATTAAATCAGTAATTGCTGAAGACAAACACTTTTCTTCAATCTTCCTAAATTCTTCTTCTTTTAGCTGATAATGGTCAGGATAGATAAATTTAAGTTTAGGCAAAAGGCCCAATTCCTTTAAAGAGTTTAAAAAACCTTCTGGCCAGCCAATAGCAGAAAAACAGGCAATTTCTTTATTTAAAAAATCCCGGGGAGAATAGATTTTTCCTCTTAAATCTCTTAAGTTTTGGGGGATATATCTTCCCTGAAATATCCTCAGTTTAGGATTAATCTTTTTTAAAAAAGATCCTAATTCTCTATTTAAAGAGTGCATAATAATCACAACATCTGCTCTCTTAAGAGAATTTATCGGCTCTCTTAACTTACCTAAAGGCAAAAGAAACCTCCTCTTTAAACCCTCCTTCCCATTAACCAGGACAATTTCTAAATCTTTCTTAACCCGGCGATACTGAAAACCATCGTCAAAAATAGCTAAATCATAATCAGAACTTAAGCTGGTTAAGATCTTCAATCTATTTTTGCTAGCAAACACTTTGCAGCTATCTCCTCTCAAAGAATTTTTAATCAAGTCAACCTCATCCTGACCATAACCCCGCAACAAAATAGCTATTTTAAAATCAGGAAGGCTCTTAGCTAACTTTATCACTAAAGAAGTCTTACCTGTTCCACCCCAAGTAATATTCCCTACACTTATTACCCTAATATTAAACTTTCTGCTTTTTAAAAAACCTTTATCGTAGAGATAATTTCTCAAGCTAACAACCACCCTATATAAAAGAGAAAGCAAAAATAAGAATAACTTAATAAAAATTATAAAACTTCCCCTTTTTCTCCCCTCCACTAAATCAATGTAGAATTTTCTAAAAAACATTTTAGAACCTCAAAATTCTCCCTCAGAGCAGACTCTGAACTCTCCAAAATATTCTTTGCTCTTCTGCCTAACTCTTCTCTAAAAACTTTATCGGTTAACAACCTTAAAAGAGCTGACTTTAGCTCTTCTTCATTTTTTACTTCTAAACCTGCTTTATTCTCTAAGAAGACTCTTCGGATTTCCTCAAAGTTAAACATATACTGGCCGAAAATTACTGGCTTAGAGAAATAAGCTGGTTCTAAAATATTATGGCCTCCGTATTTAGACAAACTTCCTCCTACAAAGGTAATATCAGCTAAGCTGTAAAAATAAATAAGCTCGCCTACTGTATCTAAAATAAACACTCTTTTTTCCAAAGAATCTAGATTATCTCTATCTTTTATTTTACTTACTAAAGTTGGCTCAAAACCAAATTTTTGGACTAATTGAGCAATTTTCTCTGCTCTTTCTATATGGCGGGGGCAAATTAAAAGTTTAAATTTAGGAAAAACTTTTCTAATATCTTTAAAAGTGCTTAAAAGAATCTCCTCTTCCGGAGGGTGGGTGCTGCCGGCCACTAACAGACACTCCTCTCTATTTTTAAGAACCTGCCACTTCTTTTTAAAATCAGAAAGTTTATCTTCAGAAAAAGTTCTGCTCTTAAATTTCATATTGCCAGTAACTTTCAACTTAGAAGATTCGGCTCCTAAACTTAAAAACCTCTCTTCAGAAATTTTATCTTGGGCAGTAATAAAACTCACTTCTCTCAACACAACTCTTAATAAAGGCTTAACTAACTTATAAAACTTAAAACTCTTTTGAGAAATCCTTCCGTTAAGAATTATTATAGGTATATTCTTCTTAGATAAAAAATAATAAAGATTAGGCCATATTTCAGTCTCTACTCCTATAAATATCTTAGGAGAAATTATTGAAACTGCCTTCTTCATTATAAAACTTAAATCTAAAGGCAGGTAGAATATAAATGCTTTGTCTTTGTAAAGTTTTTCTGCTAATTCTTTACCCTGAAGAGTAATAACAGACAACAAAAGAGGATGTTCAGGGAAACTCCTTTTTAAAGAATTTATTAATTCTTCTAAAGAAGCTACTTCTCCTACACTTACTGCGTGAAGCCAAATTGGGCTCTTTCTGCCCTGTAAATAGGAAGGTAAATTCTCAGGGACCTGTAACCTTTTAAAAATCTCCTTATTAACCCTTCCTCTTAAAAAATACTTAAGTAAAAAATAAAAACCCGCTAAGATAAAGAGTAAATCATAAAGAACAACAAAAATCTCTCTCATTTCTAAAAGTTTACTCAGCTAAAACAATTTTATCCACTTTTAAATCTCTTTGCTCGGGGATGAGCTTTTTTATAAACCTCTTTTAGCCTATCTATAGTTAAATGAGTATATACCTGGGTAGTAGAAATACTGGAGTGGCCCAGAAGCTCCTGGACACTTCTTAAATCAGCTCCCCGGTTTAAAAGATGGGTAGCAAAGGAATGCCGGAAAACATGGGCTGAGATATTCTCTTTAAAACCTAAGTACTTAATCTGTTTCTTAATAACCTTGAACACTCCTACTGGAGAAATTCTCTTCCCAAATCTATTTAGAAACAAGGCTTTTTGATTAGACTTTCTTACCTGTAAATACTCCCTAATTGCTTTTTGAGCAGTCTCACCAATCGGAAGAAGCCTTTCTTTCCTACCCTTGCCCTTTACCTTAATTACTCCGCTGATTAAATCTACATCTTCTACATCTAAACTTATAAGTTCAGACATCCTTATCCCTGAAGAATAAAGAAGCTCAAAAATGGCTCTATCTCTAACCTGAAGAGGGCTGCCTTGAGGAAGGCTATCTAAGAGCCTGCGCATATCTTCTTCAGTTAAAAACTTAGGAAGGTTTTTATCTAATTTAGGATAAGGTATGCTTAAAGCAGGATTACTCTTTATAAAACCTTCTCTAAGGAGAAATTTAAAAAAACTCTTGAGGGTGGAAATCTTCCTGGCCTGGGTTTTCTTGCTCAAACCTCTCTGAGAAAGAGAAGCAATAAACTTCCTAAAGATAAAGTAGTCTATCTTATCAATAGGCCTATCTACAAATTGAGAAAAATCTAAAAGGTCCTTGCGATAACTAATAAGGGTATGAGGAGAATAATTTTTTTCTATCTCTAAATAATTAAGAAACTTCTCTATATATCTTTTAAAATCAAGCATCTTTAATTCTCAGCAGAAGATAACTTGAAAAAATTTTTCTAAGGGAGTTTAGAAGTTGTGTATCTACATTCAGGAAATCTGGAACAGCCATAGAAAAACTGACCCCGTTTATTTCTCCTTTCTATGAGTTCACCTTCTTTACACTGAGGACATTTTACTCCCGTAGTTAAAGGGTAGGCGTTCTTGCAACGGGGATAATCAGAGCAACTTATGAATTTGCCCTTTTTAGAATATTTAATCACCATTTCTTTCCCACACTTATCACAAATCCTCCCGGCAAGTTCTACTGTCTTCTTTACCTTTTTCTCAGCAGATTCTATATCTTCTTTAAACTGAGGATAAAAATCATCAAGTACTTTTCTCCACGGAAACTCTCCCTTCTCCACATAGTCTAAGGCCTCTTCCATCTTAGCAGTGAACTTCTCATCCAGTATATTAGGAAAAAACTCATTGAGAAGTTCTGTCACCTTTATCCCTAAATCCGTAGGCACAAAACTTCCCTTATGTCTTCTCACGTAGTTTCTCCGCACCAAAGTATAAATAGTAGGAGCATAGGTTGAAGGCCTGCCAATGCTTTTTTCTTCTAAGGCTCTTACTAAAGAAGCGTCATTAAACCTGGGAGGAGGTTGAGTTTCTTTTTCCTGTAGTTTCACCTCTACACACCTCAATAATTCTCCTTCCTTAAGGTTAGGCAAAAGTTCTTCTCTTACTTTTTCAGGATAAATCCTTAGGAAACCATCAAAAAGAATCTTATTTCCTGTAGCTAAGAAAGTATAATCTTCAAAATTTAACTCAACCTGGGTATTCTCTATCTGAGCCTCTTTCATAAAACAGGCTAAAAACCTCTTCCAAATTAAATCGTAAAGATTAAATTCTTCTTTAGAAAGAGATTCCTTTATCTTCTCAGGTGTCCTTTCTATATTAGTAGGCCTTATGGCCTCGTGAGCTGCCTGAATAATCCCTTTAGATTTAAACTGGTATTCTTTCTCAGCTAAATAATCTTTAGAGTAATTCTCCTCAATAAAGGTTTTGGCCTGTTTTTTAGCCAGAGGAGAAATATGAAAAGAATCTGTCCTCATATAAGTAATAAGCCCGGTTAAACCCTCTTCCTTAACTTCTATACCTTCATAAAGCCTTTGAGCTATAAGCATAGTTTTAGAACTGGAATATCTAAATTGGCGGTAGCCTTCCTGTTGAAGAGAAGAAGTAATAAACGGAGGCTGAGGCTTCCTTAAAGAAACTGTCTTCTTTACTTTGCTGACTAAGAACTCCTTACCCAAAATAAGGTTTTTAATTTCTTCAGCTTTTTCTTTATCTTCTAAAGTTATCTTTTTATTCTTTTCCTTAACCAAGCGGGCCTTAAATCTTAATCCTTCCTTCTCAAAAATAGCTTCTAAGAGATAATATTTCTGGGGGATAAATTCTTGAATTTCTTTTTCTCTGTCTACTATAAACTTTAAAGCTACTGATTGCACTCTCCCCGCTGAGAGGCCTCTACAAACCTTTCTCCAGAGAAAAGGAGATAAAAAATAACCTACAATCCTATCCAGAATTCTCCGGGCTTGCTGAGCTTCCACTTTGCGCAGGTCTAAACTGGAGGGATGAGAAAAAGCTTCTTTTATGGCAGATTTAGTTATTTCGTGAAAGACTACCCTCAAAAAATCTTTCTTATTACCCTTAACATCAATCAAATTCTTAATATGCCAGGCAATAGCTTCTCCTTCTCTGTCAGGGTCTGTGGCTAAAAAAACTTTAGGAGCGTCTTTTGCTTCTTTCTTAATCTTTTGAGCTATCGTTTCTCTGCCCTTTATAACTTTATAAGTAGGGGTAAACCCTTTCTCTATATCTACCCCTAACTTATTCTTGGGTAAATCTATAATATGACCCATTGAAGAAATAATCTTAAAAGAATCTGCCAAAAATCCCTTTATAGTCTTAGCTTTAGTGGGAGACTCTACTATCACTAAGGATTTTTTACTCATTTTTTTATATAAACTTTTCCGGGAAGTTCTTTAATCAAGCCTTTAATCATTAAAGAAAGTAAAACCTGATAAAGAGAGCTTCTTTCTAATTGAGATTGCTGAGAAAGAGTCTCTATATCTCTGGCTCCTTTGCCTATCAAAGTAAAAACTCTATTCTCTTTTTCAGAAAGATTTAAGGAAGTTTTTAAACTCTGGTGAAAATTAAACTCTATATTTAACTCTTCTAAGATATCCTCTACAGAATCAACAAGTTTTGCTCCCTGTTTTATAAGCGAATGAACCCCTTTACTCTGAGGGGAATTATAACTTCCCGGCAAAGCAAAGACTTCTCTCCCCTGCTCTAAGGCAAAATTAGCAGTAATTAAGGCTCCACTTCTTTGAGCAGCCTCTACTACCAGGACTCCTAAAGAGAGACCACTGATTATCCTGTTTCTCCGGGGGAAGTTTTCCCGAAAAGGAGGCCTAGTTAAAGGAAATTCAGAAACCAAACACCCTCTATCAATAATCTGGCTGGCTAAAGACACATTCTCCTTAGGATAAATATTCAAAAGTCCACTTCCCAATATAGCCAGAGTTTCTCCTCCTGCAGACAAAGCTCCTTTATGAGCAGAAGTATCTATACCGCGGGCTAAACCAGAAACTACAACTAACCCCAAATAAGCTAAAGAGTAAGCAAACTTCTCTGCTGAAGAAAGCCCATAAAAAGAAGCTCTTCTTGAACCCACTATAGCCAAGCATTTTTTACTTAAACACCCTTTTCTACCCTTGAGGTAAAGAAGGAGGGGAGGGTCATAAATCTCTGCTAATAAAGGGGGGTATTCCTCATCTAAGAAAGTCAAAATATTAATCTTTTCTTTTTCGATAAGTTTCAGTTCAGTTAAGAACTCTGGAGAATTCCTTTTAGAGAAGACTTTTTCTCCCAGGTTTTCTCCGAAGATAGTCTTCAATTCTTTAACCTTCAGCGAGAAGATATCTTTAGGCTTATCTAACTTAGAAAGGAGCTCTTTGGCTTTTCTGGGGCTTAAGCCCTCAACCATATTTAACAAGATTAAAGCTTCTCTATTGTCCATTTCTGAAAACTCTTAATTTCTCCTTGACTAACTTCTCAATTTTTTCCACTGCTTCTTCTACAGTTAAGTTAGAAGTATCTATATGATATTTTACTTTAGCATAGAATTTGGCTCTCCTTTCCAAAAGTTCTTTAATCTTTTCCTGAGGATTAACTACATTAAGCAGGGGCCGATGAGTAAATTTTTTTGTCCGCTCGTAAATAACTTCCGGAGAGGCCTCAAGACATATGCCTATACCGCTATTTTCTATTAAAGATAAGTTTTCTTCTTTCAACACAACCCCTCCTCCACAAGCTACTATTAACTTACTTTTTTGAGCTACTTCTTTTAAAATCTTGGTCTCTAAATCCCGGAAATAAGGCTCTCCTTTCTGAGAAAATATCTCTGCTATTTTTAACCCTTCTCTCTCTTCAATTAAATCATCTAAGTCTAAAAACTTCCAGGAAAGCCTCTGAGAAAGAAGCCTGCCTACTGAAGTCTTTCCTGTACCCATAAAACCTAGTAAATATAGGTTAGCCATACCTTACCTTCACAGATTAGAGATAGAATTATCCTACCTTTTAAGAGAAGGATTGTCAACTCTCTTGTAAGAAGAGAGAGGCCTCAGAAGAAAGCAGGCAGGAATAAGTGGTAAATTTTTTCCTTCTTAAAAACCCTCTAAAACCTAGGCTCCTTCTTTTTCATCCTCGGCCATACTATTCAGAAAATCTACATCTTGTGCATTTATTCACCTTTTCTGCCCCAGAAGGCAACCTAAATTTCTTTCTCAAGGAAAAGGTTAGCCCTTTAAAGTTTTAAGGTAGGAATTATAAGTCTTCTTAAGACAAGAAAGTGTATCAGAAGGAAACTTCTCTAAAAGAGCTTGGGCTATTATAAAAGCAGTCATAGCCTCAGCTATTACCCCACAGGCAACTACTGCAGTAACATCCGAACGAATCGAAGGGGCTTTCTTTTTTCTATGGGTAATTAAATCTACTGAAGATAAAGGCTCTTTAAGAGTAGCTATAGGCTTCATAGCTATCCGAACCACTATTGGCTGAGAAGTAGAAATCCCTCCTACTATACCGCCACTATTATTAGTCTTATAATAAAACCCTCTATTTTTAGAATAGAAAATCTCATCGTGAGCTTGAGAGCCTCTAAGCTGGGCATAGTCAAAACCCAAACCAATCTCTACTCCTTTCACTGCCGGAATAGACATAAGAGCATAAGAAAGTCTGGCATCTAACCTTTCTCTCCAGCTCATAAAAGAACCCAGACCAAAAGGCAAACCTTCACAAACTATCTCCACCACCCCTCCCAAACTATCACCTTTATTTTGGGCTTTCTTTATCTCTTCAAGCATCCTTCTTTCTCTTTCTCTATCTACACAATTTAACAAAGAATCTTTGGTTTTCCTTCTTATCTCGGCAAGGGAAACCGCCCTTTTAGGAAGGGCTGTTTTTCCTAAACCTACAGTATGGCTTAACACTTCTATCTTAAATTCTCTTAAAAGTTGTTTACAAAAACTTCCTGCTACTACCCTTATAACAGTCTCCCGGGCTGAAGCTCTCTCTAAAATATTTCTTATATCTTTCTCCTGATACTTTAAAGCTCCGGGTAAGTCGGCATGAGCAGGCCGGGGAATAGTCAAAGGAGGAAGATTATCTTTCAAAAAAGGTTCTATATAAGCATCTTTATTCCTTACCAAAAAAGCTATGGGACTACCCAGAGTAACTCCAGCCCTCAAGCCTGAAAGAACTTCTACTTCATCCTTTTCTATAGCCATTCTCTTGCCTCTGCCAAAGCCCGACTGTCTTCTTTGGAGTTCTCTATTTATAGACTCTAAAGAAATTCTCACTCCTTTAGGAAACCCTTCTAAAATACCCACCAAGGCTTTCCCGTGCGATTCTCCTCCGCTAAGAAAATTAAGCATAACCTTCCTTTATAAGGAAAAAAATAGATTAATTATCTTCTCTCCCCAAAAACTAACTATAAATACAGCTATAGCTAAAAAAGGTAAATAAGCTATAAGATGAGACTTCTTAAAAACTATTATATATATACCATAAACCAAAGCTACTATTGGTGCAAGAAAAAAAACTAAAAAACCTAACTTCCAGCCCAAGAATGCTCCTACCATCCCTAAAAAATCTACATCTCCCAGGCCTAAAGCCTCTCTCTCCCCTTCGATAGATTCTTTCTTTCTAAGAGCAAGCCATATCCACAAGAAAAAATCACCCATAAGTTTAAGAAAGTAAGAAAGTCCTATACAGAGGAAAAGCCCCAAGAAACTCTTAACGAGAGGTATTCTTGATAAAGAAAAATTTATAAGGCCTTGACTCTTTAAGAATAAAAAAGACTCAACCAAAGAAAAAATAAGCCCTAAAAGTATGCCAAAAATACATATCCAGCCAGGAATAGCTCTATAGTCTATGTCAATAAAACTTACTACAATACATAAAGAAAACAAAACTATGTATTTAAAGAAGACTAAACTCAAACCCAATTTTAAATAACTAAATAAGAAAACTGCTCCGGTAAGAAGCTCCACCAGAAAATAGCGGAAGGAAATTTTTTCTTTACAACTCCGACATCTTCCTCCAAGAATTAAATAACTTAAAAGAGGGATATTATCATACCATTTTATAGGAGCTTTACAGTTAGGGCAGAAAGAAGAAGGCTTGACCAGAGAAATTTCCTTAGGAAGTCTATAGATACAGACATTTAAGAAACTTCCTATACACAGCCCTAAAATAAATGAAAGTATTGGCCCAATCATAACTCTTTAATTGCTTCTTCTAAGGCTTTGCGCATAACTTCTACTGGAGCAGGTTTCTGAGTCCACAATTCAAAAGACTCTGCTCCCTGGTAGAGAAGCATACCTAACCCATTAGAAACTCTCGCTCCTCTTTCTTGAGCTATCTTCAAAAGTTCTGTCTGGGGTGGATTATAAATTAAATCGTAGACTAAAAGTTGAGAATGCAACTTCTCCCTCTTAATTAAAGAAGGTTCTCCTTTCATCCCCACAGGAGTAGCATTTACTAAAAGAGAGACCTCAGTTAAATCTAAATCTTCTAAGCAAGAAATAAGCTGAGCCTCACAAAAGGAGAATTCCTTGTTGAGCTTTTCTACCAGAGTTTCTGCTCTTTTCCTGTCTATATCGTATATACCTATAGACTTAATCTTGTTCAAAGCTAACTGATTAACCACAGCCTTAGAAGCTCCTCCAGCACCTAAGACTACTGCTCTTTTGCCTTGAGGTTCAAATCCTAAATCCTGGGTTAAGTGCCGGAGAAATCCTGAACCATCAGTATTGTAGCCTTTTAAATACTCTCCTTCAGCTACAATCACGTTTACTGCTCCGGTAAACTTTGCCTGAGGTGAGAGCCGGTCTAAATATCTGATTACTACCTCCTTATAAGGAATGGTAACATTCAACCCCAATATATTTTGCTTAGCTAAAGATTTAAGAAAACTCTCTACTTGATAAGGCTCTCTTTCAAAAAGCTTATATTCTGCAGGTATTCCTAAAGCCTTAAAGGCAGAATTATGCATAATTGGAGAGAGGGAGTGTTTAACAGGATAGCCTAAAAGACCGTAGAATACTTTCTCAACCATTTCCCAAGACTATTGACCAGAAGTAATCCCAGTGCTGCTTTTGGAAGCGAGAAAAAATAGGATAGTTGTAAATAAGGTAATCTTCTATTTCCTCTTTACTTCTATAAACTTTTTGCTTGATTAAACCTTCTCCAACTTCTTTTCGGCCGTAGATTATACTCCAGAATTTTTTCCAATCCTGGAAGGTAAAATTTTCAAAAATATCGGGAAGGAAAAGTTTTAACTGCTCCTGTTTTTTAATAAAAGAAAAAGGAGAAGTTCTGCGGGAAGGGCTAATATCTTCAGAGATATTGTATTTAATAATATTAAACTTAACTTTTAAAAATTCTACGAAATTAGATAAATTTTGGCTAACAGTTCCATAAAGAGAAGAATGTTTAAACTTTACCGCCAAGACTACCAGGGATATAACTATAGCTATAGCTATCAGACTCTTGAAAACCCGCATTTACAGAAGTTTATTTAAGGCTTCTAAGTAAGCTTTCAAAGAAGCTTCAATTATATCTGTGCTTAAAGATGTCCCCCAAACAATTCTTTTGCCTAACTTAAGCTCCACCCACACTTCTCCCTGAGCATCTTTTCCCGAAGTTAAAGCAGACAACTTATATTGAAGGAGTTTAGGTTTTATCTTGGTAATTTTATCTACTGCCTTAAAGCAGGCATCCACAGGGCCGTCTCCAAAAGAAACAGCTTTACTTTTTCTACCTTTATAGAGGAGTTCAACCTCTGCCCGAGGAGTTATCTCTGTTCCACTTTCTACTCTTACCCCTAAAAGTTTTATTATTTGCCTTTTAGGTTTTGACTGTTCCTGCACTATAGCTATTAAATCCTCATCAAAAATTTCTTTCTTCTTGTCAGCTAAAACCTTAAATCGCTTAAATACTAAGTCTGAGTGTTTCTTGTTTAATTTAAAACCTAAATCTTTTAACCTCTTAAACAAAGCATGCCTTCCTGAATGCTTTCCTAAAATAAGTTGAGTGCCGGGCAAGCCTATTTCTTTAGGGTCCATAATTTCATAGGTAGTTCTTTCTTTTAAAATTGCATCCTGATGAATACCTGCTTCATGAGAAAAGGCATTCCTCCCAACTATAGCCTTATTGGGAGGAACTAAGAAGCCAGTAAGAGTACTCACCAGTTTAGAAGTCTTAAAAATCTCTCTGGTATTTACAGAAGTATATAGTCTGCCAAATACATCTTTTCTGGTCTTTATTGCCATAACTATTTCTTCTAAGGAGGCGTTGCCTGCTCTCTCTCCTATCCCATTTATAGTACAGTGAATTTGCCTTGCTCCAGCTAAAATTGCTGATAGAGAATTTGCTACTGCCATACCTAAATCATTATGGCAGTGAATAGAAAGTGTAGCTTTGTTTATATTGGGAACATTATTTAAAATATCTTTTATTAAGGAAAAAATCTCCTGAGGATAGGAATAACCTACTGTATCGGGAATATTTATGATTTGAGCTCCTTCCTTAATAGCTGTTTCAATTGCCCTGAATAAAAACTCTCTCTCAGTACGGGTAGCATCTTCAGGAGAAAATTCTATATCCTTACAGAGTTTTCGAGCTAACTTTAAATGAGTTTTAGCTTTCCTTAAGATTTCTTCTTCTCTCTTTTTAAACTTGTATTTGAGGTGAATTTTAGAGGTAGCCAAGAAGACATGAATTCTTGGCTTTTTTGCTTTTTTTAAAGCTTTGCCTGCATACTCAATATCTTTCTTTACACAGCGAGCCAAAGCACAGATTACACATTTCTTTATCTTCTTAGAAATCTCCTCAACTGATTTAAAATCACCAGGACTGGAGACTGGAAATCCTGCTTCAATAACATCTACACCTAACTCTTCCAGCTGATAAGCGATTTCTATCTTTTGCTCACAGCTTAAGGAAGCTCCCGGAGCTTGCTCTCCATCTCTTAAGGTAGTATCAAAAATAATTACTTTCTCCATAGGCCTTTATACTATTCTTTACTTCTTAGTTCACTTTATCCAAGCCATCATCTTTCTTAATTTCTTCCCTACTTTTTCAATCAAATGTTCTGATTCTTTCTTTCTTAAAGCAGAAAATACCGGTCTTCCTGCCTGGTTTTCTAAAATCCACTCCCGGGCAAATTCTCCCGACTGAATATCTCTTAAAATTTTCCGCATTTCTTCTTTAGTCTCTTCAGTTATAATCTTTTTGCCCCGGGTTAAATCCCCATATTCAGCAGTATCCGAAATAACCTCTCTCATCCCAGCTATGCCTTTAGAATAAATCAAGTCAGTAATCAGCTTTAGTTCGTGAAGACACTCAAAATAGGCAACCTCAGGTTGATAACCCACTTCTACTAAAGTCTCAAAACCTTTTTGAATTAGCTTAGTTACTCCTCCGCATAAAACTACCTGTTCACCAAATAAATCAGTCTCGGTCTCTTCTTTAAAGGTAGTCTCAATTACTCCGGCCCGAGTACCCCCTATACCTTTAGCGTAAGCTAAAGCTAATTTTTTGGCTTTTTTAGTAGCGTCCTGATAAACAGCTACTAAACAGGGCACTCCTTTTTCCTCCTCAAACATCTGTCTTACCAAAGTTCCCGGACCTTTAGGAGCAACCATATAGACGTCAATATCTTGAGGAGGAATAATCTGGTTAAAATGGATGTTAAACCCGTGAGAAAAACCTAAAGCCTTACCTTTAGTAAGATTAGGCAGAATTTCTTCTTTGTAGACTTTAGGTTGAAGATTATCTTGGACTAAGAAATGGATAACATCTGCTTTCTGAGAAGCCTCATAAGCTGATACTGGAGAAAAACCTTCTTTTTTAGCCAAATTATAATTCTGAGTTCCTTTAAGCTCAGCCACTAAAACCTTAACTTTAGAATCTCTTAAATTTAGGGCGTGGGCTCTTCCCTGAGCTCCATAACCAATTATAGCCACGGTCTTCTTCTTCAAAATATCCAGCTTTGCGTCCTTATCATAATAAATCTTAGCCATTTCTCCCTCCTCCTCTTTGTTTGTTCTATTGTTCTATTGTTCTTTAGTTCTATTATTTTATTTAGTAATAGCAATCTTGCCGGTTCTCACTAATTCCCGGACTTCAGTATCTTTTAAACTACTTAAAAGGTGCCTTACCTGATTATGGTCTCCCAAGAATTCAATTATTAAATAGTCTTTATTTTCCTCCAGGACTTCTAACTCTAAATCTTTCTTTAACTCTCTAATCTTTTCTGGGGTTAGAGAGGTATTATTTATCTTTATTAATAGAAGTTCTCTATCTATATACTCCTTTTTGGTTAAGTCTACTACCTTAATTACGTCGATGAGTTTATTGAGCTGTTTTTTTATCTGCTCTAAAACTCTCTCATCTTCAGCATTCACTACCATAGTTATACAGGATACAGTAGGGTCCTGGGTTTCAGCTACAGCTAAAGAGTCAATATTATAACCCCGGGCTGAGAATAAAGAAGCAATTCTCGCTAATACTCCAAACTTATTCTCCACTAAAGCCTGAATAGTATGCTTCATCTTCCCTTAAGCCATACCTCCAATCATTCTATTAATAGCTTCTCCGGCAGGAACCATAGGAAAAACATTCTCTTCTTCTTCAACCCAGAAATCCATAACTACAGGACCCTGATGAGTTAAAGCTTCTTTAATAGCCTTTTTCACGTCTTTTTCTTTGGTTATCCGCATACCTTTAACTTTATAGCCCTCAGCTACCTTTACAAAATCAGGGTTATCTAAGCGAGTAGCTGAATACCTCCTTTTGTAGAATAATTCCTGCCACTGCCTTACCATCCCTAAATAATGATTATTTAAAATAGCTATCTTTACCGGGATGTTGTAAGTAGCCACTGTGGCTAATTCCTGAATGTTCATCTGGATTGAGCCATCACCGGCTATATCAAAAACTATTCTTTCAGGATTGCCAACCTGGGCTCCAATAGCAGCCGGGAATCCGTAACCCATAGTCCCCAAACCCCCTGAAGAGAGAAAATGTCGGGGTTCATTGAATTTATAAAACTGAGCTGCCCACATCTGGTTCTGACCTACCTCAGTAGCAATAATAGCTTCTCCTTTAGTTTGAGCGTAGATTTCCTCTACTACATACTGGGGCTTAATCTTACCCTGAAAAGACTTCTTGTACTTCAAAGGATATTTCTTCTTGTATTCTTCTAACCTTTTAAGCCAGGCTGAAGTAGAAGGAGGTGTTTTTACTGCTTCTAATAAAGAAGAGAGGACATTCTTGGCATCGCCAACAATAGGGATATCTACTTTTATATTTTTACTTATAGAGGTGGGGTCAATGTCAACGTGGATAATCTTAGCCCCAGGAGCAAAAGCATCTACCCTACCAGTTACTCTATCATCAAACCTACATCCTATAGAAATCAATAAATCAGACTCAGTTAAAGCCATATTAGCATAGACTGTGCCGTGCATACCGGGCATACCTAAATATAAAGGGTGTTCTCCCGGAAAACAGCCTAAACCCATAAGGGTAGTTATAACCGGTGTATTTATCTTCTCAGCAAACTCCAAAAGAAGAGAAGAAGCAGAAGAAATAGTTATACCTCCTCCAGCCAAAATTACTGGTTTTTTGGCTTGGGCTATGGCTTTAGCTGCTTTTTTAATTTGACCGGGGTGACCGAAATAAGTAGGTTTATAACTGCGTAAATGAATAGTTTGGGGATAATTAAGCTCTGTTTCCTGAAGTTGAACGTCTACTGGTAAATCTATAAGCACAGGCCCTGGCCTTCCTGAAGAAGCTAAATAAAAAGCTTCTTTAACTGTAGAAGCTAAATCTTTCACATCCTTTACTAAGTAATTGTGTTTAGTTATTGAACGGGTAATCCCGGTAACATCTGCTTCCTGAAAAGCATCATTGCCAATTAAAGAAGTCTTCACCTGCCCGGTAATAGCAATTATGGGAACTGAATCCATATAGGCTGTGGCAATCCCGGTAGTTAAATTAGTAGCCCCAGGCCCAGAAGTAGCAACACAAACACCCGCTTTTCCTGTAGAACGGGCGTAACCATCAGCTGCATGAGCTGCTGCCTGTTCGTGGCGGGTTAAGATAAATTTAATGGGGGTGTCGTAAAGCTTGTCAAATAAAGGAAGAACCGCCCCTCCCGGATAGCCAAAGATAACTTCTACCTTTTCCTTAAGTAAACTCTCAATTAAAATTTGAGCACCTTTCATCTTTAGAGATTATACCACCTCTTTTAAAGATTCCCAATTTAAATCTTAAAATTCTAAAACTGCTCCCTGAGAAGCTGAACTTACCACCTGAGAATATCTGTAGAGATAGCCTTTTTTAACTTTAGGAGGCAAAATCTTTATCTCCTTCCTTCTCTGCTCTAATTCTTTCTGGCTAATTTCTACTTCAATTTTTCTCTTAGAAATATCTATTAAAATATTATCACCATCTTTTAAATAGGCAATTAACCCTCCTGAGCTTGCCTCCGGAGAAATATGGCCAATACAAGGTCCCCGGGTTCCTCCTGAAAACCTTCCATCAGTGATTAAAGCAGCGTGTTTATGCAGACCCATGCCCACAATTGCCGAAGTAGGAGAAAGCATCTCCCGCATACCCGGACCTCCTTTAGGCCCTTCATACCTTATTACTACCACACTTCCTTTCTTAATCTCTCCCCTTAAGATTGCTGACATAGCTGTTTCTTCAGAATTAAATACCTTAGCTTTACCTTCAAATCTTAGCATATCTTTATCTACAGCCGATTGTTTAACTACGCAACCTTCCTCAGCTAAATTACCATATAAAATAGCTATGCCTCCTTGATGATGATAGGGTTTATTTAAGGGTCTTATTACTTCCTCATCATAGATAAGAGATTCTTTAGCAATCTCTTTTATGGTTTTCTGTCCAACAGTTAGATTATCCTTCAATTTAGGAAGCAACCTCTTTAAAACTGCAGGGATGCCTCCAGCATAGTCTAAGTCTTCCATAAAGTATTCTCCAGCCGGCCTCAAATTACAAATATTGGGAGTAGTCTTAGAAAGGCGGTCAAAATCTTTTAAGCTTAAATCAACCCCTGCTTCCTTAGCTATAGCCATAAGATGAAGGACGGTATTAGTAGAACCTCCTAAAGCCATATCTACTCTTATAGCATTCTCTAAGGAATTTTTATTAACTAACTTACGGATATTAATTTTTTGCCTTACCAACTTTACAATTCTCTGCCCACTCTCATAAGCAATCCTTTTCTTTCTTGAGCTCACTGCTAAAGTAGAAGCACAGAAAGGCAAAGACAACCCTGCAGCTTCAAATAAACAAGCAGTAGTATTAGCAGTATATAACCCCTGGCAAGCTCCACAACTCGGGCAGGCTTCTTTCTCTAAATAAGCCCTTTCTCTCTCAGAAATCTCTCCTTTCTTAAACCTGCCTACTGCTTCAAAAGTATCTCTTACTAAAGAAAGCCTTTTTCTTCCCAGCCTTCCCGAAAGCATAGGCCCAGCAGTAACTACAATAGCAGGAATATCTACTCTTATTGCTCCCATAACCATACCCGGATTTATCTTATCGCAGTTAGTAAGAAGAACTAAGCCGTCTAAACTGTGAGCATTAGCTACAGATTCAATTATGTCGGCAATAAGTTCCCGGGAAGGTAGAGAATATTTCATTCCCGCATGGCCCATAGCTATACCATCGCAAATTCCCGGAACCCCAAATATAAATGGTGTGCCTCCTGCTGATTCTACGCCCCTTTCAATAAATCTCTCTAATTGGCGCATTTCAGTATGCCCAGGGATTAAATCTGTAAAAGAAGAAGCAATTCCAATAAACGGACGGTTAATATGGGCTGAATGTAAACCTGTCCCATAAAGAAGAGCCCGGTTAGGCATTCTCTCTAAACCTTTTTTTGTCTTATCTGACCTCATCTTTCTTCCTTTCTTTAATCTGCTCCTTCTAATTCTCCTAAATCTCCAGAAAGAGTAAAATCTTTTAGAGACTTTTTAATACTTACTGGCTTTACATATTTTGCCACTAATTCTTTAGTATTCTCAATCTTAAGCTTCTGAAAGAGAAAATCAAATTCTTCTTCTAATTTATGAGCAATATTTTCTTTTATATCTTTAGATAAAGAAAATAACTCTTTCTTAAAGGGGCCTAAGGCTTTCTTTCGGGTTTTATAGATAAATTGTTCCTCAGTATCCTGAGGTTTCTTCTCTGTAGAAAGATTCTCCTTAATCCAGGCATAGATTTCTTCTTTAAGAGGAAGAGGAAGGTTATCATAGACAATATTCTGAAACTGAGTAGCTAAATGAATTTCCGCACACCCTACTTCAGGAAACTTATGAAAAGCTTCTGAAGGCAAGGTTGAGGCTCCGTGCTGGACTGCCCCAGCTAAGCCAAATTCTTTCTGGGCAACCTGAGAAAGTTCTCTTAAAGTATCAAAATCTATTTTAACTTGAGCTAAAGAACCGTCAGGAAGAACTACTCCTCCGTGAGAAGTACCAGTCTGAACACTTATCTTAGAAATCCCTTTTAAGGAGCCTATATACTCTAAGTATCCTTTCATAAAGGCTCTTAGTTCTTCAGGAGTAGAATTTTTACCTCCTACTTCGCCAATCTCTCCACCAATACTTATATCTATACCTTGGGGCTGTTTTTCTCTAATAAATTTAGTAAACAAACCACAAACTTCAAAATTCAGCCTCTGTTGTTCTATCAGACTCTCTTTAGTCAAATCTACCAAGGTAGAAGAATCAATATCGATATTGTAAAAACCTGCAGAAATCGCCTCTTCTATCAAAACTTTAAGGGAGTCTATTTCTTTTTGAGAGTCGCTAAGGTAATCCTTAGGTTTTAGCTGAAAATGGTCTCCTTGAATGAATACCGGGCCTTTAAAATCTTCTTTTATAGCTGAAGCTAAGATAATACTGGAATACTCTAAGGGCCTCTGGTCAGTATAGCCTATTTCTGACTTAGCTATCTCAAAAATAAAAGCACCCACATTATACTTTTTAGCTACTCTAAATATTGCTGAAGCTGCAGGATAAGTAAGAGTTCTTAGGTTTATTGCCGGAACCGTAAAACCAGAAAATTCTCCCCGGCCTCGGGCTGAATAAAACTCCTGAATAGAAGAAGGAAAAATCTCTAAGTCCTGGCTAAGATTGTGGATTAACCAGCAGGAAAAAAGTTTTATCTCTTCAGAAGAAAAGATAATATTCTCTACTAATAAATCCATATCTTTCTTTATCAACTCCTTATCCTTTAAGTATAATTCTTCTCCCTCTATAAATACACCTTTTAAGTTTGCTATAAGCTCCTCTTTGCTTTTACATATCATCTTTCTACCTCCTTTATAAACTTCAGGTAAGAATCTTAATCAACCTAAAATAAGACCCTGTATCTAACCACTTCTTGTTATCTACTGCTGATTTAAAACTCAGAGTTACTAACCTTTCCGACTGAATACCTACGCAAACTCCCCTCTCTCCCTGAAGAAGAAGCTCTGCCGCAAAATTCCCCAACTTTGCTCCTAAGATTCTGTCTTTTAAAGTGGGCCTTCCTCCCCTCTGGATATGGCCTAAGACTGTAACTCTAACTTCCAAAGAAGTCTTTTTGTTTATTTTTCGGGCTATATCCTCAGCCTTGCCTGCTCCTTCAGCTACTACTATTATCCAGCTGATTTTACCCCTTAAATTTCCTTCAACAATTCTATGACACATCTTATCTATGTCATAGTTTTTTTCAGGAATTACCGCCTCTTCGCAGCCTCCAGCTAAAGCGGTCTCTAAAGCAATATATCCACAATTTCTTCCCATAACCTCTATTACAAATATTCTCTCTAAAGAGGTAGCGGTATCCCTTATCTTATCAATACAGTCTAAAGCTACATTTACTGCGGTATCAGCTCCTAAAGTTAAATCGGTTCCTACGATGTCATTATCAATGGTAGCAGGGATCCCCACTACTGGAAAGTTAAATTCCTTCCCAAAGATATCTGCTCCCCGGAAACTGCCGTCTCCGCCAATAACTACTAACCCCTCAATATTATTCTCTTTAAGAACCTCATAGGCTCTCTTTCTCCCCTCCTTGGTTAAGAATCTCTTAGAACGGGCAGTCTTCAAAATAGTCCCTCCTAAATTTACTATCCCCGAAACATCTCTACTACCCAAAGGTTTAAATTCCCCATTAATTAACCCTTCATAACCCCGGATTATCCCTATTACTTCTTTCTTCCTAAAGACAGCAGTTCTTACTACAGCTCTTAAACAGGCGTTCATCCCCGAACAATCTCCTCCGGAAGTTAAAACTCCTATTCTCTTCATAACCCCCAAATATTTACCTCTTTAGGGTAAGTCAAAGTAAATTCTATATTTATTTCTTTCTTTTCTTCAGGTTTTAACTTAATCTCCCAGAGATTTACTCCTTTTTTATCCTGATAGTCTTTAACCTTAGGTTGAGGGTTTATCTTTAAATCTTTTACTTCTATCTTATCTGTGCGAGAGACCGGAATATTATCTAAAACCTTGATATTAATTTCTTTGTCTTTCAAATTTTCTAAAACTATTTTATAGGCTAATTTTCTAATTATAGTCTTTCTTTCGATCTTACCGAAAAAAGTCTCCTTTATTTCATCTTTAATTTTTTTCTTTTCAACCTTTACTTCCCTGTCTGCACCTAAAGGTATCTTAAATTCTTGACCAGCTTTCTTTTCTCCTAAGTAGGTCTTACCAATAAACCTTCCTCCTAAGTAAACATTTAAATAACCAGCTAATAATTCTTTGTCCGGCTTTGCCTTACAAACTAAAAAAGTTAAAGGATTAACTCGGGGCAGAGCATAGTGAAAAAACTCTCCTTTTAAAGTTTTAGAGAATAAGGGCAAAATAGTCTCTCTATCTTCTGAGGGAAGATTTAAAACCTGGGAAAGCTCATATTCAAAAGAAAGAGGAAGCTCTACTCTTTTAGCCTGAGCAAATTTTGCTTCTCGTTGAGGAGAGAAAGCAAGAATTTGAAGGGAAGTATGCGCCTTTTCCCCACCCCAATTTTTTAGCCCATTCTTATATTTATATCCTCTTGAAATATCTAACCACCAAGTATCCAGAGAAGGCAGAGTCACACCCCTTAAGGGTAAGACATTAGAAATAGTTGCTTTTACCTCTTTCCAATCTTCTCCGGTATTTTGGGTAATCTTAGCAAACATAGTAAAGTTAATCTCTTTCAAATCTAAGGGGACGTTCACCTTATATAAAGGCTTCCAAGAGACATTGTAGACTAAATAACCTGCCTCAATATTTATCTTCTGCTCTCTGAAAGAATTAAACAGTATCTCTATGACTTTTTTTACCTTTTGAGAAGGCTTTCTTAAAGAAGCTAATTCTCTTCTTTTGACTTCTATCTCTTTTTCTAGTTCTCTTATTTTTAAATCTAAATCCTGAGAGGTCTTATTGATTTGAATTAGATTCTCCTCTAAAAATAATAATAGACTCTTTAAATCACTAGTCTGAGGAAAGGAGGTCTTTAATTCTTTGGGTATCTCAACTTCAGAGAAATCAATCAAGGAATTTAAAAAATCTTCTTTCTTTTGCAGCACCTTCTTCTCATCCTTTAAGACCCTTAACTTATCTCCCAATTTTTCCAGCTCCTCCTCCAATTTTTTTATATTTTCCTGGGGCATCTCTTTAACAGGGATTTCCTTATATTGAACACTAAAGACTTCTCCCTCTCCCCAAACTTTAGCCTGTAAAGAATCTTTATCTAGATTAAAAGGTGAAATCTCTAAAAAAAGCTGATTTATCCCCGGGCTAACTTCTGCCTGGGCTTCTCTAGTAACTAAAGCCTGGTTGGTAAAAATAGTGACTTTACTAATTTTAGAAGGAATAATTTTTTGAGCAAAAGATAAGTTAATCCCCAAAATAAAAACCAAAATAAACCCTGATAATTTTCTCATCTCACACCCCTTATATTATAATTATCCTCTTTAAAAAACTTCACTAAGTCCCTTCTTCCCAGCTTTTAAGATACTTTTTTTGTTGAGGAGTTAACTTCTCTGTCTTTACTCCTAAACTCTTCAGTTTAAGCTGAGCTACTTCTTCATCTATTAACTGAGGAACTCTATATACCTTTCTTTCTAAGTCTCGATAATTTTTTACGATATATTCACAACTTAAAGCCTGATTGGAAAAACTCATATCCATAACTTCTGCAGGATGACCTTCAGCACAAGCTAAGTTTACTAATCTTCCTTCTCCTAAAAGATATATTCTCTTAGGTTTTGTTCTTTTGCTCCTTTGTTCTTTTGTTCTTAGGGTATACTCAGTAACTAAGGGTTTAACTTCTCTCTTTTTAAGCGCTAACTTCTCCAAACTCTTTATATCTATCTCCACATTGAAATGGCCAGAATTCGCCAAGATTGCTCTGTCCTTCATCAATAAAAAATGCTCTCTTCTTATTACATTGATATCCCCAGTAGCAGTTACAATTATATCAGCAAATTTAACTGCCTCTTTAACAGGAAGGACTCTGTAGCCATCCATTGTTGCTTCTAAAGCTCTTAGAGGGTTAGGCTCAGCTACAATAACATTAGCTCCTAACCCCTTTGCCCTCAAGGCTATACCTCTACCGCAGAAACCGTAACCACAGACTAAAAAACAAGTCCCTGCTATCAATTTATTGGTAGCTCTCAAAATGCCATCAAGAGTAGATTGACCGGTGCCGTAACGATTATCAAACAAATGTTTGGTGTAAGCATCATTAACAGCAATTATTGGATAAAGGAGTTTCCCCTCTCTTTCTAAAGCTCTTAACCTAATTACTCCAGTTGTGGTTTCTTCTGTCCCGGCCCAGGGTAATCTCTGGTTTTTAGTTTCTCCTTTCCAACTTTTGTGAATAGTAGAAACCAAATCTGCTCCGTCGTCTAAGGTAATCTGGGGATTAATCTCTAAAGTCTTTTTAATATGCTTATAGTAGGTATTTTTATCCTCACCTCTTATAGCAAAAACTTCTATTCCGTAATCAGAAACCAAACTTGCAGAAACATCATCTTGGGTAGACAAAGGGTTAGAAGCACAGAGCCTTAACTTAGCACCTCCTTCCTTTAAAGTTATAGCTAAACTTGCTGTTTCAGTAGTTATGTGTAAACATGCTGCTATATTTATTCCCTTTAAAGGTTTTTCTTTTTTAAATCTTTCTCTTATAAGCCCTAAAACTAACATTCTATCCTTTGCCCATTCTATTCTCTTCTTCCCCTCTTTCTTTAACTTCATATTTTTTATCTCAAAATTCATACTCTCTCTCCTTTAAACTTACTTAAGAAGCCTTTTTAACTCTTCTGCTTTATCAGTCTCTTCCCAGGCAAATCCTTCTTCTTCTCTGCCAAAATGGCCATAACAGGCAGTCTTTCTATAGATAGGCCTTAAAAGCTTAAGCTCCTCGATTATCCCTTTAGGGGTAAGAGGGAAAATATCCCTTATAGCTTTTTCTATCTTTCTCTCATCTACATTATTTGTACCAAAAGTATCAACCATTACTGCTACCGGCTCTGCTACTCCTATACAGTAAGCTAACTGGACTTCACATTCAGAAGCTAAGCCTGCTTTAACAATATTCTTAGCAATATACCTAGCCATATAGGAAGCAGACCTGTCTACTTTAGTGGGGTCTTTCCCGGAGAAACAACCTCCTCCGTGCCTGGCCCATCCGCCGTAAGTATCAACCATAATCTTTCTTCCGGTTACTCCCGTATCAGCAACTGGCCCCCCCACTTCAAATCTTCCAGTAGCATTAATAAAAATCTGGGTATCTTTGTCTAACATTTCCTTAGGCAAAACATAGTCTATTACTAATCTTTTTATGTCTTCTCTTAGCCTTTCGGTATCTACTTGAGGTTTATGATGAGCTCCTATTATTACTGCAGAGATTCGTTTAGGGGTGCGATTTTCATACTCTACAGTAACTTGAGATTTACCGTCAGGTCTTAAATAATCTAACATCTTATTTCTTCTTAGTTCAGAAAGCCTCCTTACCAATTTATGAGCTAAGACTATAGGCAGAGGCATAAGTTCAGGAGTTTGTTTACAAGCATAACCAAACATAAGACCCTGGTCGCCTGCTCCTCCAATATCTACTCCCCGGGCAATATCCGGAGATTGCTCCTGAATAGCAGTAATTACTCCGCAACTACCGTAGTCAAAACCCATATTAGGGTCGTCATAGCCAATCTCCCTAACAAGATTTCTTACTAAACGGGGTATCTCCACATAACAATTGGTGGTAATCTCCCCAGCTATATAGATAACTCCCCGGGTAACTAAAGTTTCGCAGGCAACCCTCCCTTGAGGGTCTCTCTCATAGATTGCATCTAAAATAGCATCGGAAACTTGGTCACAAATCTTATCAGGATGACCTTCAGTTACTGACTCTGAAGTAAAGAATTTCTTCATTTTAACTCCTTTCTAAGCCTTTTAAGCAAATAAATTCTGGGCTAATTCTAAAGATTCTTTATGACCTATATCTAACCAGGTACCTTCAAATTTATAACCTAAAACTTCAGTCTTCTTACAAAGCCAACTTATATATTGGCCGGTAGTATCTTTATCATAAAGTAAAGCATATTCTTTTATCCAGCTAAAAGAATTCTTAGGAAAGAAATATATACAGGCTCCTATTAAAGTAGAAGGAGGGGAGTTTGGCTTTTCTAAAAAATCCCGGACAACCCCCTCTTCTAACAAGGCTACTCCAAATTTTTTAGCTCTTTCTTTACTCTTTACATCAAAAAGCCCTACTACTGGTTTATTCCGGGAAACAGAAAATTCATAAAAATCTTTTAAGGACCAGGTAAAAAGATTATCACTGCCTAAAACCAATAAATCCTCATTAATAGATTTATTATCGATAACAAACTCTATGTCTCCTAAAGCTCCTAAGCGCTCTTGGGGAGAATTTGTATTATCATTAAGGATAGATATCTCTGAAGGAAGGTTCTGGTTAGCCTTCCATTGGACAAACTTTGAATAAAACTTATTATTAGTTACCAAAATAATCTCTGAGGTAGGCACATCCTTTAATTTCTCTATTAAAATATCGATTAACTGTTTGTCTTTAATTTTAAGAAGAGCCTTAGGAATATTCAGAGTAAGAGGATAAAGTCTTGTTCCGTAACCAGCGCAAAGAATTAAGACCTTCATAATTTAATTATCTTATCAAATTCTTCTCTCAAAACTTCTTTTAAAAACTTAGTGGCTATCCTCTCTACCTCTTTATGGGTACTTAAATTTATGACCTTTTCAACAATTTGAGAAGCCTGGGCAAATTTTACTGACCTGATGAGTTTTTTCACCTTAGGGATACTGGAAGGGGGAACACTCAACTCATCTATGTCCATACCTAAAAGCAAAAAAGCACATAAAGGCTCCGAAGCCATCTCTCCACACATACCTACCCAAATCCCTGCCTTATGGGCATTATCAATAATTATTCTCAACAGCCTCAATACTCCTGGATGGGTAGGCTCATATAAATAAGCTACCTTTTCGTTAGCTCTATCTACTGCTAAAGAATACTGAATCAAATCATTAGTTCCGATACTGAAAAAATCTGCTTCTTTAGCTAAAACATCACTCATTAAGGCAGCTGAAGGAACCTCAATCATTACCCCTACCTCTATATTCTCATCAAAAGGCTCACCTTCTCTTCTTAACTCCTCCTTTACTTCTTCTAAAAGCTTTCTTGCCTGCCTTAATTCCTCAATCCCTGAAATCATAGGAAACATAAGTTTTAAATTACCTTCCCGTGAGGCTCTTAATATCGCCCTCAACTGAACTTTGAAAATTTGAGGCTGAGCCAAACAAAACCTTATTGCCCGCCACCCTAAAAAAGGCGACATCTCCTCAGGCATTAAAGGTTGGGATAAAAATTTATCTCCTCCCAAATCCAGCGTCCTTATTACCACTGGATAAGGCTTAACTTTCTTAGCCACGTTTAAGTAAGCCTGATACTGCTCTTCTTCTGAAGGTAAATCTTTTCTTCCTAAATAGATAAACTCTGTCCGATAAAGCCCCACACCTTCAGCTCCCCACTCTAAAACTAAAGGGATTTCTTCAGGAAGTTCTATATTGGCTGCTAAAACTATTCTTTTATTGTCAGAAGTTTGGGCAGGAAGTTTTTTCAAAGAATAGAAAAACCTCTTTACCTGCTTTTCTTCCTCTTGCTTTTCTTTATACTCAGCTAAGACTTCTTCAGGAGGGTTAACTATTACCTCTCCTTTTGTTCCATCAATAACTATTAAATCTTGGGGTTTAACTATAAAAGTAATCTTCTCTAAACCTACAACTGCCGGAATCCCTAAAGCCCGGGCAATAATAGCGGTGTGAGAGGTTCTTCCCCCAATATCAGTAGCAAAACCTAAAATCTTTTTCTTAGGCAAAGAAACAGTATCGGCCGGAGAAAGGTCATGAGCTACAATTATTACTTTTTCTTTTATCTGAGTGTAGGGGTGGACATCTTTCTTAAGAAGTTTTTTTAAAACTCTTTTACCTACATCCCGTAAATCCAAAGCTCTCTCTTTTAAATAGCCGTCATCAAGCTTGGAAAGGGTCTCTATATACTTCTTAATCACCTCCCAGAAAGCATACTCTACATTTATCCTGTTTTTCTTTATCTTAGAGATAACATCCTCAATGAGGACTCTATCTTCTAAAACTAATAAATGGGCATCAAAAATCTGAGCATGCTCTGAACCTAAATTTTTCTCTATTTCTTTTTGGAATTCAATTAACTCTCTTCGGGTTTTTATCAAAGCATCTTCTAAGCGAAGAATCTCTGAAGGGATATCTTCTAAAGAAATCTTCTTGCAGACTACAGAAAATTCCTCTCTGCCAATTAAAAAGGCTTTACCAACAGCTATGCCTGAAGAAGCCGATATTCCTTTAATTCTCTTCATTATCTTCAGTTAAAATTTTTTCTAATTCTAAAACTGCTCTTTGGGCATCTTCGCCTTCAGCAATAATCGTTATTCGGTTTCCAGATTCTGCTCCTAAACTTAATATACTCATAATTGACTTGCCATCTACTAATTGGTTATCTTTTTTTATTCTTACTGAAGAATCGAATTTAGCAGCAGTCTGAACGAATAAAGCTGCCGGTCTTGCATGTAAACCCTGTTTATTTTTTATCAAAACCTCTTTTACCACTTTGTTCATCTTCCTAAACTTTTCTCTTGGGCTTTTATCAATTCCTTTACTTGTTTAGGCTTAGAAGCCTCCTTTAGGCGATTCAAAAAATATTTATCCCTTAAAATCTTACTTATACCAGCTAAAATCTTAAGATGTACACCCTCTAAGTTTTTGGGAGAAAGGATAAGAAATATTACAAAAACTGGTTCTCCATCCAAAGAGTCAAAGTCTATACCTTGCTTAGATATACCTACAACTATCAAAGGCTTTTTTATTATCTCCAGCCGAGTATGGGGTATAGCTATACCCTGGCCTAAAGCTGTTGAGCCTAACCTTTCTCTGGCTAAAAGAGCAGAGATTATTTTCTGTTTACTGCGGGGAGAAATTTTTTTTAGTCTTATTAAAAGACTTAAAAGCTCAGCTAAAACCTCTTTTTTCTTTTTAGATTTTAATCCTACAATAATCTGATTCTCGAAAATATACTCGGATAACCTCATTTTAAAAATAATTCTGGAGCGGGCGATGGGCTTTGAACCCACGACAACCACGTTGGCAACGTGGTGCTCTACCAACTGAGCTACGCCCGCACCCTGTGTTAGTTCTTCTGTTCTATAGAACTAATTTCTAAGGGACTAAATTTTGCGGACGGGGAGAGTTGAACTCCCAAGCCCCAAAAGGGCATTGGGTTCTAAGCCCAACGCGTCTGCCAGTTCCGCCACGTCCGCATATATCTTTGCTTCTTTAAAAAACTAAGTTTGAGCCGCCCGAGGCTCGAACTCGGCACCCCCGGCTTAAAAGGCCGGTGCTCTACCTGATGAGCTAGCGGCTCAGAAAATAAAACCAGAAATTAACTTGTAAAAGAGCAAATTTAATCTTTATCAGGAACTCAACCCCGCTTAAGCTTAGAGAAATTCTTTCTAATGAGCTACAAGCTAAAATTTACTAAAACTGCTGAAGTTCTTTTTCCTTTGTTTCTAAAACTTTATTTATTTCTTCTATGTATTTATCAGTAAGTTTTTGAACTTCCTCTTGAGCCTTGAAACGTTCATCTTCAGAAATCTTTTTCTCTTTTTCTAAATCTTTAAGCTTCTGATTAACTTCCTTTCTAATTGTCCTTACCGAAACTCTTCCTTCTTCAGCAATCTTTCTGGCTAACTTAATTAATTCTTCTCTTCTCTCGGCAGAAAGAGGAGGCACAACTAAACGAACGACCTTTCCATCATTAGAAGGAGTTATCCCCAAATTTGACTCAAAAATAGCCTTCTCTATATCCTTAATTACATTAGGGTCCCAAGGGTGAATCACTATTAACCTAGCCTCAGGAACACTAATAGAAGCAATCTCTTTAAGAAGAGTAGGCGTGCCATAGTAATTTATGCGTAAGCCTTCAACTATCTTAGGGTTGGCCCTGCCTGTCCTTAATTCCGAAAACTCCCTTTCTACTGCGAGCAAGGCTTTTTTCATCTCCTCTTCAGTTTCCCTGAAGAATTTTTTAAGCTCCATATCTCCTCCTTAATTTATGAGAGATGAAAAAGAAAAAGAGGACTAAGTTATAACTGTCCCAATGTTTTTACCTTCTATTATTTTCTTAAGATTTCCGTCTTTATTGATATTAAAGACTATAATTGGGAGATTATTTTCCATACACAGAGTTATAGCTGTAGAATCCATTATTTTCAGTCTTTTATTTAATACTTCAATATAAGAAATTTTTCTAAATAACTTAGCTTTCTTATCTTTAAGAGGGTCTGAACTGTATACACCGTCTACCTTGGTCCCTTTAAGTAAAACATCGGCCTTTATCTCCATAGCCCTTAAAGAAGCTGCCGTATCAGTAGTAAAGTAAGGATTACCTGTGCCGGATACAAAAATAACTACCCTCCTCTTTTCTAAATGCCTTATAGCTCTTCTCCTTATATAGGGTTCAGCAACCTGATGCATCTGGATTGCAGTTAAGACCCGGGTATCCATACCTAACTTCTCCAGAGCATCTTGAAGGGCTAATCCGTTTAAAACCGTAGCCAGCATCCCCATATAATCAGCAACTGTTCTATCCATCTTAAAATCTTCGGAGCGGGGAAACCCTCTAAAGATATTGCCTCCACCTACTACCAGAGCAACTTCTACCCCTTTAAGATAGATAGACTTAATCCCCCGGGCTATCCTTAAACACTCCTGGGGAGAAATCCCATAACTTCTCCTTCCCTGAAAAGCCTCTCCACTAAGCTTAAGAAGAATTCTTCTAAACTTCCTCATCCTCCTAAAGAAAACCTCACAAATCTTTTAATAACTATATTCTCTTTAAACTTAGCCCCTAAGGAATTAAGGTAATCCTGCACAGTTAAGGTAGAATCCTTTAGATAAGGTTGAGAGAGCAAACACTTCTTGCGAAAGAATTCCTCTTTTTCTGAAGAAGATAGCCCCTCAATAAGCTCAGGAGGAACCTCTCCCTGAGAAATATATTGGGGCTCACAAGCTGCTACCTGCATAGCCATTTCTTTAGCAAATTTCTTAAAATCAGGATTCCGGGCTACAAAATCACTCTCACAATTAATCTCCACCATAGCCCCTAAATTCTGAGAAAAGTGGATGTAAGCTTCAATAATTCCTTCTTTGGTTTGACGCTGACTCTTTTCTTCTAAGATTTTAGCACCTTTCTTCCTTAGATAGCCTAAGGCCTTCTCTACATCCTGGTCATTCTCCTCTAAGGCCTTTTTGCAGTCACTTATTCCGAAGCCAGTAAGTTCTCTTAACTTTTTAATTGCTTCTTTCATCGAGAATCAGCACTCCTTTCTTCTTCGTCTACCTCTTTGAGTATCTTCTCTTCCAACTCTTCGTATTCTTCCTCTATTTCTTCACCTTCTTTTTCTTTGCCTTCTTCCTGAAGGGTTTCCGATTCTTCTTTTTTAGAAATCTTTTCTTTTCTTTGAACGACAACCTCAGCCAAAGGTTCACAGATAAAAGAAAGTACAGTCTTTATGGACTTTAGAGCATCGTCATTGCCGGGTATAGGATAATCTATAACCTCAGGATCAGAATCAGTATCCACCAAAGCTACTATGGGGATACCTACTTTCTTGGCTTCTCTTACCGGAAGAGCTTCTTTTTTGGGGTCAACAATAAATAAAGCTCCAGGCAACTCCTCCATATCTCTTACTCCCGAGAAATTTCTCTCCATCTTTTCTAACTCTTTATTAAGACGGACGACTTCTTTTTTAGGAAGCTGTTCAAATTTCCCCTCCGTTCTTTCTTTAAGGAGCTGTTTGTATCTGGCTATCCGCGAAGATACAACTTCAAAATTGGTAAGAAGTCCTCCTACCCACCTTTCTACCACATAAGGCATTTTTAAAGCTTCAGCAACTTCTTTTATTACTCCCTGAGCCTGCTTCTTGGTCCCTACAAAGAGAATGTCTTTACCCTCAGAAACTACTTCTTTTAGAAATTGCTGGGCTTCTTTAAGCTTAGCTAAAGTTTTCTCTAAATCAATTATGTAGATACCCCCCCTCTTGGCAAAGACAAACTTCCCCATCTTAGGATTCCAGCGTTTAGTTTGGTGCCCAAAATGCACCCCTCCTTCTAACAACTTGGTAAGTTCTTCAGGTAAAGCCAAATTATCCTCCTTTTCTCTAAAAAATTTGGTTTATAATTATACCAAAATTCCCCTCTCTTTCAAAAATTTTTTTAACTTTTCTTTTTTTAAAAACTGAATTGAAATTCGTAGAGCTTTCGGTATAAATCACAATTATTAAGAAGGTCTGAGTGCTTGCCCTCTCCTACAATTACCCCTTTATCTATTACTACTATTTTAGAAGCCTTCTTTACTGTGGAAAGCCTGTGGGCTATAACTAAAACAGTCTTCCCTTGCATTAGATTATCCAAAGCTTTCTGGACTAAATTTTCTGATTCAGAATCTAATTGAGCAGTAGCCTCGTCTAAAAGAAGAAGCTGGGGGTTCTTAAGAATAGCCCGGGCTATACAAAGCCTCTGTTTTTGACCTCCGGAAAGACGAAAACCTTTATCCCCAATAACTGTATCCCAGCCTGAAGGAAGCTCCTTTATAAAGTCATAAGCTAAAGCTCTCTTAGCTGCTGACTCTATCTCCTCTCTACTTGCCGATAATTTCCCATAAGCAATATTTGCTCTTACTGTATCATTAAAGAGAACAGGCTCCTGAGTAACCAAACCTGTCATTTCTCTTAACGAAGAAAGTTTTATATCCCTTATGTCTACCCCATCAAAGAGAATTCTTCCCTGAGTAACTTCGTAGAACCTAAGAAGGAGGTTAAAAATAGTGGTCTTCCCCGAACCGGTAGGCCCAACTAAGGCTACAGTTTCGCCTGCCTTTATAACTAAATTTATGTCTTTTAGAACAAAATCTTCTTCAGGATGATATTTAAACCAGACTTCTTTAAATTCTATTTTATCTCTCAGGGCAGTTATGGGAATAGCCTGGGGTCTATCTTCTACTGAGGGCTTCTTTTCTAAAATCTCATAAATTCTCTGAGAGGCAGCTAAAGCTTGCTGATTTATGGCATGGACCTGAGTAAGCTTCTTAAAGGGTCTTATCATACTCATCAGAGAACCCAGGAAAAACCCAAAAACACCAAAAGAAAGCTTCCCCTCAATTACATCTTTACCTCCCAAGAGAAAAATAGCAATAGCAGCTAAAGCTCCAATAAATTCAGTAAAAGGAGAAAGTAGAAGCTGCCTCTTAGCTGACTTAAGAAGGAATTTATAATAATCCCTTACAATCTTTTTAAATTTTTCAATCTCATAATCCTGGCGGTGGAAGGCTTTTACAATCTTTGCCCCGGAAATAGTTTCAGAAAGTATGGCATTTAAATCAGCCATCTTCTCTTGAGAACGAGAAGAAAGTTTTTTTAATTTTCTCCCTACTTTCATCACTGGGAAAATAATTATTGGGAAAATTATAAAAGAAATAAGAGCTAACTTAGGATGGATGTAGAAAACAATAAATACAAACATAGCTAACTGCATAGATTGATAGATAAGGTCAGTAAGGCCATAGGTTAATCCATACTTTAATAACCCGGCATCATTAGTAATTCGGGAAATTAGCTCTCCGGCTCTTTTCTGAGAATAGAAATCCAAGGAAAGTTCCTGAAACTTCTTATACAAAAGGGTTCTTACATAGACTACCGCTCTCAACCCCACTATCTCCATAAGAAAACCCTGTAAAAACACAAATAGCCCTTTAAGAATAAATAGAACTACGATAGAGAAAGCAATAACCTTAAGAAGAAATAAAGGCTCTAAAGAGTTTATCTTATCTATTAAAGAATTAAGAAAATCAGGGAGCTTATGAGGTACTATTATCTTCTTATTAGTAAGAACTTTATCAGCAACGGGAATAATCATCCCTAAAGAAGCCCCATTAAATATCGTGGAAATACCCATACAGATAAAGGCTAAAATTAGAAGCCCTATTTCTTTCTTTACAAATTTAAGAAGCTTAAAATACTCCTTCATCCTAACCCCTGAAAACCTCAAAATATATAATGTAGAGATTATACCAGATTGATTGACTTAAAACAACTAATTTGGTAAGATAAGTTTTAAATGAGAGTAGGGGTAATAGGATTAGGAAAATTAGGTAAAATCCACGCTCGCATATACCAGGAACTCCCGGGTTCTGAGTTAAAAGCTCTCTGCGATATTAACCCTGAGGAGAGGGAGAAACTCCCTTCTCTAAAAGGTATACCCTTTTACACATACTATCCGGACTTACTTAAAGAAAGAGTTGAAGCTGTAAGTATAGCCACCCCTACCACAACCCACTTTAAAATTGCCAAATTCTTCTTAGAGAAAGGGATAGCCTGCTTGGTAGAAAAACCTATTACTTCTAACTTGAAAGAGGCTCAGCTCCTTCTTCAATTAGCCAGAAAGAATAAGAGCTTCCTCTTAGTAGGAATGGTAGAAAAATTTAACCCTGCTTATCAAAAAATAAGGCGTCTAATTAAAGCTCCTAAATTCATAGAGGTCCACCGCTTAAGCCCCTATCCTCAAAGGTCTTTAGATATAAGTGTTGTTTTGGATTTGATGATTCACGACTTAGATATTATCTTAGAATTAGTAAGAAGTCCAATAAAGAAAGTAGAGGCAACTGCCACTGAAGTCTTATCTAAGAAGTATGATATAGCCAATGCCCGGCTTTACTTTAAAAACTTGTGTTTAGCTAATATAACTTCTTCCCGGGTTTCTGAAGAGAGATTAAGAAAAATCAGGATTTTTCTGAAATCTTCCTATATCTCCTTGGATTTCGCTGAGCAAAAAGCAAAAATATTGAAAAAGATAAACAACAAGATAAAAAAAGAAGAACTCGTCCTTCCTAAAGAAGAGCCCCTTAGAAAAGAGATAGAGTACTTTTTAAAAAATACCAAAAGTAAAAATCCCAACTACTCCCATACCCAAAAAGCAATAGCCTCTTTAGGCTTAGCTTTGAAAATAGAAAAAACCGTTAAAAAATGAGGCTATTTATTGTAGCTGGCGACCCTTCAGGAGACTTACACGCAGGGAAATTAGCAGAAAAAATAAAACAGCTAAACCCTCAGATAGAAATATTCTCAGCCGGAGGAAGGGAATTAGCTAAAACTACCCAGCAGGTAATAGACTTAGAAAGACTGGCAGTAACCGGTTTATTTGAAGTTTTAACTTATTTAGGAAAGATAATTAAAGCCTTCAATTTTCTACTCAAAAAAATTGAAAGACTAAAACCCCAGGCTGTAATCTTAGTAGACTTTCCTGATTTTAACTTAAGGTTAGCTAAAAAACTAAAATTAAAAAATTACAAAATATTTTACTATATAAGCCCCCAGGTCTGGGCTTGGAGAAAAAAAAGAATTAATTTTATCAGGAAATATGTGGATAAGCTCCTGGTGATATTTCCCTTTGAGGAAGAATTTTATAAAGGGAAAGGGATAAAAGTTGTATATACCGGCCATCCTTTAACCGAAAGAATACCTCACGGTCTAACTGAAAAAAAAGAAAAGATTATAGCTTTATTTCCGGGTTCCCGGGAAAAAGAAGTGAAAAGACACCTTCCTATATTTATAGAGACTAAGAAAATAATTGGAGAAAAATTCCAGTTTATTCTGATAAAACACCCTAAACTCTCTCCCCAAATTTTTACTCAGGCTTTCAAGGAAGGTATCATCTTAGTAGAAAGAGATAACTTAGAAACAATAGCTAAATCCTACTTAGCCTTAGCCTCTTCAGGTACTGCTACTTTAGAACTCGCCCTCTTAAAAATTCCCACAGTAGTAATCTACAAGATGAACTTTCTCTCCTGGCTGATTCTAAAAACTATGGTCAAGACTAATTTCATATCTATAGTAAATATATTAGCCAAAGAAGAAATTTTCCCCGAGTTTCTTCAAAATAAAGCTAACTCAGAAAACTTAGCTAAAGCTCTTAAAAGATTAATAGAAGACAAAAATCTCTACCTACAGACCCAAAACAAGTTAGAAAGAATAAGAAAACTCTTAGGAGATAAGCCCTCTTCTTTAACCGCAGCTAAAGAAATTCTTAAAGAGCTCTAATCCCCCATCTTCGATAGTTAAGAATATAAGGTTTTATCTATTCTCTGATTACAGCCTCAATCCTGGATAGTGAAGGCTATATTGTAAATTCTAAAAGGTAATTAATGGAGAAAAGCTTCTTGCTCAGAAAGGATAATTACACTATAATTAGGTAAAGATGGAAAGCTTAATTAAGAGAGAAATCAGAAAAATACCCTTTTTAAACAAGATAAAGAGCTTAGCTAAGACTAAAGATTTAGAAGTATATTTGGTAGGAGGAACTTTGAGAGATATCTTTATCTTTGGCCAGATTCAGAAACCTGACTTTGACTTTGCAGTAAGCAAGGGAACTCTTAAGTTTAGTAGGGATTTTTCTTCTTTGGTGGGAGGGAGGTTAGTAGTTTTAGATAAGATTTTAAGAAATGTGCGGGTAGTAGTAAAAAGAAAGAATAAATTCTTAAATTATGATTTTAGTAAATTCAGGGGCAAAGATATATTTGAAGACTTAAAAAAGAGAGATTTTACTATTAATAGCTTAGCTTTAAAGATAGACCTTTTACCCCGCATAGAAATTATTGACTGTTTAGGAGCTCAAAAAGATTTTAAAAGAAGGGTTATCAGGTGCAGTTCTTCTCTTTCCTTCCCCGAGGACCCTCTAAGAATATTACGGGCTTTTAGTCTGGCTGCTCTTTTTAAGTTTAAGATAGATAAAAATACCCAGGAGTTAATAAAGAAAAATAGAAAGCTTCTTAACTCAGTAGCCGGAGAGAGAATTTCTGAAGAGTTATTTAAAATCTTCTCAGCAGATAACTCTTATTTAATTATAAAATCTATGGATTCTCTTAAAGTATTAGAAGAAATCCTGCCCCAGATAAAGCCAATGAAAGGCCTGAATCAGGGACCTTACCACCATTTAGACGTCTGGCTACATTCTTTAGAGACCTTAAGATGTTTTGAGTCTTTAGTAGAGAGAAAACTTAAAAAAGACGAAGATATTTCTGCTTATCTTAATCAGGAAGTAGCTCAGCGAAGAAAAATACTTCACCTTATAAAGTTTTCCTGCCTCCTCCACGATATTGGTAAGCCTTTAGCTAAAATAAGGAGAAAGAAAAAAACCCTCTTTTATGGACATGAGAAGATTGGCCAGGAATTAGCTGAAACTATTAGTAAAAGACTTAAACTTTCTTTTAAGGAAGAAGAATTCTTAAAAAAACTAATCTACTTTCACTTAAGACCAGGTTATTTAGCTGATGTTAAAAAACCTACTCTTAAGGCTGTTTACCGCTATTTTCGGGATACTCAAGAGTACGCAGTAGCTATTCTTTTGCTTTCTCTTTCTGACTGGAGGGCAACCCGGGGGCCTTTGACTTCTTCCCAAAGGAGAAGGTCTCACGAAAGAGTTATTTTCTCTTTGATTAGAGATTACTTTAAAAAATTAAAGGAGAAGCCTTTAAAAAAGTTAGTTAATGGCTACGATTTAATGAAAAGGTTAAAAATATCCCCTTCTCCTCTGATTGGTGAGCTCCTTAGAAAGATTTCTGAAAAACAAAGTTTAGGCCAAATAAAGACTAAGAAAGAAGCTTTAGACTGGGCTATAAAATATGTCCGGAAGAAAAAAGTTTAAAATACTCCCAAGACTTTTAGATTCTATTGCCCTGGCCTGGTTTTTAATCTCCTTTTTCTTTCTCTTTAACCTTGAGAGTTCCTTTGCTCCCTTGGAGATATTCCCCAAAGAAAGCTTTTCTTTATTTCTTCCTAAAGATTTGTTAATTGAAGACAGTTGGTATGGAGTGTATTTTAAAGAAGATTTTATAGGTTATTCCCATTTCTATATGGAGGCTCTAAATATTAAGGAAGGCAAAGGGTATCTTCTCAAAAATAATACCAGCTTAAGCCTTCCTCTCCTGGGCACCTCTCAGAGAATAAATATAAATATTCAAACCCGGTTATCCGAGGGGTATTCTTTAAAGAATTTTAAACTAAATCTTAAAGCCGGTAACTATTTTTTAAGAGAAGAGCTTAAGCAAGTCTCTTCAGACAGGTTCCTTTTCTCCTTAACTACTCCTGCCCGGAAAGAAAAAAAAGAAATTTTAAGTAAGAAAATACCTACTTCTTTGATTTTACCTTTTTATTTTAATTATTTGCCCTTGAAGAAAAAAATAAACATTCCTCTTTTTGAGCCTTTATTAGACAAAGATATTCTTCTCAAAATAGAAAATAAAGGAAGGTTTTCTCTGCAGCTAAAGGATAAAACTATCTCCTCTTATAAATTAGAGTTAGAATTGGCGGGTTCGGAAGCAGAAGTTTTTGTCGATGAGAAAGGCAAACTCCTCAAGGCTAAGTTTTTAGGCTGGGAGTTCCTTAAAGAAGAGCCTTCATCTGTATTTGCCAATCTCAGCTTTAGTAAAGGAGCAGATTTAATAAAAGCCTTCAGCATACCTTCTTCTCTAATTCCTAACAAAGAAAATCTCCCCTTTTTAAGGGTAAGGATAAAAGGTTTACCTGCAGACTTTAATCTGTCAGAACTTAATTTCTACAATCAAAAAGCCATTAAAAAAGATAAAGACCTCCTCTTAACAATAAAGAAAACAGTCCCTGACAAAATATTAAATTTGCCTTTGGAAGAGGAAGTATTGAAGTCTTTAGATATAAAAGAAGAATATTTAAGAGAGCCTTGTTCAGAAATCAGAAAATTAGCTCACTCTATTGCCGGAGAAGAAAAGGACCCCCTTAAGATTCTAAAGAAGTTATTTTCCTGGATAGATAAAAATATAAAGAGAGTTCCTACTTTTTCCCTTTTTGAAAGCAGAGACGTTCTAAAACTTAAACAGGGAGATTGTACGGAATTAAGCCTTCTTTTGGTAAGTTTTTTAAGAAGCTTAGGAATGCCCTCTTATCTAAATATCGGCTTAGTTTATGAAGGAGGGAAATTTTTTTACCATGCCTGGGTTTCAGTATTTGTAGGAAGCTGGATTGACACTGACGTAGCCTTATCTCAGATAATAGCTGACTCTACCCACATAAAATTGTTTAGAGGTTTAGATAACCCCCTAAAACTCTTGAATTTTTTAGGTAAAATTAGAATAGAAGTAATAGAGGCTGATTATGATTAAGACCTCAGGGTTAGCCAAGAAATTTGACTCAGTCTGGGCAGTAAGAGAGCTTAATTTAGATATTAAGAAAGGTTGTTTCTATTGTCTTTTAGGCCCTAATGGAGCAGGTAAAACCACAACCTTAAGACTTTTAGCCGGTTTACTTAAACCCACTCAGGGCAAAATCTATATTTTGGGCCAAGACATAACCTCTTCCTCAGAAGTTAAGAAATTTATAGGTTTTATACCTGATACTCCCTTTCTTTACGAGAATTTGACTATTGAGGAATTTTTAGAATTTGCAGGAGCTATCTTCCAGGTAGAAAAGAATATTTTAAGAAAAAAGATAGATTATTATTTAGATATTTTCAAACTTTCCCAGCTTAAAAACATCCTTATTAGAGAGTGTTCTCACGGGATTAAACAGAGGGTGGTCTATATTTCTAACTTCCTTCACGACCCCCAAGTTTTACTGATAGATGAACCCTTAGTAGGTTTAGACCCCTACTCTATAACTCTTATAAAGAGGCTCTTAAAGGAATATACCCATAAAGGCTCAACTGTCTTGATGTCTACCCATATATTGAATATTGCTGAAGAATTAGCAGATATTATTGGGATTATTGACAAAGGGAGCCTAATCTCCCAGGGCACACTTTCTCAACTCCGAGAGAAGACTTCCCAAAAGAGTTTGGAGGAAATATTTTTAAAGTTAACTATCTCTGATTATGGAAATTATTAAAGTAGAACTTCTTTCCTTAAGGAATATTCTCAGGAAATATTTTAAGGACCATCCCTATAGATTCATATTTATAAGTTTGGGTTTAGGTTTATCAATAGTGGGTATATATCTTTTAATCTTAGAAGGTTTTTTATTCCTGGATTCCTTAGGAGGTTTAGGTTCAATTCTTTTAAAAAGAGCCTTCTATATTCTTTTCTTAATACTCCTATTTATGATTGGGATGAGTAGCTTTGTAGTTTTCTACAGCCTGGCTCTCAAAAATAGAGAGACAGATTTCCTTTTTACTCTTCCCTTATCTCCGCAAAAAATTCTCAATAAAAAACTTATCCAGGTTTTCTTTATTTCTTCAGGAGTGCCTTACCTGCTTTTAATTTTATTTATTTTAATTTACGCTAAGATAAATAATCTGGGTAATTCTTATTTTTTATTCTCTCTATTTTATCTTTTACCTTTTCTCATCATTTCTTGTGAGACCGGGGTAATTTTTTCTTTAGTATCTTTAAGATTTTTCAATTTAAAGAAGGTATTTTTCTTTCTTTTCTTAGTTTTAGCAATATTCTTTCTATTTTCTTTCTTTCCCAAGCCCCATTCTCCAGAAACTTCCTATTTTTTCAGTCAGGATTTTTTCTTATTCCGACTGTCTAAATTATGGCTTCTCCCTTCTTACTGGATAGCTGAAGGCCTTCTTAAGTTAGAAGAAAGCCAGTCCACCTACTCCTTAATATTTTTGATGAATCTTTATAGTCTTTGTTTCTTATTGTTGAGGATAGTTTATTTCTTAGGAAGAAGATTTTTTAAGGAAGCCTTTTTCCGCCAGAGTATTGTTTGTTCAAAGAAGAAGATTTCAAGAAATATTGGGGATTCTCTCTTAAACTTACTTCCTTTGCCTTCTTACTTCAAGCTCTTTCTTTTCAAGGATATAAAGAATTTTTTAAGAGAACCTCGGGAATATCTCCAACTTATAGTCTTCTTTGGAATTTTATTCTTTTACTTTCTCAACCTCAGAAATTTTTCTTACCATTTCTTAGGCCCTCTCTGGAAATATTTAATTATTGTCCTTAACACTTTTGGTGTGCTTTGTATTTCTTCTACCTTAACAGTAAGGTTTGTCTTTCCTCAATGGAGCTTAGAAGCAAGAAATTTCTGGCTGATTAAAAGAGCAAGCATCCCTTTAAGCAAAATTTACTTAGAGAAGTTGTTAATATCTTCTTCTTTTATGGTAATCTCTCTTATTTTGATATTAATCTCTAATATTATACTCGAGGTAAAAAAAGAATTTTTTTATCTTACTTCAATATTAGTAAGTGTGGGTAGTCTTAGTTTTTGCTGTATCTCTTTAGGATTAGGAGCTTACTTTTCTGATTTTAGGAGAGTCCACTTAAAAGCTGTAGAAAGTTTAGGGGGTTTACTTAACTTAATAATTAACTTAGCTTATTTAACATTAACTTTATTAATTTTTTTTGGTATAATCTACCTTAATTTAACTGAAAAACTAAAAATTAATATAGGTAATTTTTTGTTCTGGGGCTTAACAGCCTGGGTTGTTTTTTCTCTTCTGCTTTCCTGGGGGTTTAGCATCTTGGGTTTTAAAAAGCTTAAAAATAAAGAATTTGCCTAAGAAAGGAGCCTGATGCAGATAAAAAATACCCAAATATTGGTGGAAGAAAAACACCTTACCCAAGACGACAGCCAGGCTAAAGTTGTCTATATTGACTGTTCTTTAAATATTTTAGAGATTAGTGGAGGTTGGCCCTCAGAACTAAAGGACAAACTTCAAAAAATTCTTGCTGGCATCTCTCCCTCTTCTTTAAAGGCAGGTTCCTCTCTAATAACTTCAGCTAAAGCCTTGGAATCAGAGTATATAATTTACGGGTTAGTAAAAAGTAGAGACCCTCAACCTCTGGACTTGAGAATACGCAGAGTTATGTCTTCTATTTTGAATTTAGTCCAACAAAAAAAGATAACTTCAATCTCTTTTCCCGGCTTAGATGAGAGAGAAGAACTCTCTCTAAAAGATTTAGCTAAGATTATGGCTCAGGAAGTATTTAAGTTTTTAAGAGAGAATGAAAATCCTGAATTAAAGAGTATAAAATTTCTTCTTCCTGAGCAAGGAGCCTACCGTATTTTTAGAAGAAATATCTTAGGCTACCTTAAACATCTTTTTAAAAAAATAGAAGAAGGCCCTTTCCTTACTGTAGACGGAATAGTGGAGTATCAGGGAGGTATTGTTTTAGTAGAAAGGATGAACCCTCCCTTTGGGTGGGCTTTACCCGGAGGTTTTGTAGATAGAGGAGAATCGGTAGAAGAAGCAGTAGTAAGAGAAATCAAGGAAGAAACTAATTTGGATTTTTTAGATTTCTACCAATTTCGGGTCTATTCTCAACCAGATAGAGACCCCCGGTTCCATACTGCCTCAGTAGTCTTTATAGGAAAAGGAGAAGGAGAGTTAAAAGCTTTTTCGGATGCTAAAAATGTAGGAGTATTTAAATTAAATAATTTACCCCCAAATATTGCCTTTGACCATAGCCAGATTATCCAGGATTATAGGAGATTTAAAGAAGAAAAGAAGAAATAACCCAACAACAACAAAAAAACTCTTAAAGATGTTAGAGATAGATGGAAGTTATTTAGAAGGAGGAGGCCAGATTTTAAGGACAGCCTTGAGTCTTTCTCTAATAACCAATAAGCCAGTAAGAATTTTTAATATCAGAAAGAAAAGACCTCAGCCCGGGCTTAAGAATCAGCACTTAGCAGTAATAAAGGCTTTAACTCAGATTTTCTCTTCTCAAGTTGAGGGAGCTTATTTAGGTTCACAAGAAATTAGATTTTTTCCTAACCAGATTAAAGGCAGAGTCTCTCTTAACATAGATATTGGAACTGCTGGTTCTGTAGGTCTTTTAATTCAAGCAATTCTGCCGGCAATAATCTTCAGTAAAAATTTAGAAATATCTCTACAAATCAAAGGAGGCACAGCCGGTAAATGGGCTATACCCTGTGATTATTACCCTTACATAGTCTTTCCTCTCTTAGAGATTAAGGCAGATTTACAAATTTTAAGAAGAGGCTATTACCCTAAAGGGGGAGGGTTGGTAAAATTAAGGGTAGCTTCTCAGAAACTTAAAGCTCTAAATTTTTTAGAGAGAGGAAAGAGTCTCAAGATTAAAATTTTAAGTATAGCTTCTCAAGACTTAAAACTTAGGAAAGTTTCAGAAAGAGCTCTATCCCAGGCTGAGAAGAATTTAAAAGAAAGGTACAGAAATATTCCTGTAGAAGGAGAATGCCTTTATAGTGAGACTTACTCTTCAGGTTTAGAAGTAAATATTTGTTTTTATTTTGAAAAGACCAGGCTCTGGAGCGACTCCTTAGGAGAAAGAAGAAAAACTTCTGAAGAAGTAGGAAGAGAAGCCTCTCAAAAGCTAATTCAGGAAGAAAGTTCAGGTGCCTGCGTAGACAGACACCTTGCTGATAATTTGATACCTTACTTAGCTTTCTCAAGGGGAAGTTTCAAAACTTCAGAAATAACTAACCACACTCTTACTAATATAAAAATTGTGGAGCAGTTTTTAGGCAAAATATTTGAAGTTAAAGATAATGTGGTAAGGAGAATATGAGTAAAGTTTATCTTTTGAGGAGAGAACTTAGAGAATTTGAAAAAGAACCTAAAGCATTAGTAAAATTTTTAGAAAAAACTCCTTTATTTTCCAAGATAAAGCCTAAAGATTTAGTGGGGATAAAAATCCATTTTGGTGAAGACAAAAACAAGGGTTATATTAAACCCTGGTATATAAAAAATCTTATTGAAAAAATAAAGAGAATAGGAGCAAAACCCTTCTTATTTGACACTAATACTCTCTATCGGGGGAAAAGAACAAATGCGGTTAGCCACTTCAATTTAGCTTTTTTTGAGCATAATTTTAAACTTCTCAATATCCCGGTAATAATCGCTGACGGTTTAAAGGGGAAAGATTATTTTGAGGTAGATATAGAAGGCAAACATTTTAAAAGGGCTAAAATTGCTTCTTTAGTAAGAGATTTAGATTTTATGTTAGTTTTATCCCATCTTACCGGCCATGTCCTCTTTGGCTTTGGAGCGGGCATTAAGAATATAGCTATGGGCTGTGCTTGCAGGGCTGGCAAAATGGAACAACATTGTGAAACAGCTCCCAGAGTAAATCATCAGGTTTGTATATTGTGTAAAAAATGTATTAATACTTGTTTATACCAGGCAATTTCTTTAAAAGACGAGAAGATATTTATAGACCAGGATAAATGTACAGGGTGTGCTCAGTGTATAAGTGAATGTCCTAAGGGGGCCTTAAAAATTGTCTGGTCAGAAAATTACCAACCTCTTCAAGAAAGAATGGTAGAGTATGCTAAGGCGGTTTTAAATAGTTGTCCTAATCATTTTTTTGTTAACTTTTCTATGTTTATCACTAAAGAGTGTGATTGTATATCTAAAGAAGAAGTTAGTCTGGTGAAAGATTTAGGTATTTTAGCAGGTAGTGATGTTCTTTCTTTAGATAAGGCTACCGTGGATTTGTTAAATCAACAGGAAAAAAGAGACGTTTTTAAAGAAGTCCACCCAGACGTAGAATATAAATTTCAATTTGAGTATGCTCAAAAAATAGGTTTAGGAGAACTGAATTATCGGATAGAAGAAGTTAAGTTATGAAGAAAGAACTAACTAGGAGATTGAAGCTTTTAGATATTTTTTCCATAGCTTCGGGAGCTATGATTTCTTCAGGCTTGTTCGTCCTTCCAGCCCTGGCTCAGCCTAAAGTAGGCCCGGGTTTATTCTTATCTTATCTCTTAGCCTCTTTTATTGCTTTACCTACAGTATTTTCTCAAGCTGAATTAGTTACTGCTATGCCTAAGGCTGGAGGCGATTACTTTTATATTAGCCGGAGTATGGGCAGATTAGTATCCTTCTTTGGAGGTTTAAGTAGCTGGTTCTCTTTAGCCTTAAAAGCAAGTCTGGCCCTCGTGGGAATGTCTGCTTATTTAGAATTGGTTTTACCCCTTTCTTTAGAAATAAAGACAGTAGCTTTAATTTTATGTATTGTTTTTACCTTTCTTAATATCTTAGGGATTAAAGAAGCAGCCCGGGCTCAAAGATTTTTAGTCTTTGGGCTGCTGGGAATTTTAACTCTTTATGTAGTATTCGGCTTCGGTTCAATTGATATTAAAAGGTATGTCCCTTTTTTCCCTTTAGGGATTCTTCCAGTATTTACTACTGCCGGGTTTGTTTTTATTTCTTACGGAGGTTTAACCAAGATAAATAGTATAGCTGAAGAAGTAGAAAACCCCGGAAGAAATATTCCTTTGGGGATGTTTCTTTCTTTAATTATTGTGGGGCTTCTTTACAGTTTAGTAGTCTTTGTTAGCAGTGGGCTTTTATCTTCTTCTGAAATAGCTACCACCCTTACCCCTATCTCTAAGGGAGCTTATAAATTCTGGGGTTCCACAGGAGCAAAAATCTTAAGTTTAGGGGCAATTTTAGCTTTCATCTCTACTGCTAATGCCGGGATTATGTCTTCGGCCCGTTATCCCTTGGCAATGAGTAAAGACGGGCTTTTACCTTCTTTTTTAAGCAAGATAAGTTCGAAATTTAAAACTCCTTATTATTCTGTGCTTCTTACCGGGGTATTTATGGGAGTAGCTGTTTTCCTCAGATTAGAAGTCTTAGTAAAAATTGCCTCTGAACTCTTGATAATCCTTTATCTTCTTACTAATATTGCGGTAATTATTATGAGAGAAAGTAAACTCCATAATTATCAACCTAAATTCTATTCTCCTCTTTATCCGGGAATGCAGATTCTGGGAATTTTGGGTTGTCTTCTCTTGTTAGCTGAAATAGGAAAGTTTCTTTTAATCCTAACTTTTCTTCTGATAGGAATTGGCCTTCTTCTTTATTTAGGGGTAAAAGAAATTAAAGAGTTTGCTCTTATCCACGTGATTGAGAGGATTTTAAATAAAGAACTCACTTCGGGGAAACTCTCTAAAGAACTGAAAGAGATTATCAAAGAAAGAGACCAGATAATTGAAGACAGGTTTGATGCCCTTATAAAAGAAAGTCCAATTTTAGATTTCAAAGAGAAGATTTCTAAAGAAGTTCTCTTTGAAAAAGTTTCAGAAATTTTAGCTAAAGAGTTTAACTTAGATAAAGAAAATATTTATAACCTCTTCTTAGAAAGAGAAAAAACTTCTTCCACTGTATTAAGGACAGGTTTAGCTATCCCTCATATAGTAGTAGAGGGAGAAAATAAATTTAAGATTATTTTAGTAAGAGCAAAGAAAGGAATAATTTTTTCTGAGGAAACCCCGCCAGTCAAAATAGTCTTTATCTTAGGAGGGAGCAGAGATGAGAGAAACTTTCATCTCCGGGCTTTAGCAGCTATTGCTCAAATTTCTTCAGCTAAACATTTTGATGAGAAGTGGCTTAAGGCTAAAAACACTGAAGAGCTGAGAGATATAATTCTTTTAGCTGAAAGAAAGAGATTTTTAGAAAAAAGGATTTAGGTTTTACTCCGATGAGGACAATAGCTTTATTAACTGATTTTGGAGTTAAAGATAATTTTGTGGGGGCAATGAAGGGGGTTATCCTGAATATTAACCCTAAGGTAAATCTTGTAGATATTACTCATGAGGTTTCTCCTCAGAATGTCTGGGAGGCAGGATTTCTCCTCTATAAGAGTTTTAATTTCTTTCCTAAAAATACTATTTTTTTAGTAGTGGTTGACCCGGGGGTAAGCTCAAAAAGAAAGGCCTTAGCTATTAAGACTAAAAATTACTACTTTGTAGGTCCGGATAACGGAGTTTTAAGTTTAGCGGTTAAGGAAGATGGTTTAAGAAAAGCAGTCAGTTTAGAAAATAAAAGGTATTTTCTAAAGGAAGTTTCTTTTACTTTTTGGGGGCGGGATGTTTTTTCTCCAGTATCTGCCTACTTATCTAAAGGTATAAGTATAGATAAATTCGGGAGAGTTTGCGAAAGAATAAAAGAACTAAAAATACCTTCTCCTCAAATAAAAGGTTCTATTCTTTCAGGAGAAGTTATTTACATTGATAGATTTGGGAACTTAATTACCAATATAAGTTTAAAGGATTTTAAGGATTTTACCAAGAATAAAGAGTTTATCTTCAAGATAAAATCTAAAAACATAGATAAGTTTTATCCCTATTATCAGAAGGCAAAAATTGACGAACTCTTTCTTTGCGGAGGCAGTTTCGGTTATTTAGAGGTGTCTTTAAAGAATAAGAGTGCAAAGTCTCTCTTAAAGGCTAAAGCTAAAGATAAAGTTAAACTCCTTCTGAAAAAATATGCAAGAAGTTAATCAAGAAAAAATAAAGTTAAGAGGGGCCATAAGAAATATTTACAAAAAGACAGGTAAAGCCATAAATGACTATCAAATGATAAAAGAAGGTGATAAGGTTTTAGTAGGTGTTTCTGGAGGTAAGGATAGCCTTTCTCTGCTTAAGGTTTTAATTTTGAGGAAAAGACATGTGCCTATTGACTTTAAACTAAAGGCTTGTTTCATAGAATCAAGATTTATGCCGGTAGAAAAGAATCTCCTTGAGGAATATTTTAGAGAACAAGAGGTAGAGTATGTAGTTAAGCAGTTAGATATAGAAACTCCCGGAGAGAAAAGGTGCTTTTGGTGTTCCTGGAATAAACGGAAGATTCTTTTCCAAACCGCTAAAGAGTTAAATTGTAATAAAATTGCCTTAGCTCATCACTTAGATGACATTGTTGAAACTATTTTAATGAATCTCTTCTTTCACGGAGAAGTAAGTTCTATGAAGCCAGTAATAGAGCTTTTTGGAGGAGAGTTGTCTATTATCAGGCCATTTTGTTATTTAGAAAAGAGGGAGATAGAAAAATTCTATTCTCAGTTTGCTTTCCCTCCTCTTATTCACAATTGCCCCTATGCTCAAGACTCAAGAAGACTGCTTATTAAGAATACTATTTCTCTCCTTAAAAAAGAATTTCCCCACATAAAGGTAAATATCTTCCGGGCTTTAAGAAAAGAAAAAATAAAGAAAGATTATCTCCTTTAGCTAAAATTTTCCTTCACCCAGCCCCTTCAAAAGAAGGGGCTTCTCCTTTAGACAAATTTTTCTAATGAAAATTTGGGTTTAATCTACTTCTGCTAAAAGGTAAACTACTAGCTGGATAAGGTTTAGAGTTAAAGAGGAAAAATATCTACAGAAAAGCTCAGAGTATCTAAAATTGCTACTGTGGATTTTCCCGACAACCAGCCACAAGCCTCTCCGGGATTAACAATAAGGGTATTTTCCCGCCTCTCTACCTGGGGTAAATGAGTATGGCCAAAAATTATTACCTCAGCAGGTAATTCCTGAAACTCGTGAGTTAAGGCTATCTTCTTAGAATCAAACTCTAAAAATAAAGGCCCCTCTTCAATCTTGCCTCCTGAGGCTTTTAAAAGCCCTCTCCTTTCTCCATCGTTATTTCCAAAAACTCCTCTCCAGGGAGACTGCAATTCTTTTAAGGGCTTTAAAGAAAAGGGAGCTATAAAGTCTCCAGCGTGAAGAACCAATTCCACTTTCCTCTCATTAAAAAACTCCACTGCCCTTTTAATTAAAGGGAGATTATCGTGAGTGTCAGAAATTAAACCAATCTTCATCCTAAGGAGAGAAAAAGGAAGATTTATCTAAGACTTCTTCTTCTACAAATATAGGCGCTCCTACTCTTACTGCTAAAGCAATACTATCGGAAGGCCGGGCATCTACTTTCCTGGTTAAACCTTTATCTGTTTTTAGTATTAATTTAGCATGAAAAGTAGAATCTACCAGCTTATCTATTATAACTTTCTCTAATTTGGCTTCTAAGTTATCAATTACTGATTTAAGCAAATCATGAGTAAGAGGCCGGGGCGGGGTGAATCCGCCAAACTTCATTCTTATGGCTGCTGCCTCATTTATCCCGATAACTATGGGTAAAAGTCTTGAGCCTTGTTTTTCCTTTAAAACAACTACCTGTTCTTGAGACTTCTCATCAATTATTATTTTAGATACTTCAACTTCCACCATTTCCTTAATAATTTTAATTAAGAGAGCCTTCTTTTACTTAGAATATCCTTGAGTTCGCGCATAAACTCATTCACATCTTTAAATTGCCGATATACCGAGGCAAAGCGCACATAAGCAACATCATCTAAACGGGCTAATCTCTGAATTACTAATTCTCCTATTGCCTTTGACTCTATTTCCCGGTCGTATTTTTTCTGAATCTCCTTTTCTACTTCCTCTACTAAAGACTCAAGTTGGGCCATACTAATGGGTCTTTTTTGAGAGGCCTTAATCAAACCCTGCAAAATTTTATTTCTATCAAAGGGCTCTCTTCGTGAATCTTTCTTTATTACCATAAGAGGGATTTTTTCTATATATTCATAGGTAGTAAACCTCTTGCCGCATTGAAGACACTCTCTTCTCCTTCTTATAGAGGAATCGTCCTGAGTTGAACGAGAATCAATAACTTTATCCTCTTTATGGCCGCAAAAAGGACACTTCATTTCTAATCTACTTTTTTATAATCCTGCGTAATTTTACCCTTGCTTCTCTGAGGAAATCTTTAGCCATCTTGTCAGGATAATCTCCCTCAAAGACTATTTCAGTTATTCCGGCATTTATTAACATTTTAGCACAAATTATACAAGGTGTCACGGTAATATATAGAGAAGCTCTCTGCGTAGAGACTCCGTAGAGAGCAGCCTGAAGTAAGACATTTTGCTCAGCATGTAATCCCCGGCATAACTCATGTCTTTCTCCCGAAGGAACTTTGAGTTTTTTTCTCAAACAGCCAGTAACTTCACAGTGGGTTATATTGCGGGGTGCTCCATTATAACCTGTAGCTAATATTCTTTTATCTCTTACTAATACCGCCCCTACTTTTCTTCTTAAACAGGTAGAGCGCTCACTTACTAAATGAGCTATCTTCATAAAATACTCATCCCAGCCTGGTCTCTTCATCTTCTTCATCTTTTAACTCTAAATCTCTATCTCGGGATACAACGGAAATTTCTTTGCTAACTCTCCTACTTCTTCTTTAAGCTTATTTAAAACCTGCTGATTATCAAAAGAAGTTAAAGCCTTGTAGATTATCTGAGAAATCTGGTTAACCTCCTCTCCTCCCATACCCCGGGTAGTAATTACCGGTGTGCCTATCCTAATTCCACTGCTTAGACTGGGAGGTTTAGGGTCATAAGGAATTAAGTTCTTATTAACGGTAATACCGATATCTTCCAAAACTAAAGAAGCTTTCTTGCCGGAAATTCCAATCTTCCTTAAGTCTAAAAGAAGCAGGTGAGAATCTGTTCCTCCACTAACTACCCTTAAACCTAAATTTTTAAATTCTTCACAAAAGGCCCTACAATTCCCTAAGACTCTTTTTTGATAACTTTTAAATTCTTCAGTTTGGGCTTCTTTAAAACATACAGCTTTAGCCGCTATTACATGCATAAGAGGACCTCCCTGAATTCCCGGAAATAAAGCTGAATCTATAGCCTTAGAAAATTCTTTTTTAGCTAAGATAAACCCTCCCCGGGGACCACGCAGAGTCTTATGAGTAGTGGCAGTAACAAATTCAGCATAAGCACAGGGGTTAGGATAAAGACCAGCTGCCACTAATCCTGCAAAATGAGCCATATCTACCAGCAAGAAAGCTCCTACTTTATCAGCAATCTCTCTAAAACGGGAAAAATCTATTATCCGGGGGTAAGCTGAAGCACCAGCTATAATAAGTTTAGGTTTAAATCTTCTGGCTAATTCTTCTACTTCTCCATAGTCAATCAACTCAGTCTGTCTATCTACCCCATAAGTAATCACCTTATAGAATTTCCCCGAAAAATTTAGAGGGTGGCCGTGGGAGAGATGGCCTCCGCAGGCTAAATCCATAGCCAAGATAGTATCTCCTACTTCTAATACAGAAAACATAACCGCCATATTAGCTTGAGTCCCCGAATGAGGCTGGACATTAGCATATTCAGCAGAAAAAAGAGATTTTGCTCTTTGTCGGGCTAAATCCTCTGCTTCATCTACAAATTTACACCCTCCATACCAGCGGGACTTAGGATAACCTTCAGCATACTTATTGGTCAAAGGAGAACTCTGAGCTTCTAAAATAGCCAAAGAAACTGCGTTCTCCGACGCTATCAACTCTAAAGTATTTTCCTGCCTTAAGATTTCCTTCTTTATTGCTGAGAAAATTTGGGGGTCTTTTTCTTTTAAATGCCTAAAGTCCATAAGCTTCCTCAATCTTTCTTATTTGATTAATTCTTCTCTGATGTCTTCCTCCTTCAAATTCGGTATTAAGCCAAACTCCCACTAATCTCTTGGCATAGTCAAAATTAACAAAATCTGCTCCTAATACTAAAACATTGGCATCGTTATGCAAACGAGAAAACTTAGCTGCCTTTATATTATAAACTAACCCTGCTCTTACTCCTTTAACTTTATTAAGGGCAATGCAAGAACCAATCCCGGTCTTACAGATAAATATTCCTCTCTGAGCTTTCTTAGAAGAAACAGCTTCTCCTACCTTGAGACAATATAAAGGATAATCGCAGGAAGCAAGAGAAAATGTCCCAAAATCTAATACTTCATAACCCCTTTTTTTAAGGTAGTTTACCAGCTCTATTTTTAATTCAAAACCACGATGGTCAGAACCTATAGCTATCTTCATTCTTTTACAGCCAGTTAATTATCTCCTCAATTGCTTCCTTGATAAGATAAAAAACCTCTTCAAAGTATTGAGATGGTCTTCCTATAGGGTCAGGGATATCATCTTGATAATCTTTCAAAAAATTACCCATCAAAAATATCCTGTTTATAGCTAAAGCTTCCATCCCAATTACAGTTTCTCTATGCCTCTTTTCCATTACTATAATTATATCTGAAGAACGAATTAAATGCTTATTTATCCTTTGAGAAGTGTGTTGAGAAACATTTATACCTTCTTTAAGGAGGAGCCCTACTACTTCTGAAGACGGGGGGATTCCTTCCGAAGCAGAAATTCCACAAGAAAGAACTTCTATCTTTTCAGCTAAAGAAGGCTTTTTCTTCTTAAGATAAAGCTTTAACAAATACTGAGCCATTATTGACCGGCAGGTATTGCCGGTACAGACAAAAAGTATTCTTTTAGAATCTAAAACCTTAGCAATTTCTTTCTCAGGAATAGCCCCTGACCTTAATATCTGAGGAGACCTTAAAGTTAAATCAACGATAGTTGAGGAGACTTTAAAAGAAGGAGGAAGAGAATCCACAATAAAATCTATCTGGCCATTAAATATTCTTTGAATTTCTTCTGAACTTACTGCTGGAGGCTCACCAGAAATGTTGGCTGAAGGCATAATCACCCGGCAAAGAGCCTCCTTTAAAATCAAAGAAGTTACCGGATGGCTCGGACACCTCAACCCAATATTTTGAGGTGAATCTTTTTGATAATAGATAATAGTCAAAGGGCCTGGCCAAAACTTCTCTATAAGCCTATAACCATAAGGAGGTAAAATATCTAAAAAGAAATCTACATCCTCAGGAGAAGCTATGTGGATAGTAGAGGGTTTATTTTTATCTCTTTTCTTAAGAAGATAAACTCTGTTGACAGCATCTTGCCTATCTAAATTAGCAGCTAAACCGTAAACGGTCTCAGTAGGCAAAGCGCCAATTTTACCCTCTCTTATCCAGGAAGCAACCTCTTTAACTAAGTTTAAATCAATATTCTTAGGGTCAATGTGGATTAATTGAGGCTTCACTTCTTCTTAAATTTCTTTTTAACTTTTTTAAGCAGGCCTTTTTCTCTCCTGCCAAAAAGAGCTAAAATTCTTAAAGCTAATACTACTGCATTAACTATTCCTGAGCCACCCACGGTAGTACAAGCCACTGGCACCCCTTTAGGCATCTGGAGAATAGAAAGTAAAGAATCTACACCTTTAAAAGCTTTGCTGTATAAAGGAACCCCAATCACCGGGATATCTACATAAGAAGAAACTACTCCTGGTAAGGCTGC
>Ga0180301_10000017_pt1 | contig 118608 bp, 115 predicted proteins | sample GuaBasSediGuay16_FD_121797 | JGI IMG/M metagenome (GOLD analysis project Ga0180301, IMG submission 121797) | Subseafloor sediment microbial communities from Guaymas Basin, Gulf of California, Mexico - Guay16, Core 4569-2, 12-15 cm | ecosystem: Environmental > Aquatic > Marine > Hydrothermal...
CTAAAGTGAACTAAAGTTGAAAGTGCCTAAAGTTAAGGAATGCGCTTTCAGCGCAACCTGTTTCTAAGACTGACCACGCCGAAGGCGTGCACATTAACTTTAGCTCACTTTAGCTCACTTTAGCTCACTTTTTGTTGAACATGGAAAAATTTTTCTGCCAGAAAAAACACGAACTTTAGAACTAAGGAACTAATACGTTTGAACAATAAGCTCTTTGCGATATCGGTCCAGTATGGTTACTTTGGAGACCATCCCCAGGAACTTGTTCCTGTGGACTACAGGCAGACTCTGTGAATGTGTTTGATCCATCAATTCCAGGACCTCTTTCATGTCGTCAAAGGGTGAAACATGCGGCACATTGGTATCCATGATTTCACCCAGAATCACGGCATCGTAAAGACCGGGATTGAAAAGATACGGGCGAACATCCTTAAGGCGGATCAAGCCCAGGAAATCCCCGGTTTTGGAGTCTTCCACCGGAAAATAATCCCGTGAAGCCTGTTCTATAACCGGGATCATATCCCTGAGACGCATGTTTTCGCGGACGACAATATAATCCTTTTCTATCAGCTCTGATATATTCAGGTCCGCCAACAGGCGGGCATCCGTTCGAGGTCGAAGCAGCTGCCCTTGGCTGACCAATTCTCTGTAGTAGAATGAAACAGGCTCCATGTAATGGCAAAGCGTTGCGGACACGGCAGATACCAGTATGAGGGGGAGGATCACTTCATAGCTGCCGGTGACTTCTACGATAAGGAAGATACCGGTTAAAGGGGCTTGTAAGGTGCCACTCATCACGCCTGCCATGCCTAACATAGCAAAAAAGCCTTCTTCAGCCCAGGGAACAGAAGGCCAAAAAAAAGCGAGACCACGCTGGTAGGCAAGGCCTCCAAGACTCCCGATAACCAGACAGGGTGCAAATATCCCGCCTGAGCCACCAGTTCCTATGGTTAGTGACGTGGCTACGATCTTGGCAACGGTTGCAAGGGCCACCAGCAGGAGGCCTGATTGATATTCGTTCTCTATGATGGTCCTGACCACATCGTAGCCTTCTCCAAGCACAGAAGGAAAAGACAGGCCCAACAGCCCGACACACGCCCCTCCAAGGGCGGCCCGAATCCAGTCATGGGCCACAAGATCACGAGACTTCTTTATGGTTCCATTTAAAAGCCGGGCAAATAGCACTGAGCTGAGTCCTGCCAGCAGGGCAATGCCCACAGAGGCCAGTATGTCTAACAGGGTGGCATTGAAACGGTGGTGGCTAAAAGGGATCTGGTTGCCTTGCATGAGGCGACTCACCTCAGTCCCAATGACCGATGCAATAGCGATGGGGATAAGATTGATTGTGGTCCACTCTCCTAAAATAACCTCCACGGAAAATACAATGCCGGCTATGGGGGCGTTGAAGATGGAAGAAATCGCGCTGGCTGCCCCGCAGCCTACAATGGTTACCCTTTGACGATCATTAAGAGCAAAAATCTTGGCCACATTTGAACCAATAGAGGCTCCACTCATGACAACCGGGGCTTCTGGCCCTGCTGACCCCCCACTGGCAATGGTCAGTGTGCTTGAGATGAGGCGCGAGAAACTGGAACGTAAACGTAACAGCCCTCCCCTTTTGGATACACTGTATATGACTTCTGGCACCCCATGGCCTGCCCCTTCCTTGACAATATGTCCGAGAAACAGAGAAGACAGAGCGGCACCGCATGCCGGCAGCACGAAGGCATACCAATGAATATGCAAAGGGCGTAAGATCTCGTGAAGCGTGAATAGCAATCGATTTAATGCGACCGCCGCAAGGCCGCCACAGGCTCCAACGAAGATGGCGATAGCGATCAAAAACAGACGCTCATCCATGTGCCAGATGGTCCGCAGAAAAAAAAGGCGTAGATGAGAGAACTTCATCTTAAAAGGCCACTCCTCGGTCTTGAAGGACGGTAGGCCATATCTATCCCGGTTTCCATCTCATCCACCATCGCAAAGAGGTCGCTTGCCGATGGCTTACCCCTTAAGAAGTCCACAAAGGAGCTGTTTCGAAGCAAATGGCTTAACTTGGCGAGGAGCCTGAGGTGAATCTTAGGGGAAGGGCTTAACATGAGGAATAGTACGAATACAGGGATGGCGTCGATCGCACCATAGTTGACGGGTGTATTCAGGAAACATGTGGTTATGCACGGCTCCAGAGGTGCATTCTCCAGGGGGGAACGCGGGTGGGGGATGGCCACCCCATTACCAATTCCTGTTGTGGATAGTTCCTCTCGCTCGATCAGTCTAACAAACAATTCATTGCGATCGATTGACGGGTCGAGTGGGGCAGCTTTTACCACAGCTTTAAGTACACGAGATACATCATTCCCGCCCACTCCATGTAAAACGCCTCCTTTTTTCATAGCCAAAAGGAGGCTACACGTTTGTGCTGAATTTCTACGCACAGGCTGACTCGATTCTGATGCAAAAACAATGTGGTGAGATTCGGCCCATCTCTTCAGATCCTTTTCAAGGAATACGTATCCGCCTTTACTTTTGTAAACGGGAATCTTGCCCTGGCGAATCCAGCGCTGTAGAGTACTTACAGGCAACTTAAGTAATCTTGATACTTCATCGATAGTAAGATTCATTTATTTTTAAATAATCTGGAATCATTTGGCGAGAGCCCATAGGTCTTTCATCGCCATCATAAGTTGATACACAAATGGCAACCGCGTCAAGGGAAAATTCTTCAACAGAAAGAATTCAGTTTGTTGAGAAGTGAGTTGACACTTTTTAGAAGCGTGATTATAGATTCTAAGAGAATGCTTTCAGGGTGGATGACCGTTATCTTTTACGGAGATTTTTTTCGGAATTAACTTGAATATTGAATACTGGAATACTCGTTACTCGTTGCTGGATGCTTGTTCGCCCATTTCACTTTTTTTAATCCGACACGAAGTGCATGTTTTGGCGAAGGCTTTACTTCGTGTCAAGCCGTCAGGCGCAACCTTGGGCCAAATTCGCATTCCAATGTGAAGTGAAGCCTGCGGCTAAATCCAAAATCTGAAATCTATTATAGGGGGAATTATGGGAAATTCGATAAGAACCGGAGTTTTTTTGGCAGCCCTGACCGTTCTTGTGATGATCATTGGCCGTTTGCTGGGTGGCACCCAGGGGATGGTCATCGCATTTTTTTTCGCGGTGATTATGAATTTTGGGAGCTACTGGTTCTCGGACAAGATTGTCCTGGGCATTTACCGGGCAAGACCGGTTTCCGAGACCGAGGCTCCGGAGTTGCATCGCATTGTCAGACAACTGTCTCGGCAGGCTGGCCTCCCCATGCCTAAGGTGTGTATCATGCCCTCTGAATCCCCAAATGCCTTTGCCACTGGCCGCAACCCCCAACATGCGGTAGTGGCGGTCACCCAGGGGATTCTGCGGCTATTGAACGAAGACGAGCTAAAGGGTGTGATCGCCCACGAGTTGGCCCATGTGAAGCATCGGGATATCCTTATTGGTTCCATTGCGGCTACCCTGGCCGGTGCGATTATGATGATCGCCAACATGGCGCGCTGGGCGGCCCTGTTTGGTGGCTTTGGAGGCCGGGATGAGGACGACGGCGACGGGGGAATGATCGGCCTTATTGCCATGTCTATTTTGGCGCCCATAGCGGCCATGCTGATCCAGATGGCCATTTCCCGATCCAGGGAATATGCGGCCGATGCAGCAGGCGCCTCCTTTGCAGGAAGTCCTTACGGCCTGGCGAGCGCCTTGCAAAAGATATCTTCAGCCTCACGGCAGATACCCATGAAAGCCGAGCCGGCCACAGCGCACATGTTCATCATGAGTCCCTTATCCGGACGGAGCCTCATGAACCTTTTTAGCACCCACCCGCCAGTTGAAGAACGTATCCGCAGGCTGACGGATATGAGGTAAAATCAGTATGCAGGCGACATACATACGGCGGGCATTTGTGCCCGCCCATCATCCCACCACCCTACCCACTATTGAGCCGTGATAAGAAAATCAACGCCACAACAGCAGTTGATCGCAAGTTTCGTTCTTTTGATCCTTGTCGGCTCCGTTGTCCTGGTGATGCCCGGCATGACAACAAATGGCCGGATATCCTACATAGATGCCCTCTTTACGTCCACATCTGCGGTGTGTGTCACAGGGCTCGTTGTTAAGGACACAGGGGCCGATTTTACAAGACTTGGCCAATGGGTCCTCCTGGCATTGATTCAACTGGGAGGGCTCGGGATCATGACCGTCTCAACAATCTTTCTCCTCATGCTGGGCAAACAACCCTCGCTGAGTCAGGATACTGTGCTTCAGGGCAGTTTTACCCACTCCCCCATGAAGAACCTCCATACCCTGATCCTGTCGATCGTGGTATTGACATTGGTGGTAGAGTTTGTGGGTACGGCATGCTACTTTTTGTACTGGGTTCATGAATTTCCTGTTAATGAAGCCATATTCCTTTCCTTGTTCCACGCGGTTTCTGCCTTTTGTAATGCAGGATTCTGCCTCTTTCCAGACGGTTTCACAAGATATCAAGGTCATGTCCTCATCAATCTCAACACGATTTTCTTGATCGTTATCGGAGGCATGGGATTTGTGGTCCTTCTTGAACTGTACGAACGTTATAGCCAGAATAGGGGAAAAGATGGGCGACTAAGAAAGCCTTTTTCTCTGCATGCCAAGCTTACGCTTTTAGCCACATTGATCTTAATCGTGGCAGGGGCTGTGTTCTTCTTCATAGTCGAATACAATGATATCCTGAGAGGCATGAAGCTTTCTGACAGGATTCTCATATCTGTCTTTCAATCGATTACTGCAAGGACCGCTGGCTTTAACACGGTTGATTTTAGCCTGCTGTCAAACTCGACCCTCTTTTTCTTTATTATCCTCATGTTCATAGGGGCTTCTCCCGGCTCCTGCGGGGGTGGGATTAAGACCACAACAGCAGCGGTTTTCTTCGCAATTGTCCGATCCCGACTGAGGGGAGAAATGCATACTATGATTATGAATCGGACCATTCCCAAGGAGGCCGTAGCAAGGACGGTCTCGGTCGTCATATCCTCCGGGTTAGTGATTACGGTCATGGTGGTTATTCTCCTGGTTACCCAGCTTGGAGGCACTTCTCATGTGGAAAGCCGGGGGATGTTTCTCGAGTATCTTTTTGAGGCGGTGTCGGCCTTTGGCACGGTGGGGCTCTCTATGGGCAAGACCTCGGGCCTGAATCCCCTCGGAAAATTGGTGATCATCGTGCTGATGTTTGTTGGGCGGCTCGGACCGCTGACGCTCGCATTTTCCATCCGTCCGAGAGAATTAGCCCTGCAGTTGAAGTACAGTGAAGAAAATGTTATGATTGGTTGAAAAATGTCGGCCAAATCGGTCAGGTGTGCAACATGAAGATAGCTGTGATAGGGCTGGGCAACTTCGGGATGAACGTTGCCAAGGAATTGTATGACCGCGGACACGACGTGTTGGTTGTTGACGAGAGACACGATCCCGTTCAAAAGAGTCAGGAGTTTTCCTCAAAGTCGGTTGTTGCTGACTGCACTGAAAAAGAGGTGTTGGCAAATCTCGGGCTCTCAGCGGTTGACACCGCTATTATTAGCATGGGGACCAATCTCTCGAAAAGCATCCTGGCGACCATGTATCTTAAAGAACTTGGGGTAAAGCATATCATCGTTAAGGCCATCAATGATGACCACAAGAAGATCCTGGAAAAGGTGGGAGCCACCCAGATCGTATTCCCTGAAAAGGAGATGGCCGTCAAATTGGCACGAAGCATTACCACGCCCAATGTCCTTGACTATCTTCCCCTAACGAATGCTTTTTCGATCATGGAGATTATTCCGCCCAAGGACTTTGTAGGAAAGTCCCTGCTCGATCTTGATTTGAGAAAAAAATATCATATTCAGATTATCGGCATAAAAGACACTTTGGAAGACGTGATCAGTATGGTCATTTCTCCCAGCCGGCCCATCAAAGCAACTGATAGGCTTATTATCCTTGGCAAACAGGAAGACCTGGAAAAGATAAAAGGACTCAACGGCCCGTAGAGGCGACCTTGTTTTCAGATAACAAGTTGTTAAGGCGTGAAAAAGCCCGACCTGTTACCAGGTCGGGCTTTTTTGCCTGTAAGCTTGTTCTGCCGAGAGCTTCTAGCTTGGCTTGAAAACCATAAGCCACACCTGGCAGATGAGAATGCTTATGATCATGTATGGGAAGGCTGTTTTCATGAACCCGCCAAATGATATCTTGTAGCCCTTGGACTCGGCAATACCCATGGTGACCACGTTGGCTGATGCGCCGATGATGGTGCCGTTGCCGCCGAAACAGGCACCCAGGGCCAGGGCCCACCAGAGGGTGTTCTCAGAGCCCGGGATGACCTTGGAGAGATAGGCCACAATAGGCAGCATGGTGGCTGTAAAGGGGATATTGTCCACAAAGGCCGACATGATGGCTGCGACCCACAGAATCAAGGTCATGGACAAGAGATAACTCCCGCCTGAAACATCCAGGATCCAGTCGGCAATCACAGCAAGGAGTCCGGCCTCCTCTACCGCACCAACCAGCACGAACAGGAAGATAAAGAACATGAGGGTGGGCCACTCAATATCCTTTTCGATCAGGTGGAGCATATCTACCTTCTTGGTGACAACGCCTACAGTGAAAAGGATGCTGGCGCCAGTCAGGGCTGCGACACTCACCTCCATGTGCCAGTAACCGTGGGAAAGGAAGAGGAAGATGGCAAAACCTAAAATAATCAGGCCGTAGGTGAGAAGGGTCGGGTCGTAAATCTTGTATTTTTCCTTCAGCTCTGCCGTAAACTTATCTACGTTGGTCACCGAGGCCTGAGCCTTCCTGTAATCTTTACCCCACACCAGCCTTGTATAAATGAACATGGCAACCATGGCGACCACGCAGATCAGGGCCAGGGCGACGACAAAGTCCATGAATGTGAGGCCTGCATAGGAACCGATCATGATATTGGGAGGATCGCCAATCAGGGTGGCAGTGCCTCCCACGTTGGAGGCCAGGACCAGTGGGATCAGCAAGTAGAGGGGATTAAGATTAACCGATATGCATATCTCAATGGCCACACCTGTGAGCAGCAGCATGGTGGTCACATTATCCAGAAAGGCTGAAGAAACTGCTGTGAAGATCATCAAGATGACCGTGAGGAGAAAGACTCTCCCCTTCGCCATTTTATAAGAAATATAGGCGCACCACTGAAACACGCCTGTATTCTTCAATACACCCACAATGATCATCATCCCCATCAAAAGAAAGATCACATTCATGTCGATGGAGGCGATCGCGCGCTCAAAGGAGAAGATGCGCCACTCTGGATTGATCGTACCAATGGTGTAAGAGATACACATCATGATGGCTGCACCCAGCAGGGCTGCAATGGTACGATGCAAGAGCTCGAAGGCGATCAAGACATAGGCAATAATAAAGACAAGGGTTGAGATCCAGAAGGCCGCGCCCTGCACCCGTGGCAGGGTAATGTCTTCGGTAATATAGAAATGGTCCCCTTTTTGGGCAAAGTCTGACCCTTTAAAGGTGACCTTTTCTGTCTTAAAGCTGGTCTTCTTGGCCTCTACGACAAAAGTGGCGTCCGGTATAGACCCCCTTTCCACCTTGAATCGAGACACATATTTTCCGTTGTGAGCCGTGTGGACGTAGTCCACCTCTTTCCCGTTTTCATATATGGTGACGTGGCATTCCCCTATTGGTTCCTTATGGGTATCATATATGATACCTGCAATATTGACAGTATCGCCTTCTTTCAATTCGTCATGTTTGGGCTTGTGAGCGGCCCCGTGACCACCCGCAAAGGCAAACGTTGCTGCAAAGGCCAACACAACCATTACCGTAACAGCCATTAGAGATTTTTGTGTGCGCATGAAACGATCCTCCTCCCTTGTTTTCCCGTATTCATCCTTTCTGCCTTAAGACTTACCCGGGGAAACGTGAATTTTTTCCAAAGAAAGAATGAACCAAAAGTGCCTCGGCCTGTTAGCACAAAGGGGCTTTCCGGTCAATCTTTTTTTGAGAGAAGTTCACACACTTTGACAACGACACAGTTCGAGACACACCCAAGCCTTTTTGCAACAGCTTGTTTTCAGGCTGCTGCCCAAATCGCCGTCCACTTGGCATGAGGAGAGCAGACCCCAAAAGAGGGCTGAGACCTGGAAATGCACAAGCGAGCGCATCCCCCGTAGCAAGCTGCAGGGAGCTTCAATTGTCGTGTTTTTGCAACAGCTTGTTTTTATTTGACATGATCGCTGATGGATGATAAAAATTACCGATTATGCATTTTTTTGAGAGTCGTTAAGATGGAGGCTCAAACCTTTTTTATCCGCTCTGTGATGGTCCAAAATGTCATCATGGGGATTATCGTGGCAATCATTGTGGGGCTCCTGATCCGTACTATCTGGGAAAAGAAGCTCAACCATGTGATCCTTGTGGTTATTTGGGGATTGTTTGCCTTATGGTTTTTTAATGGCCCTTTGTGGGGGTTTAGTGCCGTGACAGTAAGTCCAGAGGGCCTGAAAGTGCATTATGGCTTCTTATCGGTGTTCCAGAACACGATTTTGCCTGTTGATACGCACTGGAAAATCCGGAGGTACCTGGGTGGCATCAGAAAGCTAAAAAAGCTCTACTTTTTCCAACTGTCTACTCGCCAGAGTTTGAAAGTTCGAGGAAGGGACAAGCTTGAAGTTTTGAAGGCCCTTGGCGCGGCCATTGACCGCATCAATGGAAGACCTATGGGCACGATAGAAGAACGCCCCGTAAACATGTAGGCAGCTATGAAAATTCACGAATACCAGGCCAAGGAGATCTTTTCCCAATTTTCAATTCCTGTTCCCCGCGGCTCAGTGGTCCGTGATGCTGAAGAGGCAAGGAAAATCGCTGACCAGATCGGCGGTGAGCAGTGGGTCGTTAAAGCCCAAATCCATGCTGGCGGCCGCGGCAAAGGCGGGGGGGTGCGTGTGGCCGATACGCCAGAGGCTGTGGCTGAGATAGCCAAAGAGATGCTCGGCATGACCCTGGTAACCCCTCAGACGGGTCCCCAGGGAAAGCGAGTGACCAAGGTACTGGTGGAAGAGGGGGTTTCGGTTAAACAGGAATTTTACGTAGGGGCAGCCGTTGATCGCGCAAACCAATGCCCGGTCATGATTGCCAGTTCTGAGGGCGGCATGGGGATTGAGGCGTTGGCCGCGAGCCATCCCGACCGGATTGTTAGAGAGTGGATCGATGTGGGTCTCGGGCTTCCAGCCTTTCAGGCCAGAAATCTCGTGTTTGGCATGGGGATAAACCCGGGCCTTATGCGGGCCGGTACAGGGATTTTCACCCAGCTTTACAGGCTTTTTGATTCTTTTGATTGCACACTGGTGGAGATCAACCCTTTGGTCGTGACCGAGGACAATCAGCTTCTTGCCCTGGATGCCAAGATAGAGTTTGATGACAATGCCCTGTTTCGGCATAAGGAATTCTTAGAACTCAAAGATACCGACGCGCAGGATCCATTGGAGGTTGAGGCTTCACAGCATCGGCTGAACTACATCCGTCTTGAGGGGGATGTTGGGATCATGGTCAATGGGGCAGGGCTTGCCATGGCCACTATGGACCTGATCAAGCAGGCCGGGGCCAGGCCGGCCAATTTTCTGGATGTGGGGGGCGGGGCCACCACAGAGATGGTTACCAAAGGTTTTGAAATCATATTGCAGGACAAAAATGTTCGGGGGATCTTGATCAACATATTTGGCGGGATCCTTCGATGTGACGTACTGGCTAAAGGGGTGGTGGAGGCAGCCAAAAAGGTGGCGATCAAAGTACCTGTGGTCGTGCGTCTGGACGGCACCAATGTGGAGGAGGGTCGTGATATCCTGGCCCAATCCGGCCTTGATTTTATGGTGGCTGCCAGCATGGCCGATGCGGCAGAGAAGGTGAGGGGGCTTGAGGTATCGTGAATACGATGTCATTAGTCATTGGTCATTGGTCATTTGGCCGATGCCGGATGCCTGATGTCTGAAGCTCCAAGGCCAGATGCCTCTTATCACTGATCATTTCAAGACAGAACCTCCAACCAATGACAAATGACAAGTGACAAATGACCAATGACAAGTGACCAATGACAAGTGACCAATGACAAGTGACCAATGACAAGTGACCAATGACGGAACAGACATGAGTATACTAATTGACAAGAACACCCGCCTGCTGGTCCAGGGGATCACCGGCAGGGAAGGGAGTTTTCATACCCGGCAGTGTGTGGCCTACGGCACCAATGTTGTGGCAGGGGTAACCCCTGGTAAGGGGGGACAAACCCTGGACGATATCCCGGTCTTTAACACCATTCATGAGACGGTTGAGAGCACGGGTGCCAACGCCAGCCTTATTTTTGTGCCGTCTCCTTTTGCGGCAGACGCGATCATGGAATCTGCTGCAGCGGGGATCCCGTTGACCATCTGCATTACCGAGGGGATTCCCATAAAAGACATGTTGAAGGTGGTTCCCTTTTTGAAACGTCACAATGTCCGCCTCATCGGTCCAAACTGCCCCGGGGTGATTTCACCAGGTCGTTGCAAGGCTGGCATCATGCCCGGCCATATCCATAAAGAGGGCTCAATTGGTGTGATATCAAGGAGCGGCACGCTCACCTACGAGGTGGTGCACCAGCTAACCCAGAGCGGCCTGGGGCAGAGCACCTGCATTGGGATTGGGGGCGATCCGATTATCGGTTCGTCCTTTGTGGACATCCTGAAGCTTTTTGATAAGGACCCGGAAACGCGCGGTGTGGTGCTCATTGGAGAAATTGGGGGCAGCGACGAGGAGGCCGCTGCTGAGTATATCAAGGATCATTTCAACAAACCTGTGCTTGGATTTGTTGCCGGCCTTACCGCCCCGCCAGGGAAGCGTATGGGACATGCGGGTGCGATCATATCAGGGGCTGGGGGAACGGCAGGAGAAAAGATAGCTGCCATGCGCGAGGCGGGCATTCACATGGTGGAACGCTTAGGTGAACTGGGCAGGGCAGCGCGCGATCTATTTGGTGAGATAATTAGTTGAAAACTTTTTCTTTGACATCCCACCAAAAATGCAGTAATTACAACTCTTATAGGGTCTTCCCTGCCCATATACTACCAACCGAAAGGGTTTATCATGATCGAAATTAGAGTTCATGGTCGAGGCGGCCAGGGGGCGGTGACCTCCACGGAGTTGATGGCCCTGGCAGCCATCAATGAGGGCAAGTATGCCCAGGCCTTCCCCAGTTTTGGTCCTGAACGACGTGGGGCACCGGTGATGGCCTTTGTACGCATTGGCGATGCCCCTATTCGGACCCGCGAGCGGGTCTACACACCTGATATTGTGGTGGTCCTTGATCCTACAATCCTAAAGATCGTGGATGTGACGGCTGGGCTTAAGAAAAACGGAATGGTCATTTTGAATACCTCCAAGGATGAAGGGGAGGTGCGCAAAGCCTTTGGTATCAAAGCAAAGATGGCCCTCGTGGATGCCACGGGCATTGCCATAAAACACCTGGGCCGCCCCATTACCAATACCACGATGTTAGGCGCCCTCATAAAGGCTACAGGTGTGATTGATATCAAGTCTATGGAGACACCGCTCAAAGCACGTTTTGGCCGGATTGCCGAAAAGAACCTTAACGCCATGAATGAAGCCTATCACCAGGTTCAATAGAGCGCTCAGGGGCTTCGCTCAAAATGGGCGTATTGGCGTGATGGGTATAAATAGTTGAGTGGTTGAGCATGGTAAAAGATAACCACTCAACCAGCGAGCAAAGACAAAGGAGTGAAGACATTGGCGAAGGTAGATGCAGTCACAGGATGGAGAAACCTGGAGATCGGGTGTGCCATTACAGAGCCCGGCAGTTCAAGGAAACTTAGAACCGGCGACTGGCGCAGCCAGAGACCGGTTATAGATCGCGACAAGTGCATCAAGTGCGGTCTTTGCTGGATCTACTGCCCGGACATGGTTTACTCACCTACCAGGAGTGGCTATTTCAAGTGGAACGAGAATTACTGCAAGGGGTGCGGCATCTGTGCTCATGAATGTCCGAAGGATGCCATTGCCATGGTTATGGAAGGAGAGTAGTTATGCCGAGGAAGGTGGGAATCGAGGTCTCATTGGCTGCGAGCGAGGCGGCCTGTGCGGCAGATGTCGATGTGATAGCGGCCTACCCAGTTACGCCTCAAACGCACATTGTGGAGCATTTGTCTGAACTGGTGGCAGACGGCGAATTGGATGCTGAGTTTATTCCTGTGGAATCCGAGCATTCTGCCATGAGCGCATGTATCGGGGCAGCGGCAGCAGGAGCGCGCACCTTTACGGCAACCAGCGCGCCGGGCCTTGCCCTCATGCATGAGATATTATTTATTGCTCCTTCATTGCGTACCCCGATTGTGATGGTCGTGGCTAACCGTGCCCTATCCGGGCCCATTAGCATATGGAATGATCACAGTGACATCATGGCCGAGCGAGACTGTGGATGGATACAGACCTTTGCCGAAAATGGCCAGGAAGTCTTTGACCTGATTATCCATGCCTTCAGGGTGGCCGAAGACCCTGAGGTTTTACTTCCAGTAATCGTGAATATGGATGGGTTTACGCTCAGCCACGTGATTGAGCCGATTGAGTTGTTAAGCGCTTCAGAGGTGAGTCAATACCTAAAACCGTACAAGCCGCAAATGGTACTCGACCCCAAAGCGCCCATTACTATGGGACCGGTCGGGGTGCCAGAAGTCTATACCGAGGCCAGACAGCAGGCCGAATCGGTCCTGAATGGTTCTAAGAAGGTCATTGTAAAGGCCTGGAAGGAGTTTGCAAAACAGTACGGACGTTCCTACAAACCGATTGAGACTTACCGAACAAAAGGTGCTGAAGTCATTTTGATGACAATGGGTTCTGTGACGGAGACGGCCATGACAGCTGTGGATAGGATGCGCGAAAAGGGCATTCCTGTTGGTCTGATGCGATTTCGTCTCTGGCGGCCGTTCCCCCTTGAAGAATTCAGAAGGGCTGTAAAGGGGATAAAAACGCTGGCTGTTGTGGATAGGGCTATTTCGTTTGGTGCCCAGGGTGGTCCTGTTTGTTCGAAAGTCAAGTCTGCCCTGTACGGGGCACCTGACCAGCCACAGGTCTTTGGATTTATTTCAGGTCTTGGCGGGCGGGATATTACTGTGGCCATGTTTGAGGAGATGGTCAAAAAGGCCATTCGATATGCCGAAAAGGGCAAAGGCCCCATGTACGAACTGATTGGAGTGAGGGAAAGATAATGGACGCTGCGCTGAAAAATTTTAAGAAGTTTACCCCAAAATCCTTGCCAAAGGTGGAAGCCCTGGCCCAAGGCCACCGTGCCTGCCAGGGGTGCGGGGAGGTGCTTGCCCTTCGCATGGCACTCAAGGCCATGGGCAAGAATATGATCGTAGCAAGCGCTACCGGATGTATGGAGATCATCACGTCTCCCTATCCCCAGACCGCCTGGGAGGTGCCGTGGATTCACGTGGCTTTTGAAAATGCGGCAGCCGTGGCCTCTGGGATTGAGGCGGGTCGAAAGGCCCTGATGCGAAAGGGGAGGCTACCGAAGCAACGGACCACCATCGTTGCCATGGCAGGGGACGGCGGCACGGCCGACATCGGAATCCAGGCCCTGTCTGGTGCCCTGGAACGGGGACACGATTTTGTCTATATCTGCCTCGACAATGAAGCTTACATGAATACAGGTATCCAGAGGTCAAGCGCCACCCCTTATGGTGCCATGACCACGACATCCCCTCCGGGAAAGTTGAGTATTGGACAGCACACCTGGAAAAAAAATCTGCCAGCCATCGCGGCCGCTCATGGGATCCCCTATGTGGCCACAGCCTCACCGGCTTATTATCTGGACCTGATGAACAAGGCCAAAAAGGCGGCCATGATCAAAGGCCCGGCCTACCTGCACATATATTCTCCCTGCCCCACAGGCTGGCGTCTTGCTCCAGAGCGAGCCGTTGAAATCAGCCGGTTGGCCGTGCAAACCAATATCTTTCCATTGTATGAAGTCATGGATGGACAGTATATCTTAACCAAGAAGATCAAAAAGCCGAAACCTGTGGAGGTGTACTTGAAACTCCAGGGACGATTCCGTCACTTGGACAAGAAGACTATCAAGGAAATCCAGGACAGGGTTGACCGGGAATATGAGATCCTTGTTCAGAAGGCGGCATCCACAGACGCAGAAGAAGCTGATCGTTCGGCGGCTAAGGAAAGTCGCTGAAAGAATGGTCGCCTGAAGACAATTATAATTATAGAGACGTCCATCATGTCACTGCCATAAAACTCCACCCTTTGGCCTGCATACTTTATTGAGGCGTTTTCCGAATTTTCGTGATGTCGCATCTTTCAGAAAAAACAGCTTCCTAAATTTCAAGCATAGGACTTCGTTTGCCAAACACGCAGTGAATTGATCCACGCCAGGGCACGCATGTGTGCTGAAATTTTTTCTTGCTTCCCTTGAAATGGCATATCTTGTGCATTATTTTATATGGCGGAAGTCTGGGGACGGTGGCGAATGCAAGTCTCACCGCACTTATACTTATACAAAATATTGGGATGAGACCACGACCCCGACTCCGGATTTCCTCCTTCTTAATCCTACCAACAACAGGCAACCTTTCGAAAATCCTTGCAAAAACGTATTTCCGAGAAGACGGGCATCGTGGACTTCCCCAATGAAACATGACCCTTTATCTGAAGAATTCATAAGCCAAATACCAAGATCCCATTTCTTGTATAGAGGGGCGTAAATGCCCACGGCCCCTCGCAAGGCGAGGCGCACGCAAAACTACTTGACCAAACAAGGTGCCTGTGATTAAATTCTCACCATCAAAGACCAGGCCGACTGCCGGGAATCTCCAGCTGAGTTAATTTGGACCTATGATGCCGCACTTCCTCGATTGGCATTGTCGCCAACCGAGGACCTGCACTACCCGATTGCGGAATGAAGTGGCGCTAAGTTCTGTTTCAATATGAAGTACACTCTCACCTTCGAGCCGGACAAGACAACCATTCGCGTTGACAAGGGGACCAACCTGTTAGAGGCGGCCCTTGCAGCCGGTGTGCATATCAATGCCTCGTGCGGTGGGCAGGGTGTTTGCGGCAAGTGCCGTGTGATCATAGAAGCAGGGGAGGTTGAAAGCGAAAAGACCGAACATATCAGTGAGGCGGAATACGCGCAGGGATATCGGCAGGCGTGTAGAACCTCTGTTCTTTCAAACTGTACTGTGCGAATTCCTCTTGAGTCAAGGGGCCTCAAAGGGGTTGTGGCGCAGAAACTCGATATGGGAAGGGCGGAGCGTAAGATTTCTACCCTTGAGACAAAACCTTTGGCTGAAGGCTGGGCGTTTGAACCCATGACGATCAAGGTGCCCGTCCAACTTACACCGCCCACGTTGCAGGATAATGTTAGCGACCTGACACGCCTTTTTACAGGACTAAGAAAACAGCATCACATTGAAAATATTTCTGTAGATGTTCGATGTCTCAAAACCATGCCAGAGCGCCTCAGGGCCGGTGATTGGTCTGTTACAGCCACGCTGATGGCCATCCCGGAACCAGAGACGATTTCATTTCTGGAACAAAAATTTTCAATGTTGAAACTTGTCCGCTTAGAGCCTGGTGATACCTCTGGCCAGAATCTGGCTATTGCTTTGGATGTTGGAACAACAACCATATGCGCTCAACTTGTTGATCTTAAAACAGGGACAGTTCTATCGGAAAGGGCTGAATATAATAGACAGGCTGAATACGGCGACGATGTCATTACCCGAATTGTATACGCACAAAAGCCCGAAGGGAAAAAAAAGTTGCAATCTTTGGTTCTATCCTCCATCAATCAGGTGATTGATGAGCTTTTGGAACAGACTGGAGGCTCAAAAAAGAGCATCTCATGCATTGCTGCGGCCGGCAATACCACGATGACACATCTCCTGCTGGGCTTGGAAACACGCTACATCAGGGAGACGCCATATGTGCCAGCGGCCAATTTTATGCCACTGGTTTCGGCATCAGATGTGGGCATTGATGTGCCTGATTGTGTAAAGCTCTATAGTTTTCCTGCAGTAGCCAGTTATGTTGGAGGGGATATTGTCTCTGGCATACTAGGTTCGGGTGTCTTTCAAAACAAAGATCTCACCCTTTATATGGACATTGGCACCAACGGAGAGATCGTCCTCGGGAACCGTGATTGGCTGGCCTGTGCGGCATGTTCCATGGGGCCTGCTTTTGAAGGGGGGGGGATAAAGCACGGCATGCGTGCTGACTTGGGAGCTATCGAGGGGTTCCACATCAACCCAGTGACCCTGGAACCCATGATCATCACGGTCGGCAGGAAAAGACCACGAGGGATTTGTGGGTCCGGCCTGATTAGTATCTTGGCTGAACTCCTTTGTGCGTGTGTGATCGACCGCGGCGGAAAATTTGTTCAGAACCTGTCTTCTGACCGAATACGACCTGGGCCGTTCGGATATGAATATGTGCTGGTTTGGGCACAAGATTCTGCCATCGGCCAGGATATCGTGATCACCGAGGTTGATATTGAGAACCTGATTCGTGCCAAGGGGGCTCTTTTTGCCGGATGTTTGACGCTACTTGAAAGCTTCGAACTCTCGTTCCAGGACCTGGATCGCGTGATCATCGCAGGCGCCTTTGGTCGATACATCAACATCGAAAAGGGAAAACAGATTGGACTCTTTCCGGATATCCCTTTGGAAAAATTTCATTTTCTGGGGAATGGATCCCTCCTGGGATCCCGTTTGGTTTGCTTGTCCAGAGGGATGTTACGTGAGGTAGAACAGATTGCCAGAATGATGACGAATATTGAGCTGAGCGACAATTCTTCCTTTATGGACAAATACATGGCAGCCCTTTTTCTTCCACATACAGAGACCCGCCTCTTTTCGAACGTGACGGACTACCTTGATGCGGCGTGTGAAATGATCTGGAATGAGAGGAAGGGTCAATGTCCATGATGATTGCCATGGCTGGCAAGGGTGGGACCGGCAAGACCACGATTGCAGGTCTTCTCATCCGGTTTCTTCTAAAAAAAGGGATGGTGCCAATCCTTGCCGTGGATGCCGATTCCAATGCGAATTTAAATGAGGTGCTGGGACTCAAGGTAGAGATGACGCTGGGCGAAGCCAGGGAGGGGATCAAGGATGGGGTGCCCCCAGGTATGACCAGGGATCTCTACATGGAGTATAAGGTCCAGGCGTCCTTGGTAGAGAGCCAGGGGTATGACCTTATCGTCATGGGTCGGCCTGAAGGCCCGGGCTGTTATTGCCATGCCAACACGCTGCTATCCCGGTACATGGACCGATTGTGTGGAAATTACCGGGTCGTGGTCATGGACAATGAGGCCGGGATGGAGCATATCAGTCGTCTGGTCGCCCGTCAGGCGGATATTCTGCTGATTGTGTCCGACCCCACCCAACGTGGACTACTGGCGGCCGTGCGGATTCGTGATCTGGCCAGGGAACTTCGTCTTAATATCAAAAAAGACTATGTGATTATCAACCGGGTCAATCAGGAGCTACCTCTAACTGCCAAGGATGCGATAGAAGCGGCTGGGTTAAATCTGGCTGGATGGGTACCAGAGGACGAGCTGATTACCCAGTACGACACCGAGGGGCGGCCGACAGTGGACTTGCCGGATGATGCCAAGTCGGTGCAGGCGCTGAATGAGATTTTTGAGAACATCATATCGATTGACGATTATTGATTGATTGTTGAGAAGTGAGCTAAAGTGCCTAAAATGCCTAAAGTGAGCTAAAGTTGAGGACTCAAAGAAACCTTATTACTTACTTTGTTCTTTTAACTTTAGGCACTTTAGCTCACTTTAGCTCATTTTAGGCACTCTGTAATTGACGTGCTTCGGGAACTTTCCATCAGGAATTTTGCCATCATCAACGACCTTTCGGTGACCTTCCAGGAAGGCCTCACCATGTTGACCGGAGAGACAGGTGCTGGTAAATCGATTATTATCAATGCGGTAAACCTGCTTTTGGGGAGCAGGGCCTCACCCGATTTGATCCGGACTTCAGAAGACACCGCTGAGCTTGAAGCCTTGTTTGAGGTCCCGCCTGATAGCCAGGCAGGCATGGTTGCACGGGCGCAGGGGTTTGATGTGTCAGAGGGGCTGTTGGTCCGGCGCATCATCCAAAGGAACAGCCGACACAGGATCTATATTAATGGCCGTCTGGCCACCGTACAGATGCTGTCAGCGATCAACGAGCATCTTGCCAGTATTTCTGGTCAGCATGCCCACCAGAGCTTATTGAAACCAGAACAGCACCTTTTGGTGATCGACCAGTTTGGAGACCTGATCGAGCTGCGTGGCCGCGTCTCGGCGTGCTATCAACAGATGCTTCCGTTGCTCAGGAAATTGGCCGACTTAAAGCGTCAACACATCCAGCAAGCCGAGCACCGAGAACTTCTTGAGTTTCAATGTCGTGAGATCCAGCAGGCGCAGGTAGCTCCGGAAGAAGACAGAAAACTGGAGCAGGAACGCCAGCGCCTGAAGCACGCCGAGCGGCTATATGAAACCGTGGGCAAGTGTGTGGACCGCCTCTATGGAGCTGAAGGGGCCGTGGTTGAATACGTGACCGAGGTCGGAAGGGAGCTTCAAGCACTCAGCAGCATTGATTCCTCCCTGTCCGTTGTGGCAGAAAGGGTGCAGGAAGCTTCTTTTCAGTTGGAAGACATTGCCAATGATCTGCGTAGCTATCTTCACAGCGTTGTCTTTGATAGCGATCGACTGGAAACCATAGAAACGCGACTCGATGTGCTCCAAAGACTGAAGCGAAAGTACGACGGGTCTCTTGAATCGGTGCTGGCCCACGGCAAGGCGGCTGAACAGGAGCTAAAACGTATATCGTTTTTGCCAGAGCAAATCGCTGAAACAGAGGAAAAGCTTGACCAGTTGTATAAAAAACTCTGCAAGCTGTGCCATGAACTATCTGAGAAGAGGCGGGAAGCGGCCGAACGACTCTCCGAAAGGGTTCAGCAAGAGTTGGCCTCTCTGGGGATGTCAGGCACCCGGTTTGAGGTCAAGTTTAAACCCAGTCCGGTTGATGAGGGTGCAGATCCTTATCTTGTGTTGGATAACAGCGGTATAGAGGCCACGGGTATCGACCGTGTTGATTTCCTGATTGCCCCAAATGTGGGTGAAGATTTGAGACCACTTGCCCAGATCGCTTCGGGCGGTGAACTTTCCCGGATTATCCTTGCGCTGAAAGCGATTTTGGCGACCAAGGGGTCCGTGGAGACCCTAATCTTTGATGAAGTGGACGCAGGCATCGGCGGGGGCGTGGCTGAGGTCGTAGGCCGGAAGCTACAGGTCCTGGCCCGTTATCATCAGGTAATCTGCATCACACATCTTCCGCAGATTGCTCAGTTTGGAAAGCATCATTTCAAGATTGCAAAGAGGGTTTACAGGGGACGCACCCGGACCACGATGACGCCCTTACACGGAGAGAAGCGTGTGAAAGAGATGGCTCGTATGCTGGGCGGGGTAAAGATCACCAAGAAAACCTTGGATCACGCCCGGGAAATGATGGCGGGCCGGGGGAATCGTGAACCGTGAATCGTGAATCGTGAACCGGAATGTGGAAACTCGATGTTCGATGCCGGATGCCCGATGCCTCTTGTCACTGGTCATTCAAGACACGACCCGCAACGAATGACGAATGACAAGTGACTAATGACGAATAACGAATAACGAATAACGAATGACGAAAATGGATAAGCATATCTTGGTAGGAATCGATGGTTCGCCTGCGAGCATGGCTGCGGTGAAATATCTCGGGTCGGTCTTTGGGAAAAGCAAGCGTGTGGTGGTGGACCTGCTCCATATCCTTCCTGACATCCCACCCCTTTTTCTGGAACCAGGGGAAAGCATGGCCGAGTTGTTACAGCTCCAAGATTTCAGTGTGCAGGTGGAAAAGGAGAATCGAAAAAAAGCTGCCTTGATCATGGATGAGGCCAAGCAGATTTTGACCAGGGCCGGTATGGACCCCACAAATATTCGGCCCTTGATAAGAGATCGCTCAGGTGGTGTGGCTCGTGATATCCTTGAGCTCGAAGACAAGGGGGTCTATGATGCAATTGTGCTTGGACGACACGGCATGAGTCGTTTGGAAGAGTTTTTCATGGGGAGTGTGACGCACAAGGTGCTCCAGCATACCAAGGGCTTGCCGCTGTGCATGGTGGATGGTGAAGTTGATTCGCCAAAGCTTTTGGTACCGGTTGACGGCTCCCCGAATTCAAAGCGCGTTCTGGACAAGGTTGCATGGCTCCTGGCTGAGGCAGGTCCCATGGAGGTGACCATCTTACATGTGGTGACCCCGCTGATTCTAAAAGAGATGACTTTGATGTGGACAGAACTGGCTTACGTCGAGTCGAGCATTGAGCAAAGGGTGATAAGCGATGCCGAAGAAATGCTCTTTCAGGCCAAGACCTATCTCATAGAAAGTGATGTGCCGGCCTTTGCGATCAATACACGTCTTGAGACGAGAGTACCCGTGGTTCGCTCCATTTTAAAGGAGGCCAGGGAGGGTGGATACGGTTCCATCATGATTGGTCGTCGTGGGATCTCACGCATCAAACGGTTTCTCTTTGGAAGTGTCTCCAATAAGGTCGTCCAGCAGGCAAGGGATATGGCCGTTTGGGTCATTTCTTGACGGGCTGTTGCCCAAATAATGACAATTGAAGCTCCCTGCCCACAGGGCGGGGGTTTTGCCTGCGACAGCGCTTTGCGTTCGAGGAGCCGTCCGATCAAGGTATAGCCCTCCTTTGATATTTGCTTTTTTCATGCCAGGTGCAGGCTGTTTGGACAACAGCCTGTTAATCAGATTTTGATCATGGTGCCGCGTGTAGAGCGGTGTAGAGCGTATGAAAGGATTGCCATATTCGTGTTGTGTAATCCTTGACAAAGTAAGCGCTATCGATTAGTGAATGCCCATCCATAAATAACCTGTAAAAGACTGGGTACTAGAAGCGAATTTCTTTGCCCTCCGAAGACCTAGTCAGTGAAAAAGTGGTCAATCGTCATTATTTGCCATTCAAGATGGGAGCCAACAGGGAGACACTAAAAAGCTTAGCCACAAGGAGGAGTCGTCATGAGCAATAGGTGTTCCATAAGGATGATAGGTTTTGTGGCCGTTTTTGCCCTTCTTTTTGCAACACATGCCTCGGCTGCGCCAGGGAAGATCGTCATCGGCCATCCAGCATGCCTTTCAGGAAAGTATGCCAAGGCTGGGGAACAGGCCATAGGTGGAATAAAGGCATGTGTGGATTGGGTGAATAAAGTTTATGGCGGGGTCACGGTAGGCGGGAAAAAGCTCCCTCTCGAATACAAATACTATGATTGTGAGTCCAAAAAGGAGGCTGTTACAAGCCTTATCTCGCGGCTGATTACAGTTGATAAAGTAGATTGTATTTTTGCTCCTTATAGTTCTGGGCTTACGCTTCGGGGAGCCCCTGTGGCTGAAAGTCACAAGATGCTTTACATGGATCACGGAGGTGCAAACAACAAAATTTTCCGCCAGGGATTTCAATACATTGTCCAAACCATTGGTCCAGCCAGCAGGTATCACGAGGGAACCCTTGACATGATTCATAAGGTTGATCCCCATGCCAAGCGGGTCGCGTTGGCCTATGAGGACTCTGAGTTCGCAAAAATGGTCATGGCTGGAGCAGAAGAACATGCCAAAAAGCTTGGCTTCAAGATCGTCTTCAAACGGACTTACCCTAAAGGGGTCACCGATCTAACCCCCCTTCTTTCTGCCTTGAAGGCAGCCAAGCCAGATATCGTCATTGGAGGGGGACATTTTGAGGACGGTCAGCTTTTTAATCGACAGATGGCTGATCTGGACATAAACGCCAATGCCCTGTCACTGATAGCGGCCGCAACCCTGCCGGCCTTCTACAAAGCCTTAACGGGCATGGCCGAAGGCGTCATGGGACCTTCACATTGGGAATATGGGGTGAAATACGCTCCTGAAGAGGCCAAAAAGGTTGGCCTCCCCTGGATTGGTCCGAGTCAAGATGAATTTGTGAATCTGTTCAAAAAGGCTTTGGGCAAAGATATCATACCGGATTATCATGCGGCTGAGGCCGGAGCTGCGGTCTTGGCGCTGGTCATGGGGATAGAGAAGGCTGGTAGCGTCGATTCTGATAAGGTTAGGCGTGCCCTTGGCGATCTTGAGTTCATGTCCTTTTACGGGGGCTGGGACGTTGATGACACCGGGCTTCAGGTCGGGCATTCCATGGTAGACGTCCAGTGGCAAGGGGGAAAAAGGGTTATTGTATGGCCTGCTGAAGCCCAGACAGGCAAACTTTACTATCCCATGCCCACCTTTGCTGAAAAGGCCAAGGGGAAGTTAGCCGTGCCCAAATAGTAAGATACTCGCTTATTTTCACGAGAAGGTGGAGCCGGTGAGGACAAATCTCACTTTTCCCGGCTGGTAGCCTGTTGAAAATCTCCTCCACTAAGCCGGAAGTGCCTTAGGGAGGAGATTTTCACATCAAGGCAAGGGTCGAGATCTGCCAACCTGATCTGGGTTAGGACATAACACCATGATATTAGAGCAGCTAATCGGAAACCTGATTCAGGGCCTTGTGCTCGGTGCGATCTATGGTATGGCAACCATGGGTCTCAGCCTGATATTCGGCGTTCTCAGGGTGGTTAATGTCGGCCATGGGGCCTTCATCATGGTGGGGGCATTCATTGCATGGTGGTTATTCAGCGCCTTGGGGGTTATTCCAATACTGGCCATCCCCGTTGCCTTGGTTATAGGCCTGGCCCTGGGGTTCATATTCTACTATTCGGTGCTTCGCAGGTTAATCAAGGCCCCGGAACTTGCTTCCTTGCTGGCCACCTTTTCTATTGGCGTTTTGCTGGAGGAGACCGCCAAGCTTATCTTTGGTTCTGAGTTTCGAGGTTACAATTGGGCTGTAGGCAAGATAACTCTCCCCATGACGGTTTTGCCAATGACAAAGCTCTATGCCTGCCTTGGCAGTGTGCTTATTGCCGTTTTGCTGTATATATGGTTCAACAAGACCAGGGCTGGGACCGCGATGAGGAGCGTTGTTGAGGACAGTGAGGGGGCCAAGGTATGCGGCGTGAATGTCGAAGGGGTCTATGCCATGAGCTTTGCCCTGGGCATAGGGTTGACCGTTGTGAGCGGCGTTCTCCTCACAATGTTTATTCCCGTGGGCATTAATCCTTATATGGGTGGGCCATACACCCTGAAGGCCTTTGTAATCGCAGTGCTCGGCGGGCTTGCATCTCCCTATGGTGCCTTTTTTGGAGGCTTGGTCTTTGGGCTTATAGAAAACGGATCTTATACCTTGTTTGCCTTTCTCCCCGGCGTAGAGCCCTTTGCCTTGACCAGGTTTTTTTCCTGTATGATGCTCCTTGTGATACTTCTGATTAGACCCACCGGGCTGTTGAGGGCCAAATGAGAGCGGATCCCACCAAATATTACCCCCTCATCCCTGTGTATGTCGCATACCTCGCCATGTTCTTGATCGGAAGCAACATGACCGGGATGTGGCAGTTGATGGCCATGCTTGCTTTTTACTGCGCTCTTGGTCAGGCTTTTAACATCTTCCTCGGTATGACGGGCTATGTTGATTTCGGTTATGTCGCTTTCCTGGGCGTGGGGACCTATGGGATGGCATTAGGCATCACGAAATTGGCCCACGTGGAGGAACTTGGAATAGGGATCATCATCATCGGGTTGGCCTTGGCAGTGGTGATGGCCACCCTGTTGTCTTTGGCCGTGGGGGCTGTGGCGCTCAGACTGAGAGGGGCTTACTTTGCCATTGCCACTATCGGGGTCAACGAGGGTTTCAGGTATTTTATTGAGGGGGCAAAGATATGGAATGGTTCTGAAGGCATGATATTTACGGCGGAACTCAACCAGATCTTTGGAAGAGAAACAGCCAGCGCACTGTCCACCTTTTGGGCTGATGTCTTGGTTCTAATAATTGCGGCCGCGGCCGCATTTGTGACACTTTACTACATGAAGAGTAAAATCGGTTATGCTCTGACGGCTCTCAGAGAGGATGAGGATGCCGCCAAGGTGATGGGGATTCATGTAACGAAATACAAAATCATAGCCTTTATTACGAGTGCGGTTTTTGCCGGGTTACTCGGAGCCTCTGCATGGGCCCTAAAAACCCCCTATGTGTTCCCACCTGAGGTTTTTGAGATCCATTACACGGTGGAGGCCATCATCATTGTGCTTCTGGGTGGGGCCGGGACCCTTCTTGGTCCCTTGGTCGGTGGGCTTATCTATGGCCTATCCAAGTATTATCTGTCCATTGTTTTACCGGGATTTCAACTCCTTATTTTTGCTCCGATCATCATCCTGATCATCGTGTTTTTTCCGGAAGGGATCGTCGGGATGTTGAAAAATCGGGTGAAGGGTACAGCCTTGGAGCAGTATGTCCTTTAGGGGGCGCTTATATGTCCCTATTAAAGCTGGATCGTGTCACTAAGCGCTTTGGCGGTCTGCTAGCCGTTGATCATGTAAGCTTGGAGATCGAGGCTGGAGAATTGATCGCCATCGTAGGCCCGAATGGTGCTGGTAAGACGACGTTGTTCAATATCATGAGCGGTGTCTTCATCCCTGACGAGGGGAGGGTCATCTTTGAAGGCCGGGATATCAGCCGGCTGCCACCTTACAAAAGAGCACCTCTGGGCATTGGGCGAACTTTTCAAATCCCAAGGCCTTTCAGCTCGGCCACAGTCAGAGAAAACATCGCCATTGGTGCTATGTTTGGCACCTTAGGGAAAAAGGTGAGCGTGGACGAGTCCTTGAAAATAGCTGACCGGTATATCGATATGGTGGGCCTGCAACTCCATAGGGGCAAGGCCGCTGGGAGCCTTACGCCGGTGGAAAAAAAAATGATGGAAATTGCCCGTGCCCTTGCAATGAACCCTAAACTTTTGTTGATGGATGAGGCCATGGCCGGGATGAACCCCAAGGATATCGATCACATGGTTGCGTTCCTCATGCGGATAAAGGATGAGGAAAAGATTTCGGTCATTGCCATGGTCGAGCATATCATGAGGGCCGTGGCCGGATTGGCCGAAAGGGTCATGGTGATGCACCAAGGGGCAAAGTTAGTGGATGCCGCCACAACAGAGGCCTTGAGCGATCCGAGAGTCGTAGAGGTATACTTTGGGGGGGCACCCAAGGAATTTAAAAAGAACTGGAAAAAGACCAATGGCCCTGAAAGCGACAAGGGGACGGCTTAATAGGCCGCCGGGAAGATCATATGCTGAAGGTTGAAAATATTGAATCTGGCTATGGGTCGATGCAGGTATTATGGCAACCCAGTTTGGAGGTTAAGAAGGGTTCGATAACCTCCCTACTCGGGCCTAATGGGGTCGGAAAGTCGACCCTCCTGCGGACCATATTGGGTTCAGTGGAGCCCTGGCATGGGAGGATCACTTATGAAGGAAGAGATATCACCCCCCTGCCGACCCACAAAAAAGTGGACTTGGGCATTACCCTGGTCCCCGAAGGAAAGCACCTGTTTGTTGAGATGACGGTCCATGAGAATTTAATCATGGGGGCCTATCGAAAGGAGGCCTTTCAACATATGCATGATTCCCTTAAGCTCGTATACGCTCTTTTCCCTGTTCTCAAGGAAAGAGATAAACAAAAGGCCGGTTCACTGAGTGGCGGCGAGCAACAGATGCTGACGATCGCTCGGGCACTGATGACCAAGCCAAAACTCATTATGCTGGATGAGCCAAGTCAGGTATTGGCACCCAAGCTTGTCGGTGAAGTTTTCGAGACCATTGAAAGATTGAAGGCGGAGATAGGGTTAACCATACTCCTTGTGGAACAAAACGCTGAGGCCTCGCTTAAGGCAGCCGACTATGTTTACATCATGCATGAAGGCAGGATCAAGGCAGAAGGAGGCGCCGAGGAAATAGCAGCATCACGTGACATGAGAGAGGCTTATCTGGGCATATAAAAACTGGATACTGGATTGTGCTCATAAGTCCCATTTCAGCAATCAACCAGTATCAAGTATCCAACAAGGCAACACAAACGGAGGAAGGTCTTATGTTAGTAAAGGGATGGATGACAACTGATGTCATTACGGTGAATGAGGACACCTCCATGATGAAGGCATCGATCATCATGAAGGAAAAGAAGATCCGCTGTCTCCCCGTGGTCAACAAGACGGGCGAACTGGTGGGCATTGTCAGTGATAGCGATTTGAGAGACGCTGCACCATCCAAAGCAACAACCCTGGATGTGTATGAGCTGAATTATTTGCTTGCTTCCATCAAGATCAAAGACATTATGACCCAAAATATCGTCTTTGTGAAGCCTGATGAGACCGTGGAATTTGCTGCCATTCTGATGCTTGAAAACAAGATTTCCTCGCTTCCGGTCATTAACAGCAAGGGTGCCCTGATCGGCATTATTACACAAACCGATATTTTTAAGGTGCTGATCAATATCACAGGTGTTTACACCGGGGGTATCCAGTTTGCTTTCAGTCTGGAGGATCGTCCAGGTTCGATCAAAGAAGCTGCTGACGTGATTCGTTCTTATGGGGGGCGCATTGTAAGCATTCTATCCACACACGAAAACGCCGAAGAGGGGCGCCGCAATGTTTACATACGCAGCAGCCTCTTGCCAGAAGACAAGCTCAGAAACCTGGTCAAAGGACTGGAAGAAAAGTTTGTGGTCCTTTATACATCCAAGGACTTGCTGGAGGAGGTCGAAAACCGAAGAGTGCGCATTCCGTAGTGCCGGCCTCTACTGGGGTGATGAAAATGAGCCTTTTCTTGATACTAATATTGCTCCCGTTTTTGTTCCAACTTGGTATCTGCCATCTGAGGTCCTAAGTGGAACGGTTGCGGTTGCGCGGCTCGTATCGGGATTCGTGGAACGGCCCGCCCTGGCGCGACAGAAGTTGGGCAATGTCACAGAGAAAAAAACTGGTCTGGGATAGGGTTATCGGAAAAGAACAACGCAACCGACCGACGTTATACGAAACGAGTGGCGCAACCCCTAAACGATTAACGATTCATGAATAACGATGACTGCATAGGCTGAATCTACGAGGTGCCTTACATATCGGATTTGAAAAACTGCCCCGGCTCAGTGATAGAACCGGGCTTTTTTGAGTATTCGGTGGGGACCGTTCCTTCCTTAAAGCATTCAAAGATCGTGTGCTTTGATTCGGGAACTGCCAAGAGTCCGGTCTCCGCATCTATTTTGGCAAAGACCACACCATCGGGTACTTGAAAGACCCGTACAGACTTGTCCTTGAGGATTGCCTGCATAAATTTCAGCCAGATGGGACTCGCAGCCCTGGAACCTGTTTCATCAACGCCGAGTGGTTTCTCTTCATCAAAGCCCACCCATACCCCTGTTACATAGCGTGGGGTATATCCTATGAACCAAGCGTCGTGCAGGTCATTGGTCGTACCGGTCTTGCCTGCTACAGGACGGTTAAGGGCCTTAACCCGCCAACCGGTTCCATGCTGAACCACCCCCTGGAGAAGATTGGTCATGATATACGCCGTGCTCTTTTCAATCACTTTTTCGCTTTCGGGCTGATTTTCCTCTAAAACATTTCCATCTCGATCCAGTATCTTAGTGATAAAACACGGCTTTGCCCGGTATCCCTGGTTGTTAAAAATGGCATAAGCGCCCACCAGCTCAAGGAGGGAGACCCCTGATGAGCCGAGCGCCAGGGAAAGGTCCCGAGTAAGGTTCGATTGAATACCCAGTTTTTTTGCATAGTCGATGACATAATCTATGCCGATATCCTTAAGTATCTTGATTGTGACGACGTTTCGGGACTGAGCCAGAGCGGTCCGGAAAAGAGTGGGACCGTGGAATTTTTCTTCGTAGTTCCTGGGTTTCCAGGTGAATTCCTTTTTTGTATCTTCATATACGATTGGTGCATCTATGATGATGGTTGCAGGAGTATAGCCTTTATCAAGAGCAGCAGCGTAAATAATGGGTTTAAAGGCGGAGCCGGGCTGACGCCTCGATTGTATGGCCCGATTAAACTGGCTTCCCTTGAAGTCTCGACCGCCGATCATAGCCTTTACGTAGCCGGTTTCAGCCTCCATGCAAAGGAGTGCCCCCTCTACATCAGGTATCTGTTCCAAAGATAAATCCCACTGACCTGCATCTCCCTGGCGACCCTTGACGCGTACGAGGATGACATCGCCCACCTTGAGAACATTGCTGACCTTCTTCACTTTGACATTATAGTAAGCAACGTTTGGGTCTGGTTTCCTGGCCCAGTTCATATCCTTAAGATAAAGGTTTCCTTGTTCGCTTCCGATGCGAATCGTGGCCTTTTGCTCACGATCATCGACTGCAATTACGACCCCTTGGAGGATTCTGTCAGGTTCCAGGGCGTGTTTCTCAAGGGCCCTTTGGATTTCTTGAGAAAACGCCTCAAAGTTCTCTGGCTCTAAATGTTTGAGCGGGCCCCGATACCCTTGCCTTTTGTCCAGTGCGGCTAGCCCGTGGTTTAAGGCAGCCCGCCCTGCCTTTTGCATTTCGATGTTGACAGCCGTGTGTATTGTAAGGCCCTCCTTATAGAGGACATCCCTGCCGTATTTTTCCTCCACATACCTTCGAACGTATTCAGTGTAGTAAGGGATTTCCTCAATGTACCAGTTGCGTCTGGGCTTAATATCAACCGGGGTGTTGATGGCCTCGGTTGCCTGGACATTTGTAATATATCCTTCATCGATCATGCGATTTAACACATAAATCTGGCGCTGTTTGGCCCGTTCAGGATGCAGAAACGGTGAATAACGACTGGGGGCCTGTGGCAGCCCGGCCAGCAAGGCGCATTCAGCCAGATTAAGATCGCTCACTGACTTTTCAAAGTAGTTCTCGGCTGCGGCCTCAACACCGTAAGCACCGTGTCCTAAATATATCTGGTTCAGATAGAGGAACAGAATTTCATCCTTGGTAAAGGCCTTGTCGATACGATAGGCGAGAATCGCCTCTCGTGCCTTCCGCACATAGCTTTTTTCAGGTGACAGAAAGAAAGACTTGGCAACCTGCTGGGTTATCGTGCTTCCCCCCTGAATGATGGTGCCGGCTTCGAGGTTTTTTAAGAATGCTCGGGCGATGCTGAAAAGGTCAACGCCTTCATGCTTGAAAAAGCGAGCGTCTTCGGCCGCAACAAAGGCATTGATGAGCATCTTTGGCATCTTAGAGAGGGGTACAACAATTCTCCGTTCTTTGAAGAACTCGGCGATCTTGCGATTGTCATCCGAGTAGACAGTGGTGATAATAGGTGGGCGGTAATCCTTTAGTGAGGATATCTTTGGAAGACTTTTTGTAAAGTAAAAATAAGCCCCTCCTAGAGAAAGCCCGGATAGGAGGGAAAAGACAATCACGGTCACGTAAAAAATATAAAACAGCTTCCCCAGGGTTCCCTTCTTGCCCCGTCTGGATCTTATCTCTTTGATCTGAGTTCGAGTTCGAGAATGTGCCATAATTGTTTTGTAACAAAAAATAGTTTAACGAGCAAGAGCCATTGAGTCCTTGGAGGCATTTTGGGTCGGGTTGAGGCACTCTTGGGGCTAAATCACCAAAAGAAGATCCTGAGTCCTCTTTTTTTCTGTTTGCAACCCGTCAAGGGGGATTTTTTGGTGGGTAAGTCGCTGATATCACCTCATAGCTGCGATAATGGCACAAAATTACAATGGGCACCTGAACTTGTAGGCCACCTACGTGCCCCTCCAGGCCGGAGGCTGGTTTGAGTGACGCGATACATTCTGCCCCTGACAAGCAGGATGATTTGACCTGACCTTAAAAAGAGATGCCCCTTAACGGCTTTCTCATGTCAGGTGGACGCCTGTTTTGGCAACAGCCTGAAATATACTTGACACAGTTGAGAGATTCCGGCTACAAGCCTGTACCCATGATTCCCCTAAATTTTGAAAAATGCGGCGGGTTGATTCCAACGATTGTACAGGATTTTGAAACCGGCGAGGTCCTGATGCTTGCTTTTATGAACGAGGAGGCCTGGCGAGAAACCTTAAAAACGGGTAAGGCCACATACTGGAGTCGCACGCGCCAAGAGCTTTGGGTCAAGGGCAAAACGTCCGGCCACGTCCAGTGGGTCAAGGAGATTTGCATTGACTGCGACGACGATACCGTGCTTTTGAAGGTGGAGCAGGTGGGCGAGGCTGCTTGTCATACGGGGTATCGGAGTTGTTTTTTCAAAAAGGTGGAAGGGGACTCAGTTCGAGTGGTTGGCAAGAAAATTTTTGATCCCAAGGAGGTATACAAATAACGTGACAGAAAAACTTAAACTAGGAATTCCCAAAGGGAGCCTTCAGGAAGCTACAATTGCTCTGTTTAAGCGGTCCGGGTGGAAGATTGATATCAACGGACGCAGTTATTTTCCGGAGATTAACGATAACACAATTGAGTGCGCCATCTGCCGGGCCCAGGAGATGTCGCGGTACGTGGAAAGTGGCACCCTGGACGCGGGCCTCACAGGAAAGGACTGGATATCTGAAAACGAATCCGATGTCCAGGTTGTCGAAGATTTGGTTTATTCAAAGGTAAGCCAGCGACCGGCCCGTTGGGTCCTGGCTGTCCCTTACAATTCTAACATTGAAAAACTGGAGGATCTGGCAGGGAAAAAGATTGCAACCGAGTTGGTCAATTTTACCAAAAAGTATTTTGCGCGACGAGGTATTGATGTCAAGGTAGAATTCTCATGGGGGGCTACCGAGGCCAAGGTTGTTTCTGGTTTGGCCGACGCTATCGTAGAGGTGACTGAAACTGGCAGTACTATTAAAGCCCATGGACTCAAGATCATCCATGAACTGCTTCAGACCAACACCCGGTTGATTGCTAATCATGCGGCATGGGCCAACCCGGAGAAGCGAGAAAAGATAAAGCAGATCGCACTTCTCTTAAAGAGTGCTTTGCTGGCCGAGAAAATGGTGGGGCTGAAGATGAATGTGCCCGAGGAAAAGCTAAAGCAAGTCGTGGAGATTCTTCCGAGCCTCAATGCCCCGACCGTATCTCCTCTTTACCAGTCAGACTGGTTTGCTGTGGAAACAGTCGTGGCCTCCTCTGTGGTGCGCGATATTATCCCCGAACTGCTCAAAAATGGGGCCGAGGGGATTATTGAATATCCGCTGAACAAGGTGATTTGACGTTGAAGGTTAGAGGATAAAGGTTAAATGTCATTTCCCTTAAAGCGAAGTGACTACAAGGATCGGGTGCAAAAGCCCTCCGATCGATTTCAAGGAACTTTTCTATGATCTCCAGGCGCACGCAAGAAATCAAACCCTTCATTGCAATGGACGTGCTGGAAAAGGCCCATGGTATGGAGCGGGCGGGCATCCATATTATCCATTTGGAGATAGGGGAGCCTGATTTCGATACCCCCGCTTGCATTAAGGATGCTGCGATTCGCGCCCTGGCAGCTGGACACACCCATTATACGCACAGTCTCGGCTTGATAGAGCTTCGTGAGGCCATCTGCCGGCACTATCACAAACGCTACGGTGTGGTCATTGAGCCAGATCAGGTGGTTGTGACTTCAGGTACCTCACCCGCTATGTTCATGCTCTTTTGTGTCCTTCTGGATCCAGGAGACAAGGTGATCATTTCAGATCCCCATTATCCATGTTATCCCAACTTTATTCGGTTCGCAGGTGGCGAGCCGGTCACGATCCCGGTTTTTGAAAATGACGGGTTCCAGTACCGGCCTGAGGCCATCCAGGAAAGGATCGATGACGGGACCAAGGCAATTTTTATCAATTCTCCATCCAATCCTACAGGAAACCTCCTGGGATATGAACGTATGCAGACCATTTCGGAGTTATCTCCATACATTATTTCTGATGAAATATACCACGGATTGGTCTATGAGGGCGAGGAACATTCTATCTTGGAATTTACAGACAGGGCTTTTGTCCTGAACGGATTTTCAAAGACATATGCCATGACAGGCTGGCGGTTGGGCTATTTGATTGCACCAAAGCCCTTTATCCGGGCCATCCAGAAGGTTCATCAGAATTTTTTTATCTCAGCCAATGCCCTGGTCCAATGGGCTGGCATTGCAGCCCTCGAAGAGGCTGTCGAAGACGTGGCACGGATGCGGGCCATTTATGATGAACGCCGCAGGTTTATGATCAAGCGACTCAAGGAGATCGGATTTGGCATCACCGTGGAGCCTACAGGGGCGTTTTATGTCCTGGCCAATGCCGGGAGGTTTTCAAGGGATTCTTACAAACTGGCCTTTGATATCCTTGAAAAAGCCCACGTAGGGGTCACCCCTGGAATCGATTTTGGGGCCAATGCCGAAGGGTATCTGCGGTTTTCCTATGCAAACACCCTGGAAAACATTGCAGAGGGAATGGATCGGGTTGAGCGATATATCAAAGAGCGGTATTGATCCCTTGGTGACTTCTGCTGATTCATCCCAAGTTATACGTTACGATAATAGCTACGAGAATAAGGAGGGAATTTTCCTCATCCTCCATTCATGTCTACTCTTGGCGCATTATTTGGGTTTATAACAGCCCATGATTGTCCGATCTGCTGAATTCATCACCAGCGCTGTAAAGCCTTCCCAGTATCCTCCACCCGGCAGGTCTGAAATCGCGTTTGCGGGGCGCTCAAATGTCGGGAAGTCTTCTTTGATCAATGCCTTGTTAGGCCGGAAGAACCTGGTAAAGACCAGCTCCACGCCAGGGCGTACCCAGACCATCAATTTTTTCCTCATCAACGATCAATTTTATTTCGTGGATTTGCCTGGATATGGCTATGCTAAGGTTTCCATAGCAGTCCGCAAAAACTGGGGTCCGATGGTTGAAAGATACTTGATGACCCGCCGTGCCGGAGAGCCCTCTGTATCGGCCTCCGGCTCATATGAGCCTCTGGTTCGGGGAGAGGCCACTAGGGGTCTTCGCGCGGTGGTGGTGATCCTGGATATCCGGAGACAGCCAAACCAGGGGGATCATGATTTGCTTGCCTGGCTGGCGCACTACAATATCCCGGCCCTTGTGGTGCTAACAAAGGCAGACAAGCTAAAAAAGAACAAACAGGCGAAACAGCGATACTTGATTGCCCAGGAACTTTTCACAGATCCTTCGTCACTGATTCTGTTTTCGGCTACAACCGGTCTGGGGAAGCGCAATCTGTGGGCAGCTCTTGAAGCACTCTTATGAGCATGACGCTTAAAATAGACGGCAGCCACGGCGAGGGGGGTGGACAGATATTAAGGACTGCCCTATCCCTGGCTGCTATACGCCAGCAGCCCGTGGAGATCCATAATATCCGGAGCGGTCGCAAGAAGCCGGGGTTGCGGCCACAACACCTCATGGCAGTAAAGGCCATGGCCTTGATCACTGCAGCGAATGTCAAAGGTGCGGAACTGGGCTCCATGCGCCTGTACTTTGAACCTCGGCAAATCACGCCGGGCTCCTATTCCCTTGATATAGGGACAGCCGGTTCTACGAGCTTGGTGCTGCAGACCATGATTCCTGCTTTGTTAATTGCCAAAAAGGCATCTCGGGTTGATATCATAGGGGGTACCCATGTGCCCTGGAGTCCGTGTTTTCATTACTTGCAGGGGGTATTTGTGCCTGCACTCCAGGAGATGGGGGGAGCACTACGGCTGGAGATGAAGCGTTGGGGCTGGTATCCAAAGGGGGGTGGAAAGGTCATTGCATTCATATCGCCAGTCCCAGAATTCTGTGCAGTTGGCCGTACTTGGCGGGGTAAGCTTGAAGATACTTATGTGCTCTCGGCTGTGTCAAATCTGCCCATGAGTATTGCTGAGAGGCAGCGAGATCAGGTCCTCAAGCGCTTTAGAGATCACGGCTACAAGGTCCCCCGAATTGAGCTTTTAAAGGGCCCTTCGCCAGGTACCGGCACGGTGGTCTTTGTAAGGGCGAGATTTGAAAAGGGGACGGCCGGGTTTACCTCTTTAGGCAAAAAAGGCAAGCCAGCCGAACAGGTTGCCGATGATGCCTGCTTGGATTTTTTTGAATTCATGGCTTCTGGGGCGGTTGTTGACGACCACCTGGCTGACCAGTTGGTCCTTTATATGGCCTTAAGCAAAGGGCACTCTTCTTTGACCGCAGGCAGGATCACAAAACATTTGATGACCAACATGTGGGTGATTGAACAGTTCCTGCCCACAAAATTCGAAGTGGACGAAGAGACCGGAAGGGTAAGTGTGGAAGGGGTGGGTTTTTCAACTTGATTTGTTCTGCAAAAGGCGGCTTGATATGGTCAACCATGATTGAAAAGTTAAGCCTCCCTTTCTCTCCTGAGCACTTTTCTTTGGAGATTGGTGATATGGGGCATGATGCAGCGCTGTTCTCTTTCCGTATATTGATGAAATTGTATCCTGTTGCTTAGATCGTCAGTCGTAACTCGTTGTAAGAATTCGACGCCAAAATAGAGCACTTCACTTTTTGGATTTTTGGGGCGCAACTTGGCTCTGATTATCGACTTTGTCCATAAGACTTCTTGTTGATCAATGAAAATCTTAGTGAGGATTTCATCATTTGTGGAAAGACGACTGACAGAGTCGGTAGTGAATCCATCTTTTGTTTTTACCCTTTTTTTACATAGGAACCTTAGCCCTTGAAGACTTAAATCCATTATTCTGTAATGGTTTGCGCAACCTATGGGATGCCCGTCTAAATCTGTTATCACGACACAGACATCTTCATCCGGAGGAATCTCCACTCGGAAATGTCGGCGCACAGTGGCAAAATACATGTTGAAAGGATAGTCAAAGAAAAGAGCCTCTGTGAGCCCATCTTTCAACTTGAAGTTGCCGATTTTTACAAGTTTAGCTTCCAGTATTTTCCTAACGAGATTACCATCCCGGTCTCTTACGATGTAAGTGATCCCCATGGGACTATCCACCATCGTGGGGGAGACCTCTGGGGTGGGCTGCTCCACGACAATAAAAGCGTCAGTTATATCCAATATCCGAGTTCTTCGGAGATCATCCTTGCCATCGAGATCCTTTGCCTTCTGGACCCGCAGATCAATGATCGTGTTGGGCCCTAGTCTTGCCAATGCATTCTTGATACTTGTCATAACTTTTCCTTTACAGTCACAAGTTCCGTACGACGTCAGAAAGTGTCCTGTCGTATTAGTAAATGAGGTGGGAACCCGTATATGTAAATGTAATACTTACCAAAATTCTATCTTTTCGTCAAGCCCATTGCCCCCTCACGCCATGTTCCCGCCTGCCATTATTCATTTTTATTTTAAATGTCGACCGGCTTGTTCTTCCTTTGCATTTTCGTGATAATCGTTTATAATGATGGTTTATAAGGCCACAGAAAAGGTTTGCAGCTATGCTGTATTTCTGCTATAAATACACCATGTGGCGGCCAAGCAGCAGTGCACTCAGAAAGGACCGTTGAGATCTACATTGCAGCGATTTGGGCATTAACAAGCTTGGAACAAGTTAAAAAATGGACGGCACGGTAAGAAGCTCCAGATGCAAGGCGCGCGCCTCTTTTAAAGCTGTCAGGCGCAATCTTGAGGGATTAAAAAGTACGTCGGAATGATTTACCCTGTTAAATCGGCTCCGCCGTCTCGCATAGCAAGAATTTAACAGGGCGGGGATGAAGTGCAACGCTCCAGATGGACTTTTTCCGAAGCCGTAACATATTTGGATGAAAGGATAGTTGTCATGCCGATATATGAATTTCGTTGTTTGAAGTGCAACGAGATTTTCGAGCTCCTCACAGTTAAGACCGAGGACGAAATGGAGATGAAATGTCCCCACTGTGGGTCCGAAGACTTTGAACGTGTCCTGAGCACCACCAGTTATACAATGGGTTTTGGAAAAGGCGAATCAGCACGTCCGAAAGTTCAATCAAGGGAATGCGCTTCGGGTACCTGTTCTACGATAACCTTGCCTGGTCACTCCAAGAACTAAGCATATCCTTGCTTCTGGGTAGAATCTCAAAAAAAACATTTGACAAGCTAAGGGCTTTGTATTATCCTTATTGTAATTCAATTTCAATAAGGAAATAACTGATGGAAACAATTCACGATCAAGAAAAAAAGCAGTTTAAACACCTTTTTGAAGATGAAGAAATCGACTACATCGAGGACAGATTGGCCATCCTGGAGGTTCTTCTGAGTATTGAGCGGCACATCAGCTTTCAAGAATTGATTGCTGCTTTGAGAGATAATGGCTATAGTTTTGAGCCGGATTTCGTAAAAAAGACGTTAAACCTCCTTTGCCGCTATGGGTTTGTTTCAAAAAAGAAATTTGAAGGTCAGCCTACCCTGTATGAACATCGACATCTGGGTTCTCACCATGACCATCTCATTTGCACTAAGTGCAAGAAGATCATTGAGTTTGAAAACCGCCAGATGGAAGAGCTTCAACGTGAGATAGCTGCTTTACACGGTTTCCACGTGCTTCAGCACAAGATGGAGATATACGGTCTGTGTTCTGGCTGTCTTAAGGAACGTATTCGTTTGATGCCCCTTTCATTTGCCCAGGAAGGCGAGAGAGGCATTGTAGAAGAATTTTTGGGAGGGGCTGGCGCACAACTGCGATTGGCTACCATTGGGTTGCGGAGGGGTGACGAGGTAGAGGTCATAACCAACAGTGGTGAAGGCCAGCTAGTCGTCGCTGTGAACAGTACGCGACTGGCCCTTGGCCGGGGCATTGCCAGGAAGATCATGGTAAAGCCCAATGGGAGGAGAAGGAAAGGATAGGGATGAACTTGAGTGAGTTGAAAGAGGGCCAGACAGCAACCATTGTTCGTGTTGGTGGTGATGGTCATTTTCGCAGACGGCTCCTTGAGATGGGGTTCTTGCGAGGTACTGAGGTCTATATTGAAAAATATGCCCCCTTGAAAGACCCTATCGAACTCATCCTAAAGGGGTATCATGTCTCCCTCCGTGTGGATGAGGCTGCCCGCATTCAAGTCGAAAATTTGAGGGGTAGAGAATAGCGCATGCCTCAAAAATCGATCACCGTGGCCCTTGCCGGAAATCCTAATTCGGGCAAGAGCACCATTTTTAACAATTTGACCGGAACCCGCCAAAAGGTGGGGAACTGGCCAGGGGTTACTGTTGAGAAAAAAGAAGGGCACCTCAAGGCCAACGGTTATGACCTTACCGTTGTGGATCTCCCTGGGACATACAGCCTCACTGCTTACTCCATTGAAGAAGTTGTGGCCCGCAATTTTATCTTGGATGAAAAGCCGGATGTGGTTGTCGATATCATTGATGCATCCAATCTGGAGCGCAATCTTTACTTGGCCACGCAGCTTCGCGAACTTGATACAAAGGTCATTTTTGTCCTCAACATGGCTGATGTTGCCAGAGAACGAGGTGTCAAGATCGATGCAGATAAACTGAGCGAACTTCTTGATGTACCAGTGGTCTTTACGGTCGGAAATAAGAACACAGGAACCCGGCAGCTTCTTGAAACGATCATCTCGGTGGCAAAGTCTGAAGTAGAGCTTCCTCGCACCCGCCGGGTTTATTATGGCAAAGATATTGAAAAGGCCATTCATGAACTATCAGAGCTCATTGAGGAGAAGGCTGGTTCAAAGCTTCCCTACAATATCCGGTGGGTTGCAATAAAGCTCCTTGAAAACGATAGAATTGTCAAAGAGCGAGTACGCCAGTTCACAAATCCACACGGGGAAGCCATACTCCAGGAGGCGGAATTAAAGCGTCAGGGGCTCCGTGAGTTTTTTGATGAGGAGCCAGAAATTGTCATGACCGACCACCGCTATGGCTTTATTGCGGGAATCCTCAAAGAGGTCCTGAAGACAGTCTCAGAACGACGGGTGGATATTTCGCGGCAGATAGACCAGGTATTGACCAACCGCCTCCTGGGGCTTCCCATCTTTGTATTCTTTATATGGGCCATGTTTCAACTCACCTTTTCACTTGGGGCCTATCCTACAGGTTGGATCGATGCGGGCGTGGGGTGGCTGGGCCAGACTGTTGGTGGAATCTTGCCAGATGGCTTATTCCGGGACTTGATCGTGGACGGTGTGATTGCTGGCGTGGGAAGTGTCGTTATATTCTTGCCAAATATTCTTATTTTGTTTTTCTGCATCGCCCTATTTGAGGATACCGGGTATATGGCCCGGGCTGCCTTCCTAATGGACAAGGTCATGCACCTCATAGGGCTTCACGGCAAATCTTTTATTTCCCTGCTCATGGGCTTTGGGTGCAATGCTCCGGCCATCATGGCCACCCGGACCCTGGAGAGTGAAAAGGACCGCATTTTGACAATTTTGATTAATCCCCTGATGTCGTGCTCGGCCAGGCTACCCGTATATATCTTGCTGGCCGGGACGTTTTTTGGGGCCAAGGCTGGTAATGCCATCTTTTCCATCTATGCCCTGGGGATTGTACTGGCGATTGCCCTGGGCCGCCTATTCAGATTTACGCTGTTCAAAGGGGAGGTAGCTCCCTTTGTGATGGAACTCCCACCGTACCGACTTCCTACGTTCAAGGGTCTATTAATCCACATGTGGGATCGAAGTAAGATATTTTTGAAAAAAATGGGAGGTGTCATTCTGATCGGTTCGGTCATTGTTTGGTCCTTGAGCGCCTTTCCCCGACAGGTGCAATTTTCAAAGGATTACGAAACCGAGGCAGCACAGATCAGGGCACAATATGGCGCCAGCATAGCTGCCGCAAAGGGAGATGACCTGGAAAGACTCAGTCGCGAAAGGGATAAAGCCATTTCGACCTTGGAAACTGTTCAGGCAAGAGAAAAGATTGAAAAATCGTATATAGGCCGAATCGGCAAAGTATTGGCCCCTATGTTTGCCCCCATCGGCATGGACTGGCGAGGTAGCGTAGCAGTGCTTACAGGTTTTGTGGCCAAAGAGATTGTTGTCAGCACCATGGGGGTCCTGTATGCAGCAGGGGCTGATGAGGACGAAAAGAGCGAGGCACTGAAAGTGGCCCTGAAAAAATCTGATATGACACCTCTTTCTGCATATGCCATGATGGCCTTTGTGTTGATTTATGTGCCCTGCGTTGCCACAGTGGCGGCCATCAGGCGTGAGACCAATTCCTGGAAGTGGACCGCATTCAGTATTACTTACAGCACTATCTTAGCCTGGCTTGTCGCTTTTGTGATTTATCAGGGTGGAAAGGCAATCGGGCTGGCATGATTTTCGCTGATTTCCTACACCGCAAAATACCATCCCATTTCTCTATTCGGTAGAACCCTCTCAATTTTTCGGAAGATAACCACCTTGTAAACCAAAACTTTGTTCCCTCCCCTCACAATCCATCATTCGTTTCTCGGGCATGCGACCAGCCACATAATATGCCATAATTTCAATATCTTATAGAATTTTTGAGGCAAATAATCATTTTTTTTCTTGACACAGAGAATTCATTATTGTAATTGTATTACAATTGCATATATAGGTTTATAGGATGTCAATCTTGTTGAGCTCCATAAGCCTGAATAAGGAGGATATCCCAATGCAATCGACTGACTTGCAACTGCTTGATAAAGATACACAAATTAGCTATTCCGGCATAAAGCCGGTCTGGCAAATTGATATACCTTTCAAGTGTCCAGTTATAGGCGCTTGCTTGACCGAGCGGGAATTGAAAAACATTCTCAAGAAGACAGGTATCTGTATCAAATATCTGAATGCGTATCAGCTCCATAGAATCGTGATGGAAAATGGAAAACATGGGAGTTGGAAAAGCAAGTCGATAACATGATGGATCGGATGTCTTCTTTGAATCAGTGCGACGAGCAGTGCCCTGCTTTTGATCTTTGCGCCAAACGTATTCTGATTGTTGGCGGTATCACCAAGTTGCAGGCCTATTACCGCAAATTGATTGAGGAGAAGGGTGGCGTTTTTGAATACCACGACGGCTATATGAATGGTGGAAAACGTGGTCTGGAAACGCGGGTTAAACGTTCAGATATCATCCTGTGTCCGGTAAACTGCAACAGCCACAATGCCTGTTTGAGCGTTAAGAGGTTATGCCGGAAACACAACAAGCCTGTCCAGATGCTGTCCAGTGCCAGCTTGAGCGCTATTTCGCAGGCATTAATTGGAATTAACGGAACAAATTGATCTATCGGGTATTGGGTATCGGGTATCGGGTATTGGGTATTGGGTATCGGGTATTGGGTAAGGGATAACGGATAACGAATAACAAATAACGAATAACGAATAACGAAAAAGGGAGGTGATGAAAGTGAGATTGGCAATACCATCCTCGGGCAAAGACCTGAGTGCAGTGGTAGATCCGAGGTTCGGCAGATGTGATTATTTTACAATAGTGGACTCGGAGACTCTGTACCTTGAAACCATCGAAAACCCTTTCACAACGTCTAATGACGGCGCAGGGATAAAGTCAGCCAAATTGCTTGCTGATCAGGGCGTTGACGTAGTCCTGGCCGGGAACATAGGCCCCAACGCCCTTGAGATACTGAAAGCGGCTGGGATAGCTGTGATCACAGGGGCAAACGGAGAAATTAGCCGGGCAGTTGAAGATTACCGGTCAGGAAAACTTGAAGCCTCACCCACGATTCCACAAAGCCACCGTAATAGCAGATTTTCTTTGAACACGGGCCGGCGCGGGCTTGGGCCGGGCGGTGAATGCGTGTGCACTAACTGCGGTGCCACAATCCCCCACAGGCAAGGTTTCCCCTGCAGAGAGGAAACATGTCCTTCCTGCGGCGGAAAGATGGGGCGTAAATAAAAGAAAGGAGAAGGTATGATGAAATTATTGACCGACATCGAACCAGAGGCAAAGGTAACTGTTAAGAAAATTGAGGGAGGCAGCGAGGTAAAAAGACAATTACAAGATCTGGGGATCTCCGAAGGAATCGAGCTTATTATGCTGGCACAAACACCGTCTCATGAACACAGCGGAGCCATTTCTGTGAAGATAGGCGACAGAGAGGTTGCATTGGGGCACGGAGTGGCAGAGAAGATATATATGGACAAAGGTGGCGTTATGCTTTCCCTCCTCGAATTAGAGCAGGGAGACAAGGGCGTTGTCCGGGCGCTCGGAGGGGGTAAGGACTTTGTGGGTTGGCTCTCTGAGCTTGGTATCAATGAAGGAACCGAGGTGGAATTTCTGGGCCACAAGCCCGATAGTACTCTGATCTTTAGGGTGGAAGACAAAGAGATAAAGATGGGTGAAGGGCAGGCATCGAAGGTGCTGGCACAGTATGAAGGAAGCCCCATCCAGATCAACTACCTGAAAGAAGGTGAAAAGGCTAACGTGATCAGGCTTATTGGTGGAACGAGCGTCAAGGAAAGGTTAGAAGAAATGGGGCTCAAGGAAGGGGCAGAGATAACCCTGATCCGCAAGGAAGCTGCTGCACCAACTCCTGTGAGGGGAAAATATGTGCGTGCTCAATTAGGAGATCAGTTGATAACCATTGGTTATGGCACAGCACAAAAAGTCTGGGTGGAGTAATAACATGAGCTGTGAGGTTCAAAATGACAACAAGACAACTGGAAGTCTACGTAAAAAAACGATTTGACATGGGCATCTGTGAATTCATGAAGCATAAGGTGGAAGCAGAAAGCCTTTACGATTATGAACTTGCCAGCCTTCTGAACGTAGACGGCGCTTTTATCAGCAAGTTGAGAAAAGCCTTTGGAATCAAGAGGGCTAACGGCTTCCCGAGACGCTTTGAAAGCACTTACGGCAAGGGGGCCGTAGACACATTCAAAAAGATCATAGAGAATCCCGACAATACCCTGATCGATGTGGCCAGCCATTTCGGGTTCTCCAGAGAATACGCCCGGCAGGTGTATAAAAAGCTCTATGGACGCCCCTATACCGAAATTTTCCGGGAAAAGATCCTGGCAAGGAAGCGTAAGAAGCTTGAGGCCAAAATGAAATCCACAAGATTTGTGTCGTTGGCAGAAGTTATAGAAAAGATGAGCTGCCTCGGTTTTGTCCCCCGTATTACAAATAAAGGGCCAGCGTTCACGATTTTTGTAAACGGCTACAAGCTGGCTCTCAGATGCACCTCAAAACCCATCTTACTTGGCAGGAAGCACTATTTTCGTATCAGTAATGGAATTGGCTCAAATATGGACTATGACTTTGTCATCTGCCTTTGCATGAACAACGGAAAGAGCACCCATTACGTTATTCCGCGGCATGCCATGCCAAGATACGGGGTTTCCATTCCGATCGAGGCAGGGCCTCTGGAAAGCAAGTACGCAAAGTTCAGGGAGGCTTGGCATTTGCTTGCCCATGAAAACCGGAGAGAGGAGGTATCATGACAGTCAAAGACGCAAAGCAGACTGACACGGACCCCATCCTTGGTGGAGCCCGATCCAGCAAGAACGTTAAATCAGGTGGCCAGCCAGGGTACATCAATTTCGGTTCATACCTGGACCCCTATAACAGCTTGAGCGCCAGGGTAAAAGCTGAAATTGATCGCCGCTTGTGCGGTTGCCGAGAAGACAATCAGTCGAAATAGTTGCTACAGTTCGCTGGCAGGCTATTTAATGCAAGATGGGAAAAATGCCAAGGTTAAGCAATAGAAGATTGAAAATAAAGCACAACAGGTCCCAGCATCAGCGCATTAGAACCAGCAGGGGCACAAGGACCATGTCAAAGATCTGGCTACAGTGGATGGGTCCTCCGAAGATAACCAGATATCAGACGCGCAAAGAGCCGTGAAGTATATAACCGGAGGCAGGAGCAATAATGTGGCAAAGTAGAATTAATAGATTATGGAAGACGCAATCTCCCCTAAGGGATGAAATACTTGTATGAAAAGCAGCTTTAAGATGTATGCCCAAAAGGCAAACGCTAAGGATAACGAGGCAGCGCTGGTTTTTTGCGACCATGTGATGCCTGAGATGAATGACGTTGTTGAAGACAAAGACTTTTCAAAGAATCGTACACTTGAGGTAAAATTGGCTGAAGAAAAAATTTTTCATCAGACTATTGTGAGGACCGCCCAGGTTCTTATTATTGTGCTCGATTCTGATGGTCGCATTTTAGTTTTCAATGAAAAATGCCGGATGGTGACCGGATATTCATCGAACGAAGTGTTAGGCAAAAAGATATGGGATGTTCTTCTATCAGAGCCGGATTCTGAGACCTTCCAGGAAATGTTCAGGGACCTTGAGAGAAATTTTCGCACGAACTTTGAAAATACCTTGCTTACAAAAAACGGTGAGAGTCGCACGATAGTCTGGAATAACACGCTGATTAGAAAGCCACCAAAGATTCTCTGGGTTGTCGCAACCGGAGAAGATGTTACGGAGCGACGGGCGCTTGAGACTCAGCTTCGCCATGTCCAGAAAATGGAGGCAGTAGGAACCCTGGCTGGCGGCATTGCCCACGACTTTAACAACATGTTGACCGGTATCCTGGGCAATATTTCTTTGGCTAAAATGCTATCGCCGGAAGAATCCAAAATACACCAGCTTTTACATCAAGCGGAAGAAGCCGCTGAACGGGCCGGAGAACTGACCAAACAACTTTTAGGTTTTTCGAGAAAACAGCAACCGAATTTTGGTCCAACTGACGTCAATAAAACAGTAGACAAAATTGTGTCTCTGATTCGTCGGTCTTTCCCCGAAAACATTGAGATAAAAACCGAATTCGACAAGCTTATTCCAACCATTAAAGCAGATCCCAGCCAACTGGAGCAGGTTTTGTTGAATCTGGCGATAAATGCTCGCGATGCCATGCCGGAAGGGGGACATATAATATTCAGGACAAAGATTGTAGAAATTAATGAGAAGTTTATAAAGAAATATTCCTATGCCAGGTGCGGTTTCTTTGTTCGGATATCGATTATCGATACCGGAACAGGTATGGACAAACAAACCCAATCCCGTATCTTTGAACCCTTTTTTACGACAAAGAAAGATAAAGGAACAGGGCTGGGATTGGCAATGTGCTACGGTTTGATTAAAAACCATGAAGGGTGGATCAATCTCCACTCTGACGCTGGTATCGGTACAACATTTGAAATCTATCTGCCTGTGATCAAAGCAAAGGAAGAGGAAAGACATTGTGAGGTTCTCACGCTCTGCGACATGCCACGGGGCAGTGAAACCATCCTTCTGGCGGATGACACTGAAGCGGTACTTTTTTCTTGCCGCCACATGCTTGAATGCCTTGGCTACAAAGCGCTGGTTGCCCGCGATGGGCATGAGGCATATGATATTTATGAGCAAAGCAGAGATGAGGTGTCATTAGTGGTTACAGATCTGGTAATGCCGCGATGCGGAGGTCGTGAACTGCTTAAACGGTTGCGCAGCAACGGGCATCAGGTGCCGGTGATACTGGCGAGCGGCTATGCTATAACCAGTAATTCGATTGCAGAGATAGAGGAAGAGGGATTCTCGGGTTTTGTGCCAAAACCCTTTACGCTTGTCTCTCTGGCAAGCGTGGTTCGCAGTGTTTTGGATGCACATGAAAATAAAAGCGGAAAGGACGACCATGTATGATGGAAACAATCGATAAACTGAACAGAATCGGATGGATCGTTTTCACTGGCAGCTTAGCGGGAATGGTATTTCTGGTCATTTGGGGGCTGTCAAGATGACTACGTCCCTACACAAAGCGAAGAAGAACCCAAGGGGGATGCCGACATGAAAAACAACTTCACAATGTACGCCGAAAAGGTGAACGGAGCAATACATGTCAACCTCTCGGGACGACTCGACGTATCACGGGCCGTGGAAATCCTCCGTTTCCTGCATTTGTATGCTCGGGGAAAGTGTCCGATTGTCGTGGAGGCGTCCAATTTGTCTCCAGACAACAGTACGAGCTTTGATGTCCTTCAAAAAGGCCTTCAAAGACTTTCCGACCTTGGCCATCCCATTCGACATTCCACCCTGCAGATTGAGGGCGACCGGATAAGAAAACCTAATTCTATTGCGAATTGGTGAAGATTGAGGAAATTGAGGCGTTGACTTTTTCTTGGCCTTATAGTAACTGCGACTCATTAAAGACTGGCGTTGTGCTGTCCGTTTCAGACCAATCTACTATGAACTGCCAATGAACAGTAATGCATTTTCAATCAAAGAAGTGGCGGAATATTTCGGGGTATCAACGCGTACTATCAGGGACTGGCTGAAGAGAGACGAGAGCTTCCCCCGACCGTTCAAGAAGTTCGGGACTCTGAGATTCCGGCGGGAGGAAATCGAGAAATACTGGGCAAGGAACACATGGGGTAAGAGAAAATTCATGTGAAACATTCTTTAAGGAAGTGAAAAGTGACAGTTCAAGAAGCACTTAACCAAAGCGCCCAGGAGCTTCAACAACAGCTTGAGGAGCATCGGCGCCTGCTGGTTCGAGCAATTGAAGGAGATGCCGGCGGTATCGAAATCGAGAACTGCCTGCTGCTGGCCTGTCCGCACAAACGCACTCTCAAAGGGGTCCTTGCGGAGACCATCGGAGTGTTGGAGGAAACACGAAAAGCTTTCAAATCCAAACGGCTTGAGGTCTTGAGGAAGAAACTGATCCGGGTACTGGCGGAAAATGCCTGACCCGTCAAGTCGGCAAGAGAAGTCCTAATGCATAATACAAATTTAGACACGGATTACACGGATGGCCACGGATTAGGTTTTATATTGTTTGAACAATGGCGCCATTGTTCAAACAACGCTTCCATTTCATAAATGCTGGCGCATTTATGAAATAAAGGGCAGTGTAATCAGTGCCTCTTTTCAAGCCGTTAAGGCGCAAATCCGTTTCAGAGATTTTTTAAGTTCGCCCGAAGGGCGCTAAGTTCATCACGATGCTGACAACAAACAAGGAAGTCAAAGCAAGGATTCTCGAGCTGTACGATGAACTATTTTCTCATAATGGGTATGGCGAGATGAAGGTGGAGATAAGAATACTGCGCCGGAGGCAGAAGGAGATCATCATCCACTGCGGCAAACAGTATCGTTTTGTAGTAGATTACGAGAATAGGGGTCGCACCAAATTCGCTTGAGTACAACCCAAGGCTTGGGGGATGAACCGCCTGAAACAAACGCGGCCTCCAGTGTCAGAAAAAAACCTGATGGAGCAAAAAAGGTGAATATAGGTGAATGGATCGATGGCAGATATATTATCGAGGAACGAATCGGCGCCGGTGGGTTTGGAACCGTATGGAAAGCAGTGGAGAGCAAACGAGAAGAGTTTGTGGCCGTAAAGGAGGTCAGGCACAAATGGCTCAATTCGCCTAAGATGCTAAATTATTTCAAAAACGAATTCAAGGTGCTCGAAAGATTGAGCCATGAGAGTACCGTATGCCCCATTGACCTCGTGCGTGGCAATGGCACATACCTGATCATTATGGAATATCTATGCGGCGGTTCCCTATCTCAAAGGCTCCGCCACAGTGAGCCATTGGAGATAAGTACTGCACTGTTGATTACTGTGAGGATGTTAGACGTCCTTAAGGCCTGCAGCAGGCTGAAAATCATCCACAGGGACATCAAGCCATCAAATATACTTTTTGCGGACAAGAGCTTTGAGCAGCCAAAACTCGGCGACTTCGGACTTGCCTGCTTTAAGAGCGAGCTACTTGCGCTCTCTCCGCGGGCGATCGGCTCAGAGATAGCAGGGACCCTGACATACATGTCCCCGGAACAACTCAACGGAAAGAAACTGAGTGTCAAAACCGACATCTATTCCCTTGGAATGACACTGTACAAGATGTTGACTGGCCGGTTGTTCTTTGACCCTGAACTGCTCAGCCGGGCTGGTATCAAAAGGGCGATTCTCCGCCCTTTTAGAGAGCATCCGGGCCGCTACCGGCCGGACCTGCCATACTGGTTGGATGAGCTGGTTATGAATATGATATCTGTTGAGCCGCGTAAGCGCCCCGGAGACCCTCAGGCGGTGCTGGATGTTATAGAAAGGAATTCATAGTCTTTCAGAAGAAAAATTTTAGGTTATCTATTCTGATAGCACTGGTACCTTCGCTTCGCTCCGTCGGGAGCGGTGTACTGGATGGAGAGATTTAATTACAGGGAAGCGGGACCGAAGAATGGGCGGGCAGAACTATACTACCTGAGACAAGCTTTTCACTTCATTCACATAGAATTCTTTGATTTCGAGCCAGTCGCAAGAAGCTATCATGCTTGGCATGGGCTCCTTTTCGGCATCATCAAAATAGCACAGGCTTCGAAGAATATGATTCGTGTTAAATTGAACCCCAACATATTTTCGTGGGAGTTCCGGGATGAGAGAGTGGATTGGTTTGAATTTCTTGGCGACAAAAAACAGATCGATGAAATCCTTTATGGATCCTCGTTGGAAAATCGCCACTATTTTCATCAAGGCGATATCAAGTACAGAAGCCACGTGGAGGCCATTCCATTCAATCAAGGGCTCCAACAACCTGTAAGGATATTCAAATAAACTTATACGTACGCGATCAAGATCGCCGATGATAGTCCCCTTTCCCGTTTGGTCAAGTCGGAGATCTCCTATAGTCCTTAGATAATTGATTATCGTCATTTCTTCGAAGCCTGATTGAGTAAACAAATCAAGGTCTATGGAGGTCCGGTGGCCCAGATGTAAGGCAAGAGCCGTCCCTCCTGCAAGATAGAAAGGGCTCAGCCACGGGCGGCCTTTGATTTTCTCGATCAGCCTGCCGGTATCGGGTGAAAGGGTTTCTGAAAACAACGGATTTCTCTTCTTGAAATGCTTAACAGAATTGCCCAAAGGTTTGCTGTGCGCGGGGAGAGCCTGCGACTTGATTTAACAACTTTTCTAATGGCTTCATCCCCGATGATTTGCCTCAAAAATCGGACATCTTTCCATTGTCCATATTCCAGTACGCGCTCAATGGTGTGGTCCGGCCAATCAAGAAGTTCACGACCTGTAAATCGACTATCCCAGAAATAGGCCCTGAAATGGTCTGGGAGTAATCTTTGAGATTTCTCTGTTGATTTGGTATCATCCATAATTTAACGTTTCGGAATTTCTACAACCCTTTGAAATTATAAGCTATGTTGAGGCAGTCTTTTGCTGCTCTGCATATGGAATAATGGAATGTTGGAATAATGGAATGTTGGGTTTTGCGAGATTTTGCGAGTTTGTAATAATGCAAGCAAATTGGCCTCATGATCGTTGGGTTTCGTTCCTCAACCCAACCTACAAAATCTGAACCCATTATTCCAACATTCCATTATTCCAATATTCCAATTGGGGCGAAGCCCCTAAGTTCTGTTTACACGAGGTAGATAGAGTTGTCAAGGGATCCGGCGCGGATTCCCCCCCCTTTTTGTAAAGGGGGCAGGGGGGATTTTGGAAATAGTGACTTGGGCCTTTGAAGAGGAGCGCAAAAAAATCTTTCTTGTGAAAAAAAAGCTTGACATGGAATTCGCGTCGTGTTATTGAGCATGTAACTCAATTAGGATAAGCGTTTTATCTAAAGGAACTCCTTACGGTCTTTTGTTCCCGCAGTGGCGGGAAGCAGGAGAAAGTGAAGGCGTGACTTGGATTGCGGAAAGCAGTCTGGTTGCGCCTTTTTTTGTGGTCATGTTTGTGAGTGGTCAGTAGTCAGTGGCTTCGACAGAGGCGAATCATATGTCGTCCAAATGACAGATAACAGACGACAGATGACCAATGACAAATAACCAATGACAAATGACAAATGACAAACCGAAAGGAGGTGATGGGGAGCAGGTTGATGCCCCTGTCGCTGCGGGTGCGAAGGTAAACTAGGAATCAAGAATCTTAGCGGGCAGGCTCTGTGGGGGAGGCGTCTCGCAAGGGAAAGAACAAAACAGAAAAATTAGGAGAAGCAAAACATGAAAGCAAGAAATCAGAAAGGTTTTACCCTGCTTGAGATGCTGGTGGTCCTCATGGTCATGGGATTCCTGCTTGCCATGATCGCCCCGAGGCTTCTGGGCGTCTTTCAGGGTGCAGAGGATGACATTTGCGACACGAACATCAAAGAGTCCAAAAAGTACGTGGCAGCCTTTGAGATGAATTACAACAAGCTGCCCGATAAGATGATTGTTCCCGGGTACAATGATACTGCTGGCACATGGTATGGGCCAACCGAGGAAAATATAACTGCAGAAGGCAATGAGGTATTTACAACTGCCATCCTGGAGCGGATCAGGCTCATGCCCCATACCCTGAACGCGGATGAGATTGATGAGATCATGAATGACCTCGGGATTCGTGAGGTAGTGGTGCTCAATAACCCGGATGATATCCAGGCAGCAGCTAAGAATGACATTTGGGGTAATGCACTTCCTACTACTGGTACCACTGAGGATAGTCAATTTAAACTAATAACGCTTGACCCAACTGCAACGTATACCTGGCCTATGATCGGCGCTGGTGATGCTGCTGGTGATGGTACAGGCTGGGCTGCTCATGCTGATTGGGATACAGCCGCAAACGACGGAACCATTGGCGATCCAAGATGGGTTTACCGGCTTATTCTGGGCATCGGTCCTGATTGCGAGCTTTTGCACAGGATCGTTGCGGCTGAAGGGACATGCCCGAGCTTTGAGAGGGCAGCAGCAGACGATACCATGTGGGGCTGGTACGTAGTGGTTCTGCCACGTTTAGAGAATACTGTGGCAAAACTCGTAGCTAACCCCGGCATGATTCAGGAGGTAACATGCGCGGCTGAGGATAACACTGACGCAACAGCACAGAGAAAGACGTTTGATTTGAGCGAGGTGGACGAGGAGTACAAGAGGGCTGCTTTTGACGTCTTTTGCCCGGAAGGCCACAGGTATCCTGAAGTGGTAGAGGTGTGGCAGGTTGATGGTGTTGCTCCTGTCAGATTCTAATCTCTGCTAACAACCACGGGGCGGGGAAATTCCCCGCCCCTTCTTTATGAGGAAGCCATGTCCTTTGTCTTGCGCTTTTTTCTTTTTGTACACTTTGTCTTTCTTGGCGCACTTTCCGGCACCGCCTTTTCCGCCGCAACGGACGAGCGGATTGCTGTTATTGAGATATACAATCAAAAGGGAAAGGTGATCGGAAAAGAAGCGGGTGTATTTGTCTCAAAAGATGAGGTCCTTACCCACTACTATGTATTTTCCGGTGTGGATAAGGCTATATTGCGTGCAGGTGGCAAGGCCTTTCAGATAAAAGGGATCTCAGGGAGAAACAGGGAAAAGAAGCTGCTAAAGATAAAAATAGAGGGTAACGGATTCAGGCCGGCAAGCTTTGGCAGCAAGATAAAAGAAGGCCAGCAGGTGTTCATAAAGGCGCCGGGGGGCGATCCGGTGAAGGGAAAGGTCGGCTCTTTGGGGGACAGGGCAGAAATTGAGCTGAGTTCAACTCTTCCCAGGATAAGGGGGCTTCCTGTCTTTGACGAAAAAGATGCGGTCATAGGGATCATAGAATTTTTTTTGAGAAACAAAGATGTCGTCCATGCCATTCCACTTTGTGACGGGATCTCATTTGAGCCGCTCGGGCTCTTAAGTATAAGGGAGTGGAGGGAAAAGAGAACCGAGGAGTGGATGGCAAGCGACAGGGGAAAAAGGCAGACAATTGTCTATCTTATGGGCATTGGAAAGTACGAAGAGGCAATTCCAAAGCTAGAGGGGCTGATTGAAGAGGCTACCCAGGATAAAGAGGCGTATTTCAAACTTGGTGTTTGTTATGCAAAACTCGAAAGATACCGACAGGCCCTGGATGCCTATGAGAAATACACGGCCCTTTCGCCCGATGATGTAAAGGGCCATTATAATCTTGGTATTTGCCATCTTTTTCTTGATAGACCCAAAGAGGCGCTGGCAGCGTTTAGTGAGGCCATAAGCATAGACAAGAATCACCTGAGGTCCCATTATAATCTCGGCATCCTGTATGCGGCTTCAGGGAAAAAGGAAGAGGCGAACAAAGAGTATGAGTTTTTGAAAGGATTTAATTCAAAAGCGGCAAAGGTGCTTTCGGACAGGCTTTTGGAATACATTGAAAAGGGAAAAGGGCCATGAATAAAAAAGGCTTCACCATGCTGGAACTCCTCTGGGTGATAGTGATCATAGGCTTTCTGACGGCCATGATCGCCCCGAGGCTCGGCGGGGTGTCTGAAAGGGCCGAAGAAAGTATAAACGAGGCAAACCTTAAGGATACAAAGAAGTACGTGGAGACATTCCAGGATGAAAATGCCGGGGATTTTCCGAATCATCTGATCAATTTGGTGCTGGCCGATGATGACGGGATTGCTGCTGCGGTCGGAGATTGCATCATGGCAACGGTGGAAGATCGCACGAATCAGGTCATGGAAAGCATTTCGTACGATTTCTCTGACCGGTTGCTTTTGAGCGAGCATGTGTTGAGCGCGAACGAGGCAGCCGAACTTCTGGCCATGGGTGTTAGCGTGGTCCTTTCCTGGAACCATCCGGATGACCCGAACTATGTCTCTGCCACGCACTGGAATCGATATGACTGGGTGGATGTGGCGGCAGGCGTAATGGTGGTCATGATCGGCGGCGGCGCAGCAGACAGCGCTGTAGACATAACCGCCCATGGCGACTTTGATGCGCTGGGAGAAGAAATCGGCAACCCTGACTGGCTTTACAGGATTGTCGCCGGCATCGGTCCTGATTGCGAGCTGGTCACCGAAGACTATGTCGAGGCCGCGCCTTTGTGCCCGGCGGGGCTGAATAACAGGCATTATTTTTACAACTACTACAGCATTGTCCTGCCCAGGCTTGCCGCAACAGTGAACGGCCGTTTCGGGGCACTTCCTTTTGACGACGATGACGGGGACGGCTATCTCGATTTCGATGTGATCGATGCGAGCGACACCACAGACGGCCAGATAAAAAGAATCCAGTTAAAACCGATGACAGGCACCCAGTTTGATATCTGCAATGCCACAGGTCACGGCCGGCAGGAGGATGTGAAGTGGTGGCAGCTCTACGATAATGGTGATGGGTTGTAGGGAAAAAAAGTGAACACATAAGTAAACAAACAGGCTGAAGGCACAGGGCAAAAGGCGCAAGGGCAAAAGAAAGAATATGCGCGGGAGAAAAATGACCAACAAAGGATTTACTCTGGCCGAAATTATTGTAGTCCTTTTCATCGTTGGTTTCCTGATTGGCTCGGTAGCCCTGGTGGTGGGACGAACCCAGGAGAGAGGGGCAGTGATCACTACCTTGAGCGAAATGAATAACATCAAGAAGACCATCAGGGAGCGTTTTTACCCGGATCTGGGCCTCATCCCCGAAGATGCGGCTGATCCTGAGTACGCCACAAGATATCTTTGTCTTAAAAATGACGGCGCCGGGAATCCGGAGTATCAGGAGATGCGAAACTTCCTGGGAAGTGACAACCTCATGGTATGGGACAAGTATGTCAGAAAAGGCTGGCGTGGTCCCTACATGGAGCCGGATACCCGCTACCATGATCTCGTTGATGACGAGTGGTATCCTGTGCTCACCGATTCATGGAAGAATTACTACCACATTTTGATGAACCCAGCCCAGGACAAAGATTCCGCTCGGATTGTCAGTTTTGGGGCAAACGGCCTGGATGAAGGGGGGACCATCCTGCCGGTGCCGGCGGATATTGGTGATGACATTGTGATGTTTGTCTTTGGCGGGGGAGAGGCGAGGAGTCCGCTTGATTGAGCAGGTGGGCTGGTGTGAAAGTGAGCTGGTGAGTGAATATGGGGAACAATCCTGAACCAAAGTCCATTTTCTCACCCGCCCACCTGCCCACCCGCTTCGCTTCCGGCTTCACCCTACTTGAGCTTGTGGTGGTTCTGACCATCATCGGGTTTCTGGTGATGATCATGACCGGGGTCTATTCCGGCGAGGATGACCAGAAGCGCTTTGAGCAGACCCGCGAGCAGATGGAGGAAATCAGAAAGGCACTCCTTGGCAGTGATGGCACTTATGCCAGCGGCCAGAGGCGGTTTGCCGGGTATATTGCAGATATGGGTGGGTTGCCCGCACTGGTGGATGTTCTTGGCACGCCGGGTGATACAAGCGATGACCAGCCAGAAGGGCTCTGGGATCAGGGCGGCCTTCCTGACTGGGAACATAAAGCTGCTTCAAGGACCTGGATGGGGTGGCGGGGGGCCTACATTGAGGCCCCGCCAGGTAACGTGCTGAAAGACGGCTGGGGCAATCCCCTTGTCTTTTCCGTTGCCAATGGAGACATGACCATTAAAAGCTACGGGGCAGATGGTGCGGAGGATACAGGCGGGGAGACGGGTTTTGATGAGGATATTACCTTGATCATCAACAACACCGAGTATCTGGCCCCCGTGGCCGGGCGGGTAACCGGTTTTGCTCCTGGTAATGAGGCAAACATAAGGGTGCTACTCTACATTGCTAGTGACGGCAGTGAAGTTGCACTCACCATGGATGTTGGCGTGCCATCGGACGGCTATTTTCGTTTCGAGCCTCGCGACCCGGCAGAGCCGGACCCGGAACCGGCAGGTAGTGGAAGGAAGTACGCCAGTATACCCACAGGGATAAGGAGCATTTACGCCTTTGATGTAACCAGCCCTCCAGCCAGTCCCAGCCCCATGGTTTTCACAGTGGAGTCCACAGGGAACTGGATTGGGGAGATAGAGATTCAGTAGATTGGGGGAATTAAGGGATTGAGCGATTCCTTAATCTTCGGTTGCAGTGCTTTGATTTTAAAGCGGACAATTAAAAATGACCGTGGACTTGTCCTTGTCTCGGCAGCATTGATGCTGACGGCTTTAGTGAGTGTTGTCCTGGTATGTTTTTTTGTCCTCGGACATGGGGCAGGTAACGACCTTCGGTACCAGGCGACGCGCCGCCGTATGCACGACGTTAAACGTGCCCTGTTGGGGCGTCTGGCAGATGCCCGGGGCGGAAAAGACATCACGGCCTGTGGGGGTTTTATAAGCGATTATGGAGAGCCTGATGATATGACTCCATTTGCACCCGGCACGGATAATTTCGTAGGGGTTCTACTCAACCGGCAGAGCGTGGCGGCCTGGCAGGGGTGGTCCTATAGTGGTTCACCAGAACAATTCTGGGCTGGATACAGGAGTGATCGTTACTTAACACCCTCACCTGGTGAATGGAGCGATGATCCTCCGTTTCCCCATGACCTGCGAGACGGATGGGGATATCCGATTGAAGTCAAATTTATTCAGGATTCAACACCTGAACATACAGTCATAGAGATAAAGAGCCACGGGAGCGACGGGCTGACCGGGGGGGGCGGAAACTACAAGGAGGATGTAGAAGAGGCCTTTTACTGGAAAAGAAGTCTGCATGTAATATTTCAGCTCGATGCAACGGGACTCGGTCTTCCCGATGGTACTGACGTGGATGTTGAAGCTCGCACGGTTTATCCCTTCCGGGGAAATGTTGCCACAAAGGATCAGACTGTGACCATAACTGTGAACAGCGGCATCGGTAGTGGGGTCTACGATTTCCCGATAGCGCCGCCCGGCAACATGGATCCCACAAAGTTTCCTGTTGGCTCAAGAAAGATAATCTGGACCTTAAAGACAGATCTCAGCCCCTGGGGCGGGCCGACTGCAGATACGTTATTGGCCACCAGAATGGTCTTGATCCCGGCCAGTCCGGTGACTTCAAGTCCACCGGGACCGCCCCGTACATATAGCATTAGTATGCAGGTTACGATTTAGTTCTAAGTGATTACGGGGCCTCTTTTGTCTCTCACAGAGCACACAGAGGCGCTGAGTCCTTGAGCAGATTTCCTGACCCCATGTAAATAGGCCACGCATTTAACGGGGCAGGGAGGGGAAATCTGCTCAAACTGCCATCCCGCTCAGGCGGGAAAGCAATGTAAAGGGAAATGGTAAATGACAAATATTTCCGGAATCTTTTCCGCTCTTCGATCCAGAGTTCCCTCAACGTCACCAAAAAAAGTGATATCGATTCATATAGGAAGGAATTCTCTGAAAGCGGTAGTTGTCAGAAGGGACCGAAAGAGACTCGTAATTGTGTCAGCCGCACAGGTAGAGACAGATACGGAGGCGACCTATGATCTCAACAAGATCGGCCGGGCGCTGAGCAATCTCTTAAATGAGCTGGGTTCTTACCCGAAAGACGGGATCATAGTGACCGATCAGGTTAAATTCCTGGCCAGTGAACTGCCGATCCCGCCCGGCAAGAAGCTGCCTGAGGAGAGGCTGGCAGCGGCAGTGGCATGGGAGATGGAACCCTATATCGATTTTGTCGTCCAGGAAGGCCTTTTCGCATATCGGCTGCAACAGGACAGAACCAGCACGGATAACACCCCTGTGCTGATATCAGCCATGGGGAAAAGCGAATTTGAAGCAATTTCTGAGATCTTGAAGGACTTTCGCATATCGCTGTCCCATGCCTATTCGCCTGATGGTGCCTTTGCCTTTGCGTCAGAGGTGCGAGGCGATGCGGAAAATAGAATCGTCATAAGCTGTCAGCACAGTGCCATAACCGCTTTGTTCTTGAGTACGACTTCGGAAGCCTTTGTCTTGAAAGCAATTCCTGTCGAGCCGGGCTTTCATATTGCTGTCATAGAAACCATTCCTGTCGAGCCGGGCGTTCCTCTTGATCAACAAATAAAACGGGTGGTTCATGAGTTAACGGGCTCCATCGGCGAGGCAAAGGAGGTGGTTGTTGCCGGAGACCTGGCCTCAGAGGAACTTATCGATCAGCTCAAGGCGGAACTGAGCACAGAGGTAACAATCTGGAAGCCCGAGGAAAATCTCAAGGGATTTGGCATAACACTTGAGACCGGAGACATGGGTCCCGCTTATGCTGCAGCAATGGGCGCGGCCGTGCAGGAGCTAGGACTTGTGGGAAGGCCCCTGGGCGTTACCGACAAGATTCCTTTGATTAAGAGGGTCAGGGAAAGGGTACATCTGGCGCCGGCTGTGGCTCTGGCCACCGTCATTTTGTGCTTTATCGGCCATTACGCATTTGTAAAGAGTCGCATCGGGCATTACACCTCAGAGGTCAAGGAGCTGGAGCAAAAAAAGAAGGTGTTTACCCGGTTGCGAGATGAAAGGACAAGACTTACTTCAAGACAGAAGGATATCGCCGGGAAAAAGAGATATCTCGAAAACCTGCCGGAACGCCAGAAAAACCTTGTTCTTCTCCTGAGCGGGATTCCCGACCTCCTCCCTGACACGATGGTGCTGGAAAATATTATCCAGGAGGATGCTACCAGTTTCTCTATTGCGGGCTCCGCTTTACAGGCAAGCTCCATCGGCCTTTTTGCGAATCAACTTTCCCGGCTGGAAGCCGGAAAACAGGTAACGGTAAAGGCTATAACGAAACAAGATGAGAGCAAGGAAAAAGGGAGATTGCCATATGGTTTTTCAGTGGAATTGACCCTGAAGGAGTAGGCACAGAGATGGCCAGGAGAAAACTGACAAAGCTTGAGCAGATAGGGATTGTAGTGATGGTAGGAGTTGTGGGATTGTTTTTCTACCTCAAGCTCGTCTATGATCCTACTATGAAAAAATACTCTGCCATCCGGAAGAAATGGGTAAAGCTTTTCAATGAGGTAGCAGTGCTTGAAGACGAAGAGATGGCGGCCAGGGGGGCCGAGGGCCTGGCGGAACGGCTGAAAGAGCTGGAGCAGGACCTGCGCAACGCTGAAACAACTCTGGTCAAGGATGTTGATAGCGCAGACAGTCTGATGATCAATGTCTTGAAGGTAGCGGAGAAGAATAACCTTGAGGTAGCCAGCTATGAATCACTGGATATCACCAGGGTTAAGGAGATAATCAAATCGCTCTTTTATCAGAGGAGATACTACGACGTGCTGTTGAGAGGGAGCTACGGAGATCTTATTGCCTTCCTGACAGAAATCAGCTCACTGCCTCAACTCATAACCGTAGAAAAGATCGACATCAGGCATGAGGGTAGGGGCGAAAATGGTTCTTTGGATGTGGCTTTGTTGTTTGGTATATGAGTCAGTGGTTAGTGGTCGGTGGTCAGCGGATATCCAGTAAGGAGAATCTCAATGTTGCAGAAATATTTCTTTGCTCCTTTTTTGCTTTTGTGCCTGATTTTCTCGTGTCCACCCATAGGGTCGGTCAGGGCTGAGAAGAATTTGCCAGAAAAGGGGAGCGATCACACGGCAGAGGTGCGAGATCTAAAAAGAGACCCTTTTGAGCTAACTCCTGCACTGCAAGATTACATTAAGGCCCGGAATCCCGATACGACCCCGCGGGACTTCGAACCTACCAAAGTCAAAGTCACCGGCATCATGATCGTCAGGGACAGGATAATGGCCACGGCAGAGATCGAGCAAATCGGAGAGATGGCTTTAAAACCCGGAATGCAGGTAAATGTGACGAAAAAGGATACCCCGGCGATTTCCTTTACGGTTAAGGAGATTTCCAGTAGAGGGGTAGTCGTCGTTTTCGAAAATGGAGATGAAGTGCTGTATGAGTATGAATAGTGGTAAATTGTCATTGGTCATTAGTTATTGGGTATTCGGTATTGGTGACTGGTTATTGGTTATTGATCAGTAGTCAGTGGCCAGTGACAAATGACGAATGACAAATGACGAATGACAAATGACGAATGACAAATGACAAAACGGTCAGGGAAGGAAGTATGGTTTGCATTTGACTGGGGTTCGGAAGAGGATTGGTTTCATCAGGTTTGGTAGAGTCGGTTTCTTCTTATTCGCATTTTTCATCACTTTTCACCTTTCGTTTCTTCATATCCCCTGTGGCCCGGGCATGGCAAAAGCCGGGAAAAAGGCAACAGCTTCAAAAAAAGAGAACCCTGATGAAAAGATCTATTTGTTTGATTTCAAAGAGGCAGCACTCAGCGATGTGCTGAAGGTTTTCACCAAGCTGACAGGAAAGAATGTGGTTGCGAACGAGAACATCCGGGATTTCAAGGTGACCATCTTTCTAAAACAGGTTCCCCCAAGGGCTGCCCTGGAGATACTCTGCAAACAGAACAACCTCTGGTACAAAGAGGATGATCATCACATACGTCTGATCAAGGTTGAAGACTTTGGCAAGGATATCATTGTAGAGTATGAGGATAACACCAGGGTATTTAACTTGAAATACGCCTCTGCCGAGGCAGTGGCCGATGCCATTGCCAGCCTCATGGAAGATAAGGTCGAATACTCCGAACCAGGCGTGACAGAAAGCTATGGTCAGCTTGGGGCAGGGGCTGGTGCAGGCGGCGGCGCAGGCGCCGGTGGTGCAGGAGCGGGCGGGCGGGGCGGTGCTGGCAGAGGTGGCGGCAGAGGCGCCGGTGGCGCACGAGGGGGCGGCGGTGGCAGGGGCGCCGCGGTTACCAGAGAGGTTCACATCCCTACTATAGCTGAGGAACTGACGCCAGAGATGGTAAGGGAGTTCCTAAAAAAAGAGGAGGAAGCGAAGGAGGAAAAACGGGAAATAAAAATCGAGGAGGTACGCAGGATCAAGGTCCCAAGGCCACTGGCCTACATGACGGTTTTTTTACCCAACAACAGCATCCTTCTCTATTCAGCCAATAAAAAGATGCTCAAAGAAATTACAAAACTCATCAAGGCACTCGATACGCCTATCCGGCAGGTTCTGTTGCAGGGAAAGATACTGGAGATAACCCTTACGGATGACTTTACGTCATTGTTTGACTTGAGCTATCAATCAGATGAAATGACGACCCGGACTTATCCCGAACCTGCGACAGCTCCCCGTCATTCGGGCGTACTGGGCAGGTTTGGGGATCTGGAAGGGGGCACCCTCCTTTATACCTTTTTCGGCAAAGAGCTTGAGGCCCGGGTGGAACTGCTCAAAAAGGACGGAAGGGTCAAGACGATCGGCACTCCGATGGTTCTTTCCGCCAATAATGCCCCTGCAAAGTTTTTCATCGGCGAAGAACGCCCTGTCGTCACCAATTATGAATTCGAGGTAAGGGATTTTGAAGAGCGAACAACAGAAACAATTCGCCCTGTGATGAGTCTCGAAGAGATAGGTACAAAACTGGAGGTTATCCCCCGTATCAATGAAAACGGTACAGTCACCATGAGGCTCGTTACGGAGATATCCACGCTGGGCGCCGGGGCAAGCGTGAGTCAGGTGGACCAGTACGGAAATGTCATTGCCCTGCCGATCGATACGATTGATTCATCTACTGTGGAGGGTATCATCGTGGCGAACAACGAAGAGACCGTAGCTATTGGCGGACTTCTGCGCGAAGAAGACAGCGTAGTCGAAAACAAGGTCCCCTGTCTGGGAAGTATTCCGCTGTTAGGGTTTTTCTTCAAGAAATTTCAATCCATAAAAGAAAAAACTGAAATGGTTCTGCTGATCACCCCCCATATCATGATGAAGCCGGAAGAAGCTGGCGCAGTATCTGAAAGAGTCACCAAGGGACTTTCCGAACATCCTTATATCAAGGATGGAAAAGAAAAGCTCCTGAGGTATGACGAAAAAGAAAAGGGACTTGAACCGCTGACAGAGGAGCCTGGGATAGAAGAGCGGTCGATGAGATGATGAATTACAAGTCGACTGTGGACTGTCGACGGTCGACAGTCCACAGTCAATACCCAATGACCAATGACAAAATGACAAATGACAAGACGGACATACTCGAGCTTCTGAAAACAACCGTCGAAAAAGGGGCCTCTGATCTGCACCTCACGGCAGGCAGCCCACCCATGGTTCGCATCTTCGGGGACTTGACGCCCGTTGGCAGAAAGAAGCTTTCCCCTGAAGACACCAGGGAAATGGCTATGAGTATCCTGTCTGCTAAACAAAAAGAGGTATTTGAGCAAAACCGTTCCATTGACCTGGCGTACAGCCTCGACGGAGCATGCCGCCAGGCAGGCCGTTTTCGCGTGAATGCCTTTTATCAAAGGGGCCGGGTAAGCGTGGCTTTTCGGAGACTTTCGGATGAATTTCTCACTCTTGAAGAGCTTTGTCTTCCCTCGACCCTCTATAATCTCGCGCAACTGCGGGACGGGCTCGTGCTCGTCACGGGGCCGACAGGCTCCGGAAAGACCACTACTTTGGCCTCGCTCCTGGATATGATAAATCAGACCAGGCCATGCCATATCATTACTATCGAAGATCCTATCGAATACGTCCATGAGCACAAGAAAGCGATTGTCAATCAGAGAGAGCTTTACAGCGATGTTGCCTCCTTCGGGGAGGCCCTCCGGTATGCCGTCAGAGAAGATCCGGATGTTATCCTGGTTGGTGAAATGAGAGACCTTGATACCATGCGGACTGCGATCATGGCGGCAGAGACAGGCCATCTGGTTTTTTCTACCCTGCATTCCCGGGATGCGGTATCCACTATAAATCGCGCCATAGGTGTTTTCCCTATTGACGAACAGCAACTTATAAGACAGCAGCTTTCCATGACATTAAAGGCCGTGGTCTCGCAAAGGTTGCTTCGACGTTCAGACACGCCGGGCCTGGTGCCTGCCGTGGAGGTAATGATAGTGACATCGGCAATAAGCAACTTGATTCGCACAGGCAAAGATGAACAGATCTATTCTGCCATTGAGACCGGCGGGGTGCTCGGCATGCAGACCATGGAGGAATCCCTTTGTACTCTTTGTCGAGCAGGAAAAATTGCCAGAGAGGCAGCTTTGAAAACGGCAAAAAGCGTGAGGCTTGTAGAGCACCGGTTAAGGTGACCTTTTTCACCCTCACCTAACCTCCCCCGTCAAGTGGGAGGAACCGAGAGATGGTCTGCCTCTCTTTCCCCTCCCCTGGCGGGAGGGGTTAGGGGAGGGGGTAGCCAAAAGCAGGTGGTGCACCCAAAGTCAGGTACTCAATTGAGGGGTGGTGAGAGAGAGGACGATGGCCGAAAGACAGGATAAGGTGATCATAGGCAGGGCACTGATAGAGAAGAATAAGAAGCTCCTTGGGCAGGCCCTGGTAGAAAAGCGGGTTATTAATGAACACCAGCTCAACGAAGCCCTTAAGGTGCAGGCCAGGACACGGGAACTTTTGGGCGCAATTCTTATAAAGATGGGCCACTTGACCGAGGAAGACGTTGCCCGTGCCATAGCCGATTCCTTTGACTTGGATTACATTGACCTCGAGGAGGCAGAGGTGGAATCGAATGCCCTCGAAAGCATCCCCTCCGCCCTCGCCCGGCGCCATGGCGTCCTGCCACTGTGGATAGAAAACAACACCCTGCATATCGCCTGCGACAAGCCACCGCCGGTCCAGGTACTTGGAAACCTGCGGCGGCTGACAGGCAAACAGATTGTCATCCATATTGCCACTACCTCGCCCCTCTGGGCTTTACTCAAGGATGCATATGAGGGGGCAGACATTTCATCAAGTACAGCGGCCTCCAGTTCAACAAACCCCCTCCTTGCGGAAGTGGCGGAAGAGGAAGCTGATATAGAGCAATCTGTTATCCAGCTCCTTGACGAGTTTGTTGCCAAGGCCCTTAGAGACAGGGCGTCTGATATCCATTTTGAATCTGCTAAGGAAAGGCTGCGGGTCAGGTTCCGGGTGGACGGCATACTGCGGGAGGTAGAAACCTATCCCCCTGAGATCAGCCCGCCTCTGGTTTCCAGGATAAAGGTCCTGTCAAATTTGAATATAGCCGAAAAAAGGGCTCCCCAGGATGGAGGCTTCACCTTTGAAAATCCTTTCCAAACCGTGGATATCAGGGTTTCTATACTTCCGAATATTTATGGCGAAAAAGCTGTCCTGAGACTTCTGACCGCAGAGAAGGAGAAGATCGATTTCGAGCACCTCGGCATGGAAACGGACACAAGCCAGCTTTTTATGTCCCTTCTAAAGAGGCCCCATGGGCTGATTCTGATAGCAGGTCCCACAGGTTCCGGGAAATCGACCACTCTTTACGCCTCTTTGTTGAGCATCAGGTCGCCGGAGGTCAATATCACAACGGTTGAGGATCCGGTTGAGTACAAGATTGGAGACATCACCCAGGTCCAGGTGGATCAGGCCAGAAAGATCACCTTTGATAATGCCCTGCGCTCCATACTGCGGCAGGATCCGGACATCATCATGGTAGGTGAGATCAGGGATCGAGAGACAGCAGAGATATCCCTTCAGGCTGCCCTTACAGGGCACCTTGTGCTGGCCACAATACATACCAATGACGCACCCAGCGCCCTTGTCCGGCTCGTGGAGATGGGTTGTGAGCCTTTTCTGGTAAGCTCTGCCGTGAGCGGAGTTATGTCCCAGAGATTGGTGCGCATAAACTGTGAATCGTGCAAAGAAGCGTTTGAACCGACTCCCATTGAACTGAAGAGGTTCGGATACTCAAAATTGCCGGAAGGCGGACAATGGGCTCGAAGCTCGGGATGCCGGCGGTGCGACAACACAGGTTACAGGGGACGAATCGGTATCTTTGAGTGTTTCAAGATGGATAAGACTATCCGGCAGGAAGTAATAAAAGAATCATCTGCCGAAAAGATCAGGGAGATCGTCCTACAAAACGGGATGAGGCCCTTGCTGGAAGATGGCCTCTTGAAGGTAAACAGCGGGCAGACAACCCCCGAGGAGATACTTCGGGTGACTGTGCTGGAGTAGTTGTCACTGGTCATTGGTCATTGGTCATTCGTAACTTGGTTTAATGATTGAACATTCAACTAGTCAACTACTCGACTAGTCAACCATTTGACCATTCAACATTTTTGGTGATGATATTTGACCGAGCAGATAAGGCCTTCCTAATCGCCAGTACGGGGTATTAAACTGTGCCATTATTTCAGTATACAACGATTGACAGAAGCGGAAGCGAAGTTGAAGAAACTACTGAATTCCCCAGTCTGGCTGCAGCGGCTGCATCCCTGAGGGCCCAGGGGAAACTGGTAACCTCGGTGGAGGAGGTTGCAGCCAGGCCCAGACCTGGCGCGCCTGCTTTTGAGTTCTCTCCCCTTGATTATCTGAGTTTTATACGCAGCAACGATATTGTTTTATTCTTCCGCCAGCTTGCCACCCTCATCATAGCCGGTGTTACCCTGTCCAATGGGCTGCTTGTTCTCGAAAGGCAGGCCAAAAAGAGGAAGATGCGCAAGGTAATAGGGAGGCTTCGGCGTGACATTGAAGGAGGGTCATCCTTCAGGGATGCCTTAAAGAGGCACCCCCGCATTTTCAGCACACTTGTAGTTGGCATGGTTCAGGCAGGAGAAGCAAGCGGAATGCTCGATGTTATCCTGGACAGGATTGCCACCTACCTTGAAGATCGGGCAACCTTTCGCACCCAGGTCATTACCAGCTTTATCTATCCAACGGTTGTAGTTGTGATGAGTATTGGCGTGATAGGTTTTTTGGTAGGATTTGTGATCCCTAAGTTTGTGCCGATCATCAAATCGATGGGGGCAGAGCTTCCCTGGAATACACAGTTTCTTATCGATTTTGCGGATTGGTCTAAAATGTACGGAAAGGAAGTGCTGGGTGGTGTGGCAGGCTTTGTTGCAATATCAGTCATTTCTTATAAATACGTCGCCCCTCTCAGGTACTGGACAGATCGCATTAAGATAAGGCTTCCGGTTGTGGGGCCGATTTTTCTCCATGGGATGGTTGTGCAATTTTCTGCGAACCTTTCCACGCTCACCAAAAGCGGGGTGAGCCTGACGGAGTGCCTGAGGATCGTGCGCGATGCTGTAGGCAATGAAGCGGCAAAAGAGGTGATAACGACCATGGAAAGGCGGATCACGAGAGGCGAGAACCTCTCTTCACCCCTTAGAAGCGCAAGCCACATATTCCCTCCAATGGTTGCTGATATGGTTGCTGTTGGCGAGGAGACCGGCAATATGGACACCACGTTGGAGCTTGCCGGAGGGATCCATGAAAAGATGCTTCAGACCCATGTCAAGAGAATGAATGCAATGATAGAGCCTGCCCTTATCATTGTGCTGGGCAGTATAGTGGGGTTTGTGGCATGGGCCCTTATTGCGGGGGTGCTCACAATGTACAGTAGAGCAGGTTGATCTGCATTTTTCAAACATGCTCTAAGGAGGATAAACCATGAACAGATGGACGGTCGCTGTTGTTTTTCTTTGCTTGCTTTTGGGATTGCAAGGTAGTGTCAGTGCCCACAGCACCAAGGGGAGGGTACGGGCGGTGTTGAAAAAGAGCACCGTAACCGTGGACGATCTGGCCTACTATATTGAAGCGTACGTGTTTCAAAAAAAGTACAAAGACAAATATGAAAAGAGTGCTAACAGGTTTGGCGTGGCAGAGTTTTTAAACGTGGAACAACAAGACGGGAAGGCTCGGGTTTCTTTTAAGGTTCTGGACTGGATCACCAAAGAAAAATTTGAGGACTATATGCTTTTTAAGAGAAACTCGGATCATACCTGGTCTCATATTGATGATAAAGGCAATGTTATTCGCTCGGGAATAAGGACATGGGTGAAGAAAAAGAGTATGCTTGAAAAGCTGTGGGTCCCGGTGGGGTCCGGCGTCGTTCTCGCTGCCTTAATATTGGTGACCTATCAGCGCCTTAAGAAGCGCTCCCGGACCAAAGAGGCAGCGCAGGAAAGTGCCTAATTCGACAGGATTTACAGGATTAACAGGAATGGCTGAGGTCAGGAAGAATTCGGGAATGCTCCCGATGTCTTTGATATGCACACTTTGATCATCAAACTTTTGGCGGCGGGCATCACTCTGGGAATTATTGCAGGCAATTCCGACGAAATCATAAAGTTCTTCAACGATACTGAAACAGTCGCACAACAGATTGCTACTGCCGGGGATATGCGAAGTATAAGTACTATGCTGGATTATGAATTCATACGCCGGGGCCGCTATCCCAGGACTGAACATTTTGAAAGATGGATGGGGGAAAAATTCAAGGAGAATGACCTTAAACCCTTGACCCAGGACCATTGGGGATATGAGCTTGTTTACAGGGCTACCAAAGATCAGAAAAAATACACACTCATAAGCCTTGGGCCTGATGGCATAGAGGGAACAGAAGATGATATCAGGATCACAGGACCATGAGTTGAAAGGGAGTAAAGCAAATGGAAAAAGAAAAAATAGTGCGCAGGAAGTACATCCTAGACAAGCCTTTCCAGTTCGGGTATGTGATTGTCATGATTCTGTTGCAGCTTTGTGTGGCCGTCGTGGTAGGGTTTGGGATGTCTTATCTTTATCTTTTTGTTTTCAATGACGGGAAAATCGCCTACCAGCATAACGTGACTGTTTTGCTGCAATGGGCCATCCTGGTCGGATTTTCATCCCTTGTCTTGATCATATGGGGCCTTGTCTACTCACACAGGATCATCGCGCCTATCCACAGAATGCGTATCCTGCTGCGGTCCGCCGCCTCCGGAGACATTCCATCTGGCAAGATTGCATTTAGGAAGAACGATTGCTTCAAAGGGCTTGAAGATGACCTTACAAGTTGCTTGGAGACGATGGAAAGATACAGGCAGGGTTGGGTGAAGGATGAACAAAAGTCTTGATCTTGATTGTTTCGCCGGTTAAATTCAAACCCTTTCTATGGTTCCAATCTAACAAGCCAGTCAATCCTGTCATAGTCCTTATCGTAAGAGTAAAGTTCTTCTATACCTTTTCGGGCAACCTTTTTCTTGGTATCGGCTCTGAGCTTTTTGAAATCAACAGGCTTCTCTTTTGCCGTTACGCTGCCCCTAAGATCAAGAATATTCCCTTTAAGGGGTTTTAAAATCACCCTTTTACCTTCAATGAGGTAAAGGATTTTGTCACTGGGTTTAAGTCCTAAAAGACTCCTTATATCTTTTGGAATAGTAGTTTGCCATTTCTTGGTCAAAACTGATACTGGCATTTTCAATTCTCCTTTTGTTTCTATTTTGCATTACATTTTACAGTTTGCCCTTAGCTTTGTCAAGGGAATTGTTTAATAACAGCCTGTCCTTATGTTTTCTTGTAATATCGAATTTCTTTCTGGCTCATATCCCGTGATGGCTCGATCAAGCCCTTTGGGCTTTAGATCAAAGACAACAACCAAATATCTTCCTAAGGTAGCTGGTCCGGCGGCGGATTGAGATGAAAAGAGCACTTTTAGGAGGGATTGTGCCTCATCATTTTCTGGCCAAGAAAAAGAATCAGATGTGCGCCTTACACTTGGGACAGTAACCCAACACTTCAAATTTATGGCCCTTGACCAAAAAGTCATATTTTTCAGCCAGCCTGTTTTCTACTTTCTTTAGATATTTCTCTTCAAACTCAATAATCTTTCCACAGTTTAAACATCGAAGGTGGCAGTGGTGTTCATGCCCATAGATATGCTCGTAGTGTAAGTGGCCATCTTCAAAATAGGCCTCTTGAATTAGGCCGGATTCCAATAGATATGGAATGAGGCGGTAAATGGAGGGTTTGGAAATCTTTTTTTTCTTGCTTTTCAGGCGCAAATAGAGTTCATCCACATCAAAGTGATCGTGGCTGGCAAAGATCTCCTCGATGATGGTCTCACGCTCAGGTGTATTTCGGAGGCCCTTTTTCCGAATAAATTCCCTGAATATCTCTATTTCGCTCTTCAAAGAATTTCCTTAATTTAGGTTTGCCTTTTTCTATAACAATTTATGGGCCTTGTGTCAACAAACAAAATCTGAAGGCCGCGCGACTACAAAGAAGACCTATGGACAGCCGCCTTGGAAAAAGGTATGCATCCATTTGACAACAAGGTGTTTCTATTGTAAATGAAATTCATTTCTGCAGGCGTCTCAAAGCTTCATGAAACAAGGCTAATATGAAGGTTGCAATCACATCGAAAGGAAGGTCCATGGACTCTGAGATTGAATCGCGGTTTTCCCGAAGCCCATTTTTTGTCATTGTGAACACCGAAACAGGAGAGTTTAAGGCCTTTGAAAATCCAGGGGCCTCAGCCAAAGATGCTGCCTGTGTTGATGCTGTCAAGTTTTTGGTCGGCAAAGAGGTTAAAGCTGTATTGACGGGCAATGTCGGGCACAATGCCTTTGTTACCCTTCAGGACACCCTGATTCAAGTCTATTTAGGGGCTGCAGGAACGGTGCGCGAAACCCTTGAAAACTTCAAGAAGCGCAAATTATCTCGGCCAAAGGAACCTTCTGTTGGATTCAAGGAGGGACTTAGAAAAAAATAGCATATGGGAGGGCCGGTAATAGAGCGACATCCAGATAAGACAGATGATCCTCAGGAAAAAAAGGCCCTCCCCCACATGCATGGAGGAGAGCCCCGTGAAGTTTTCCGGTCAAGCGGGTTAGCCGGACCTATAATAGGAGGAACTTTGCTATTTCATATCAAGGGCTTCAACCCAGATGACTGCATCCTGGGAGAGTTCCTTGCCATTGTGCTTCAGGTCTCCGCCGGCGCCAAGGGCTGCAAAACCCCACCAGCCGGCTTTAGGAATGGCGTAGGCAAACACACCGTTTTTGTCAGCCTTGATGGTCTGGGTAACTAGAGCATCATGGGGTGCCTTTACCTTCGCCTCTTTGACAAAGGCATTTCCTTCAACATCGTGGTTCAAGTACTCCACTTCGATCTCGGCATCAGGAACCGGCTCGCCTTTGCAGGTGACAACGCCACGGAAGACGTTTCCGGTCCATAGAGCATAAGGCTTGTCGAGGGGAACAATTTCCACTGGCAGGGGGTCGCCCACCGGCGTATCCCAATCAGTCGGCGCACCAGCCACATTGAATATGACCTTTGTGCAATGTTGGATGTAGATGTCTTCTGAGCCCTCGTAATAGGGAGCAGGCACAAAATAAAAGATGTGGTCGCCCATCCCCTTGAGTTTTACCTTGGCCTCATAGGCCTTGCCTGAATTGCTAAGACTGGTGAAGGTGATAGATTTGAGCTTTTTGAGAAGGTCTTTTTTCTTTCCCTTGTGCATTTCACCAAAGGCTATGGGCGGGAGGATCTTACCTTTTTCATCTTTTCCGATATCCATGGTGTGACCGGCCTCAAAGGGATGGGTGAAGACCAGTTTAAGATTCAGTTTCCTCGATTTCGGGCAACTGTCCGGACTGTAAATCATCTGAAAATGGGCATAGGCAGGGGCACTCAGCGCAAAAGCCACAAGTAAGGACACCAACAATACTATTTTCTTCATCTTCATCCTCCTTTTATTTTTCGCATCTTAAAACTGAATTCTCTCGCCCGCTCCCGCTGGTCGCTCGAGCACACAGAGATCACAGAGATAATGTTTCTTGGCCTGATTTTTTGAGAGGGAAAAATCAGGCCAAACAATCAGCCCCTGCGGGGCATAAATAAGCATGCAAACGTTGTCTCCTAAGAATTTCCTGCAACAGCGGGATTGCAGTTTGATCAGAATTCCCCCTCAGGAATTCTGATCAAAAACTCTGTGGCTCTGTGGGCTCTGTGAGAGATAAGTAAACACAAAAGTCCTATTCTGTAATTTCCGAGCTTGGCACCTTTACAGTGTGGCCGGGACCGGCATCAAAGATGACCGTGTATTCGCCTTCCGGCTTCTTGAATTGGAATTCGCTATCCTCATTCATCTTCCCTTCAATGATGACCTTTCCGTTGGCATCGACCACCTGCATCTTCACACCTTCGCCCGACGCCCCGTCAGAAAATCCGCCCTCGCAGAGAATGGTTCCGTCCCCTTCATCCGAGCACGAGCAGAGCGGGGTGTGTGCAAGGGCCTGAGGGATAAAAAGAACAGCCAATAATAGACAAGTTAATAAAACTGCTACGATTCTTCTCACAGTTACACCTCCCTTCTAGTGGTTAAGTCGTTGCGTGGTCGAGTGGTTGAAATGTTTTCTGTTTTTTAAGGGCAGCTCTTTCTCCTACAAAGTAAGTAGCGGCCAAAATCGTGAACACGAATAGGGAGAACAAGGTCATAACCTGTAGCGCAGTAAGGCCCAGGAGCTGTCCCCCCTGGAAGACGATGACCGCTATGATGAATCCCAGAATGATGGGATATGTGGCCGCAAAGAGCATCCACTTTGTACTTCCTGTTTCGACCCTGACCATGATCAGGGTAGCAATGCAGGGGGGAAACAAGGCCACAAACAACATTAAAGCCAGAGCGTGCACGGGAGTCCAGCTTTGGGCCGTGTCCTTTGCCATGGTGACAGCAAGCGTATCCCCGGACTCCTCTCCGACGCTGTAAATAGTGCCAAGGGTAGCAACCAAGTTCTCCTTGGCCGCAAAAGAGCTGGCCAAAGCGATGTTGATCTTCCAGTCGAATCCGGCCCACTGGCTGACCGGCTCAAGGAAACGGCCAAACCGGCCCGCAAAGCTCACATGTACTGTTTCCTTGCGCCGGGCCGTGTCGAGTCTTTTCAGGGTCTTATCCAGACGCTTATAAGCAGTATAGACCTTCTTCGCATATTTGTCCTTTTTTCCGTCCAGACCTTTTCCCTTGTTTACGATCTTGAAAAATTCCGGGTGTTCTCTGCTAAACTTCTCATTCAGGGCATCTTTTTCCTCCTTGCTTCTGGCGCCCATTTTCTTCTTTTTGTAACGATCCCAGTATTGTCCAAATTCCTTTAGTCCGGTCCCGGCCAGGAGTTTGGCGTAGGGGTTGTTCTTGCCAAGTTTTTTCATGAAGGCGTTTGTGGCTTCTTCAGCCTGGGCATCATAGTATGCGGTTCTCTCTTTGCTAAGGCCCGGAAAGGTTATAAAGATCCAGACGACTATAGCCACAGCAACAATGATGGTTATGACCTTCTTTACAAAAAGCCAGGTCCGCTCAACGGCCCTCCGGATGACCCCCGTGATGGTGGGTAGGTGATAGGGGGGCATCTCAAGAATAAAAGGTTCACTTTCCTGCCGCTTGAGTACCGTCCGACTCAATACGCTGGCTACGATAAGGGCCACACCTAAGGTGATCAAAGACATGAACCACAGCATAATCGCCTGGTGCTCTTTAAAAAAGATGCTGACTAAAAGAACATATAGCGGCACCTTGGCCATGCAGTTCATCAAGGGGACAATCATAATGGTTGTCATTCGAGCCTTCTGGTCCTTCATGGCACGGGTGGCCATCACACCGGGTATGGCGCATCCACCTACCACAACCCCGCCAAGGATCATCGGGAGGGTCGATTGCCCGTGCAGACCAAAGGCCCTTAAAGCACGATCCATGATAAAGGCGACCCTAGCCATGTAGCCACTATCTTCGAGGATGGCTATTAATAGAAAGAGTATGAGGAAGATCGGCAAGTAATTCATTATGGCAAAAACACCATCAACAATGCCGCTCAAGAGGAGGGAGCGGATAAGTCCCTCTGCAGGAAGAATGCCGGCAATAACATCCCTGAGCATGGTCCAGTATTTCCAGGCCCAGGGAGCAATGTGTTCGCCTCCGATCTTCATGGTAAGGTAGTAGAGCAAAAAGAGAACTCCCCCCAGAAAGATTGGGCCAGCGACCCTGTGACAAACAACCTGATCAATCCTGTCGGTCAGGGTCCTGTGCTCCTCTTTTCCCCGTTTTACACAGTGCTCTACGATCTCTCCTGCAACCTGATAACGCCTGATTGCAATGGCTTGTTCAGAGGCCTCCCCGTGTTCGGCTTGAAACACTTCCCGTTCCCTGGCAACACTGCTCAGGATATTTTCCTTATTTGTGGCATGTTCACGAACCAGCCTCTGGACCTCGCTGTCGTTTTCCATGAGCTTCAAGGCCAGCCATCGCAGAGGATAACGCGTGGCCAAGGTCACATCTTCTGAAAGACGTTTTTCCAGCCTGCCCAATACAGGTTCAAGTGCTGCCCCATAGTCGAGACGCAAAAACCGCTGCCGAAGGTCTGCCCTCTTTGTGGCGGAAGTAGAGTCCCCATCTTTTGAGATTTGGTTTATAGCTTCACGGAGCTCTTTTATCCCGACCCCTTTATTCCCGATAGTGGGAACCACGGGCATGTCCAGTTCCAGGCTAAGCTGCTCTATATCGATTCTTAGCCCTCGTTGCCGTGCTACATCCATCATGTTCAGGCCAACGACCATGGGAATACCCATTTCAGCCAACTGAAACACTAAATACAGGTTTCGCTCTAAGTTGGAGGCGTCCACAACGTCAACAACAGCGGCGGGCTTCTCATGGATGAGAAAGTCCCTCGAAACACGCTCTTCCTGGGTGTAAGAGGTAAGGCTGTAGGTGCCCGGGAGATCAACGACGACCGTTTTGCGCCCATCAAAACGGTAGGTCCCCATCTTTTTTTCTACTGTAATACCGGGATAGTTGGCCACGTGTTGGCGGGCACCTGTAAGGGCGTTAAAAATAGTCGATTTTCCTGAGTTGGGCTGGCCTGCCAGGGCAACAATTATTTCGCTTGAGGACCCCGTCATAATGACGTTACCTCCACGCCCTTAGCCTCTGAGCGTCGTAGTGCCAGCATGTACCCCTTCACCTTGACGTCAATCGGATCCATTAGAGGCGCATTACGTATGACACTGATGGTCGTGCCGGGCATAAACCCCATATCGAGCAAACGCTGTCCAACAACGCCCCCCATATTTACCTTCACAATGCGGCACTCATTACCGGGCTTCATTTCATCCAGGGTCATTCTGTCTTCCTTTCCCTCCTTTGGGTTTATTGAGTTCCTTGGGCTATCGGTGACACCATGATCTTATGAGCGATCCCGGCCCCGACAGCCAGACGCGTGTCACCTGCGGAGACCAAAAAAGGTCCTGGAATTCCTTTTTTTATGACCTCAATCTCTGATCCGACGTTCAAGCCCATGCTGGCCAGGCGTTGGTGCATTCCCCTGCCGCCTGCAAGCATTACGATGCGCACTCTTTCCCCCGCACACGCCATTGCCAGCGGCATTCCGGGCGTCATGGCTGCATCAATCTGATGATCCTTCTGGTGATCGAACAAATCATAAACAACGCCGCTTTGTTTCATGGTTCCTCCTTGTCTTAGATCTTCCACCCAAAGAATAATGATGTCATGTCCAAAGCAAATTTATGTATCCTGTCTTGGAATGATTGGTGCGATGCATATTATTTATTTAATTGAATTACATTTACGATATCATTCGCTAATTGGATTGTCAAGAAAAAAACTTCAACAAACGCCGGATGAACAACAATTTTTTTTCTTGACAAGAGGCCCTGGTTATTGTAAGTGTATATCAATAACATAATAAAGCTGAGCCTAAACGTTAATTTCCTTTTTTATTTTTCCTTAGTAGCGACCTTAGAGCTATGTTATGCGACTGGGAATCGAAGTTTCCGCAACTAGACATAATTTTGGGAAAAACCAGGCCACGAAGGCATATGACTTTGAACAGGTCAGTGTTTGTGGCTTTTTTCTGGAAAGGGATGGGGATAGAAATCTCCCTGCACTTTGCATTTTAAAAAATTAAAGAATTTTGGAGGGAAAAAGCATGAAGAAACATGGTTGGATTTTTTTGGGGGTCACGTTTTTTTGGGGGTTATTTTTTATTGCAATAAACGCATATGCCTTGAGTCCAGAAACCGCATTGTTGTTAAAGCTTCTTGAAAAAAAAGGCGTTATCACCCAGGAAGAGGGCGATGCCCTACGACAAGAGGTAGAGGCTGCCGCCCCACCAGCCTTAGACAAGGAAGCCATCAAGGCAGAAATAAAGGAAGAAATCACACAAGAATTGAAGGATGAGGGCGGCCCCTTAGCGGGTATCCAGGACAACATCACCATCAGCGGGGCCGTGGAGGTGGATTATCAATATCTAGATCACCGCGACCGAACGGACAAGGGCAGTGATGGCACCTCTGACCTTTATGCCTCGACGATCGAACTTGGCATCCAGGCCCAGGTGAATGAGTCGACCACAGCCAATATCATCTTTAAGGCCGAGGATGTGGATAAGAGTACCAATGCTGCCAATAACAATGACGGAAGCGACCCGGACAACCCGTTCATCGACGAGGCCACCATCACGATCTATAATCCGGAAAAGTGTCCATTTTATGCTGTGCTTGGCAAGCGTGGCCAGCCCTTTGGTAATTTTTTTACCCATACCGTAAGCGACCCAGTCACCAAGGCTGCCTATGAAGTTGCTACAACGGGTGCTACTGTCGGCTTTGCCCCGGCGGATTTTTATGACCTGGATGTGGCTTTCACTGCGTATAAGGGGGAAAAACTCATTAATGCTTTGAACGGGGCCGGAACAGGTTGGGCGAGAAGTAACACAGCCTATGCACCAACCGATGATGTGAGTTCATATATCGCCAGCCTGTCCCTAAAACCGATTGAGGCGCTGACCCTTGGCGTAGCCTTCGACTCAGAGCCGGGTGATGGAGATCGAAATGAAACATTTAACGCGTCTGCGGAACTCCTCATGTTCGACGTTATTTTGGATGGTGAGTATTTTGTTGCCACCAGCCGCGAAAAACATTTGACTGACGACAAAACTTATAAAGAAAAAGCATGGGTCGTTGGTCTTGCCTATCACGTTGTCGATCCGTTGGAACTCTCCGTGCGCTTTGAAAAGTTCGATGTGGACCATGACAGTGATCAAGATGGAGACTTCGATTATATCTTCGCCTTTGGCGCTAATTACGAACTCCTCCAAAATGTTACGCTTATGGGCGAATACCGAAGAGTTGTGCAGGAAACGGCAGCAGGCAGTACCTATGAGGAAACGGTCAATGAGTATAATCTCAGGGTAGCAGTCGGATTTTAGATAGGTTGTTGCCCAAATAGCTGAATGGCCTACTTTTTTACACACAATATTATGCTTTCATAAGTAACCTATGTGGGAGAAAAGTACCAGGTGGAAATAAGCCTGGTTGGATGTCCAATATTTAGAAGGGGTTGTGTCGAGTGTTTAGGCCTTGAGAAATTCGCGAACGACCAGTTCTCTTGTCGCTTGCTTGTTGTAAAATCGTTACACATTCAAGGACGTTAAGGTGAAGGTCGGCAACGATCACCTGACAGGTATAAAGGCCATCTTGAACAAGGTGAGTTACCATGAGGGCTTTTCGGTGATGAAACGGCATCCTACAATGAAGCATTGTTTGGTCTTCCATCGCCATAGCTTCTCTTCGAATTCCCCCTAGAAGCGGTTTCAAAATCTTTCTCTCGCTTGTTTGACCATTTTGAGAAGTTCTAAGCTTGCTTCGCTAAAATTGTAGCACGTAGTGCCTCTGTCCAAGGCGTCAGCCGCAACCCATGCGCTAACTCGGGCTGACCGCCCTCAAACAGTTACAATTTTCTAAGAACTTTTTGCAAAAATGGCCAAAATGAGTCGTCAAAGGGTTTTGAAATAGCTTTTAATCAAGATTGTCAGCCATTTACCATGGCACGATTCTCTACAATGAAAAAATGTCTATTCTTTGACGCCCTTCTCGCTCTGCCTTTTTAACCATTCTTTTTCGACGCACGATTTCAGCAAGTGATTGACGCTTTTGAACAAATTTTGTATGTTATGTATTGATGTATCAGGCGAGATCATTGCAGCCTGGTGTATATATTTCATCCTATGCCGATTTTTAAGCCGTAAAGGCGCCATCCAAAAGGGGCTTACGGCTTCGTCAAAAGAGGGCAAGAGTGAGAAAGTGGCTGTGGAGCTTCACTTGTCGTGATTTGGGCAACAGCCTGTGATGAGGTGATACCCATGGATGATTAGAATTTTAAAGACGTCCAATGACAACTGGAAAAAGGGGCCCAGCCGTGCTCTTTGTGTATGAACTTTGCAATTGTGAAGGGATCAGTTTGTGATGAAAATATTAGATAGGTTCTTTTCAAAGGGTGTGAAAAAAGAAAGGCCACAGGATGTGATGGAGATCGGTATCATTAAGGTCATCGGGCCTCTCATAGACAGGACAGCAAACCGTATTTTCACCTTGTACAAGACAAAGCTGTTGACCGAACCAATCACCTATATTGTTCCAGCAGTTTGGGGTGCCAAGAAGGATGGTGAACTTACGGTTACCCAGAAGGAAATTTACAAGCAGGTCGCCCCTGTCATCAAGGAGATCTTTGACGCTTTTCAGTTTAAGGCCTTGAATGACGCTCAAGCATTTGCTGTTGGATTTCTTATACGGGGATTAATCATTTCAAAAATTACCTATATGATTGAGCTGATCAAGAACCAGACCATGAGCAAAAAGATCTCGGAGGAGTCAGAGACGGATATTCTGGAACATCTTGAGCCAGCGGGAACAGCCTGAGGGATAACGGGTGCCTAATGAATCGAAAACCAACTCCGGTTAGTTATTTTCTGGAGCTCGGCTATATATTTGTGGCCAGCGAGTTTACCAAATAGTAAAGGAATCAGAAGGGTGGACGTTATTGTTGGTGTAGCGGATATGAAGGTGAGTGATGACCCTAGTGTCACGCTGGTTACCCATTCGTTGGGCTCATGTATTGGCCTCACTGTGTATGATCCTGTGGTCAAGGTAGGGGGCATGCTTCATTATATGCTGCCTGAATCACAACTGGATTCCAACAAGGCAAGAAACAACCCCTGGATGTTTGCTGACACAGGCATACCGATCCTGTTTAAGTCCTGTTATAAGCTTGGGGCGGTGAAGGGGCGGATGATTGTGAAGGTTGCCGGTGGGTCCCAGGTCATGGACTCGTCTGGTGTCTTCAATATCGGAAAACGCAATTATGCTGCTTTGAGAAAGATCTTTTGGCGCAATAATGTGCTTATTGATGCCGAAGATATTGGAGGCTCGGTCAATAGAACCATGCGGCTGAGCATTGCCACAGGGGAAGTAACTCTCAAGATTTCTGGCCAGGGTAATAAGATACTATGATAGATGTTGATGTCATCATAAAGTCAATCAACAAGCTTCCACCCTTTCCGGATGTGGCCAGCAGGGCCCTGCAGATACTGGATGATCCAAGGGCATCTGTAGATCAGGTCATTTCGGTTATCCAGTATGATCAGGCTGTTACAGCGAATGTATTGAAATTGTGCAATTCGGCCTATTACGGGCTCAGAAGAAAGGTACATTCGCTGCGGGAGGGACTGGTCTTGCTGGGTAATGCCGAGTTGAAGAGTATCATTTTGGCAAGCACAACCGTAAGACTCTTTCAACAGGAAAATAAAGGGTATGATCTGGCCAAGGGGGAACTTTGGAAGCACGCGGTTGCAACAGGGATCATCTCTAAAATTATCTCTGATCGTGTTGGTGCTTCCGAACACCCGTCTTTGTTTACGGCAGCCCTTTTGCACGACATCGGCAAAGTGGTGCTCAACAGCTTTGTTGATAGATACTTTGAACAGATTATCGCGCTGGTGAACGAAGGGGAGCTTTCTTTTCTCGAGGCCGAAAGCAAGATGCTTGGTATCAATCATGCAGAAGTTGGGGCGAAGACAGGTGAATCGTGGAATTTTCCGGGAGATATTGTTCAAGCGATACGGCTGCATCATAGTCCTGAAGAAGTTTTGGATGATGACCCGATCACACCCATTATTTACCTTGCTAACATTATAACCCTTTCCATGGGGATTGGGGTGGGACGTGACGGACTTTCTTACAGAGGAAAACAGGAGGTCTTGAAACACTACGGACTGAAGGCAAAAGACCTGCAAGAGATCGTGGTCGATTTTTACGACCAGTACAGTAAGGTCCAGGATATTTTGAAACTAAGTTAGCGAGGTGTCCTATGGCATTTAACGTTTTGATTGTTGATGATTCTTCGTCCATGCGAAACATCATCAAGAAGACCATTGAAATGTCTGGCTTTGATGTTGGACAGTTTTTTGAAGGGAGTAACGGCCGGGAGGCATTGGCTGTCCTTGATAAGGAGTGGGTGGACGTGATCCTTACCGATATTCACATGCCAGAGATGGATGGTATTGCATTTTTGAAGGCCTTGCAGGACCAGGCAATTGTGTCGACAACGCCAGTGGTGATTGTGACTACAGAGGGTCGAGAAGAGCGGATCGAGGAGGTTTTTGGTTTAGGTGCCAAGGCCTGCATCCAGAAGCCGTTCAGACCGGAGGAGATCAGGAAGGCCTTGATGAATGTGCTGGGCGTGGATGAGCAGTCAATGGAAAAGAGGGAAGTCGAGGAGGGGTGTGATTTCTGACAGTCGGTTCAACGTCTCGCAGGGACAGTAATCGTCAGATAGAGGATTATCTTTAATACTCCCGGAGCGTTGTTCCATAGGTTTGCCTTGTTGAGCCATCAGGATGTGGAGGGGGTATGGCAAAAAAGAGCGGGTCTTCGCTCGGCCGGGGCAATGATGATCGCTTTGGAGATATCAAGCTAAGACGTGTATCAGAAAAAGTGATCGAGTGGAGAGGAAGATGAAAAGAGAAGACATCCAAAGGGCCGTAAAGAAGGTTGTTCTTCATGTATTCGAGGACATGTATTTTATGTTTCCAGAGGCCATTTCAAAAGATGAGCCAGTACTTTCCTTCCCTGAATCGTGTTTCAAGGCGAGGGTTGCCCTAAAAAACGGTTCAGAGGTGTTCATGCTTTATGGCTCTGAACAATTGGTCGTGGATATGGCAAAGAATCTTTTGGGTATAGACCAACCGATTGCAGAGACCGATCTCATTGATGTATTTAAAGAGGCTGCCAATGTAATTGCTGGAAATCTTGTAACCAGCTTAGCCCTTGATAGCAGTGTTGCCCTTGACGTTCCAGCGGCAGAGAGGTTGCAAGACTGCTCAGAACTCCGCAAAGCTCCAGGCGCCCAGGAGGTTGTTTTCAAGATTGACGATGAATTCTTAAAAATAGCTGTTATGACTTCAAACGGGTAAGCTCCAGAAATAGATCTCGGTTCCACGTTTTTCTTTCCAGTATTTTTCCCATTTATCTCAAGCTTATTGCCTAGAGCCTGTTTCATAACTTCCCTATTCTCTTCTAGAGTGTAGTGATTTCAGCTAATTATGAAACGCAACTGAAGTTTTGAAACAGGCTCTAATCATATTCATTTTAGAATCATTACCCTGGGCATCCTGGACATAGTCATGCCGGATATGGGGTGAAGGGGCATTCGTTCATGAATCATACCTTTTCGGCTGAAAGAACATCAGTTTCCCCATCTGGTTTTGACGTCTGCGTTATCGGTCACATCACAAGAGACATCATAAGGGTAGGGCGGACAACAAAAGCCACCCACGGCGGGACTGCATATTATACGTCGATCGCCTTGAAAAGACTTGGCCTGAGGGTGGCCGTTGTGACCGGGGTGGCGAAAGAGGACAAGATTCCTCTACTTCGTGATCTAAGAGCAGAGACAATTGCGATCTTTTGTAAAAAAAGCGAGGCCACATCGGTCTTTGAGAACACATACGATGGAGAGGATCTGGACGCCAGGATCCAGCGGATCGAGTCGATCGCAACTCCGTTTTTACCAGAGGACGTGGCGCGAATTTCAGCGACCGCATTCCATCTCGGTCCTTTGACCCGCCAGGATATTCCTCTACAAATCCTGAAGCAACTAACTGCCAAGGCAAGGATCGTGTCACTGGATGTCCAGGGGATGGTAAGACCGGCGCGTGTGGGCGTGGTCAGTGAGGAGGATTGGCCGGAAAAGCAAAAAGGACTTGCCTGTGTGGATATTTTAAAGACAGATGAAAAGGAGTCCTTGATTCTTTCCGGACAAAAGGTTGTAGACAGGGCGGCAGAAGTGCTTGCCTCCCTTGGCCCCAAAGAAGTCATCATAACCATGGGAAGCAGGGGGGCACTTATCTATGCTGAGCAGACCTTGCACAGGGTTGGGTGCTGTCCTCTAAGAAAGACGGGGTATCCAACAGGGAGCGGTGATACCTATATGGCTGGATATCTGTATCAGAGATTAAAAGGCACCGCCCCCGAGAGAGCAGGTAGGTTTGCGGCCGCTGTGGCGAGCTTGAAGATGAAACACCTTGGTCCGTTCAGGGGGCGTGAGGAAGACGTGCAGGCCGTTCTATTCTGCAGATGAAATCACCTCATATTTGTGATCCTGAAGGGCCTTGATAATTGGTTCTATGGGGCAATGTTTAAGGCGAAAGTAGTAGATCTTTTTATCGGTTCTGTGGGCAGCAAACCCTACACTGATGATATCCCCTCCATGATCATTGATAATACGGGAGACCTTTTCAAAGCCCCCTGGTTTACTACCCACATTTACATCAAGCCGAGGGCTGTTAGTTAGAATACCCATAATATTGATGAAGGCCCCCAGTATGTCAGTCACTGTAATGATCCCCACGAGTTTGTTGTCTTCCACCACAGGGAGCCCGCCGATTTTTCTTTGATAGATAATTCGGGCAGCGGTCTCAATATCCGCATCGGGGTGTATGGTGATGGGATTTTTTATCATAAGATCTGCCAGAGATACGCCGGTGATCATGGAGGGGAGAAGGCCTTGCTTCAGGTCTGCCAAGGTGACCCATCCTATGAGCGTTTTGGATCGGTCTACCACAGGAAGATGGCGGATTGAGTTGTCTTTCATCAACGCAATGGCTTCATGGATCGAGGTACGATCTGAAATGGTAATAGGATCTTTAATCATGAAGGACCTGATACGCATAGTGATTCTCCTTTATACGAATGGTAAGGTCATGTCCGTTGGTTATTAAACATCTTATTTCACTTTCTGGAAATCAGCGATTCGGTACAAAGAACTGTCCTTGCTACAGGTCTAAGACAATATCTTGCTAGTCGATGCCTGTGGTTGATATGCACAGAGAGGTTCTTCGGCCAGATAGTCGCCTGTCGCCTCATAAGCCCGGGCGCGACACCCCCCGCAGACCTTCCGATACTCGCATTTGCCACACTTGCCTTTCAGGTTATTGTAATTTCTAAGCGCTTTGAATACTTCTGATTCATTCCAGATAACCTTGAAGGGTGTCTTCTTTACGTTGCCGCAGTTGAGGTCCAGAAAGCCACACGGCTGCACGATGCCGGTATGGGATATAAAACAGAAGCCTATGCCGCCCAGACAGCCGCGGGTCACTGCATCCAGCCCATGGGTCTTGAACGTAACGGTCTTTCCTTCCTCACGGGCCCGCTCCCTCAAAATCCTGTAATAGTGGGGCGCACAGGTGGCCTTTAACTGCAACGGTGCCTTGTCCCGCTGGTCATAGAACCAGTTCAGGGCCTGTTCATACTGCTGCGCTGAAATCTCCTGATCCACGATGTATTTTCCCCGCCCTGTGGGGACCAGCAGAAAGATATGATGAGCCACAGCACCCAAGTTCACGGCAAGTTCCTGGATCTTTGGCAGCTCTTCAAGGTTTTGTCGTGTGATCGTGGTGTTAATCTGGAAGTCGAGGCCGGCCTGTTTTGCCCATTCGATGCCACGGATGGCTCCGTTAAAAGCCCCGTCCACCTGACGGAACCGGTCATGACTTTCTCTTGTGGCCCCGTCTAAACTGATACTGATTCGCTGAATACCGGCTTCAACCATTTCTGTAGCAATCGTCTCAGTGATAAGTGTGCCGTTGGGGGCCATGACCATTCGAAGTCCCTTCTGCGTACCGTGTCGGGCAATTTCAAAGATATCTGCCCGCAGAAGGGGTTCGCCGCCCGTGAGGATGACCACAGGTTTGCCAACCTCGCTGATTTGGTCGAGCAGGGCAAGGCTGGCATCTGTGTCCAGTTCATCCAGGTACGGCCCCTTTGTGGCTGCGGCACGGCAATGGATACAGGAAAGATTACAGTTGCGGGTCACCTCCCAGGCCACAAGGCGGAGGCTCGATTCCCGGTCCTTGCCTCCCTGGTGGGTGATCTTTGATGATGGATGTGGGTGATCTTTCAATGAAAACGCTCCTTGGTTGGTCCTTGGTCACTAGGCATTAGTCACTGGTTTGGGTTGCGGGACGAATGACAAATGACTAACGGCTGGCCAACTCCCTTGCCGCTTCTTTTGCAAAATAGGTCAGGATCATGTCTGCGCCAGCCCGCCTAATGGCAATCAAGGATTCCATCATAACTTGTCTGCCATCAAGCCATCCAAGCTTATCAGCTGCCTTGATCATGGCAAATTCGCCGCTTACGTTGTAGGCGGCTACCGGCAGATCGATTTCTTCTCGAACCCGGCAGATAATGTCCAGATAGGGGAGTGCCGGTTTCACCATGATGATATCAGCACCTTCCTCCACATCCATGGTCACCTCACGAATCGCTTCTAAGCTGTTGGCAGGATCCATCTGGTAGGTACGGCGATCCCCGAATTTTGGAGCTGACTCAGCTGCCTGGCGGAAGGGATAATAAAAAGCAGAGCAGTATTTGGCAGCATAGGACATGATAGGTGTGGACTCAAAGCCGTTTTCATCCAGGGCGTCGCGTATTTCGGCTACACGACCATCCATCATATCAGAGGGGGCCACCATGTCCGCACCAGCCTGAGCGTGGGAAAGGGCTGTTTTCGCCAAAAGCTCAAGAGTCGCATCATTGTCTATGACCCGATCCTGGACCACGCCGCAGTGGCCATGATCAGTATACTCACACAGGCATACATCGGTAATGACCACCAGATCTTTGACCTTGTCTTTCAATGCACGCACTGTCTTTTGCACGATGCCGTCCTTGGCATGGGCCGACGTAGCCATGGCGTCTTTTTTGTCCGGGATGCCAAAGACCATCACAGCCGGGATACCGAGATCTCGGGCAGCCCGGGCCTCTTTCACAATATTGTCCACAGAGAGTTGATAATGTCCGGGCATTGAGGGGATGGGATTCCTAATTCTCTTCCCCTCTACGGAAAACAGGGGCAGGATCAGATCATCAACCGATAGCCTCGTCTCGCGTATCATACGCCTGAAATTCTCGTTTTGCCGCAAGCGCCTTGGCCTGTAATCTGGAAAAAGCATGGGTTACTCCTTAGGTTGATTAGATCTCAGGGCTCAGGAGTCAAAAGGCAGAATAGATTTAGAATGAGATGAAATATCAGTCATTGGTTGTTACTGTATGCCAATTTCCTCGTCGGTGAGATAACACGCAGGGTCAGGGGCCCATAGGTCCCCTGATACGGCCTCAGCACGGACCCGGAAGTTTCCGGCGCAAATATCAAGCCATCGACACTGGGCGCACCGCCCTTTGACATACTTCTTCTTGTCCTTAAGCTGTTTCATAAGGGTATTGGATGTGTCGGTCCAGATTGTACTGAACGGACGCTCTCTCACATTGTCAAAGGTGTAATGCCGCCAGAACTGATCGGCATGGACCGAGCCGTCCCAGCTAACACATCCGATCCCACGACCCGAGTTGTTGCCTTCATTCATCTTCAAGAGTTCAAGCACCTCCTTGGCTCTCTCTGGATCCTCTTTACGGAGGCGAAGATAAAGATAAGGGCCGTCTGCATGATTGTCTACGGTCAGTACTTCTTTGGGTTTGCCTCGGTCGTGAAGGTCCTTGGTGCGATCCATGATCAGGTCTACCACGGCCCGGGTCTCCTCATGGCTCAGGTCCTCTTCAATAAGCTTTGAGCCGCGTCCGGCATAAACCAGGTGGTAAAAACAGATCCGGGGCACATCCAAATCTTCAAGGAGATCAAAGATGGCAGGGATTTCTGCGGCATTCAATTTGTTAATTGTAAAGCGGAGCCCAACCTTGATGCCTGCTTCCTGGCAGTTTCGTATCCCGCTCAAGGCAGCCTGGAAGGCCCCTTTTATACCCCTAAATCTGTCATTTACCTCCTCCATGCCGTCGAGGCTTATTCCTACATAAGAAAGCCCGATTTCCTTAAAGAGTCTGGCCTTTTCAGGTGTGATCAACGTGCCGTTTGTGGAAATCACGGCTCGCATGCCATGTTCTACAGCATAGCGGGCCAGCTCTGGCAAGTCCCTGCGCAGCAAGGGTTCACCACCAGAAAACAGGATAACCGGGACACCAAACTGCGCAAGATCATCCAACAGGGCCTTGCCTTCATCTGTACTCAGTTCATTTTCAAACGAGGTGGTGTCTTTGGCGTGGGCATAACAGTGGATACACTTCAGATTGCACCTTCGGGTGACATTCCACACAACCACCGGCCGCTTGTCTGCGGAGAACTGCAAGAGGTGGGATGGAAGCCTGTGCGACTGTCGTTCGTACCGTAAGGCATCTGAAGGTTCAACCGTACCACAATATAACTTAGATATACCGATCACGGGTCATCATACCTCAAGTATAGTATTTGAAAAAATGTTTTTTGGATAAGTAAGCTGGATGCAATTCACGGTTAAGTCGTTGAGTGGTTGAACCGCAAAAGCGAGCGCATTCCCCGCAGCCTACTGCAGGGAGCTTCAATCGTTTTCAGTCCAACGACTCAACTATCCGACGACATTGAATTACGATTCGGGGTTTTCAGCATAGATCTTCTTTACTAATGTATTGAAAAACGCCTCAGGATTTTCCAGGGCCTCCTTGGTGATCACAAAGTTGTTTTGGCCTACCCTGTCGCGAATCAGTCTGAAACCGTATTCAAACTTGGTGGTCAGTTGTTTGTAAAAATCTCCCAATGCTGTTGGAGAAGAGATCATTTGCCGGATAATCACATCTATGGCATCTTCGTCCATGACAATATTCAGGTCATGGGTTTTGTGAAAATAGGCCTCTACCTTTTTGACCTGTTCATAGTAAGTTTGTATCTTTGCCATAACACCATTTACGTCGCAGGTATTCATGGTATAGGCATCGGCAATTAAATCTATTCGCGAGGGGGTCATTGCGAACTTAGATTTTTCAGTCACCATAGCCAGGTTGTTATTGATATATTGCTTGATCCATTCCTTTTCTTCTTGGAGCAGCTTTTCGTAAAGCTGTGTCCACTTAGGATCGTTCGGCGTGGATATGATTTCTTGGAGCATACCTTCTGGGTCCTTTATGACCTCTTGTGTCACCGGCAGCTTCTTGATGTCCGTAGAGGGGAGTTTCTTCTCAAACTTCAACAACACCTTTTCGATGACACTCACCAGACCACGGGCCCCGGTCTGTTCCGTAGAGGCAAGGTGTGCAAGGGCGCGAAGAGCCTGGTCTTCAAACTTGATAGATATATCATAGGCATTGAAATCGAATTTTTTGCTGAGTATGACAGGGTTATTCGGATTTTTTAAGATGGCGTAAAGGTCCTCTTCGTTCAGGTGTTCAAACACCGAAATCACTGGGAGTCGACCGATGAACTCGGTCTCAAAACCAAACTTAATCAGGTCTTCTGGCTTGACATGTTTCAGATAATCAACACATTCTGACCGACTGGTCACCGATCCACCAAAACCGATGCCCTGGTCCCCTATCCGTTTCTTAATAAGCTCTGCAAGCTCGTGAAAGGCGCCACTCATGATGAACAGAATGTTCTTGGTGTTGACCACCCGCTTTTTTTTCTTGCCGGTCTTCCGGTAGCGTTCGATTTCCTCAAGCATCGAAATGGGATCATGAGGGACCTTCAGGTCAACATCGGTTTCTTCCATTGGTTTTAGCAAAGCGCGCTGAACGCCGGTCCGAGAAACATCAGGTCCCATGAGATTCGGACTGGATGCAATTTTGTCAATCTCATCGATATAGATGATACCATACTGGGCCAGTTCGATGTCATCATCTGCTTCCCGCACCAGGTCTCGCACCAAGTCTTCCACATCACCTCCAACGTAGCCGGTTTCACTGAATTTTGTAGCGTCGCCTTTGATAAAAGGTACACCGATCTTCTGGGCAATCAATTTAATCATGTAAGTCTTACCCACGCCGGTAGGCCCAACCATCAAGATATTATTCTTGATGTGACCAACGATTCCGTTATTATTTTTGCCAGAAGATTCGGTGTGTTTGATACGATTGAAATGGGTGCAGATCTTGGTGGCCAAAATCGCCTTGGCTTCGTCCTGTTTGACGATGTATTGGTCAAGATAGGCCTCAAGTTCCTCAGGCTTTAATGAGAAGTTGATCTTCTTTTTGGTACGAGCTTCCTCTTCTTTCTCTTTCTCAAAAGAGGCCTCCTGAGGCAGGACGACAGGGGTGATGAGCTTTACGCGACCACCGAACTTTTCTGATAGGAACTCGCTGATTTCTTTTTCGATTTCCTTGGGATCTGGAATTTTTTCATCTTTTTCCATCATAACATCATGCTCCAATGTGTTTCTTATGATTTTTTATGGCATAGGTCAATATATAATCACACCGCGCATATAATTCAAGCATTACTGGGCTTCAAATCTTCCTTGACAACAGAGGAGAAGATGATAAGCATTTATGGTACTTTGTTTGAGGGCGATTAGCTCAGCGGATAGAGCACAAGCCTCCGGAGCTTGGTGTCGCCGGTTCGATTCCGGCATCGCCCTCCAATTGAAGCTCCCGCTCACAGGGCGGGGGGTTCTGCCTTGGGCAGCGCTTCACGTCCGGGAAGCAGGCTGGTCAAGCAACCTGGCCACAAGTTCAAGGGCCTCCTCCCTGGTTCGGATTTCTCGGTTTAATCTCGCTTCTTCCACCTTTTGCAATAACTTTGCGAAAAGTTTAGATGGCGCGAGGCCAAAATGTTTGATTAAATCTTTTCCGGTAATTAGCCGTGGTGCCATCATCCTGGGCTTGAGATCAGTCAAATATTTTTGGAAGACCTCCTTCAAAAATGCCATGAATGCCCCCTCGAATTCGGTGCCTTGCCCGGGTTTGGCCCGCTGGTCTGCCATGCTGTGGATTAAAAGCCCAATCACATCATCCTGATATTTTCTGACAAAGCGAACAATGCCCCTTGTCGTAAGCGTGCCCCTCTGGCGGGCGTTAAAGAGAAGCAGTGGGTGAAGGTGATTTTGTACGATTAACTCTAAGTATGATCGTTCCTGACCGGACATCCTGAGCCTCGAGCAAAGGCATCTGGCAATTTGAGCCCCCTTTTTCTCATGGGCCAGAAATCGCAACCTTCCGCTCGGATCAATACTGCGTGTTGCAGGCTTGCCTATGTCATGAAGCAAGCCTGCCCATTTCAGGAGCACCTTCCGATTGCTTTCAAGATAGCTGCGAATCGGTTCAGCATACTCAGGCCAGAGCGCTGGACAATGGCTAAGAATCATCTCAATTTCTTCATAGGTACGCATGACATGCTGGAAAACATTGTATCCGTGGTCATGAAGCGGGCAATCCCGGCATGGTTCAAGCTCGGGGATGAGCTTCATCAGCAGCCCTATCTCGGACATCTGCTTGAGATAAGGAAAAGATCTCTCCGTTTCCATCATCTTGAAAAGCTCTGCCCTTATCCGTTCCCCGGCCGACTTGGCAGCCAGTGTCGCGTGCTTTTTGATGACAGACAGAGTTTGCGGTGTAATCTCAAAATTCAAGACAGCGGCAAGACGAAACGCCCTGAGCATTCTCAGGGGGTCGGCTAAGATTGCATTTTCTGAGATCAGTCGGATGGTTTTTGACCTGATATCGTCCAGGCCCCCAACAGGGTCGATAAGGCTTTCAGAAGACAGGTCAAAGCCGAGGCCGTTAACAGTAAAGTCGCGTTTTCTCAGGTCGTCTTCTATGCTTTTGCCATGTATGGGGGAGAAATCAAGGGTTTTATCTCCTGATACAACCCTGTAGACCGCTTTTCCTCCCTTGCCCATCTCTATCATACGAGCACCCAGTTTTGCCGCCACTGTCTTTGCAAAGGCCCTGGCATTGCCGGGCACTGCAAAGTCATGGTCATTGGATGGTCGATTGAGCATGCGGTCCCGGAGTGAGCCGCCCACAAGATAAACAGGTCCAATGCCGGAGAAATCAGGTAGTTGGCATGCCACCTGAATTAGTTCTTTTTTCAATGGCTTGAAAGGCTTTATCACAGTAATGAATGACGCGGGTTACCATATCAAGGTAGTCGGGATCGTCTCTGAGTGCAATAAATTCTGGGTGTTTTTGCTTGATCTGTCTCAAGTGCTGGAGGTCTTCTGGGGTGCCCACTCTCTGTAATGCTCGAACGACAATCCTAAGAAGTGTTATGAGAGAATTGAGGTTTTCCTGACTATTTTTCAGATGATAGATCTGACTGCGCGGATCGCCATATGCCCGGACAGCACTTCTGAGCACGTGACAGGTGATGGGCGGATTTAGGATGGAAAGAAATATGTATATCTCTCTTTCAAGCGACAACAGGTATTTTACAGACAAGCTTTCATCCTTGGCAGAAGCCCCATCGATCCATTCCCTGGTCGCGGTATGTATGGTCTCAACTTTCCTGATAAAGCCATCTTGTCTTTGTGCTATGATCTCTGTGGCCGCCTTAATGGCTTCTGGATTAATATTATCTTCTACGAGGAGGACCTCTTCAGGCGTTATTTCAATTTCGGTGTCTATTTCCCGATTTTCTTTTCTGACCAATATATTTGCCAGCACCATTGCGTTTCTATCAGAGGGCAAGACCTGTGTGGGGCTGCTGCTAAAATCTTCCAAAAGCTTCTTGATGCCCTCTTCTGGGTGATCCAGCCTGGCGATCAGAAACTGGAGGGCATTCAAAAAGGATATGCGGTCGCTTTTTCGGGTCATCTCTTTGAGGTAAAACCACAAAAAAAAGAATATGTTCTCGCCGTATTTTGCAAACTCGGCAATTTTGTTCTCAAAAGATTTTCTTAGAAAACATCCCTTTTCGTTAAAGCATGCCTTGATGATTTGAACCAGGTGTCGAGCCTCTTTCGGGGAAACATTAAACATCCTTGCAATTATGTCGTAATCGTGATCATCAAAGGTCACTGATGCCGTCATTATTGCTATCAGCTTCTTTCTGGTCTGTGAGCGGCCTTTGAAAAACTTCACCAAATCGATGATCTTATCATGGACTTTTGCAGAAAAGGGTTCTTCGCCGGGGCTGCTTGCTTCTATGATATCCCCCTTGATGATCAAGCTATCAAGGAGTTCATCCCTCACGGGGTCCAGCCTGTCTTCCACATTACTGAGGAGTTCATCTTCAATAGCCTTTCCTTTATTGCCAGCTTCGATGCCTTCTAATACCCCTGTGATTTTTTGAAGGCTGACCCCAATGTCGAAAGGCGAGAAGGCGTCGAAATCTGCTTCATATACGATGTTGATAATTTTCACGGCTTCCTGGGATGGGCCACCAAACTTTTCAAATACCGCGTTTATCAGGTCCATCTTTTCTTTGTGCAGGATCTCCTGGTCACTGGCCAGCATGAGCCATTTGACGTTGTTGACCTCTATTGGCGGTTTGACGAGTCTTGCTTTGAGTTTTTCAGTACTGAAAATGGCATTGTACACATTTGTGATGTCATCTACAGGAATATATATATTCTCCTTTTTTATGAGGTTGTTGATTTTTTGCACCAGGGCTTGCATGGAAGTCTTGCCCAAGCGATTCAGGCCGGCAACCATGGTCAGGTTCGGATCGGGTTTGTCATCCTCATTATATACCAGAGGCACCTGAACCTCCTCCCCCTTACTGGTGACTACAATCGGGTCGCCTTCATAGACCGCTGGGTAGTATTGGGACAGGACTTCAATACAGGGTCCTATAAGCTCTATTTCCTCCTGGCCATGAGCAATCCTGATAAAGATTGTGCTGATGCTGTTAGTCTGAAAGGCGCTCCATGCCTCAATGAGATGCTTATGTAAATGTGGATGGGTGGTTTGGTGACGCTTGGCAAGGGCCAGTGCGGATTCAAGGTTGATGATGAGGCCTCCGAACGATATCAAGTAGTCAAGTTCTATGGGATGTATGTCGCTGCTGTGAAGGCCTCGGTACCTGATAAAGATCTGCCCGTCATGATTGGGCATTTCAGAAAGCTTTTTAACTTTTTCAACAATACGCTCAATATAATCTTCTTTGGTCAGGTTCCCTTTGAAAAATTCGTGATGCAGAAAACAGGCACAGATCTCGCAAACCAGTTCGATCAAAAGGATCCTCCATGGATCAGCCTGTACCTGTTCTTCCTGGTAGGCCCTTGCGATTTCGCCGATGATACTAAGTGCTTCGCGCTTTTCTATGCCGCCAAGTCTTTGAAATAGCTCTTCGGCCTCTTTGTCAAGTATGGTTGAACGCTCATTCAAGGGGGGGCGACCTCTACGCCTTTGTCCCTCAAGGACTATTCACAATGAACACAAAAATCAAGCTCTATGTCGTGATTATGAGATCTTGTTAGTTTCCATCCATAAATGGTTCTTTTTGTCGCCGAGCGATGCTTCGCGCTGATAAGCGACGTTCTCCGCGGGTTTTCATCTGCGGCGTACGCTGTTGAGACGAGAAGCAAGGGGCAAGTTTCTGTTTCTCATTGCTGATCGCCCAATGCCCATAGCCTATTATCGGCCTTGCTCATCGAAAAAAATCCTCATTTATGAGCTGGAAACTTATTTGGTGCCCATTCTTGTACAGATTATTTATGGACGGACACTTGTTACCTTTCGCGCTTGCGCCTCAACCTTCGGACATCCTTTTTCCAGGCGATCTCCTTTTTGAGCCCTTTTCGCCTCAGTCGCTGTTGCTGAAGGGTCCGGGAGCGTTCCATGTCAAAAGTAAAGCTACCAGGCCGCTCTTCAGGTATGACCGGCCTGCTTCCCGGACGCGAAGCGCTGCTGTAAGGCAGAACCCCCGCCCTGTGGGCAACCGGTTCCTTCTTGGGTTTGGGGGCCTCCCTCTTTTCTTTTGGAAGCGGTGGCCCCGTGAAATAGCCAACAGGCACATGGTCGGTTATGTAGATGAATTCTCCCTGTTTAGAGAATTTTACGCCTGCCTCAAAAGCCCTTTGTGCCTGAATAGTCAGCAACACAGGGGCCGGATCTCGCCGCTTTCCCATGCGCTGTGCCAGTTCCTGGGTTGTGGCCAAGAAGACCCGGGCTTGTCCCAATGGGATGATTCCATGCTGGCAAACGACAGGATAGGCCCTACGACGCACGCAGTGATAAAGGAGTTTTGGGGGAGCAATTCCCTCCTCAGGATTCAGGGCATCATCTTGGCAGGTAGCTTTGATCTTGTCATCTTTCAGGACAAAGGGTTCTTCAGAAGAGGTCATGAGGACCTCATGAATGTGGGATTTTCGTACATATCCCCATCTGGGTTCTTCTGTGATCGCCTTGAGCAGTTCCTTCAGGCGGACAAACCCCTGGTCGTCCGGGACCAGTCCAAACTCATCGGGTCGTCGTCCAAGGATATAAGACATCAATTTGCCAAGCTGCTTAGGATCCTTTCCCCTTCCCATTGTAAGTGGTTTTCTTAGCTTAGATTTTTCTGATTATCAATAGCCAAAAAACTGCTTTTGGGTAAGGTGCGACTGGCACAACACGGACAGGCTGGATGAAGACCCTCATGGTAACTTGGATATGTGGGTAAGCGTTCAGGTATTAGCGCTCAGTTTTCAGTAAAAACCAAGGGATAGATGAAAATTTCCCTATAATTGCCCAATAAACCTTAAGCGCCTCTCTACTCTTAAGAATGATCCGCCTTGAGGGTTTCTCCATACGTCTTCGGCCCAAGCGTCCGTTAAGTGAGAGGATGGCGGATCCGAACCTGTTTAAAAACAGTGTTGCCTTAAGCGTTTTCCTTGCATTTTGAAGATTCCTGCAGCTTGCTGCAGGGAGCTTCAAGGGGGTTGATGCGCGTGGAAATTAAGAATCGAAAACCAGGATTCTCCTCAAGTGAGAAAGAGGAAGGGCCTCGTGATCGAGAAGGCTGGATATTCATGGAATCTGAAAGGAGATGGGTGGTCAGGTTTGGTCCACGAGTCAGAAACACGGCAGATCATACAGGCGCGATTTGGGGTGGAACATATGTATCAACCAGCGAATTCGTCTATAAAAACGCCCACCATCTTTTCGGCTGTCTGATCGTAATCGATTTTGTAAGCCCCCTTGTCGACCTCATCCTTGATGGCGTCTACCTTTTCTGACCTAATATCCGGTTCAGACTCGATGACCTCTTTGGCTCTTTGGACCTCTTTTGAGGTCTCAGAGAGATCAACGATGGCGTCCCCTTTTGAGTCCGGAGGGCTATGGAGTGGCGTGGATGCCTTTTCGGCCTGTTCCTTGCCCGGGCTCGGGGTTGTCTTATTGATGAATCCGGCAATTTCATACCCATTGTCTGTAATCTTCATCAGTAGATACCTCCATATTATGCTATCATATGATTACTAACCTTGTCTTTTGTGATTTCTTCCAGGCGATCTTTCAGCAATTTGGAATCCTCGATGGAAAGGGTTTTTGTTACCTCCCCTTTTTCTTTATCAATGACCTTGAAAACCATCTCGGTATCCTCTTCTTTCACGGAAAGTTTATTTCCGTATTCATCCTCAAGTTGCTCAAAGACCTCTCTTGTCATGTCGTCACGGGGGCCATCATGGATTATCTTATTAATAATATCGGATGTTACTTTGTCAATAACGGCCTTTCGCCTTGCCTCAGAGGAAATATTAATCCTGTCCGCGCGATTCGGCTCTGGAACTTTCTTGTTGCCTGACAGTCGCCTGGTTTGGCTCAGCTGTTTGCCGTAGGCCCTTAAAACATTATGGATCTGGTAGGTGGATATGGTCATATACACATCTCCTTAGCCCTCCTTTCGGAAGATTCCAGAAAAACTTTAGAAAAAAAAGCCTGAAAATGAGTGACAGGCGGATCTATCCTCTCAAGCTGCAACATTTTTCCTGTTTTTTCCCGTCTCCAAATCATATTTGCAAATCATTTAAGCATAACATACTGATTTGATACATATTTACACCTTGTCTTTTCTGGCAGGCACACAAGTTGGTGGCGTTTCATCCGAACTTTATCGCTATAAAAGACAGCGTACTTTATTTCTGATAGGGCCTAGGCGATTTCAAGACTATCGCTTTTTCTTGGCTCTTTATCTTGTACGAATTTATATCCTTGCCAGTCTTTCCGCCTTCTTGCCATGATAGGCTTGGTGTTTCCGAAATTTACAGGATTTCCCTTTTGTCGAGTTGATGAACGTTTATTACAAAGGTACCGTACAGCAAAATAAACGACCACTCAGTGAACCGCAAAAGCGAACGCATTCCCCGCAGGTTCTGCCTGACGGCAGTGCTTCGCGGGCTGCAGGGAGCTTTAATAGACGCTATCAATCGATCCACCTTGTTGGTCCCCGGTGGAAGGGGGCGCTTTGCCGGGAATTCTATCTGCATCAAAGGGCAAAACGCAGGGCAGTGCCAGGGAAAATTTGGTTTTTTTGTGTTGTTTGATTTGACGTTTTTGCCGGAAAATATTGCCGGGATTTTGACATCTTTTCCCGGTGGCGAGGCCTCTTTTTCTATCAGTTTTTTTATAACTAATTGGAAATGCGGAGTATTTTATTTTGGCACAACAGTTGCTAGACCATTCACTCAGTGAACGGACATTGACGCCTTCTGCAAAAGATGATACAGGCACTTCAACATGATACAGCCGTTTCAATCTAAGTTTCTGACACCTACCAAAAAATTTAGGCGGTTATCTATCCTTTTAGCTATCCGAAATGACCCCCGAATCAGCCAGCATAAAGTCGCCCGGGTGACCCATCTGAGCAGTTCGATGGTCAACAACTATATGAAAGAACTTCAGCAGGAGGGACTCATCACTGTCACGGGCAATACCAATCGAACCCAAGAATATCACCTTACGTCTTCGGGCCGGGATGAGCTCATCTCTGCACTGCTTTCCTATTCTGCGGAGATCATTCAGCTTTATGGGGCTGCCAAACGTGAGCTTACCAGAGGACTTCGTAATATGCATTTGGAGGAAGGCATCCGGACCGTGGCCTTATTTGGGGCTGCGGAAACTGCCGAGGTGGTTTACGCAGCTATAAAAGAAACGCCATTGGCAGTAACAGCCATAGTGGATAGCGACCGAACGAAACAAGGTAAACGATTTAATGGATTGACCATTCAGGCACCAGAGCAGTTGATAGGAATTAATGCTGAGGCAGTGGTGATCACCTCCTTTGCCAGACAAGAAGAGATCCAGGAGTGCATTCACCAGCTCATGGGCAAACAAATCAAGGTCATAAGATTATCCGATTTGTAGACGTCAAGATGAGGGGATGGCTCCTTTGGTAGCAACCAGGGACACTGACATGAAAACAATTAAAATCGGAGATCGTGTAATCGGCGATGATCAACCCACATACATCATTGCTGAGATTGGCATCAATCATAATGGTGACGTAAAGCTGGCCAAGGAACTGATCGATGTGGCTGCTGAGGCCAAGGTGGATGCGGTGAAGTTTCAGAAACGTCATCTGCCCAGCCTCTATCGGGAAGATGTGCTGACGGACACACTGAAATACGAACAGAATTTTCAGTACATGATTCCCATCCTCAAAGAGGTAGAACTGGCCGAAGAAGATTTTTTTGACTTGAAGAATTATTGCACTCAAAAAGGACTGGAGTTTCTCTGCACACCTTTTGATCTTTCCAGTGTCGATTTCTTAATGAAGCTGGGCGTCAATGCCTTTAAGATCGCATCTGCTGATCTGGCAAATCTGGAGCTACTGGAATATGTGGCAGGGAAGGGCAAACCCATGCTGGTTTCAACCGGTATGTCATACTGGGAAGAGATCGAAAAGGCTGTCAGCTTGCTGAAAGACAAGAACGTGCCATTTGCCCTGCTTCACTGCAGGAGCGTTTATCCGGTGTGGCCCCGGGAAGTGAATCTCAGGATGATCAACCGGCTCGGTCGGTTTGGCTGCCCCATTGGCTATTCTGGGCACGACATCGGCATCACGATCCCTCTCGTGGCCGCATCCATGGGAGCCTGCATTATTGAAAAACACATCACCTTGGACAGGAGCATGCGCGGTCCTGATCACAAAGTCAGCTTAGAGCCATATGAGTTGAAACGCTTGGTGCGCGACATTCGAGTGGCCGATCAGGCCATGGGTAAAGCCAAGCGTTTCTTGCTGCGGGGGGAAGTGCTGAATCGTGAATTGTTTGGCAAGAGCCTGATAGCTGCCACCAACATACGAGCAGGGAGTCGAATCACTCGGGAGATGACTAAGGTCCTTGGACCGGGCAAGGGGCTTTCTCCAAGCAGAATCGGGGATCTAATAGGCAAGGTTATTCATAGAGATTTGCGAGAGGGCGATTATTTTCTGGAAGAAGACATTGACGGCCCTTGCACCCTGGATTTTAGCAACTCTTTCCGAAGCCGCTGGGGCCTCATTTCCCGGTTCAGCGATTTCCAGGAAATGGTTGCACACGGCCCCAGAGTCATTGAGTTTCACTTGGCTGAAAAGGACTTTCACCTTGGTTTTAAACCCAACGGTTCCTGTCCTCAAGAATTGATTGTGCATGTCCCGGAATACATCGGCGATCGGCTCCTGGATCTTTGCAGCGGAAATGGAGAAATCCGGACCGAGTCTGTAAGGATGGTACAAAGGGCGATTGATCTGACCAGAATTATGGCACCCCACTTCCAGGGAAACCCCAAAGTGATCATCCATCCAGGCGCTATGAGTTTAAATACCAAATTGAGAAAAGAGCCATTACGACAGTCACTAAGCCGGTCCCTTGAAGAGATCGATGGGAAAGGGGTGGAAATACTATTGGAAAATCTCCCTCCTTATCCGTGGTATTTCGGCGGCCAGTGGAAGGGAAATTACTTCATGGACGCTGATGAGATTCGCTCTTTTTGCAAAGAAACTGGCATCCGTATTTGCTTTGACCTTTCCCATGCCGCTTTGTATTGCAATGCCAAGGAAAAAGACCTGACAGAGTTCATCCATACAGTCAAACCATTTATCGGCCACATCCATTTTTCGGACGCCTATGGCTTGGATGGGGAAGGGGTTCAGATAGACGAGGGAGATATCGATTTTGCCAAGATCATGCCCCTTTTTGCTGATTACCAAGGCACATGGGTTCCGGAAATTTGGAGAGGACACCTTCAGAATGGCAAGGGTTTTATAGAGGCCCTAACCAAGCTTAGAAAATACAATCTGTAAAAATGGGTAGCTGGTCACTTTTATCTCTGAACGTTACAAAAATATTTAAGTTAAGGAGAGTAGAGGCCGATAAGATGACTAACCATTCAGTGAATGGATGGTTAGGTCATGGTTTTATCCTCCTTGCGTGATGATAGAGTTTCATCTCTATCATCATCCCAAATTTTGCAAGCCTTTCTGGAAAAGCCTGAATGGCATGCTCTCTGAAGCACTCATAGGGTGACAGAGTTTTACCCCGAGGCGCGAAATTCAACAGTTTCAGGAAGCACTTGCGAAATTCGGGATGATCATGACCGGCCCGTGCCCCGCTTGCAAAGCGCTACCGTTAGGCAGACCCCCCATCTTTCAAGATGGGGGCAAGGGGCATAAATCGAAAATGGTCTATTCCTTACCGGGTGCGTAAGCCCGCAAAGCGAACCTCCGCTTTTTAAGGTGTAGACCTTCGCTTTTTAACGCGAGCAGTTAGCGCGGATCAATAAAATAGATTGGACAAGCGCTGCTATTAGCGTAAAAACATGTATTATTAAAGACTTATGATACATCATGTATGTAATCGAAGGGGCGGAGCTGTGGACGCCCGAAACGATTTGTCCTTTGCATGGGATTCAATATGAACGTTTTAATGATTACAGCAAACGATCCGGCAGGTATGGGCATTGCCTTTACTCATGCGATAAATCGCTATACTGAGCACACCTGCCGGCTCATCACCACTGCTGAAAGGTACGCTTTTGATTATGAAAAAGATATCCACATCCCCGACATTGAAGATGATGACTTTGGGGAAGTGGAACAGTTATTGAAGGATGCAGATATTTTTCATTTTCATGTATTGAATGATGAAAATTCACACCTTGGCCCCCTTGTTATAAGGGATTACATCAAAGGAAAGAAAATCCTTCATCACCACCACGGTCATCCAGACTACATAATCAATGTCGATTCCTACAATGAAAAGTATAGAAAGTTAAAGCGCAAGGTGATTGTCAGCACCCCTGATCTGCTCAAACTGGCAGAAAACGCCACCTGGGTTCCCAACCTGATACCGATCCATGATGTCCAGTTTCTTCCCCGATATGACAGTTCCTTACCACAGGAAGTAATCAAAATCTGTCAGTCTCCAACCAGAAAATATCACAAACACACTCGTGAATTTAAAGCTGTAATGCAAAAACTACAAGAGAAGTATCCTTATGTGGAATCACTGATTATAGAGAATCGACCATACATTGAATGCCTTAGGATAAAACGGACCTGCCATATCGTTTTTGACCACATGCGTGGGTGGTTCGGGATTGCGTCTTTGGAGTCACTTAGCCAGGGCAAACCAGTCATTGCTGGCTTGGATGACTGGAATATTCAATGTATCAAAGAGTTCACCGGTTCAGATGGGCTACCCTGGATTGTTGCGCGAACCCAAGATGAGCTGGAAGAGAAACTCGAAGCGTTGATAACAGACAGTGACCTGAGGAACAATATTGGTGTAAAAAGTCGCCGTTTTATGGAAGAGCACTGGACAGAGCAGCAGGTACTCAAAATTCTCTTCGAGATTTATGGAACCTTGTGAGAAGCTTCTATCACAGTATATGTCCTACCATGGAAACAAACAATAGGATAGAAAAGGTCTTAGCAATTATTCCTGCCCGTGGTGGTTCTAAGGGGGTTCCCAGAAAAAACATCCGAGAACTTTGCGGAAAACCATTGATCGCTTATTCTATTGAAGTGGCCCTAAAATCAAAATTGATTGATCAAGTGGTAGTTTCTACGGAAGATGAAGAGATCGCAGAAATTTCTAAAAGCTTTGGCGCTGAGGTCCCCTTCTTGCGACCAAAGGAAATGGCGCAAGATCGTTCAAGTATTGGTGATGCAATCAATTTTACGATTAATGAGTTACGAGATGATGGATATAATCCCAATATATTGGTGACTCTTTACCCGACGCATCTTTTCAGGACTCCAAAACTTTTGGATTTTCTTGTGAGTAAAGGACTTGAAGGGTACAGTCCGGTCAACACTGTTAAGCTAGTCACTCATACTAATTTAAGCATTTTTTCGAGAAACAGAGATGAAGGCATTGTTCCTTTGTTAAATTCCAAACCGTTTAATAAAACCGTAGCTAAGAAATCCTTTTTTAGACAATACGGACTGTTCCTCGGGACAATTCATGGATGCCTTGACAGACCTTACCTTCATGTAATTAAAGACCCTGTCAGCCTTATTGACATTGACTCGTTGTCAGATTTCTTCCTGGCTGAAGAAGTAATTAAGGAGGGTCTTTTTGATTTCGGGTAAACTAATCGTAATAGTTCACCACTAAGGCGCAGAGGACGCAAAGAGACGATAATGTTTCCTTTCTGCTGAGAGGACAGAAAGGAAAAAACTGACGTCTCGCTGCTCCTTAGTCGATAGGATTATCGATGGATATCAATAAAATAAGCAGTAAAATCATCGGCGCGGCTATAGAGGTACACAAAGCCCTTGGCCCTGGTTTGCTTGAATCTGCTTATGAGGAATGTTTATGTCATGAACTAAGTCTCCGAGGCTTATCATTTGAAAGTCAGAAGCCTTTACCTGTGAACTATAAAGGAAAGAGACTGGATTGTGGTTACAGATTGGATATAGTTGTTGAAAACGCAATCATCCTTGAATTGAAATCATGCGACAAGATTGAGCCTATTCATAATGCCCAACTTTTGACATATCTCAAATTGTCGGGCACTAGTCTGGGATTGCTTCTGAATTTTAACGTACCCGTTATGCGGGATGGCATAATTCGAATTGTAAACAGGTTAGAGGAGTAGCCCCGCAGGGCTGAGTTTTTTTGCTTTCCGCCCTGTGGAATGCGAAGCCTATTCCTCCGGGGTCAGCGGAAAGCAAAAAATATTTTAACCTCAGCGTACTCAGCGTCTCTGCGGTGAGTAATAATAATGATAGCGATAATTCCTGTTTTTTTTGAAGATGACCGTGAGCTATGGAGTGGAGTCGAGGGTAAAGGGTTAATGCTAAAACCCTTTGAATCTGTTCTTAATGCCCGAAAAATAAAAAAAGTAATTATTTTCACCAATGATAATTCAATATGTAATTTGTCAAAATCACTTAATATAGATTCTTATATGATCGATATCGAAACTGAGACCGAAAAATCTGAATTGCTTCCTCTGGGCACTTATTCTTCAGTAAGATATCTACAAGAAATTCTAAAAGTAGATTTTTGGAATCTGATGATTCTGAATTTCAGAAATCCCCTGATAACACCGGATTTGATAGATGAGGCCATCAGCAAATTCAAGCTTTCGAAAACTCCAGTCCTGATAAGCGTTAAAAAATCAATCGATCATCCGGTTCAACTCAATGCCTACTACCGAATCGTAGATGTCGGCTTTATCCATATATTCGATAATGACGAAGCAATTCCTCCTTATCTTCAAATCCTGAACGATCATTTTTCCATGAAACATACTCCTAATCAGCGTTTTAATCTACTTTACAAAGTCACCAGACCTTTCTACTTTGATTGGGAGGCAAGAGGTGTTCAACAAAAGGGTGAGTCTGGTATGTATATTCGCACGTATGAGGGTTTGAGCATAAGATACATCCCGGTTGACCAGATTTCTAATGATACCTTCGACGAAATATTGAGACCTTTGTGGATATATGACAGCCCCGATAAGGCAAGAATCCTCATCCAATTCAACAATCATGAAAAGTTATATAGTGAAGTAAGCAGGGTTGATAAGAATCTTCGTTTAGCTGGCTCGGCATTTTCCGATAATTTTAATCATATTTCTTCTTTATTGTTTAAAGATATTAAAGGGGTCGAATATTTTTTTACCTTTAATCCAGAAGATTTTTCATCATCACATTCCCACGTGCTGAGGGCTCTTCCTGTCGGATCATCCGGCCCGTTAGAGGAAGGGATTATAGAGATTGAGGCCGATGATTTCTCCGAACCGATCCCTTTTCAGTATGAAGACAAAGATATTTGCGGAATAGTTTATTCGCTTCTCAATGTGGCACAAGATGATACTTATGATCTGTGCGAACCTTTTCCCCCTGACGAGAGATTGTGGACCGGTTCTACAAAAAAGATTAATGTCAAAACAGGGAAAGAGATAATGGGCCGGCAGGACTTCCCTGATGTGTTTGAACCAGAGGGGACCTTCTTCATTATGAGGGCAGATTTGATTTCATCTTTTGACAGAGAAGTATCAAAGGGTAACGCTGATGGCCTTATCATGGAAGAAACCAATTCAATCCAGATTAAATCAAGGTTTGATTTATTGAGATACAGAGCTATTATAAGGGCAAGCAGTAAACATTCATGAGGTAAAAAGCATTTTTTGACAGGATTAACAAAATAAACAGTGTTAGTTTAGAGGCCCTTGTAAATTCAGATTTACAGAGTTTTTTATCTTGTTTACTCATCCCGGTAAAGATTTTTCAAAGGTAATTGGGGTATGGTAGAAAAGCATAAAAAAGATTTTTCTGCGTTGTTAAGGAAAATTGAGTCATTAAATTTGGATCAGATCTCAATTTGTAATAATAAGCCGGATGAATTCCTTCAGAGTGTAGAAGACGACTATCGAAAAATTCAACGAAGCATGGTCACAAGACGCGAAAACTTAGGTATTATATCGGATATCCTTGACCAGTGTCATTGTTGCAATAGCAATGAAGATTATAGCAGCAAATCACTACGACTCGTAGTAGATAAGGCAATTGGCAAGGTAAATAACTATGTCTTCTTTGAAATGCGAGAGAGACTAGCTCCCTTTAATCTTAAAAAGGGAGAATGGTTATTTAAGCAAGGTAGAATCGAGGAAGCACTTGATGTATGGGAGGAAGTATTAAGGGTCGAGCCGGACAATAAGTATATTCACTCCAAACTTTCACAAATAATAGATAACTGGGATCAAGATGCCAAAACAAAAAATCATCGTCCCATATGATTATGATTATATTGGCGTTTATCTTACAAACAAATGCCATCTAAGCTGTCTTTATTGCATCACAAAGCACCACAATTCCCCTTTTGGTAATAAATCTATGGAATATTTGAAACCAGAGGAATGGATTGAAGCATTAAACCGTTTAGTATTACCAGAGGGAGTTCCGATAACGTTACAAGGTGGCGAGCCATTCTTATATAAAGGAATTTGGAATGTTTTAGAGAATGTGAATCACAAGATTGATATTCTTACTTCGCTCCCTCCGTTCATAACTAAAGAAGATTTTTTTCAGCTGAGAACACTTGATTGGAACAAGAGAAACGCTCCCTATCCAACAATTCGTGTCAGCTATCATAAAGGGCAAAATGATTTTAAGGAACTCATAGAAAGAATCTCAGAATTACAGGAGAGTTTAAGTATTGGTTTATATTATTTAGACCACCCTGCATATCCACAAGAAGAATTTATGGAAATAGAAAAATATGCCAAGAAGTATGGAGTAGAATTAAGAAAAAAGGAATTCCTGGGGCAATGGAATGGAAAGCATTATGGGAGTTATTTATATAAAGGTGCAGCGATAGGGAAAAGAAAAGGGATTGGTGTGCTTTGTAAAAATACGGTTGCGCCGATAGCCCCAGATGGGGCTATTTATCGATGCCATTCTGACCTCTATTTTCAACGCAAGGAACTGGCATTAGGCAATATTCAAGATGATTATTTTGAATTTCCAAAAGACTTTCTTTACTGTGATAATTATGGATTATGTAACGAATGCGATGTAAAAATCAAAACGAATCATTTGCAAATCTATGGGTACACATCAGTTGATATCAAATTTTTAAACGATGAGATCTCCTATGGTGCAGAAAAATAAAAAAGTATTAATAATTAAAGTTGGGTATTCTGAAACTCTGGACCCTAAAATCAGCAATGTTACTAGTTATGGTGATGTTTTAAGAACCACTGTAGTTCTGAATCTTTATAAAAATGATCATGTCACCTGGCTTGTCGACGAAAACGCATACCCGATTCTTAGAGATAATCCTTTTGTCGATAGAATACTCATTTATAACTTGACCTCAGTTCTTCAGTTACACTCAGAACATTTTGATACAGTAATAAATCTGGAAAAAGTGCCAGGGCTATGTGCTCTTGCTGGCCAAATAAATGCCTGTCGTCGTTATGGCTTCCGGTTTGACGTGAAAACCGGTGAAGCAGAAGCTTATGACGGGACTCATAGAGCCTTGTCCGTATGCAATAATGAAAATGAGAAGAAAAACCACAATAAATACTGGCAGGAACACCTTTTTGAGATGGTGGGTTCAGAATGGAAGGGTGAAGAATATGTCTTTGGTTACAAACCGGATCAGGAAGAAATTTACGATATTGGTTTCAACTATATGGTTGGGAACAAGTGGCCAAGCAAGGCATGGCCAATGGAACATTGGCAACAATTAGAAAGCTTATTGAAAAACGAATATACGGTTTCATGGCAGCAAGGTTTGAATAATATGGATGAGTATTTTGAATGGATTAATAGCTGCAGATTAATTGTAACCAATGATAGTTTTGGATTACATTTAGCTATTGCTCTAAAGAAAAAAATTGTGGCTCTTTACGGCCCGACAAATCCCAAAGAGACCTATCTTTATGGAAGGGGGATTTCCTTAATTTCTGAGGGGCACTTCTGTCCATACCTTCCCTGTTATGTTCCAAAATGTAAGTTTCAAAAATTCTGTCTTGGGGAAATAAAGCCAGAATTCGTTTATAAGGAACTAAAAAAGTTATTTAAACAGGAGCCAAGTAAAAGTTAAAAAAATAACGGGAACAGTTTAAGTGAATGATGAAATAAAAAAAATTTTGGTAACTGGTGGCGCCGGGTATGTGGGAGCGATGCTAGTCCCAAAACTTCTCAATAAAGGTTATCAGGTTAATGTTATTGATCTCTATATCTTTGGAGAAGATATATTCGATTCTGTCAAAAAACATCCAAATTTAAGACAAATAAAAGGGGATATTAGAGATCAGGAGTTATTGGAGAGAGAGATTCCTGGTACGGATGCTCTTATTCATTTGGCTTGCATCTCTAATGATCCGAGCTATGAACTAGACCCTGTGCTGGGAAAGTCAATTAATTATGATGCTTTTATTCCGTTGGTGAAGATTGCCCAAAAAAATAATGTAAAAAGATTTATCTATGCCTCAAGTTCAAGTGTTTATGGCGTAAAGGAAGAAGATGAGGTTACGGAGGATTTGCCTCTTGAGCCTCTGACTGACTATTCCAAATACAAAGCCCTGTGTGAAAAGGTTTTATTGGATGCTGCTACTAATGATTTTATAGCCACTGTTATTAGACCATCTACAGTATGTGGGTATTCACTACGCCAACGCTTGGATCTCACTGTGAACATCCTAACCAACCACGCCATCAATAAAGGTCAGATCACTGTTTTCGGGGGTGAGCAAAAGCGTCCTAACATTCACATTGAAGATATGACTGACCTCTATATCTTACTGCTGGAACAACCTAAGCACAAGATTCAAAAGAAGATTTACAACGCAGGCTATGAGAATTACAAGGTGCGTGAGATTGCCGAGATGGTCAACCGAACTTTAGGTAATAATATTCCGATTGTTACCACCCCCAGTAACGACAACCGTTCCTATCATGTTTCTTCTGAGAAGATAAAACAGGAGTTGGGCTTTGAAGCCAAGCATACCATCGAAGAAGCTATCTTGGATCTGAAAAAGGCTTTTGAGTTCGGGAAGATACCGAATCCTATGGATGATATCCGTTATTACAACATCAAGACAATGCAAGCCCTGAACCTGAAGTAAGATGAATCTCGTTGAACTCGAAACGATTGTACGCCGTATTCGCAGTAGACTCGTTGAAATGTCGCACAAGGCTCGCGCCTCGCATCTGGGATCATCGCTTTCGTGCGTTGACATTTTGGTGGCGGCTTACTGGGGGGCTTTGACGATTGATCCTAAGAATCCCTATGATCCTGAGCGCGATCGGTTGATCCTCAGTAAGGGCCATGCAGCATCCGCGCTTTACGCAGTTCTTGCTTATCGAGGTTTCTTTTCGCCTGACCTCCTCGACGCTTACGCCAAACCTGGTAGTTGCCTTGCAGAACATCCCAGTCCCGGATGTGTGCCAGGCGTGGAAGTGGCAACAGGCTCTCTCGGACACGGGTTGTCCTTGGGCATGGGTATGGCGCTTGCTGGCCGTATTCAGGGGCAATCTTTTCGGGTTTTTATAGTTATGAGTGATGGAGAGTGCAATGAGGGGTCTGTCTGGGAAGCTGCTATGTTGGCCCCTGCCCAGCGTCTCGACAATATTGTTGTGATTATCGATTTCAATCGTTGGCAGGCCACTGGACGTAGTTGCGAAATCATGGCACTCCAACCCCTGAAGCAAAAATGGGAAGCATTTGGCTGGAGTACGCATGAGATCGACGGCCACGATCTAAAGGCTCTTGTGGAGAGTCTTAGAAATGTGCCGGACGGGACTGGTAAACCCGTTGCGATCGTGGCTCACACAGTAAAGGGAAAAGGGATTTCCTTTATGGAAGATGACAACAACTGGCACTATCGTATACCAGACGCAGACGAACTCAGAAGAGCCAGGTTGGAACTGGGAGTTTTATGAGAAACGCATTCGCTGAAGAACTCACTGCGCTTGCCTCGGAAGACGAGCGCATTGTTTTGCTCTCTGGGGATATAGGAAATCGTATGTTCAATGACTACAAAAGCCGCTTTCTTGGTAGATTTCTTAACTGTGGCGTGGCAGAAGCTAATATGATGAGCATGGCGGCTGGCATGGCCCTTTGTGGCCTACGTCCGATCACATATACGATAGCCTCTTTTGCCACCATACGCTGCTTGGAACAAATCCGCATTGATATTTGCTATCATAATCTGCCAGTAACCATTGTCGGAGTTGGGGGCGGATTGTGCTATGCAGCCAATGGAGCCACCCATCATGCGTGTGAAGACATTGCTTCTCTGCGTATTTTGCCTAATATGACGGTTATCTGCCCTGGGGATGCGTGGGAAGTGCGGTTGGCACTGCGGGCGGCCATCAAACATAAAGGGCCGGTCTATATTCGCCTTGGCAAAAAAGGTGAACCAGTGGTGCATGAGCAAGTTCCGGATTTTGCAATCGGCAAAGGAATTATTGTTCGAGAAGGGAGTGAAGTCTGTCTGTTCAGCACGGGGAATATACTCCCCCTTGCCATACAGGCGTCCGAAGAACTTGGTAAAAAGGGCATTTCAGCACAGGTAGTGAGCCTCCATACCGTCAAGCCAATAGATGAAAACCTCCTTTCTGAAGCCTTTTCCGAGTTTTCAATAGTCGTTACAGTCGAAGAGCATAGCCTGTTTGGAGGGCTTGGTGGTAGCGTGGCCGAGTGGTTGGCTGATCACCCACATCAAAAGGCCGGCCTTGTCCGTATAGGAACAGACGACAAGTTCTTACACGAAGCAGGCGGACAAGATTATGCACGCCTATGTTTCGGTCTGACACCAGAGACCATTGCTGAAAAGACATGGCGTGCATATCAGGCAAGCGTTTCGAGTGACGTAACTTAAGGAATAAGATGAAGACAACTGCTGCGGTCTTGATCGAACTAGGAAAACCATTAGTACTAGCAGAGCTTGATATTCCGGTTCTGAAGCCTGGCCAGGTACTAGTGCAGATTGCTTTCAGTGGCATCTGTCACACTCAGATCTTAGAATGCCGGGGCTACCGTGGCGAAGATCGATATCTTCCGCACTGCTTGGGACACGAAGGCAGCGGTGTCGTTCAAGATGTGGGCCCTGGAGTCACAAAGGTAAAAGCTGGTGACCGGGTGATTTTATCGTGGATTAAGGGTTCCGGAGCCAATGTCCCTAGAACGGTCTACCAGTGGGGTAGCCGCACTGTAAACGCTGGAGGCATTACCACGTTTGGCCGTCACTCCGTGATCAGCGAAAACCGCCTTACGGTCATACCTGGAGATATTTCAATGCGTGAGGCAGCTTTCCTGGGATGCGCTGTTCCTACAGGGGTTGGAGTTGTGTTCAACACTGCTCAGCCGAGGTCCGGCCAGAGTATTGCCATCTTTGGGACCGGCGGCATCGGTCTTTGCGCCGTTGCAGGAGCGACCATTGCGGGTTGTACGCCGATCATCGCGGTTGATATCCAATACAATAAGCTAATGCTCGCTAGGCAGATGGGTGCGACGCATTGCATTCACGCCGCCGAGGTAGACCCTGTTGAAAAGGTTAAACAAGTCTGTCCGAATGGCGTGGATTTCGCCATAGAAGCGAGTGGCCGGCCCGAAGTCATGCTGCAGGCTCTCTACAGTGTTCGCGATCAAGGGGGAGTTGCAGTCGTTGTTGGCAACGCACGACACGGAGAGCAGGTCGAGCTTGATCCGAAGCAGCTCAACTTGGGTAAGCAGCTCCGGGGCACATGGGGTGGAGACAACTCGCCTGACCGAGATTTTCCACGTTATTGCAGGCTACTGAGTTCTGGAAAGCTTAACCTCGATCCTCTGCTATCGAAGATCTATCGTTTGAGTGAGATCAATGATGCCATTGATGATCTAGAAGCTGGCCAAGTCGTACGGCCTCTTATTGACATGGCAATGGAATAAGAATGACCAATGTTGGTCGGGGTTGATTTCGACAACACCATTGTTTGCTACGATCAAGTGTTTCATCGGGTTGCTCTTGAACAGGGATTGATCCCAGCAGAGGTGCCCATTACTAAGGCGGGAGTGCGTGACTATTTACGCCGGTGTGGCAATGAGGATGCTTGGACTGAACTGCAGGGTTACGTCTATGGTGCCTGTATGCATGATACCCTCCCATTTCCTGGTGTGCTGGAGTTTTTCGCTCGCTGCAAGGGGCACGGCATAAGTGTCTGTATCATCAGCCACAAGACTCGCCACCCTTTTCAGGGCCCCAATTACGATTTGCACCAGGTCGCCCAGGAGTGGCTGGAAAGTCACGGTTTCTATGATCCCTCCTTGATAGGCCTGGGGCCACATCAGGTCTACTTTGAACTGACCAAGCGAGAAAAACTGGACCGCATTGCTAAGGTGGATTGCAGTCATTTCATCGATGATCTTCCTGAATTTTTGACGGAACCTGGGTTCCCTGCCGGTGTTGAGCGTATTCTGTTCGACCCGAATAGCCATCATCCAATAGGAGGCGACTTCTATTACGCTACTTCATGGGCAGAGATCGATCAATTGATTATCGGCCAGAAGGTGCCAGCTTGAACTCTGAAAACCTTCGGCCAGCCACCTTTTCCCTGCTGGCAAAGGCCGGTCTCCAGGGTGATTTTTCTATCCATCCCTTGCAGGGTGGTGGCAACAACAAGGTTTTTCGTGTTGATTTGAAGGATTCCTGTGTCTTGCTGAAGGCCTATTTTCAGCATCCAGAGGATCCAAGAGATCGCCTTCAAGCGGAGTTTTCTTTTTCCAGTTTTGCCTGGAAGAATGGCATACGTTGCTTGCCGCAGCCGATCGCTTGCGATTCGCAGAATCGTCTTGGCCTGTACGAGTTCGTCCAGGGACGCCAGTTGCTTCCCCATGAGGTTACGGAAACCATGATATGGCAAGCGTTCAACTTTTACGGGGAGTTGAATCGCTGTAAGCAGCTTCCTGGTGCTGCGGCTTTGCCCAAGGCATCAGAAGCCTGCTTTGCCATTGCCACCCATCTGCAGTGCGTGGAGCGCCGCCTTCGAAGATTGAGAGGTGTGGACGATTCCTCAGGAATCGATCGCGAAGCGGCCCATTTTATCCGGAATGAATTGTCGAGGGTATGGAGCAGGGTGGCAGAGTCTGTCTTCGATCAAGCCTGCAAACTGAGCTTGCCGATTGACAACGAAATCGCCCAACAAGACAGATGCTTGTCCCCGTCTGATTTTGGTTTCCATAATGCCATCTTGAGTGACGAAGGCCAGTTGCGGTTCATTGATTTTGAATATGCAGGATGGGATGATCCAGCGAAGATGGTCTGCGACTTCTTTTGCCAGCCGGCTGTGCCGGTGCCTCTGGATTACTATGATATGTTTATCGAAAGCGTGATCTCAGACCTGTCACAGCCGGAAGTGCACCTTCAGCGGATCGTTCTTTTATTGCCCGTCTACCAGATAAAATGGTGTTGCATTCTTCTGAATGATTTCCTGCCGACAGGGAGTGAACGGCGGCGTTTTGCAAGCCATGTAGTCGATCAGGAGGCGCAGAAAGTCAAGCAATTAGAGAAGGCTCGGCACGCCTTACAGACCCTAACTCGATTTTAATACATCCCACAAAACCATGAGCAAGAGCAAGAAAATCGTAGTCCTTGGTGCCAACTCCTTTTCAGGTCAAGACTTCGTTGACCTCTTGCTTGATGACCCGGGTAACGAGGTAATCGGCGTTAGCCGGTCAGCAGAGCGCTCAAAAGTCTTTTTAAAATACAAGTTGCGACGCGACCTTTCACGTTATCGATATTTTCAGATCGACCTGAATCAGCAAATGCCCGAATTGTTGCAACTCCTCGACGCAGAGCGTCCAGAATACATAGTCAATTTTGCTGCTCAGAGTGAAGTGGCGCCAAGCTGGGACTATCCTGAGCACTGGTTCCAGACCAACTGCGCTGCATTAGCGCGATTGGTCAACCATTTGCGGAAGCAGAACTACCTAGGCCGCTATCTTCACATTTCCTCCCCAGAGGTGTACGGCACATGCGTCGGTAATGTGTACGAAGACGCTCCCCTGAACCCTAGTACGCCCTATGCGGCCTCCAAGGCGGCAGCGGACCTACTTCTGTCCACGTACTTCAAGCAGTTCGGGTTTCCACTGGTCACAGTACGTGCAACCAACGTCTACGGTGCGCGGCAGCAGTTGTACAAAATCATCCCACGTTCTGTAATCTATCTGAAGCTTGGCAGAAAGATTGAGATGCATGGCGGCGGTGTGGCGGTTAAGTCCTATATCCACATTCGTGATATCTCCCGCGGAGAGTTGGCTATTCTTGAACATGGCCAACTGGGAAAGATCTACCACCTTTCCCCGGATCGAGGCATAGCTGTACGCGAAGTGGTACGAATGATTTGCGAACAGTTGGGACAACGATTCGAAGATGTGACCACTGTTGTGGAAGAGCGTCCTGGTCAGGATTTAGCTTATGTGATTGACTCTACCTGTGCCCGTTCAGAATTGGGCTGGTCACCTCAGATAAACCTCAAGGAGGGATTGTCAGAGGTCATTACCTGGATTGAGCAGAATTGGGATGAAATCAAGAGCCAACCGCTGGAGTATCAGCATAAACCATAGATGCAAAAAGGGCTAACCCATGGCATACGTTGATTTTATAACGAAACTCCACAAGTCTACCAAACGCGACTACTCCCAACGTGTTATTGAACACGTTAAGGCTGAATACGTACAGGTCGCTATTCAATATGGGAGAGGATATTGGGACGGAGACCGCAAGTACGGCTACTGCGGTACTTCTACGCTGGACACGGCAGACTGCCTCAGTGGACAAGGGATCGAGACAGCCGTTCTTCTCGTTCCCACCATCAAACCGTTGGACACGGACGTCATCGTCATCCTCTGGTACGCTAAGTGCCCGTCATTGATCGTAGGGATGTAGGGATAGGGAGCGCTGTTTCTGGGATGGTTTCGGAGATGGATTTCAACCCTGCCAAGCGTTTTAAGCGGATTGGCATCCTATCTGTATTCCCCGGCGAATATGGCTCCCAGACGAGCCTTATGTATAGATCGTTACCACAAAGAACCTGATATCTGAATTAGGAGGCTGACTAAACAGCGCCATGAGCAATTGCGGACATTCTGAATGTGGTTCGCTGATCTGATAAAGTTCAACAAGCGTAGCGCACAATCGACCAATAGCTGTGCGAAGCTAATCACAATTTTATGACAGAGGGTTTCACATGAGTAAACGATTTTTAGTCACTGGAGCAACGGGTTTCGTTGGAGCGAACCTAGTAAGACGCTTGGTGAAGAACGGTGACGAGGTCCACATCCTGACACGACAGGAGTCGAACAAGTGGCGCATTGTTGATATCCTTGACCAAGTGACGGAGCACCAAGTCGACCTTAGAGATCGCTTTAGACTACAAAGTACTCTGTCCAGGGTTCGTCCTGACATTGTCTATCATTGTGCAGCATATGGTGCCTATTCCTTTCAACAGGACGCAATTCAAATCGCTGAGGTAAACCTGATGGGCACTGTCAATCTTGTGATGGCGCTAATGGAGGTTGGCTACGAGTGCTTGATCAACACCGGTAGTTCTTCGGAGTATGGGAGGAAAGCAAAACCGATGGCCGAGGGCGATCTTTTAGAGCCAATTACTGCTTATGCCGCCACAAAGGCTGCCGCTACACTGTTCTGCCAAGCTATAGCTCGATCTCGACAACAACCAATTCTAACTTTAAGATTGTTTTCGCCGTATGGTCCTTACGAAGATTCCACGCGCCTTATTCCAGCTGTTATTAAAAAATGTCTGGCAGGTGAAGCCCTCGAACTGTCTTCAGGAGAGGAGGCCAGAGATTTCTTTTTTGTGGATGATCTGGTTGACCTATATCTCCGTGTGGCATCTTTACGTTGGTCTCCAGGCGATATAGTTAATGTTGGATCAGGAAAACAGCACACGGTCCGAGAGATCGTGAACAACGTTATTGCGCTTACTGGCGCTAACGTTAGGCCTCTTTGGGGGGCTTTGCCACCAAGGGACTTTGACACAAAGTTTTGGGTCGCAGACATAACCAAAGCCAAATTACTTTTTGACTGGACTCCAAAAGTGAGCCTTGATGAAGGCCTGCGGCGAACAATTGAGTGGCAGCGCGCATCCAACAAGGCCTCACAGCAATTGTAGAGTCAAAGAGTAGGGAGTGTCATTTCTGTGAATCAGTGCCGAGCGTGCTGCTCCATGCAGCTTCAAGAGTATCTCAATTTTGGGTATCAACCTCTTTCGACGGTGTTGTTTGATCAACCCCATTGGAACCCACCGCGGTTTCTAATGGCTTATGACTATTGTAGCCATTGTGGTCATGTTCAACACCGCTACCCGATTGATCCCTCATTTTTTTATGAGGAATATGGGAGAATGAGATCCAAGATCATTCCCGCATACGTGGGGGATCTGACCCGGGAAATTCGAGAAAGAGTAGGTGGGACGAATAAATTGGTGGTGGAAATAGGAAGTAACGACGGTATGTTCCTGCAGGAACTACAGAAAGTAGGTTTTTCGAATGTAATTGGCATCGAAGCAGCAAAAAACTGCGTTGAAGCAGCACTTCAAAACGGAGTGACTACACTTTATGGGTACTTCTCGTTCGAGATGGCAGACAAGGTTCTTCATACTTATGGTAAGCCTTGTGCAATTATTATTAGGCATGTTTTGGAACACATTGATCATATTGACGCTTTTCTATCGGCAGTGCTTCTTATGATGAGCGAGCAAACGCTTTTGGTTATAGAAGTCCCTGATCTGATGTGGGCAATTCAAAAGGGCGACTTTACGAGTTTTACGGATCAGCACATCAGTTACTTTACCAAGAATTCTCTGACCGTTCTACTTGCTCGATTTGGGCTCCGCATAGATTCGATATCCATTGTTCCGAATAACTGGTCTGATGCATTGCTTTGTTTTTGCTATCGGGGTGAAATGAAGCTGCCATCACAACGTCCCCTATCTAGGGAAAGCGCGAAGAGCTTTGTCGAGAGCATGAGAGAGACTGCTCATGGCCTCGAAAGGCTCAAGAGTAGAGGAAAGATGGTCGGATTTGGGGGGTTCTGTCGAACTGTAAACCTGATCAACTATTTACACCTGAACACGCAAGGTGTCTTTGAGTTCATCGTCGATGATGATCCTCAAAAGTACCACAAGTACTTGCCGGGTTCGAATCTGGTTGTGCTTTCTCCCGATGAGATGAAGAGGAAATCTATTCCTTTTTGCATCATTTGTACCGTCAACTACGAAGCTCAAATTATAGCCGCTCATAAAGACTATGCACTTGCTCGTGGTCAGTTCGTTACACTATTCCCTTTCCGAGAGCAGTCGGATTCAAGTACTACAATGGTTGATTGCTAGGAGGGATATGAAATGTATACTGAGGCTGCTGTTCTTTATCAAACCAATGAAGCTTTACACAAGGTTTCCTTGCTTGGCGGCGTAACAACCAGGATTAGTTCAGCCCTCCATGCAGCTCCTGTTTGAGCTGGCGATTCATCTCTACTATAAGACCTGTAATTTAACGGTGTTGCCGTTACAGATAAATGAGTTGGGTAAATATAAGTTCTATGTACGATGCAAGATGGAAGGCCCATTTGACGTTAATCTGTTTTGCAAAAGGAACTGAAAGTATGGCTGAAGAACAGAAGATACTCAGTGGATCTCTTCCCGACTCGTTTAGGGATAGACTCAAGAGATTGTGGAACAGATTTTTCCGGTTCAGCGTTTTGAAGCACCTTCTTACTCTTCTGTGTTTCCCAGGGGCAATGTTGCTGTATTTATTCAGAATAAGAATATTAATAAATTGCAAAACATCTGGTATAGGCCATCTTGCCATGGAGCCAGCTTGGTTTATAGCTAGAAAAACTCTTTATAAAAAGCGTTTTAAAAAGAAATTTTTTGTGTTGTTGATTAATGAAAGTGAGGTGGCCAATCGGTGTCTTGCCGAAATGTTCAAAAGTAATTTCTGTCAGTTTTACAGCAAAACAATAAATTGGATGCTTGAACAAGTTGCAAGATATGAGTTCATTTCTGTGGATATTGGTGTGGCACCACCTATAGGTACTCCGCTTGATAGAAACTTCACTATTCAACGCAACCAAAGACACGCTGTAATGATGAAAGATACTCAGGCTTACAGAAACCGTTATTCAAAAAGCTTTGTGCAACTTCCTGATAAAATATTGAAGAAAGGGCGGGATAATCTCGAAATCCTGGGTATTGGAAAAAATGACTGGTTTGTGTGTTTGCATGCGGGTGAGGTCACAACAGACAGTATATGGAACTATGAACTCTTCAGAAGAAACCAAGTCGGTGACTATTTTGATCTAATTGAATATATTACAGGAATTGGTGGCAAGGTTGTGCGAATGGGGCATCAAAAGGTGCCAGCAGTTACACAAAAGGTCCCTATCATCGATTATCCGAGGTCTTCTGTATGGTCGGATTGGATGGACATCTATTTGATCCATGAATGTAAATATTTTATCGGATGCCAATCCGGGCTGCAATTAGTGGCGGTAATACTCGGTAAACCGCTCTTATTGACAAATATTATCCCGTGGCCAATGGTCAACGGCTATGATGGAGACATATATCTGCCAAAACTGATTCGATTAAAGGAGACAGGAGACTATATTTCAATCCGTGAATATTTGGACAATGAATTGCACCTTGCGCAGTTCACCATGCCGGATCGTTTTGAGGTTGTTCCAAATAGTGGTGAGGATCTAATCAATGCAGCAAAAGAGATGGAAGAGTATTTGAAAAATGGGCTACCTGAGGAGGATGATTTACAGAGACTTTGGAAAAGCTTTTTCCCCTCGGGCTCCCAGTGTCAGTGTTCCGATGTAAGGGTTTCGGCTTCGTTCTTAAGAAAGTATGAGGATGTATTATTTAGAGTATAACTCAGATAATTTTCCCTCATGTACAAACCCATCCAGAGACCTTTATATTATGTGAGAAGACAGCATGAGAGTTGATACTTCATCTCAATGCTGAAAGATGGAGGGATCCTGTCTTAATGGTCAAAACCAGGGCAAAAGAGCTAAAAGATTTTTACAAGTTGATCTTTCTGAAAGACCTTCCTTTAGATGACAATAACGCATACTTTAACAACTGGATAACCGGTATAACGCGTGATTGCCATGGCAATATATATCTATCGGATCAGTACAATTCAAAAATATATAAGTATGATTCAAACCTGTGTCTTCAAAAGGTATGGGGAAGCAAGGGGAGCAAGAATGGGCAGTTCATGATGCCTCTGGAAGTAATTTATTTTAATGAGTCTCTGTACATAACTGATGTAGGCGGTGGTAGAATTCAAATTTTTGATTTGAATGGTAATTACAAGGGTAAGATTGATGTTAGTAATGCAAATATTGATCTAAATGGCGCCTTTTTTGTTACTACAGATAAAAGAGAATATCTGTATATTTTTGTGAGAGATTCTTCAATGCTATATGTATTGGACAAGTCGAACAAGATTATAGGTAAAAATAACTGCAATATCAATAAGTACGGATTTATTAACAGGGTTTGGTGTAATCCGGAAAATAGGATTCTGTATGCTGGTTCCAGAGACGGGGTTATATATGACATCACAAGCCCTGATCATCCGGTGAGATGCTTTTGTGCGAAACAGTATGTCCCTATAGAAGCGATGGTTGATTTTAAATTAATTAACGATGCGTGGTGGTTTCTTGTTGATCATGGAGCAAATTCATTAATAAAAGTTGAAGAGGATGGGAAGCACTTTATTTGGAAAAATAGGAGAGGATGGCTATTAAGATTGTTGCATGTCAAGAGATTATATGTGACGATCGGGGCATACGGAGATCTAGGTAGGATCATGGTGGTTGAGGTATAATGATAATATGTCCGAGTTTACTATGAAAGGAGACGACAAACAAATAGTATGTATACTATGTGTTAGGCGCAGCGGCTCGACACTACTTAAGGCTCTATTGGGTGTTGCTGAAGATGTTTCTCATATTCCCGAGGTATTCTTGTGTGAGCTTGATTGGAGCAGCAAGGAGCGTGAGACTACTATTGGGTATTTAGAGAATTTGGCACCCGAAAGGATTGTGGTTATTAAAAACGTTATTTGGCCTGAGTATCCGCTCGATTTAAAGAATATTTTGTGCTTAAAGCCACGAGTGATTTTCCTCAGACGAGATGTTGTTCGTTCAGCGATGTCATTGGTCAAGGTGGGCGAAGACAACCACTCCACAATAAAGTTTGAGAGTTGGGATGAGGCAAAAGACCATTGGATGGGAGGCAATGAGATTATACTTAGATTTATTGAGGAATCGGGTATTTTGCATTTCAATGTTAAATATGAAGATATTGTGATGGATTCAATAAATACTACAAGGGAAGTGTTTGAATTTATAGGGTCACGAAGGAAGGATGGAACAAGTATATATTGTAATAATTATGGGTGGAAATGGGGGACGGATGATGGAGGAGAGTTAATTAAGACTTTAAAAGTACAAAAGAATAAAAAGCCAATAACCATTCCAATGGAAGTATTAGAAAAATGGGAAAAGAATCGTGAATTGATGGAATTAAGAAAGAAGTTAGGATACCGCACGTCGTTTCTACAATTAGTTCGATAGGAATATTAAAAGATTCATAAGCGAGGACGTGTTATAGAAATGGCTGAAAAGGCAGCTTTTATTCTTGTGGTGGCCCCAACAGTATGGATGGTCAACACGAATTACTGGATTCCATCCCGATTTTCCATAAGGTGGCTTCAATTGCCGCCTCTTTTGAAAGAGCGAATTCTAATATGGCCATTTTCGAAATTACCTTTACATACCTAATTTAGCTGCCGAGAAGATTTTTGTCAATTCACCTCATTTTGTCGGAGTCTTTGTCAATTCCCTATCTGTCAGTGACGGATTGAATATTGCGAGGGAGATCAAGTGGCGTAATCATAGGTGCTGTATTATAATGGAAGGACTGCGTGCCAATTTATTCTCAGATCGGACTCTGGAAGAAGTATATGATGACTTGTAGTTACAGGCGAGGAGAACATGTTCTTCTATTCCTCCTTTAATCTCTTTTAAAGCTTTATAGAATGGTTGTTTCAATAATTATTCCTACATACAACAGGTCATACTTACTATCTAGTCTAATTGACTCATTAGTTCGGATGGAGTCACCCACTGATGATTATGAGATTTTAGTGATAGATAACAATTCTTCCGATGAAACAAAAAAAGTCATTGAAGAAAAAATTGATAAATATGCTTTTAATATCAGGTACTTTTTTGAAAGAAAACCTGGATTACATAATGCCAGACACCGAGGGGCAAAAGAAGCAAAGGGGAAAATATTATGTTACTTAGATGATGATGTGACTGTTGAAAAATATTGGCTTGTGGGAATTGTTGAAACATTTAAAAATACTGATGCGGTATTGGTAGGTGGCAGAGTATTGCCGAATTATGAAATCACTCCATCATCGTGGATTAATAAGTTTTGGACAACCATAGATGATAGTAGGTTCCTTGGAATTTTGAGTTTATTTGACGGGGGGAATGATATCAAAGAATTAGACCCCTCTTTTATATGTGGCTGCAACTTTTCTATTAAAAAAGAAGTACTTTTTGAGTGCAAAGGCTTTAATCCCGATAGTATGCCATGGGAATTAATCAAATATCGTGGTGATGGTGAGACAGGATTGTCTATTAAAATCAAAGAAAAAGGATATAAAAGTTATTACAATCCAAAAATCTGTGTTTATCATTTCATACCCAAAGAGAGATTAACCGTTGAATATTTTTGTCAGAGGATGTTCATGCAAGGTATATCTGATTCTTTTACGGAGATAAGAAGGTCCAAAGGCATTAAAGATCCGATCATGATAAGGGTAAGAGATGCCTATGAAAAAGGAAAAATATTCCATCATGAAGAAGTGCTCAATGATCCAGAACTCCTTGCAAGAGTCTTAAAAGATAATTTTATGAATGAATAAAAGATAAATTCTGATATGTTGCGATAATTTTTATCATCAATAAGATGAAAGAATTATAAATAAAGTGCTTTTGAGATATTAAAAACCCCTTTTCCTTAGAGTGAATGGAAATCGAGAATAGATATTTTTTAACCCTTGCGTAAATAGGAGGTAATCTTGCTGAAAGTAGGCTTAATTGACACAGGAGATAAGACGTTTTGTCGTATGCCGCATATTGGTCTTGCATACTTGGCTGCAACTCTTCATAAAGCAGGTCATAAAGTAGAAGTGATAGATCTTTACTTTTCAGATAATAAAGAGCAGGATGAATTTTTTAACAAGGATTTTGGGCTGATCGGTATAACCTGTACAAGCTTTTCTTTTGTTACCTGTCTACAAACAGCACAGGCTATTAAGCGTTTGAATCCAAACCAGATAATCGTGGTAGGAGGTCCTCATGCATCTGTGGCAAGGGAAGAAGTGCTTATAAATAAAGAAATAGATTTTGCTATTTATGGTGAGGGTGAAACTCCAATGCTATCTTTAGTAGAACTGCTGGATGATGATAAAAACCCTTCATTGGAAAAGCTAAGTCAGATAAATGGCCTTATTTTTCGAAATGCTAAAAATAGGGTTGTAAATCCACCTGCCCATCGAATTCGGGACATAGATTCGTTACCCTTCCCAATATATGATAGTTTTCCAATGAAAAACTATGAAATGTATCCTTTATCTTCAAGTAGGGGATGCCCATACGATTGTGCCTATTGTGCATCTTCCGCCATTATGGGAAGGAAATGGGTGGAGAGATCCCCTGAGAGCTTGTTGAAGGAAATAGAGGAAATAATAAAAAAGTGGGGGAAAAGACATTTCTATATAATTGATGATAGCTTCAACATAAATGAAGAGAGAGTAAAAAAATTTTGTAGGCAATTGCTTGCCATGAAGTTGGATATTACATGGGGGGCCTGTGGCTTTCGAGCAGATAAGAGTGACCCTGAAATGCTATATCTTATGAAAAAAGCAGGCTGTAAACATATAGAAGTGGGTGTAGAAAGTGCGAATCAGCGAGTATTAGATAATATAGGTAAGGGAGAGTCAATCGAGCAAATAAAGGGGGGGATCCGCAAGATTCATGAGGCTGGAATACAAATCTGCGGCATGTTTATGATCGGAAATCCCGGAGATACTCTGGATACTGTTAGAGAATCAATTGAGTTTGCAAAAGCTCAACCTTTTGACTCCATAAGATTTTATCTAGCCCTTCCTTATCCAAGAACAAGGCTTTGGGAATTTGTTAAGGAGCATGGAAGATTTTTGAGAAAGGATTATACTAATTTTCATGACTTTTCAGAAGTTCCTATATTTGAAACGGACAGTTTTACATGTGAAGAGAGAATGAAGGCATATGAAGAAGCAAAAAAACTAATGTTTCCTAAAGGTTTCCCAGAAGAACTTTCCTTTACTAAAGAAAAAAAATTGGTGGTAGAGTATGTTTCTAATAAGCACGAAAGGATAAAACCACGTTTTGCTCCCCAATAGGGCACGGATTAAGTCCTGGCACCTGTGTTAAGAGTGTTAGAAATTTTTCATAGGTTAATTTACAATGAAAAAAGAGCTAAAAAATATTTGTCGAAAAAATCCTTAAAGATAGACACCGATTTTGTCCTCCTTGTAATCAACGGAAACGCTATAAATTAAGCGATGAAAGGCGTTGTTATTCAAGATGTAAATACACCTTCCATGACTTTTCTGGAAGATGAATCAAATCATGGTAGATTAACAGGTATTCATTGGTTGTCTTTAATCAAGCTGCTTGAACTTGAATTATCTGTTCGTAAAACGTCCGAACAGATGAACTTAGTAAGTGACACCTATGAGAGGAAAGGCTAATTTTACCCTTATCGTTGCTAACCGTGTGGATGATCTTTACGAAAAGTATCCCATCAACACGCACACCTGGATTCCACCCCAGTTTCCCATAGGGGCCGCTTCCATAGGCGCTTTTTTAGAATCCCAGGGATTCGATGTGACTATCTTTGACAACTACCTCCACAAAGAGCCACCCGAAGTGGTAGCAGAGAAAATTCTTGCGAATAGACCTTCTTGTGTCGGTATATCGGTCAATTCTCTGACTATCTTGGACGGGTTAAAACTGGCTAAAGAAATTAAGCGTTTGGAGCCAGGTTGTTGGATCGTCATGGGTGGACCACACGCCACTCTTTTCCCAGAGCGAACGCTAGCGGATGAAAATGTAGACTACGTGGTTGTGGGAGAAGGGGAGTACGCTTTGCGGGATTTGCTTCGTTCCCTTGATGGACCGGCCCGTCCTGGCGAGGGGAAGAAGATCATTCGGGCTCAACGCATTGACAATTTAGATGATTTGCCTATGCCCGCTCGTCATCTTACTGAATTTGAGCTTTATGATAGAAGTTTCGAAGTGGTCAAACAAATACAGCCTGCTGACATGCTGGCCTCCAGCCGAGGATGCCCTTTTTCCTGCTCCTTTTGCTCCAGCAGCCGCCTTTGGGGGCGACAGTACCGGACCCGTAGCGCCTTGAGGGTTTTAGAAGAGGTAAAAACTCTTTTATCAGTCTATGACTCTAAGGCCTTTTACTTTCGCGAAGACAACTTCACCTGTAACCGGCAGCACGTAGAGGATATCTGTAATGCCCTCATCGCCGAGGGAATCAATATACCATGGGAGTGCGAAAGCCGTGTTGACACCTTAGACTTAAAACTCATCCGTCTGATGAGAAAGGCTGGCTGTGCGAGCATATGGTTCGGCATTGAGTCTGGTTCACAGCGCATATTGAATAAGATTTCCAAAGGAATTACTACCGACCAAGCCAGACGAGTTTTCGCCTGGTGCAGAGAGGAGGGGATTAAAACTGGAGCCATGTTCATGATAGGTTTTCCTGATGAGACTTATGAAGAGATGATGATGACTCGCGATTTCGCTCTTGAATTGGCTCCCAATCTTGCCAGTGTATCTGTATACGTGGGCTACCCCCACAGCCCTCTTTACCAGTATTATCTGGAAAATGGGCTGGTGGAGACACGTAGTGGGGATATCCTTATTGTCGGAAATAACAATTTCTCTTTTGCTGAACTGGCGAAGATTGAGGCAGATATAAATAAGATTTTTTCTCAGGCCGGAATGTTATAAACCTGAATAATGCATGAACGACGTTTTTTATAGACAAAAATGCCTCCAAATATAGGCTCCTCATGAGAATCTGTGCTCAAAAAAGGGGGCTTAAAACTTGAAAGCATGAGCCAAATCCGTTAGTTAGGGTGTTTCCCAGAATACCCGAAACGGAGGTTGACTCATGCTTGTCGA